>ERZ795053.2544-NODE-2544-length-21906-cov-6.714384_pt1 | contig 21906 bp, 21 predicted proteins | sample MGYA00375137_ERZ795053 | MGnify/ENA primary metagenome ERZ795053 (study PRJEB30182, sample SAMN05720284) | activated sludge metagenome | isolation source: Anaerobic digester | place: Hong Kong | collected 2014-12-17 ...
AAGAAGAGCCCGTCGCCCGCCTCGACCGCCGAACCGCGTTCGGGCACGAGTTGCAGGGCGATCAGCTTGGAAAGCGCGTGCAGGCCGCGCGCGCGGTTTCGCATCACGTCCTCGACGAGCATGCGCAGCGGATTGAACCGCAGGCCGGGAATCCCGCGCACCCCGAACGGGTTGAGGATGAGCACGCGCTGCCCGTCCTTGCGCCGCCACTCTGCCGTGAGCGCGGTCAGTTCGCCTTTCACATCTGTGACGATCACGCTCCCGGAGGTCCAGTGCAGCAGCGCGGGGATGACGAGAGAAGTCGTCTTGCCGGTGCGCGCGGGCGCGTAGGCGAGCATGTGACCGTTGCCGCGCTCAAAGGGATCGTAGAAGAGCTTCTTCCCTTCCAGCGTGCCGATGAAGAGACCCCTTCGCGCTTCGATCATCCTTTGCACGAACGGGTCGCAAGGCGCGGCGAGCCTTGCCTGCCCGTAGCCGCCCGAGAGGATGCGGCTCTCATGGATGAGGTTGATCTGGGTGGCGATCTCCAATCCCTGAGCGGCGAAGATCACCAGATGCCGCGTTATCCCGAACAGGCACAGGGCCATGAGGGCCAGCCCCCAGAGATGAAAGGCGGGGAAGGCGGCCGCAATCCACAAGCCAAGCCCCATCCCCGCCAGCAGGAGGACCAGCGTGCGCAACGGTTGGGGACGGGGGCGGCCGCGGTAGCGCATCGTGCCTACCGCCCCTCGATGGCGAGAAGCTGGAGCCCCGAGAGCGAGAGGCCCAGGCTCCGAAAGAAGCGCTCCAGCTCGCCCTTCAGGTCGGCTCCCGCCGTGACCTGGAGGTCGGCGACCGGCGCGAGGGCCGAGGGGTCCGCATTACCCGCCCAGAAGACGAAGAGCTTCGCGTCATGGGCGGTTTTCTGCCCGCCGAGCAGAACCCGCGCGTCCTTCGCCCCGCGCACGGAGTCGATCCCGTCTGTGATCACCAGCGTGATATTCGGCATCCCGGTTTCCCACGAGTAGCGCGCGCTTTGGTTCTTCTCGAAACTCACGCGCAGCGCCTCGAAGAGCGCGGTATTGCCCGCAGCCGGCGGGACCCTGGCGAGCGAGGCGGCGGCCTGCGCGCAGGGAACGGCGCGCTGCGCGTCCGTGAGTTCGGTGACGGTCTCGTTGAAAACCATCACCCGGCAACGCGCGAAAGGCGGAAGGACGGCAAGAAAGCGGCGCGTGGCGTCCACGACTTCGTCCAGGTGCCCCGCCATCGAGCCGGACACATCGAGAAGAACGCTTACCGGCAGGGGCGTGCCGTCCGGCACCGCCATCCACTGGTACGAGAAATCCAGCTTCCTGAATGCCGTATTGAAGACGGCGACCTCTTCCGGCGCGGGCGCCACGATCGAGCCGTCCGCCCGGCGGAAGAGCACGAGGGCCTCGCGCTTTGACCCGTGGGTCCGCACGCCCGCGATACTGACGCTCGCGACATTGCCGCCGGCCAGGACGACGAGGTCCTCCTCCCGGTGCCCGGCAAAGGCGGTGAAGGGCTTGCCGCTCGCAAGGGTGAGACCCGAACGGCGGATGCGCAGATCGAGCAGGGAATCATTGCCCGCCGAGAGATCGAAGACGATCTCCGGGCGCCCGAGCGTGCGCACATCCCGGTCGGGATCGGCGACCGCGGGAACGCCGCGCGCTTCCTCCTGCGGCACGCGGATGGTGAATCCCTGCGCCGCGCACAGGGTTGAGAGGAGCGCCGCCGCGATGGCGATCCCCAGCGCGTGGGCATGCGTCCGCGCGTTCATGGCGTTTCCTCCAGGACAATCGGGGAGCGGCGCAGTGCGGATTTCGTGCGCTCGACATCCAGGAAGGTGACGCGCGCCCCGGCACTGCGCAGATGATCGAAGGAAGGCGCGAGGAACTCTTCCCACACGCGCTTCTGGTGCGGCGACACCCAGAAGAAGGAGAGGGAGCGAATGACCGGAGTCCCGCTCAGCGTTTCATTCAGCCCGCCCTCTGCGGGCGGCATCTGCGGGAGCGTGATGGTGGCGAGCCGGTTGCAGGGACGCGGCGTATCCACGAGCGAGGAAAAGATCATCACATGCACGTCTTTGACGCGCTCGCGTTCGAGTTGCGCGAGATTGCTCTTGAGTTCGAGGAACGCGCCCGGCAGGTTGTTGCAGCGCTGCGCATCGGGAGTCACCGCATCGACGAGGGCCTGAGCGCGGGCCGGATCGCGGCGGATCGAAAGCGGCGTTCCGCTCCAGACCGTGCGCCCCAAAGAGGTCGAGATCACCTCGACCGTTGCATTCGCGCCGGCGCGCTTGGTGGCGAGCGCCTTGAGATGAGCGAGCAGCATTATCGCGGCGGGCCGGGCTTCCTGCGCATCGAGCAACACGCCGGAATCATCCATGACCAGCTCGACGGCGATCCGCTCCTGCGCGAGAACCGGGCCGGCGGCGAGCAGACACACAAGCAGCGCGAGGGTTTTCATGACGGGCTCCGGGAGAGGGCGCGCTTGGCGGCGCGCGCGATATGGGCGGTCGCCAGGCCCATCGCGGCGTTGATCAGAATGAGCGCCGCGCACATGAGCAGCATCGGCCAGAAGCCCGTCGGATGGTTCGCCAGTGCCGGGATCGGCGAGGGCGCGCTTTCCGCCTGCACGCGCAAATAAAGAGCGGCGAACTCGGTCACCAGCACGAAGGCGTAAAGACAGCCCAGCAGGCCGGTGACGATCTTGCTCAGCGCATCGGCAAAGAAGCTCTGCGGGTTCCCGAAGATTTCGCGGTGGCGCTCGATGAGCTGGCCGAAGAGGAAGACCGGGGTCGCGACGGCGGCCAACCCCAGCACACCGTTAATCAGGGTTGCGACCGTGAGGTTGCGGATCAGGCCCCATTCGGGAAGGCCGAGGGTGTCGATGAGGAAAGAATCGCTGCCGACGGTATTGACCAGCGAATAGTTCGCCGTGTGCAGGAGCCAGTTGAAACTTTCGGCTCCCATCACGCCGGCAAGCTTGACCAGCACCCAGAGCCGGTCGGCCGGCTCCAGCGGCATCGCTGCATCGCCGGAACCGCCTGTGGGCGGTTGCCAGCTTGTGAAATTTTCTTCGAACTCGGACATGGGAGGCCTCCTTCGCGCCGGACCCGGCAGGAAACCGGGAAGGCGCGTCACGGTGATCGTGGGAGGGAGCCCGGTTCCATCGGGTCCCCTCCGGGAGGCTTTGCGCAAAGCTTGAGGAAAGCGTAAGAGGCAACGGGTCTGCGTGCCAGAACTTCCCGCCGGGCTTGTCAGGTTGAGCGTACCGGGAAGGATAATAGGGCCATGCCCCGGCCCTCATGGACATTGAAGAACCGCTACTGCCTGCGCTCGAAACTCTCCGAAGAGGCGTTCGAGGGACTGCTCTTTGATTTCTTTGCCAACCGGAGCGCGCAGGAGAGCGCCCAATCGCTGAAGGAAAAATACGGCGCGAAGCTCAGCCGCCAGGGCGTGAACAAGTATTTCCTCAATCTCGGCTACTATGCTTTCCTTCAGTTCTACGTCCCCGATGCGCTGCTCCTGCTGCTTGCCCCGGTCCTTGAAGAGAAGGGACTGCCCGAAGAGATCGCCCGCGAGCGGCGCTGGTTCTTTTCCTATTCTCTTGAGTTCGCGAACACGCTCCTGAGCGCCGCCCGCATCACTCCGGGCGAACGGGATGCGGTGCGCGCGCGCCTGCTCGATCTCCCGCAACAGGTGCGGCGCTACCTGGAGCAGGGGACGCTCCCCGCGCAGGAGGTGATCGAAAGCACACCGCAGGGGGCCGTCCTCGTTCGCCTCAGGGACAACCAGTTCCTGGTCTCGGCGCTCCGGATGATGAAGCGCCGCAGCTTCGGCTTCACCGAAACCCATTACCTCTCTTATTTCGGGAAGGCGTATTTCATGGACGCCTTCGCCATGGCCTATGAGCACACCGTCAATGATGAGAGGACGCTGGAGAATGTCTGGGCGCAGATCGGCATGCGTCTGCCGCTGACCACGTATTTGCGCGCCCATCCCATGACACTCCGGGAGCCGTCCGCCTACCCGGAGATCATCGCGCGGCTCTTTGCCGATTAACGCCTGGCCGTCTGCGCTCCTCAGAGCAGACCGCTGGCCTTTACCCTTTCCCGCAACTCGCCCAGCGTCGGCACGTCATCGACGCTTTTCGCATGGACGATCTGGTCAAGAACAAATTCCCAGACCTGCGCAGCCCGGCGTTTTTCAAAGTCATAGGAATACTGCACGTAGACCTCTCCCGTTACATCGCGCTCTCCGTCCGAGTGGTTGAGCATCAGCCGGGCATAGAGCTTGGGAAGACCGGCTCCCGTGATCCATGTCGCGCCCGTCCGCCGCAGATCGTGCGGACAGATATCCTTGATGCCGAGTGCTCTACGGCTGCGGCGCACGGCCTGCGAGAACGCGCTCTTGCCGAAAGGCTCCAGTTCCTTTTGCGGCTCGCGCGGAGGAGACAGGGCCCGTGTAGCGCCAAACACGTAGGGAGAGGCTTTCGTATACGGGCTGACCTGTTCGATCAGTTCCAGCGCGTGCCGGTTGAGCGGAACGCGGTGCATCGTCCGGTTCTTGGTTTCATGCATCTCCATCTGCCAGACATTTTCGTCGAGCTTCAGGGAGCGATAGCGCATGTTCCGGATTTCGGTGCTGCGCTGCATCGTCACGAGCGCGAATTTCAGCGCGGCGACGGTCACGGGAGGAAGCCCGATCTCCTCCAGCCGGTTCCAGAAAAGCCACAGCTCCTTGAGGGAAAGAACGCGGCTTCTCGAACCGCTCTCGCCGAGCGATTCGATTTCAACGACAGGGTTCTTTGCAATCAGCCCCCGTCTCTTGGCCAGATTGAAGAGCTGCCGCGCATAGGCCAGCGAGTTCTTGACGGCGACGCGCCCGCCGCGCGATGCATTCTTTCTCTTCTTTGCCCGCGCCATGATGCGCGTTTGAATTTTCTCGATATCCGCTCCAGACACCTCGTCAATGCATTTGTTGCCGATCACCGGGACGAGATCGACAGCGAAGACACGCTCTTCCTCCTTGATCGAAGCTTTACCCTTCAGGCGCATCAGATCGAGGTAGGTCTCAATGAACTCCGCAACACTCACACGACCCTTGAGGCGCTGCGCTTCTTCCTGGAGTTCGGCGACCGGATCGCGTCCGTAGGCATGGACCTGCTCGTAATATTCATCGTATTGGCGGCGCGCCCGGCGGATGGACCATTCCGGGTAACGGCCAATGGTGAGCCATCGGCTTGTCCGGCCCTTCATGAATTTGTAGACGAACGTCTTGTGGCCCGTTGGCGTCACGCGCAGGCCGAAGCCGGGGCACCCGTCGCACCAGTAGGTTTCGCGTTTATCCGATGGCCGGATATTGCGAATCACCGTGTCGAGAAAGCGAATTGTTGTTGGCATCCATGCCCTTTCTTCCTATATGTAAATTCCTCCGGGCTACTCACTGGGCTACTCAGATTATGGATACAACATGAGCAGAATGAGCGCGCATGGGCAAGAGAAAAGTATCTGTATCCCTTGCGTACTGCGGGTCTCAACGGGCATGTCGATCCGTTCCGCGCGATCAACGCAACAAAGTTGCGACAATCGTTTGAAACCTAATTCCAGTCTATCTTTTAGGGGTTATTAAAGAGTTAAAGCGTCTGACTTTTAATCAGTAGGTCGAGGGTTCGAATCCCTCCGCGATCACCAAGTTTCTGTACGCTCTATCAACTCATTAACACGACATACAATGCGCTGCCTGACAACTCTATTTTGTCTGGGCTACTCACTGGGCTACTCAGGGATTATTCGAAATGCTGATAGTCGTCGCTGCCTGCAAAACTTCCTGTGGATTGTTGCGCGTCTTCGATGCGCCGGTAGTTTTGCGGGTCTCTTATCCAATCATGGATGTCTTTCAGGTAGAACGCTTTCCTCATGGAGCGCTTGCGCCCTGAGAGCTTGTGCGGCTTGGGGAAGGTGCCGTTGTGCACGCGCCGGTCGATCTCCTGGCGCGAGAGGCCGCAGAGCCGTGCGGCCAGCTTGATCGGGATAAGCGCGTTGCTCTGGATCATCAGCGCCGCTGTCACCTGCGCTTCAAATTGAGCCTTGATGCTGAGTCTGTTCTCCATGGGCGCGATCCCACCTTTCGCCGGTCTGCCGGCTTGCGGCTTACGTCTTTCGTACTACACCTTTGGATCAGCCCCTTCCTTTCATTACAACCTATAAGCGTTTAACAAATGGTTAACGCCTCGCCGGAATGTGGCTGTCACTGCGGCTCTTCGCTTTCGCACCTGCGAAACGGCATGTCGAAGTCATGGCGGTGGCGAACAACCTGAAAGGCAATGCCACGATCGCGTGTGTTCTCCTTCTCCGGAAAGACAAGGCCACCCGCCGACGGTGTGCCGGGACCGATGGATGAGCGACGCCGCGGGTCCGTGGCGGTTGTCCTCACGTGTCTGCGAGGCGGTGTGCCGTCCAATCGTGCGGGTGCGAGACGGGGCGGAGCCGTGCGTCGTGTCGATGCAGGCAGCGGCGTTTCCTTTTGCGCGTGAGGTGTGCTCTTGCCTATTGAGGGACGGACCGGACGCGATTGCCAGCCTTTTTTGCGTGTCATGCTGGCAGACAGGCGGCCGGGTTCAAATAGTTTTACCCGTGACGGCGACTAAGGCCGCGAGCGGCCAAGTCTTGTAGACGGTCCCCCACAAAACTTTTTGAGCCCGTCCTTTCTCCTGTCTGCTGCGTGCTCATGCCACGAGGCTGGAATGGTCCGGCCCGTTAACCCCTCAAAAGGAGAGCCTCTCATGACCGCAGAAACCGAAAACACCACCGCCGCCGCTTCCACCGAGACCACGGGCAACCGCCCCACGCACATCGTCCGCAAGAAGATGGGACGCGGCAAGAACGCCGACTTCGAGACGCTGGGCTTTGCCTGGGACCGCGGAGACGGTTCGCTCTACATCAAGCCTTACGGCACGCAAATCATCGAGGGCGGCTTCTACGTCTTCCCGGTGAAGGATCAGGAGAGCGCCGCCTAGGCGCTCTTTTCCCGGTTCCCGCATCCGGCCCTGCGGTGCGAAACGCCGCAGGGTTTTCTTCTTTTCAGTCGAGCTTGGCGACGGCCCTGACCAGCCCGAGCAACTTCGCGCGGACATCCGGGTTTTCGATTTCCCGCCAGGCCGCCACCAGCTTGGCTTCTTCCGGCGTCGGCTGCGGGGCGCTCTCGGTTTCGTTCAGGGACAGGGTTTCGGCGCCCTCGTAGAAGCCGTGAACCGGAACGTTGAGGAGCTGAGAGAGGTGAAACAGGACGGTTGCGTTGGTGCGGTTGAGCCCCTGTTCGTATTTCTGGAGCTGCTGGAAGCTGATGCCGAGCGCTTTCGCGGCCTGCTGTTGCGTGAGGACTGCTTTTTGGCGCAGGCGCTTGATGTTCGCGCCCACCAGCCGGTCGATGGGACCGGCCTTCGGCTTCGTCTTAAGTTTCGTCCTCGCGGTTGTCTGTGCCTGCGTCTTTCCCATGCTTTTAGAAAGCATGAGTCGGGTTTCACGATCCAGTGAATTCGACCGATGCGTGCACGGCGCGACCGCCCTGCGCGGTCAATGAAGGCTGCGCTTCATGAGACGCAGGGGATTGCGCAGTTCGAAGAAGGCGCGGTCGAGAACATCATCCGGAAGGGCCGCGAGCGCCTGACGCATCCGGGCAAACCCGGCGGGCAGGCCGGGTCCCGCCTTCGGGTTGCGCAGGGTCTCGCGCAGCGTCTTGGCCGATTGCGTGCGCACGTCCAGGTCCATTGCCCCCATCACGCGTTCAAGCGCATCGGCGCGCTCATCGAGCGTCTTCATTTGTGATCGTCGCCCGCCGGACTGAAGGGCGGGCACACGATCTGCCGGGGAACCCGGAAACCGCCTTGCCCACCGGGTTCCCGTTCGATCTCCATGCATCCGTCCTCCCGGTTCCGGACCGTGAGCGGCCCGCCGCCCTGCGCTTCCTCCGGCGCATCCTGCGACGGTACGGATACGCAACCGGTCAGCGCGAGCAGGATGACGGGAAGGACGCGCATGGCTATCGGGCGGCGGCGATCATGGCATTCGTGCAGTGACGGATTTCGCTGAGCAGGAAGTTCGGCCAGAGGGAGCGGTTCCGCTGAGTATTCTGATCTTCGAGGCTCTTCTTGTAGAGCGCAAAATCGGCGCGAACGCTCTCCCCGGCGCGCGTTTTCGCGTTGCCTCCGGCTCCGGCGAGCGTTGCGCCGTGCCGGGACCAGAATTGGCGGAGCTGCGCGGCATCGGCCCGGAAGGTTTCTATCGCCTTGGGTTGGGTGGACAGCCCGAGGAGGCTGGGATCGGAGACGAGCAGATCGTCATACGCCTGCGCCGCCGCTTCGCACCAGGCGGCATCGAACAGCGCGTCCTCGGGGGCTGTGTGCCTCGGCGGGGACGGCGGATGCGCACGCGCGGTCTTGATTCCCTGCGACCAGAGCTGGCTGCGTGCCTGGCTCTCACGCAGAACGCGCGGCAACTCGTCCCAGCATTTTCCGAAATCCGAAGGCGGATTGATTGTCTCCCGGTGCAGGTCGCGCAGGCTGTGCTGGTAGAGCACGGACCAGGCGATCGCGCCCTCCATGAGCTGCAACCACTGCGCTGCGTCTTTACCCGAAGGGCTCACTTCAACAGACAACCCCCGGCAGTACCGGCTGAGCCGCGCGAGGGTATAGGGATCGTTCAGATCGCCGCGCGGTGTCGCCCCGCTTGTTCCGGTCGCTGGCGATCCGCCCGACGCCGCCACGCGCTGCGGGGCCGGCTGTTCGATCGTGCGGGCCGTTCGCTCCCGCGTGGCCTCGGCGATCGTCACCGGAAATCCCGCTACCGGGGTTGCCGCCAGCAATCCCTTGTGCGGGGAGAACGGGCTATCTAGAGAGTCCCGCACCCACAGGAGCGTCAGGAACGGCTGCTCGTAGGGTGTACGGGTGCGCTGCTGGCGGTCGCGGTAGTCTGCGCTCGGCTCGAAGTGGCGGCCCTTCGCGTAGATGAAGTGATAGAGCATCGTCGTGCGGGCCAGATCGGGGCGGATGCGCGCGAGCGCGGGCGCGACCACGCGGTTGAAACGCTCCGTTTCCGCGGCGGCGATCCGGCGGCCCGGACCGCCATTTGCGTTTGCACGTTCGCTGGCGACAAACGCCGCATCGCTCCCGCCCTTGTGCAGGGCCACGATTGCGGCCTGTTCCGGCGCGCCCTGGTAGGTCGCGTACCCGGCCACGTAGAGGGTGGCGGTCTCGTCATCCAGAACGAGTGCGCCGCGCGCGTAGCCGAAGGCGGCCAGCTCGGGCGGCGCGGCGGGCAGCGAGAGCGCCCATGCAGGGCCGACGAATGTTCCCGCAAGTGCAGCGAACACCCCCGTGAGAATCCGTCGAACTACGCCTTGTTTCACGTCTATTCGTTTCCTGTTCGTGATCTCGTGTGCGATCCGCGAGTGCGGTGAATCCCGTTCGCCGTTGGTTGCTGTCTTTTCAGCCCGGCCGGTTCTACCGCCCCGATTGCTTCCGCAGCTCATTCTTCAAGTCTTCCTGCATCTCGCGCTGTTGCTGTTGATACGCCCGGCTAAGGGCACTGCGTTCCTCGGGTGTCCTGGCGTTCTTCAGCTTGGTTTCGTATTCGGCTCGCGCGCGGTTTGCCGCGGCTGCATGCAGGCGAGCGATCTCTTCCATACCGGCTAAGGCGTTACTGACCTCTTCGGCGGAGCCCGGTGCCCGCGGGCTTGTGCCGGCGCTCCGGGTCGGTGCGTTGGACGGGGAGTGCATTTTTGCGTCGTACTGCTCTGCCAGATCGTGCTCCTTTTGCTCGCGGAGCGTCCGGCGCGCTTGAGTGATACGCTGCGCATAACTCGCAGCGAACTGCGGCGCGGAGCTGCCGTTCGGTGCGTATTGTGGAACGAGCGGTCGTGCGATGGAGTACCGGCCTGCAACCGGCGGCAGCGAACGCGAATAGTTCAGGATGTTGCGAAGGATCGTCGTCGTTTTGTCCGCCGTGCATCGGCCTTCCAGGAGCCCGCGCATCACACCCGCATACTCCAGCTCTTTGTCGGCGATGGATGCGACGGCTCCCAGCGCCGCGAACGGATTTTCCTGGGACTCGCCAGAAGCCGCGATCTTCGTCCACATGCGGTTGAGCATCCATTGTGTTGCGCGGCCGTAGTGGGCGTCGTACACATCGAGATAGCCGCGCTCGACCTTGATTGACACGGACACCAATGGTCGCTCGTCGATCACCTGCGGACCCATCTTCGTGCGCTCGACCATTTGAAAGCCACGCTCGACCGGATGGCGAATGTATTCCCGGCAGTAGTCGCTATAGCTCCCGAAGAACGAGATGGCGAAACGGCTGAAGAACCAGTCATTTACTGCAATGACATCGAACCGCCCGGCCGCGAGGACATCGGCCATCTCTGCAAGATCGAGCAGCGGCTCGCCCAGTTCCTTGCGTTTGAATTGCGTTGCGTACGCGGACCAGTCGCCATCGAACTCTGCCTCGATGAAGCACTCGGCACCCTGAGCGCAGATCCAGGGCTCAGGCAAGCGGTCGATAGCATAGAGAATGCGCGTGACCCCCGGACAATGCTTCGCATAGTCGGGCGAAGCGGCTCTGGCCACCTCGGCGTAGCGCCGCAGGTCCGGCGGGGTAGAAGATGTGCGCTCAAGCTCGCTTTGGCGTGCGGTCGAAAGCAGAAGAGTGGGTCGTACTTCACAGGGACCCGCGTAGCTGACACCGATGAGACCACTTCGGTCGGTGTAGGCGAACTCGAACGCGGGTCCGCCCGCATCTTGCGCGCGGCTCGCAAACAGTCCGGCGAGGATCGCGCACAGGACCAGCGGGAGGAGGAGAAATACACGCCGCTTGTTCATGATGTTTTCCGGATCAATCCCTGTAACCGCCATAGGGCGCGATCTGGCCGGGCTCTTCACCCTTACGCAGGGCGAGCCTGACGCCCCGCCGGAACGCCCGCTCTTCCAGCGTGACGAGTTTCTTCTGAAGCCTCGTGCCTTTGCCCCTGCGGCACGCCCGGCAGGAGCAGGATTTCGGTGTTCCTTTCGTGGGCATGGCTGAATGCTCCTGAAAAAAAATCTTGCCCTTGGCCCCGCGAATCTGGTCCGGTCAGAAGGGACCCCTTTCGACCCTTCACCCCGGCGCGCAACGCGAGACGTTTGCCGCGCCCGTTTCCTTCGGACTTCCGCGCGTCTCCGTCCTGCTTACGGCAGCTCAAAGAGCCGCAGAATTTCTTATGGAAACGCTAACAAAAAGGGTCCCTTTTGTCTATCCTGCGCCGATGACACTTCGCCATCGGTGCGAGGCAACCGAAGGGGGCGGCCACTGGCGGTTATCGGCTATGCGCGGGTCAGTACGGACGAGCAGCATCTCGACCTCCAGCGCGACGCGCTGAGGGAAGCGGGCTGCGTGCGCATCTTTGAAGACGAGGGGATTTCCGCCGTGGCCCGCGTGCGGCCCGGCTTCAAGCTGGCGCTAGAGATGCTCAGCCCCGGCGATACGTTTGTCGTCTGGAAGATGGACCGCGCCTTCCGCTCCTTGCGGCACGCGCTCGATTTTCTCGAAACCTTCGAGAAGCAGGGGATCGAGTTCCGGTCCCTGACCGAACAGATCGACACGACCACGCCGGCCGGAAAGCTGATCTACCGGATCATCAACGCGCTCGCGGAGTTCGAGCGCGATCTCAACTCCGAGCGCACCAAGGCCGGGATGGAAGCGGCCCGCAAGCGCGGCAAGCGGGTCGGGCGTCCACCCAAGCTGACCAGGAAGCAAATCGAGCAGGCCGCCAAGAAGCTGAGCGCCGATCCTTCGCTCACCCTCGTTGCCCTCGCGAAGGAACTGAAGGTCGCGCCTCGGACATTGAAACGGGCGATGGCGAGCGCCACGGACGCTCTTGAATAGAATTCTGCTTGCTTACCGCGTGGGCTTTGCTATGGATGATCCATATTAGGAAGGGTGAGCGATGCCGAAAACCGTCATCTATTGCTGTGCAGCCGCGCTCGTGCTCGCTCTGGCACCATGGCCTTACGGCTATTACAGGTTTCTGCGCATCGCAGCGACCGCGGTTTTCTGCTGGGCCGCGGCTCTCACCTACGACCGGAAAACCTATCTGCTGTTCACGTCCTTCGCGGCCCTGGCCATCCTCTTCAATCCCGTGTTTCCCATCGCCCTGAAAAGGGAAGTCTGGCAGCCGATCGACATCGGCGCCGCGATCTTCCTGCTCCTGATGAGGAAAACAATCCTGCCCGATAGCGGCAAAGCGTAGAATCACGACATGTGACGCGTGCCGGTTTGACAGCGCGTCTGTTTGTTGGGAAGTTCGTTTGAAAGGACACCGGGTAGAACCATGATCGACAAACGTTCACGCACGACAACGTTCACCGCAATCGTCTTGATGGCGTTCTCTGCCTTTATCCATCCCATCCGGAGCGCACTTGCGCAAACGCCGGACGCGGCCACACTAGCGGCCAGAAAGCAGGAACTCCAGACAGCCGATGCCGATATGAACCGCGCCAGAACCGATCTCATCCGAGTGTCGGGAGGCGCCTACCAGAACCATCTGGCATCGGAGCGGAACTGGACGCTGACGAGGAACGGCAATTGTTTTGGGTCTGTATCCCCGATCATACGAGCCGAAATTTGGACCTTCATAAGTTCAGATCAGACACGGTATGAATGCTGGCTGCGCATGACGCGCGAGCGGACCGCGGCGCTCCGGAAGGTGGTGGAAGAAGCCAAAACCGGAACGGTTTCACCCGAAGCTCTAAAGGCCGTGGATGGACCGTTCGAGAAAGCAATGCCTGCGAAGACGGCAAGCCAGCCGGCGTTGCAGCAGAGCGCGCCGAACCCGGCGCCGCCCCCGGCCGCAGTCAATCCGCTCAACGGGTCCGGAGCAAAGATCGAAAGGACCGCCAAAGGCGCAACCCTTACATACAGCGACGCAGGCGGCACCCGGCACAGCTATCCGGTAACCCGTCCAAAATTCGCGCAATCGATGTTGGGGAACAGCGATCTCGGCGCCTGGATTTACGTCGCCGAGGACCGCCAGTCAGGCGTGACGTTCAACATCGCGGCCAGCGGTCAGGTCAGCGGCAGCGCGCTGAATCCCATGATGCTGAAAATGGCGGTCGGGCCTTAGGCGCTGGGCCAGCCTCAGTGATCAGGGTCGCCCGAGCGCTTGAACGTGGTGCGGCGTTGTAGGCGCCACACTTCTGGCGCCCGGCACAGATGAAGTTGCTTGCCGTCCCCGCGAACGGCCCGCGCCGGAGCAGGGGAGACTCACGGCAAGCGCCATGCTAGAAAGACCCGGCGGCAGCGAAACCAGAGGTTTCCGCGACGCCGTCCATCCGTGCGCATGATGCGGCTTTGGCGAATTCCTTTCGCAGCCGCAACATAGTTCCGGTTTTGGTGAACCGGGCGCTAAGGATGACCGCAAGATGTGTGCGTGTAGTACAAAATCTCCGATTTTGCACTCCTGATCCGCACAATCTTGGCAAGGGGAACCCGCTCGCGCGTTCCCCGTTGCATCCCCTCCGGCGCATGGCGCGGCTCTCCCGGCAAGCCGTCATCGAGCGCCATGCAACCGTTTCGCCGGTCGATCACTCGTCAGGGTACTGGCCCCCGACACCCGCCAGTCAGGGCGTTCCTGCCCCGACACCCAGACCATTCCATGGAGGCCAAGGACGGGAGCCTTCGCGCTGCCCTTCCTTGGAACCTTCCCATCGACCAGGGAGCGTTCCTGCCCCACTGGACCCCTGACTCTCCCGAGGGGCCAACCGTCCGCCGTTTGGATTTGCGCCACCGTTTCGCCGCTGGATGACGACCGAGGGTTCCGCCCCAGGAGACGGGCAAAGGTCTGCCGAAGCCCTTGTGATGAGGTGGACGGCTCTTTCCTTCCGGGCATTGATGCGGCCATAAGAATGGATGTCGTCAGATATTTAATGAAAGGACTCATCCATGAATGAAGTAAGAATAATCGGGCTTGATCTTGCCAAGCGCATTTTTCAGGTGCACGGAATAGACCAGCAGGGGCAAGTCGTCATACAAAAACGCTTGCAAAGATCAGAGGTGCTGTCTTGGTTTAGTCTCCTCAAACCGTGCCTGATCGGTATGGAGGCTTGTGCAACTGCCCACTATTGGGCGCGGGAACTCAGCACACTAGGTCATGAAGTAAAAATGATTCCCCCGTCCTATGTGAAGCCATATGTTCGGAGGCAAAAAAACGACCGGGCTGATGCTGCGGCTATTTGTGAGGCAGTGAGCCGTCCTTCGATGCGTTTTGTCGCCGTGAAGTCGGTTGACCAACAGGCCATACAAGTTCTGCATCGCAGCCGGGAGCTTCTAATCCGACAACGTACACAATTGATTAACGCACTGCGAGCGCATCTGGCCGAGTTCGGTGTGATCTTTCCGCAAGGGAATGCCGGAGTAGCGCAAGCCATCAACGCGGTACGCGAAACTGACAAACCAGACCTTCCTGTTTTCGTAAAACAGGTTTTGTCCGGACTAGCTGATCACATCGAGCGGCTTAAGCAGGAAATCGCTGCATTGGATAGGCGTATGACTGCATGGCATAAGGATCACGCCGATAGTCGGAGGCTGGCGACGATTCCAGGAATCGGCATCGTCACCGCTTCGGCCATTATCGCCGCTGTTGGTGACGGCAGGCAGTTTAAATCGGCGCGCGAGTTCGCCGCATGGATTGGCCTCGTCCCGCGCCAGAGTTCCAGTGGTGGTAAGGAGCGGCTGGGGCGCATATCAAAAAAAGGCAACACCTACCTGCGTCAGCTTTTGGTGATAGGAGCAACAACTCAGTTGCGTCACCGGAAAAAAGGAATGGCACCGGGTGGTTTATGGTTTGAACAACTGTTGATACGCAAGCCTGCGCGCGTGGCATCCGTGGCACTGGCCAATAAGCTGGCTCGCATTGCGTGGGCCATATTGACCGGCTGCACAGAGTACCGGGCACCGTCTCCATCTATTGTAGTAACGGCAAGTCCGGCCTAGAGGAACAAACGGTTTTGCTGCTCCCGACTGAATGAAAACACGGGGGTGGTGACAGGAGTGCCAAGAAGATGATGACGAAAATCCAGACGGAGTGTGACCGCTGATCGAACGAAACCGTGGGATTGCAAGTGGCTTAACCACGTCCTTGTGATTGGCGTTCGATACGCGGAACTCATCAGGGCCAGTTGCTCTTTCGGCAGCCTACTGCCAAATAGAGCAACGCTCATAGGCCGGACACATGACTGCAAATACCTGTTCGGGGTTTATCTCAAAAATCAACTTGACACACGGGAGCCGTCCACACATGCAATCCCGGTCCGCCTGCCGCCCTTCTGGAAAAGGAGAGGAACGAATTCCTACTCGGGTCGCGCGCCGCAAAGAATGCCGATTCCCGGCTTTCGATAGATCACCAGGTTGGTGTAAGGTGGTGCACGTTATGGGAGAATCATCTATGCGCTCACCACCCCGCAAGCCTGTCATCAAGCGCGCGTCCGCCACCGCTACTCGCGCGTCAGTGACGTTCCCGACCGCGCTGTACCAGTCGCTGGAAGAGATTGCGCGTGTCAAAAAGGTATCCGTCGCCTGGGTTGTGCGGGACGCAGCCGAACGGTATGTCGCCGAGCAATACGCGAAGCTGGCGAAATAGAACGTTGGAGATGATCCCCTAATGGCGCTGCATCCAAACTTCCCCCTTTCTCCCTACGAAACGCTGGACCCGGACCACCGATGGTTTCCGGCGGCTGAAGAGCTGCGCAGCACCGCCTATGAGAAGCTGTTGCCTCCCCTGGTTGCCAATATCCGGAGGGAGGTCTCTCAGTGGCGAGCAGGGGGCTACGTCGGAGCATCCGCTACTTCGCGTGCGCTGCTGACTTGGTGGTTCCAGACAGAGCACCTCGTAGAAGGCGCGGACGGAACAGAAAGCGAGTTCCGCTACTACTTCGCTCAGCGCGAGGCCGTTGAAACCGTCATCTGGCTTTATGACGTGCGCGGCGTGCGCGACAAATTCGACCTCCTGCGTTTCGATGCGTCAGGCGCCGTGTCGAGCAATATGTTCGACGAGGACTGGCCTCGCTTCGTGGTCAAGATGGCCACGGGGGCCGGAAAGACCAAGGTGCTCTCCTTACTCATGGCCTGGAGCTATTTTCACAAGCTCTATGAGGAAGGATCGACGCTTGCCAGAAACTTCCTGCTGATCGCTCCCAATATCATCGTCCTTGACAGGCTGCGGCACGACTTCGATGGCCTGCGCATTTTCTTCAATGACCCGGTGTTGCCCGACAATGGCCATGCGGGGCACAACTGGCGAGACAACTTTCAGGTTGCCCTGCACATTCAGGACGACGTTCGCGTTGTCCGTCCGACAGGCAATATCTTCCTGACCAACATTCACCGCGTCTATCTCGGCGACGTTCCTGAACCTTCGCTCGAAGATGATGATCTGCGCGATTACTTTCTTGCACCGTTTGGGAAAAAGCCTGCCGGAAAGACCAACGACAGCAACGTTGATCTTGGCGAGGTCGTTCGGGAGATCGACGAACTCGCTGTCTTCAATGATGAAGCCCACCACATTCACGACAACCGCTTGGCTTGGTTCCAGTGCATTCAGGACATCCATCACCAGCTCCTGCAAAAGGACTTGCAGCTAACAATTCAAGTGGATGTAACCGCGACGCCACGTCACAACAATGGCGCGATCTTCGTTCAAACCGTTAGTGACTATCCGCTCGTGGAAGCTATCGCGCAGAACGTCGTTAAACATCCCGTCCTGCCGGATGCGGCAAGCCGGGCGAAGCTGGCCGATCACAAGAGTCCGATCATCACGGAGAAATACGCCGACTACCTTCAGCTCGGCGTCGAGGAGTGGCGCAAGAGTTATGCCGAGCACGAGAAGCTTGGCAAGAAAGCCGTGCTCTTCGTCATGGTGGATGATACGAAGAACTGTGATGAAGTCGGCGCGTATCTCCAGAAGATTTGCCCGGAGTTTCAAGACTCCGTGCTGGTGATCCACACGAAGGCGAATGGCGAGATTTCTGAGGCGGCATCGGCCAAGAGCAAAGAAGAACTGGAACTGCTGCGAAAGCAATCCAACGAGATAGACACCTGGAAGTCACCGTATAAAGCCATCGTCTCCGTGTTGATGCTCAAGGAAGGCTGGGACGTGCGGAACGTGACGGTCATCGTGGGGCTGCGCGCCTATGCGGCCAAGAGCAATATTTTGCCCGAACAGACTTTGGGTCGCGGATTGCGCCGCATGTATTTCGGCAGCGATCAACGCGAGACCGTTTCCGTGATGGGTACGCCCGCCTTCATGGAGTTTGTGGAATCCATTCAGAGCGAAGGCGTTACGTTTGACCGCGTGCCCATGGGTGGGGCCGGTGGCCGCGAGCGCCAGGATTCCATCGTCGTCGAAGTCGAAACCGAGTCGCCTGACAAGAATATCGACGAGCTGGATATTTCCGTTCCACGCCTGACCCGGCGCTACAACAGGGAGTTCAAAGACCTCTCCGAGTTGGAGCCGGAGCACTTCGGGAATCCCAAGCTTCCCATTAAGCCGTTCACACCGGAGCAGACCCGTGAGATCGTGTTCAAGACCATGCTCGATTCCGAGGTCGATCATACGATCCATCTCGACGGCACGGGTCCGGGCGACTACCGCTCTGTCGTTGCGTTCTTCGCCCGCCAGCTTTTGAAGGACCTGCGTCTCGTTGGTGGCTACGACCAGCTCTATCCCAAGGTCAAGACCTTCATCAGGGATCATCTTTTCGAGAGCACCGTCGATCTCGATGATCCGGTCATTCTCAGAAATTTGTCGGAACCCGAAGTCGCCAAGATTCTGTTCGACCACTTCCGGGCTGCGATCAACACATTGACGATCTATGAGGGCGGAAGCTCCCGGATTGACGGGCACATTCGGCTGCGGGACACGCGGCCATTCCGCACAGAGCCGCGCGGCTTCTTACCCGCGAAAAAATCCGTTTTCAACCGAATCGTGGGCGAAGCCAACGCGGATGCTCTTGAGCTGGAGTTTGCGGCCTTTCTGGAATCTGCGCCCGACGTGCAGGCGTTCGGAAAGAACTACATGGCGGTCGGCTTCAAAATCGAGTTCGTCAAGGCGAACGGTGAACTATCAACGTACACACCGGACTTTATCGTGCGGACTACGGACGGCAAAGTCTGGGTCGTTGAAACCAAGGGCCGAGAAGAGGTCGACGTGCCACAGAAGATGGCGCGCTTGCGGCAATGGTGCGAGGACGCAACGGAAGCGACCAAAGACGATGGCGGGCCAAGCTACCACTTCGTCTACGTTGACCAGGAAGGATTCGAGAAGCACAAGCCGTCATCGTTCGCGGGACTGGCCAGCACATTCCGCGAATATCAGGAGAACTGACGATGGCGCGCGCCGACAAGAAATCCTACGAGCTAAGCGAAGCCGAGCAGCGCGACCTTGTAACGCTCATTCAGCAGGGCAAGACGTTGCCGGAGAAATACCGCTTCGTCCTCTTCGAGGACAAGAGCGAAGTCGAACTTGTCTGGAACGGCAAGACGCGCGATGTCTGCACGACCGTTCTGCCTTTTCAAACATTGGAGCACGTCGATGAGCCGCGTACCGAGACGAAGACGCAAGGTGAGCTTTTCGATAGTCGCGGGCGCCAGTTACGCGGCTGGACAAACAAGCTGATCTGGGGCGACAACAAACTGATCCTCTCTTCACTCAAGGCCGGGGCGCTGCGGCAGCAGATCGAGGACGCTGGTGGACTGAAGCTGATCTATATCGATCCGCCTTTTGATGTCGGTGCAGATTTCAGCATGGACATCGAGATAGGCGGTGAAACCTTCCATAAGGAGCCGAACCTTCTGGAGCAAATTGCCTATCGCGACACTTGGGGTAGAGGCGCGGACAGTTTCATTTCGATGCTCTATGAACGTCTAATTCTGATGCGAGATTTACTTGCAAAAGATGGAGCTATCTATGTTCACATGGGCTGGGGCGTCTCTCACTACGTCAGGGCAATCCTAGACGAGATCTTCGGAAAGCAGCGTGCTGTGAACCAAATCATTTGGAAGCGGCAAACTGCTCACAGCGATAGTGGGCAAGGATCAGAACATCTAGGCCGCTTACATGATGTGATCCTATTGTATTCGAAGAGTGAAAATTATCCGTGGAATGTGCAGTTCACGCCGTATTCGGAAAGCTATGTCAAGTCGCACTATGGACGCGTCGATGAAACTGGTAGGCGATATCGCTTAGATAATCTGACCGCGCCCGGCGGGTCTGGAAAAGGCAATCCTAGCTACGAATTTCTTGGCGTCACGCGGTTCTGGCGCTATAGCCGAGAAAAAATGGAGGAACAGTATCGAGCGGGTCGAGTTGTGCAAACCAAGCCGGGCACTGTTCCTCAGTACAAGCGCTATCTGGATGAAATGCCCGGCGTTCCGGTTCAAGATATTTGGGATGATCTCAGCGCGGTAAATTCCCAGGCGAAAGAGGCCGTTGACTATTCAACCCAGAAGCCAGAGGCGCTGCTAGAGCGCATCATCAATACAAGTAGCAACGAAGGCGATCTTGTCGCGGATTTCTTTGTTGGTTCTGGAACGACCGCCGCTGTTGCAGAAAAGCTAGGCCGCAAGTGGATATGCACCGATTTGGGCAAGTTTGCCATTCACACGACGCGCAAGCGTCTGATCGGAGTTCAGCGTGACTTGAAGGCTGCGGAAACAGACTTCCGTGCATTCGAGGTCTTGAACCTAGGACGCTATGAGCGGCAAGCCTATCTGAATGTTGGTGGGCGGCTTACAGGCGCGCAAAAGGAACAGGCGCTCGCGCAAAAGGAAAGTGAGTTTCGCGATCTGATCCTGCGAGCGTACAAAGCAACTGGCTTCGGCGGCAGTGATGGCGCGCAACCTCAGGACGGATTCTTTCACGGAACGCGCAATGGGCGTCTCGTCGTTATCGGTCCGATCAACCTGCCGGTTGGGCGCCTCTTTGTCGAAGAGGTCATCATTGAATGCCGAAAGCGCGGTGCGTCCCGCGTAGATGTGCTGGCGTTTGAGTTTGAAATGGGCTTGTTTCCAGCGGTGCTGGAGGAGGCCCGCAGCAAGGGTATCGACCTCGCACCTAAATACATTCCCGCGGAGGTGTTCGACAAGCGGGCCGTTGATAAGGGGCAGGTCGTTTTCCATGATGTCAGTTTTGTCGAAGCGACGCCCCGCTACGACAAGAAGAACAAGCGAACGGTCAGCATTGAATTGACCGACTTCTCTGTCTACTACACCCAGGGCGCAGCCGAAGCCGCCATCGCCGCCATGAAGGAAGGCAAGAGCGAAGTGATGTGCGAGCAGGGGCAACTCTACAAAGTCAGCAAGAGCAAGGATGGGATCGTTACGAAGGATCGCCTAACAAAGCACTGGACCGATTGGGTCGATTACTGGGCTGTTGACTTCGACTACATGAGCCGCAAGGAGATCATTAAGGTACCCGTAGGAACAGGCGTGAGCGGCGTTGCCGTGCTTGCTAACCCGGACACAGAGTCCAGCAAACCGCAATTCGAGGAACGCTGGACCGGCGGCTACATCTTCGAGAATGAATGGCAGAGTTTCCGCACGCGACAGAACCGCGATCTGGAGCTGACGACAGCACTACATACTTACGACAGGCCAGGTCGTTATACGGTTGCCGTGAAGGTTATCGACATTTTCGGGAATGACACGATGACACTTGTGCCGGTAAATGTGGGGTGAGGATTGTGATGAGTTGTTCTAGATCGGCCTGTCAATGCGCTGTGAGAGTCGCGCACCTGGCGCTAAGCGAAGGTTACATTTGCGGCATCGTATTGAGCAGAGTTCACTCATGACGAGCGAGGAAGATGAGCTATCCTTCGATTTTCTTGATGACCTTGCGTTGGCTGCGGTCCGTCGCCGCGTAAACCCGGCAATCCATCTTCGGGTACGGCGAGCAAACCGGATCGGGCCACTGATTGAGTTACTCGCTCTTAGCCGGTCAGTAATGCTGCCGTTCGACGAATTGCCACTTTGCACGATTCGGCAAGCGCTTGCTCGTGCTCTAAGCGCTACAAGGGTCGAATCCGGGCAGCACTGTATTGAGGAAGGTAAGCGTGTGGGCTTCGTTTTGACCGGTCGCGATGCATTGGCAGACGATCAGGCGCATTGGATTGTCTTTTGCCGGCGAGCGCAGGAGGCGGCTGAGCTGTCGCTGCCAAAACCGATCGCGCAGGGACTTATCGGCGCAATGCGCGAGATTGAGGAGAACGTCCACCTGCATAGTGAGCGGTCGTTCGATGGAGTCGTAGGCTACAGAGGCACGGGAACTGAGTTCGAGTTCGTGGTCGCCGACAATGGCGTCGGCATCTTAGATAGTCTGCGAAAGTCGCCCGACTACGAGCATCTTGGCGATTCTGGTTCGGCGATCAAAACCGCTTTGACCGACGGCCAGTCGCGGCTGCGGCATCTGAATCCTGACAGAGGCTATGGCTTTCACGACCTCTTCGTTGGATTGGCGAATTTGAACGGCGAACTGCGATTTCGCAGCGGCGATCATGCACTGACGATTGACGGTACGTCGCCGTCGCTGATGTCCGCACGCCTAAGCCAGAAAGTAAAAATGAGCGGTTTTCTGACAAGCGTCGTTTGCCGTCTTACGCCAGCGCCCGTACTGCATTAACGGCATCCTGCGTGCCCAGGTGGGACAGGTTTAGGGCAGCATAGCGTTCCAGCGCGGCGATGTTTTCATCAAACAAGTCGTCAATAGGCGAACCCTGAGCGGTTGGGTGTCGTGTCCATTGCAACTTTCCATCACGGACAGATGCGCGCAATCTTTTCTGAGCGCGCATGAAGGCATTGGTGTCAATGACCGTGAGACC
>ERZ795053.2545-NODE-2545-length-21881-cov-11.258041_pt1 | contig 21881 bp, 19 predicted proteins | sample MGYA00375137_ERZ795053 | MGnify/ENA primary metagenome ERZ795053 (study PRJEB30182, sample SAMN05720284) | activated sludge metagenome | isolation source: Anaerobic digester | place: Hong Kong | collected 2014-12-17 ...
TTTAAAACTCTTTTACAATTAAATTTAATGATTTTTTAATAATCAGCTACAAGTTCTTTCCGGTAAATTATAATGCTTTTGCATTTACATTCATACAAGACTGTAAGTTACCTGCCATTTTACTAAATTTGGGGCATGGTAAATAACCTTTAAATTGCTGTTACACCTTGAAAGTAAACGGAAAATCGTACCGAACAATTTGGATGAAGGAACCCGACAACTCAACCGTGTGTATAATCGACCAGCGGTTTCTTCCCCATCGTTTCATTATAGAGGAAATTTCCTCGCACAACGAGATGTGCAAGGCTATTTCCGAAATGCACCTCAGAGGTGCCGGTTTAATTGGAGTTGCTGCGGCTTACGGGATGTACTTGGCCGTTTTGGAATGCTTCGGTTCCCCGAATTTTGAAGATGAGTTAAAGCAAAAAGCAAAAGAGTTGATAGCGACCCGCCCAACGGCAGTAAACTTAAAGCACGCCGTCGATAAAATGCTACAGGCAATAAAAAGCGCAGGCAACAATGCTATTAAAATTGCCAAGCAAACGGTGCTCGGCATAGAGCAAGAGGATTTAAATGCCGGACGATTAATCGGCGAAAACGGGTTATCGGTAATTCAAAGAATTTCGAAGGCAAAAAACGGAGAAACGGTAAATATTCTTACTCATTGCAATGCCGGATGGCTGGCTTTTGTGGATTTCGGATCGGCACTTGCGCCCATTTACCTCGCCCATAAAAAGGGTATTAAATTACATGTTTGGGTCGATGAAACTCGTCCCCGAAACCAAGGCGCAATGCTTACCGCATGGGAACTGCAAAACGAGGAAATTCCCCACACCATTATTGCGGACAATACCGGCGGGCATCTTATGCAAAACGGGTTAATAGACATGGTTATTACTGGAGCCGACCGAATTGCTGCCAATGGCGATGCAGCCAATAAAATTGGCACTTACCTGAAAGCACTTGCCGCTGCCGACAATAACATTCCCTTTTACATTGCCGCTCCAACCTCTTCATTCGACCGTTCCATTAAACAAGGCGTTGGTACTATTCCTGTTGAACAGCGTAATCCCGATGAGGTACGATATGTAACCGGCTGGGCAGATAACCATTGGCAATCGGTGCTGATTTGTCCCGAAAACAGTCCGGCTGCAAACTACGGCTTCGATGTAACTCCCGCACGGTTAATATCCGGAATAATTACCGAAAAGGGCATTTGCAAGGCAAATATTGATGATATTTGTAAAATCTTCGACAGGTAAACTAAAATGGATGAAAAAGGAATAATTAAATTTCGGTGCAACTGGGAAAAAGTCGAACCGCTACCCGAGGAATACATTGCAGACATTAATCGCTGGCGCGATATTTTGTACAAAAAAAATCTGATAGGCATTGACGCATCGGGAATTGGCTATGGGAATATCAGCAAGCGTTACAACAATAACCAGTTTATTATTTCCGGTTCGGCTACCGGGAACTTAGCCTTGCTAAGTAACGAACACTACACAGTAGTAACCAACTTCAACATACACCAAAACTTGGTGAACGCCAAAGGTCCCATTATAGCATCGTCGGAATCGCTCACACATGCAGCCCTTTACCAATGCGACAGCAGCATTAATGCAGTTATACATATTCACAGCAATGCACTATGGAAGCATTTAATGCGAAAAGTGCCGACAAGCAACAAAAGCGCTGAATACGGAACTCCGGCTATGGCTAAAGAAATTGTTCGTCTGTACAACAACACCAATGTGCGAAATACCCGAATATTAATAATGGCGGGTCATGAGGATGGCGTAATGTCCTTTGGTCCCGATATTGACGCTGCCGGCAATGTAATTCTGAATTGGCTGGATAGTATTGATAAATAAGTATGAACTTTTAATTTATAAAAACACAGCAATGCCCACAATAGGAATAATAGGCGGATCGGGACTTGATAATCCGAATATTCTAAAAAATATAACTGAGGTTGAAGTTGAAACTCCGTACGGAAAACCATCGTCACCCATAAAGGTTGGCAACATCGGAAACAATAAGGTTCTTATCCTTTCGCGCCACGGATTAAAACACCAATACACACCGTCGGAGGTTAACTACCGTGCTAACGTTTACGCCCTTAAAGAGCAAGGGGCAACAAGCATAATTGCCACTACTGCTTGCGGAAGTCTTAAGGAGGAAATTCATCGCGGCGATTTTGTGGTACTGGATCAATTTATAGACTTCACCCGAAAAAGGGCCAACACCTATTTCGAATCGTTTGCCAACGGAATAAACCACGCCCCAATGGCTAGCCCTTTCGACAGTAAACTTCGCAATATAATAAGTCAGTGCATTGGTGAACTAGGCATCCCTTTTCACAAACAAGGAACGGTTGTTACCATTGAAGGCCCCAGGTTTTCGACCAAAGCCGAATCGAATATGTTTCGCCAATGGGGTGCCGATGTTATAAACATGTCGATTGCCACGGAGGCAATTCTGGCTAACGAACTTCAAATTCCGTATGCCGCCATTGCCATGAGTACCGATTATGATTGTTGGAAAGATGACGAACCATCTGTTCGTTGGGAAGATGTTTTTAAAATTTTCGAGCAAAATGCCGAAAATATGATAAAGTTGCTGGTTCTCGTTATAGAAAATATTGAATAAGCAACAATGGTTAATATTCGCAGGGCTACACTTAGCGATCTGGAATCGGTTTACCAAATTATTTGCGACCTGGAAGGTTGTCAACTCAACTTCGAACTGTTTTCCGATACATTCTCGGCAAATCTTTCCGATGATAATATCATTTACCTTATAGCAGAAATCAACAATTCGGTAGTAGGTTTCCTAAGTATGCACATCCAACGAATTTTGCACCATGAAAGGGCAACCTGCGAATTGCAAGAACTAAATGTACTCCCGGGATTTCGTTCAAAAGGAATAGGTTCAACCCTCATGCACGAGGCTGAGAAAATTGCCCTGCAAAATAACCTGGAAGAAGTTGAGTTAACCACGAAGATTTACCGCAAACAGGCTCAAGAATTCTACATACATCTGGGGTTTGAAAACACACATTTGAAATTTGTAAAAAGATTACCGACGAACAACGGTAGTACTTCAACCTAAAAACGAACATAATAAACATAGAAATAGAAAAATTAAGTGAAATTAAATGGTTGGGTGTTTAAATTTTCTATCTTATTTTTGTAAAAATTTTACCAATGAATACCGAATCCCGCTATAACCGTCGAGGAGTCTCGGCATCCAAAGAAGATGTACACAAGGCAATTAGCAAATCCGACAAGGGACTTTTCCCTAACGCCTTTTGCAAGGTAGTTCCTGACACGCTTTCCAACGACCCCGATTACTGCGTGGTAATGCACGCCGACGGAGCCGGCACAAAATCGTCGCTGGCGTACCTTTACTGGCGCGAAACCGGGGACATGTCCGTTTGGAGAGGCATTGCTCAGGATGCCATTGTAATGAACACCGACGATTTACTCTGCGTTGGAATTACCGATAACATTTTACTATCGTCCACCATTGGCAGAAACAAAAATTTAATTCCGGGTGAAGTAATTTCAGCAATTATCGAAGGAACAGAAGAATTTTGCCAATCGATGCGGAAGTATGGCATCGACATAACGCCTACCGGTGGCGAAACTGCCGATGTTGGCGACTTGGTACGAACAATAATTGTAGATTCTACGGTTACCGCCCGCATTAAACGCTCCAATGTAATTTCGAACGGGAATATACAGGATGGCGATGTTATAATCGGATTATCATCAACAGGTACTGCAAAGTACGAGCAGGAATACAACGGCGGGATGGGAAGTAACGGGCTTACCTCAGCCCGTCACGACGTATTTGCAAATTACCTAGCCACAAAATACCCCGAAAGTTTCGACCCCATGTTACCGGCCGATTTAGTTTACAGCGGAAAGTATAAACTCGACCAGCAAGTGGGAGAAGTTGGCACAACCGCAGGAAAACTTGTACTATCGCCAACTCGAACATATGCGCCAATAATAAAAGAGGTGCTAAACAACTATCGTCCTGTTATACACGGAATGGTTCATTGTTCGGGCGGAGCTCAAACTAAGGTGTTAAACTTTGTAAACAACCTGCACGTTGTTAAGGATAACCTATTTCCTTGTCCGCCTCTTTTCAAAATAATTCAGGAAGAATCCGGGACACCCTGGTCCGAAATGTACAAAGTATTCAACATGGGACATCGTTTCGAAATTTACGTTTACCCCGAGTTTGCCGACGATATTATTGCCATTTCAAAAGAATTTGGCGTTGATGCTAAAATAGTTGGATACTGCAACAGCTATGAAGGCAAGAAACTTACAATCAAAACCAATCAGGGCGATTTGGTTTACTAACTTTTGAAGCAAACAAAAAATTAATGCTTACCTTTGCGGGAAGTTTTTTGTATGATATATGGGGGAAAATAGCATTCTACGGAAGCTGGAAGGTATCCGGCAAAAATTCGAAGAAATTGGGCAGCAAATTACCGATCCGGCTGTAATGGCCGACATGAAAAAATTTGTCGCTTTAAACAAAGAATACCACTCGTTGGAACCTTTAGTAAAGTCTTACGAGAAGTATAAAAACATGCTCAGCAATATTGAATCGTCCAAGAAAATTCTGAATACAGAAAAGGACGAAGAACTGCGTGAGATGGCCAAAATGGAGATAGAAACGTTAACCGAAGAGGTCGAAACCTTGGAGGAAGAAATTAAAGTTCTTCTTCTACCTGCCGACCCCGAGGATGCTAAAAATGCTGTAATGGAAATCCGTGCCGGAACAGGTGGCGACGAGGCAAGTATTTTTGCCGGCGATTTATTCCGCATGTACACCAAATTCTTCGAAAAGAAGGGATGGAAATACGAGGTTACCCATTTTTCGGAAGGTACTGTTGGCGGTTATAAAGAAGTTGTTATGAGTGTTACAGGACCTAACATTTACGGCACTTTAAAATACGAATCGGGAGTACACCGGGTTCAGCGAGTTCCCCAAACCGAAACGCAAGGCAGAGTACATACGTCGGCTGCAACAGTAGCAGTTTTACCGGAAGCCGAAACTTTTGATATCGACCTCAAAATGGACGATATTCGTAAGGATACTTTTTGCGCATCGGGCCCCGGTGGACAGTGCGTTAACACAACTTACTCCGCTATCAGACTTACACATATTCCTACAGGTATTGTAGTTCAATGTCAGGATCAAAAATCGCAAATCAAGAACTTCGAAAAAGCGCTCGTTGAACTTCGTACCCGAATTTACAACATGGAGTACCAGAAATACCTCGACAACATTGCTTCGAAACGGAAAACCATGGTTTCCACAGGCGACCGTTCCGCTAAGATTCGTACTTACAACTATCCTCAAGGACGAGTTACCGATCATAGAATAAACTTAACGTTGTATAACCTTTCGGCAATCCTCGATGGAGATATTCAGGAAATTATCGACAAGTTACAGTTGGCCGAAAATGCAGAAAGGCTAAAAGCGGCAGCCGAAGAGTAAACACTACATTTTACAGTCATGACCAAAGAGCAACTATTTGAACAAATCCGCACCAAAAGAAGTTTTTTATGCGTTGGACTTGACAGCGATTTAAAAAAGATTCCGGAATATTTGCTTTCGCGTGAAGATCCAATCTTCGAATTTAACAAGGCAATAATTGATGCAACTTACGATTTGGTAGTTGCTTACAAACCCAACTTAGCTTTTTACGAGGTTAGAGGCGCTACAGGCTGGAACAGCTTGGTTAAAACTGTAAAGTACATTCGCCAAAACCATCCAAACATATTTATTATCGCCGATGCCAAACGCGGCGACATTTCTAGTACCGCAAACATGTACGCTCAGGCGTATTTTCAAATGCTCCGGTGCGATGCCGTTACTGTATCGCCATATTTAGGACAGGATTCCGTTATGCCCTACCTAAAGCACGATGGAAAATGGACAATCCTTTTGGCCATAACATCCAACGAAAGTTTTTCCGACTTTCAACTAATCGAGAATAAGGCTACCGGGAAACGGCTATTTGAAGAGGTAATTAGCAACTCAATCCATTGGGGCAGCGATGCAAATATGATGTACGTGGTTGGAGCAACGCATCCCGATTACCTAAAAAGCATTCGTAAACTGGCTCCCGATCACTTTTTACTAGTTCCCGGCATTGGAGAACAAGGTGGAAATCTCAGCAAAGTTGCAGAACTGGGGCTTAACCGAAAATGCGGACTAATTGTAAACTCTTCCAGGGGAATTATTTACGCCGATATTACCGGTAACTTTGCCTCTGCTGCGCGCGAACGGGCAAAAAAACTACAGCAGGAAATGGAGTCCATTCTTGTATCTGCAAAATTAGCGTAACAGAAAATATTTAGTAAAATTCATTACCAACGGTAATGCCAACGCATTGCAAGTTTTATTTTGCTATTATAAACTGCTACTTATTTACCATTTCCGAAAACTTTCTCCAGAATTTTTTATGAAAGTTTATTCCTGTACTATCACCACAAATTTCGACATACGATTTTTGCGCTGGCAAATTTGGAGCAAACAGAATTTTAGCATCCTTTTGATATAATAACGAAGGCTCTGGATGAAACTGCACGCCAATTACACACGAATATTTTGCATGTTTAATTGCCTCAATAATTTTGCCGTCAACGGAATAACCTGCGGCAACATATCCTTCCCCCAATTTCCGTATAGCCTGATGATGACTCGACAACACCATCGGATTACTCCCTCCTGCTATTTTTTGAAAAAAGGGACTCGTAAAATTTACATGATGAAAACTTCCCCACACTAAATCGTTGTTTAATGCGTAATTACAATTATAATTTCTATGCTGAGCTTCGGGGTTAAACGCCAACTCCGACTCTACATCCTTAATACCATAAACTTCCGACGGAATATCCTGAAAAAGTGTTCCACCTGCCGCCACGTTCATGCTTTGCATTCCCAAACAAATACCTAAAACCGGATAATCCGGTCGATTACTTAAAAATGGATGAAACAAAGAATCCTTTTCTCCCCCAATTAAATGGAATAGCAACGACACTTCCATATAATGCCTATATGGATCCGTAACGTTGGTTAACAACAGCATCTTATCACCATAAAGCGACGGGGGAATATCGGGGCCTCCGGTAAAAATTATTCCATCCGAAGCATCGAAAATTTGCTTGAATTCCGCAGTGCAAGCATTCTCTTTATAAACACCATCTATACTCAAGGGAGTCCTTACCGGTAACAGGAAAAAATGTGTAAGACTGCTATCCTTTATAAATTTTTCGGATAACGAATAATCATAATTCTCCCTATCGCTAAAAATGCCAACAACCCTGTAATTTCCGTTCAACGAAATAACCCCACTATCAATTAAATACGAAAAAGTTTTTAAATTGCTTACCGTTGGATGCGTTATAACCAAAACCTTGCCTTCCCCTTTTATTCCATCTGGTTTAATAAAAACACCATGAGAAGTATTCTCGCAACTAAAAAGTATAAAAGCACACATAACCAGAAATAGCGATTTCTTCATAACATAAATATTAGGTTGAAATGCTGTAGCCATATTTTAAAATAGAACCCCAATGCTAAACAGGCTTCCCATGGGGTATATATTTTGCGTCCGGTTGAGCGATTGCACCGATTTATATGTACTTAACTTAAACCGAAACTTCCAAACATCAAACCCTAATCCAAACTGATAACCGTAATCCTCCCTACGGAAGGAATCTTCAAAGTCCATTGAATTGCTACCCACCTTTCCGGAGAATCGGTAGGAATAGTATCCTCCTCCAAAAATAAAAAAACTTGGATTTAGCATTGAATTAGCCTGTCGGGACAGGGTAAACTCAACATTAACCGGAATTGTAATTTCGTGTGTTCTTAAATTTCCATACTGATGGTCGCTTCCATGTGTATGGTACAAAACTTCAGGAGTTAACGATAATTTTGAGGAAATCTTCAACCTGGCATATAACCCTACACTGGCAGTGAAATGATCCTTCGAATTATAGAATTCATCGGAATAATCGTCCATGGAACACCCCACACCAGCAATTGCCCCCCAATTAATTACTTTCCCTTTTGCCTGTACCAAAAATTTTCTGTCGGGAACAATTTCCGGCCTTTGCGACAGGTTTAATGTTGCATCGGCAACAAAATCGGCAATAATAGCCATCCCATTATAATCGATCAAATTGGCATCGTCCTGAGGCCTATGATAAGGTGAAACTGTGGAGGTAAAAACATGTATCGACGGAATACCCTTGCTTCCAAAAGGAGCCGTGTCGGTTTGCTGCTCTACGCTCCTGCCCTGCTTTTTTACATCAATACCATGTGCTTTTGCAATTTCATCGAAAAACTGTTTCCCATCGGTAATGGTGCCATCGCCAACCAAATCGATACCTTCATACTTCTTGAGCATACCCACCATATCGAGGCTAAACATAACCTTGATTTTTTGCAGCGGCAATACATTATTGTTTACAATGTATGTAGAACCGATAAGCCCCGCTTCCTCGCCATCGAAAGCCACAATAATTACCGACCGCTTTAACTCGCTCCTATGCTGAACCAGCCAACGTCCAATTTCTATAATCGAAGCAGTTCCCGACGCGTTATCATCGGCACCATTATACACAACCATGCTGTCGTGCTTAAATATATAAGCCAAATGGTCGTAATGAGCGCCAAGCAGTATGTATTCGTGTTTAAGTATCGAATCGCTTCCTTCTACCCAGCCAATAATATTTGTACCTTCGGTTTTCAGCATCATTCCCTGATGTATAAATGGATGCGCATACGTCCCTTCCCAAGGTTCAATTCCTGCATTAACAAACTGTGCAATAACATAATCCTTAGCCATGCGGCCGCCGTATGTTCCAAAACCTCTACCTTGCAACGAATCGGAAGCAAGCGTGTAAACATGCTTCTTTAATAAATCGGCGTCAACATTCTGGGCATTTGCATTTACAAGAATAAATGTCATAGTAAATGCTAAGGATAATTTTAGAACCTTCATCTTTCAAATTTTTTATGTAAGATTATAAAAAAATAGCCAATCAATAAACGATTTATCCCATTTTTGTTCGTTCACCTACTACTCAACTGCATGAGAACGTTGTAAATTAAGCATTTCAGCACTTTTTAGACTTTGTACTAACATTGTTTTTCTCCAAAGAAGAAAAATAATTTATTTTTCACATTTCACAACTAATTAATATACACATTATTACGAATAATATTTAACGGCTAAAAATATTTTTTAACTTTTTGGTACAACAAATCAAAAGTCGATATACATTTGCGGCGAATTTAAACACCTAAACTTTAGGCGTTTAAGTAAAATTAACTTCAAATTCTAATTGAGTATGAAAAAAACATTGTTACTTGGATTTGCCGCATTGGCTTTTGCAGTGACATTCACTAGTTGCGGAAAAGTTCCTCAGGAAAAAATTGATGCAGCAAACGCCGCTATCGACACAGCTAAAATGGTAGAAGCAGACGTATATCTTGCTTCCGATTTTACCGCTGTTCAAGATTCTATGAATGCCGTTATGGCCGGAGTAGAAGCTCAAAAATCAAAACTTTTTAAGAAATTCGGTCCCGCTAGCGAAAAACTTGACGCTATCCTTTTGCAAGCCCGTCAACTTAAGGTTAACGCAATTGCAAAGAAAGATGAAGTAAAGAAAGAGGTTGAAGCCTTAACTACCGAAACAGATTCCTTAATGGCAGTAAACGCTACCCTTTTGAAAAAAGCACCACGTGGTAAAGAGGGTGCAGCAGTGCTCGAACAAATTAAAACCGAATTGGATGCTATTAATGCAACTATCACAGAAGCAAAAACTATGTACACCAATGGAAAGTACATGGACGCTTTAAATAAGTTGAATGCTGCAAAAGATAGCGCTACCAAAATTAACACAGAATTAAACGACGCTATTGCTAAGGTAAAAGGCAAAAGGTAAAATATCGTTTTTAAATAAAATCCCCGTGTTTTATTAGGACCGGGGATTTTTTTTAGTAACTCGTTTATGAAACAGTTTTATAAAATATCACTTATAGCACTATCAACAGCAATTATACTAACTTGTGCTGTTACCGTATTTTATATTCTAATACCAGACCCACCTGTAGGAGAAGTTGAATATGCACTGGTTACTCTTCAGCGGGCATCGCAATCGAAAGCCAACCGTTATGCAAAAAACAAATACTATGAAGCCAAAGCCTGCTACGATTCGGCAATGAAAGATTGGAATATTCAAAATAAACGATTTATTCTTTTTAGAGATTATAAAAAAACCATCCTATTTGCACAAAAATCGGCTAAAATAGCCAAGCAGGCAACCTACAACTCCGTAAAAAAATCAAGGAATCTTATAATTACCGTTAAGGAAAAAATAGATTCTTTAAATGAACTTATTACCAATACAAACGAACTATTCAGCACGCTACCGCTCTCACAAACATTGCGCAAAAACATATCGAAAGGGAAAATACTGCTAAAGGAATCGGAAATTGCTTTTGAAAAAGGAGACTACCTATATGCAGCTGAAAAAATTGATAAAGCAGAACAAAACCTCAAAGAATCATGCAACACAGCCCTTTCAAATTTGGAAAACTATTTTTGTAACCAACCATACTGGACAGGACTTGTAAACCAAACCATTAAAAACTCCGCCAGAAATAATTCAACGGCAATAATAGTTGACAAATTTTCGCATAAACTAATTGCCTACCAAGGAGGAACGGTAAAATACGAACTTAACGCAGAATTTGGGAAAAACTGGATTGGGCCAAAACGCCTGAAAGGCGATAAGGCAACACCCGAAGGCGTTTACACTATAAAAAGTAAAGTCCCTAAAAATAAAACCAAATACTTCAGGGCACTTCTGTTAAACTACCCCAATAAGGACGATGTTAAGCAGTTTAATAGGGATAAAACAAATGGCAACCTGCCAATAAATTCCCAAATTGGAGGCTTAATCGAAATACACGGAAATGGCGGGAAGGGCACCGATTGGACTGATGGTTGTATTGCCCTAAGCGATTCCGACATGCTAAAAATTTACAATATATCAACAGTAGGAACCACCGTGGTTATTGTTGGTTCTACTACCAGTTTCAACAGCATAATTCAAAGCTTAAACATAAAACACGACTTCAACAAAAGGAGTTAACTATATGGAAACAACCGATATCCATAACGAAAATACGACCGATAGCAAGAGGGGTTTTTCATATAAACTTTTATTTCTGAAAATTACCATTCTGCTATGCTTACCCATAACAATACTTCTTGCTTCCTTTACCATTGAACCGCTTGCCGAATATACCCTAAAACAGCATAATCAAGATACCACTGAAACAGTAACAAAGAAAAAGCAAACAAAAAAGGCTGTTGAAAAGTTAACCACACATTTTAAGCAAAAGTTTGTTGCGCTAACCCCTTACAAACCATATATAGTTGTAAATACCACATACAATCGATTTAAACTATACAAAAACCGGAAATTAATACGAACGGGATTTTGCAGTACCGGCAGCTACACGCTGTTAAAATCGCAAAATAAAAGGGAATGGATATTTCAAACACCGAAAGGGCTTCACAAAATTCAAGGTAAAATTACATCGCCCGTTTGGCGAAGACCTGACTGGTCGTTTATAGAGGAAGGCCTGCCCGTTCCTTCAAAAGATGATCCTTCGCGTTGGGAAGCCGGAGTTTTAGGCGATTATGCCATGAGTATTGGAAATGGATTTTTAATTCATGGCACAATTTACAAACGTTTTTTAGGAATGCCCGTAACACATGGATGTATCAGAATGAATGATGAAGATTTGAAGGCAGTATATAACACACTAGAAATTAGTTCGATGGTTTATATTTTTTAAAACACATGAATAAATCGCTAAAAATATTTTTGCTAACGGCAATTGCCATATTTGCGTTAACAATTGTAACCTACTCCGTTCTAAAAATTATTTCTGTTGACAGAATGCTCAACTCATTCGAGAAAGACTATGCCAACAGTCCATCCTTCCAAAAGCAACCAATTGAATTTTCCGGTTCCGATTCTTCTTCAAAAGAAATATTCATGCAATTTGCATACTACAACGCTCTACTCGAAACTTCAAAATCCGATTCCATATCGCTTGTACTAGACATTAAGGATAGCATCGCCAGTTTGCTGATTAAAGGGGTTACCGTTCATAAAGCACATATCGATAAGATTAAAATAAGCCCGCTTTTTAAGGCCGTTGAACCAAAAATACTTTATAATGCACTTTCGTCACCATTTATAATTGCAAACCAAAAGTCGAGTATTCCCAAAAGGCCGTTAATGGTAAAAATTGCCCCTCGTGACACTTCGGAATACGTTCCCGATATTATTCCCGATACAACGGACATTACTCCTGTTAACTTTACCTTGGAAACCAGCACGGGAATTATTATCAGAATATTCGAAATGCCGCCTTCAAGCAAAACAGTAATAAATTTAACCCATTTCGTAAAAGAAGAAACTAGGACAATCTTTCGCGATTTACCTAAAATTGTCACTCTTAAAGTGCCCGAATACCATCCGTATATTTACCTGAAAATGGATAGAAAGGATGCAAAAATGATATACCGGGCAATTCCACAAAAGGCATTGGTTGTTATTAAAATAGAATAGTAAGAATTTTACAAAACTCATAAAAAAGAAACCGCTTAATACATAAAGTTTTAAGCGGTTTAATTTTAAACTTAGTCGGGGTGGGGAGACTCGAACTCCCGACCTCTACGTCCCGAACGTAGCGCGCTAGCCAACTGCGCCACACCCCGAAAATTTTATCTAAACAGAACGAATTGTTTTTAGCGCCCCAAAATTAGTATTTTTTATTTTTATTCCGAAGTCATTGTTACTTTTCCCTCATTTTTTTCTAACTTATGCAACAACAGACCTTTATAACAATGACAGAGAAACTTCTCCATTTTATTTGGCAATTTAAGTATAGGCAACTAAACGGAACACTAACATCGCAAGGACAAAAGGTGGAAATTATTGACCCCGGAATACAAAACAACGATTCGGGTCCGGATTTTTTCAACGCAAAGGTCAAAATCGATGATACTATTTGGGCAGGAAATGTTGAAATACATGTAAATGCTTCGGATTGGTACACTCACGGGCATAACTCCGACCCCGCATACAACAACGTAATTCTGCACGTTGTGCAACATAACGATAAGGTTACAATTGCCGAAAATGGGCATCAAATATCTACCTTAGTTTTACAAATCTCCGAAAACCTTGAAAAAGAGCATAACGAACTAATCAATTCCACGCAATGGATTCCTTGTGCCGATAAACTAAAAAAGGTTGACTCGCTTACCGTTTCTGCATTTATAGACAGGCTGATGGTTGAACGCCTCGAGAACAAAACCCTTTTTGTTGAAGTATTGGTAAACAGTACCAATGGCAGTTGGGAAGAGGCTTTTTACCAAGCAGTGGTTCGCAGTTTTGGACTTCCAAGCAACGCCCTTCCCGCCGAAATGCTGGCAAAATCGCTACCTCTAAAAACCCTAGCCAAGCATAAAAACAACCTATTTCAACTTGAAGCGTTAATATTTGGCCAATCCGGACTTCTTAAACGATTCGGCGACATTGAAGATGCCTACCTGATATCCCTTAAAATTGAATATTCGTACCTCCAAAAAAAGTTCAGCCTTACCCCAATCGATGGGAACCTATGGAAATTTCTTAGAATGCGACCTTCGGCTTTTCCTACTGTCAGGCTCGCTCAATTAGCGGTACTTATACACGAATCGAGTTCATTATTTTCAAAAACAATGAACTGTGACAGCTTCGATTGTATGGCAAAACTATTTAAAACAACTACTTCCGAGTACTGGCAAAATCATTACGTTTTCGGGAAAACTTCAACAAAAAAAATAAAAACTATTGGACAAAACACCATCAGCGTTATTGCCATAAATGTTGCCGCTCCGTTTATGTACGCATACGGGAAAAGTAAAGGAAACGAAGAACTGTCCGGAAAAGCATTAAAAATTCTCGAGCAACTCAAACCGGAAACGAACAGCATAATTTCGAATTTCGCGGAACTAGGAATTCAAGCTAAAAATGCAGCAGAAGGGCAATCGCTTATTCATCTAAAAAAGAATTACTGCGATAATAAGGAGTGTTTACGCTGTCCCTTAGGCGCAAAAATATTACTAAAAAAAGTATAATTTTATGCGCAAACATTTTAAAATCGATTAAGCAACCCTTCAAATTGCTACATGTGAATAAACAAGACAACTACTCTCTTTTAATTCCTCTGCTGGTTTTTGTAGGAATAATTATACTGGGCATTTTAGGGTACTCGTATATCGAAGGCTACACCTTCGAAGAAGCTCTTTACATGACAGTAATAACCGTGGGCACAGTAGGATTTAAGGAAGTTCGACCTCTATCGGAATCCGGAATGTGGTTTACCGTAGTTCTCATCCTGCTGAGTTTAGGTTTATTTGCCTATGCTCTTTCGACAATAACCAAGCACTTATCCGATAGGCTATTCAACAAATATTTCACGCACAACAAAATGGAAAAAAGAATTGCAAAACTACACAACCATGTAATTGTAGTTGGCTATGGACGCAACGGCTCACAGGCCGTAAAGGAACTTATCGACAATAATATTCCCGTTGTTGTTGTCGAAAATAGGCCCAACGTGCTGCAATACATCGAAGACGATGCAAAAATAGCGTATATACAAGGTGATGCAACCGACGATAATGTTCTTAGTAAAGCCGGTATCGATCGTGCCAAAGCGCTGATTACCGCCTTAGCCAGCGATGCCGATAACCTCTTTGTTGTAATCACCGCTCGGGAAATTAATCCGAGCATAAAAATTATAAGCAGAGCTTCGGCCATATCGAACGATAAGAAGTTAAAGTTAGCCGGAGCAAACAATGTGATAATGCCCGATAAGGTTGGCGGACAAAAAATGGCCAAATTGGTAATTCAACCCGACATAAACGAGTTTGTGGAGAATATTATGCTACGCAGGGTTGGCGATGTTGCCCTTTTTGAAGTTGACTGTTCCAACATTCCACCCAACAATACAAAATCGATTGGAGATCTTAAAATTCGAGAGACCTGTGGAATTAGCATTCTGGGCATTAAAGACGAAATAGGACAATACCAGCTAAATCCCGGCCCGGAAACCGTAATAAGACCCCATTCCATGCTATTTGTTTTGGGAAATCAGCAACAAATTGAACTTTTGAAGAACCTGTTACGTAAACTAATCTAACCGTAACATTTACAAATACTTCTTATTTTAAATCCTATTTAATAACTACATATAACCTTGCAGCAAATGAAAGTTCTGATAAGCGGCGCAAACGGATTAATCGGTAAAAAAATTGCCAAGCAACTAGCCCAAAATTCAAACATGGAAGTTATTGCCACTTCGCTGAAAAAACTTCAAATTCCCAATACAACAACATTTACCTCCAACCTATTAAATGCGGACATCGACGGGTTAATTGCCCAAATAAAACCTGATGTTCTAGTCCATTGTGCAGCCCTTTCCGGTCCCGACGCCTGCGAAGCAGACAGGTACATGTGCAAAAAAATGAACATAGAACTCTCGTCGAGGCTTGCTGCTGCCTGCGTAAACTACAATACTCACTTTATTTTCTTATCAACCGATTTTGTTTTCGACGGTATCAAGGGAAATTACAGCGAAACCGATCCGGCAAACCCGCTTTGCTATTACGGGGAATCGAAATTCGAAACAGAAAATTATCTTCAAAATCAACCCTTAAAACATACCATTGTAAGAACATCGCTTGTTTACGGCTGGGAACAAAAACTATCGCGTCCAAACCTTCTTACGCGAATTATCAATCTTTTATCCAAAAATAAAAACTTTAAGGTAGCATCCGACCAAGTTAGAACACCAACCTACGCTGAAGACCTAGCCGTTGCCATTGAAAAAATTATTACCGCTAATGCTACCGGAATTTTCCATTTATCGGGAAAAGAGACCATCTCGGTTTCCGATTTTGCATTTAAAATTGCCGAGCAATTCAACCTAAATAAATCGTTACTAATTCCAACAACAACAAAAGACTTAATGGAACCTGCTTTAAGACCACTAAATACATCGTTAAACATAACAAAAGCAAAACAAGAGTTAAATTTTACACCAAAATCAATTGATGAAAATTTAAAAGAACTATTTCAAACCATATCGCAAAAGAACCCATAGCGCACCAAACATTATTGAATATATGTTGATTTTATGGCACTTAAGCCATGCATTAATAATGTATAACGAAAAAAAAGATTATACAAAATTCTTGATATAAAAAAAAGGTGTTATCTTTGCACCTCGAAATAATCGTTTATCTACCCACTAATTATCAGTGTTATGAACTATTTGACGGCAGAAAAGAAACAAGAAATTTTTAATGAGTACGGAAAGTCTAATACCGACACTGGATCACCAGAAAGCCAGATTGCGTTATTCTCCTACCGTATCAACCACCTCACTGAGCATTTAAAGAATCACCGTAAAGATTACGGAACTCAACGTGCTCTCTTGAAGTTGGTAGGTAAACGGAGAAGACTACTTGATTTTTTAAAGGAAAACGATATTGAAAGATATCGAGCAGTGGTAAAAGCGCTGAACTTAAGAAAGTAAAAACTTAAAAAAGGCAATTGCAAAAAATTGCCTTTTTTTGTAATTAATTTATTACACAAACCATAGGGAGAACACCCTTTGGTTTAATTTTTTTAGCACATAGATGTTTTATACAAAATAACCATTACATTTTACAATTAAACTTATGCAGAAATTTTTGAAAAAAACAATCGATTTTGGCGATGGCCGCACCATTACCTTAGAAACAGGTAAGTTGGCCAAACAAGCTGATGGGTCGATTGTGCTGACAATGGGAAAAACCATGCTTCTCGCTACAATAGTAAGCGCTCAGGAAGCAAAAGAAGATGTTGACTTCATGCCTTTAAGCGTGGAGTATAAAGAAAAATTTGCTGCCAGCGGCCGATTTCCTGGCGGTTTCTTAAAGCGTGAGGCTAAACCCTCCGACTACGAAATTCTTATAGCACGTTTAGTCGATCGCGCTCTACGTCCTTTATTCCCCGATAACTACCATGCAGAAACCTTTGTTACCGTAAACTTGATTTCGGCCGAAAAAGATATTATGCCCGATGCTTTAGCAGGCCTTGCTGCCTCTGCGGCAATTGCCGTTTCGGACGTTCCGTTCTTTGCTCCTATTTCCGAGGTTAGAGTAGCCCGTATCGACGGGAAATTTGTTATCAACCCAACATTCCAAGAAGTTGAAAAAGCCGACATCGACATGATTGTTGGCGCAACCTACGATAACATTTTAATGGTTGAAGGTGAACTCAAAGAAGTTTCCGAAGAAGATATGCTGGAAGCCATTAAATTTGCCCACGAAGCAATTAAGCCTATGTGCTTGGTTCAAACCGAAATGGCCAAGGAACTCGGTATCGTAAAAAGGGAGTATTGCCATGAAACCAACGACGAAGAACTAAGAGCAAAAGTTCATGAGTTCTGCTACGACAAGGCTTATCATATTGCAAAATCGGTACTTCCCAAACAAGAGCGCAACGCTGCTTTCGATGATCTTAAGCAATCGTTCATCGACACTATTCCCGAAGAGGAACAGGAAGAGAAGTTAGTAATGATTAACCGCTACTACCACGATGTTGAAAAGGAAGCCATGCGTAACATGATCCTTAACGAAGGTGTTCGGTTAGATGGTAGAAAAACAAACGAAATCCGTCCTATTTGGTGCGAAGTCGATTACCTGCCAATGGCACACGGTTCTGCCATTTTCACCAGAGGCGAAACACAATCGCTTTCTACCGTTACCCTTGGTACTAAACTCGACGAAAAGATAATCGACGAAGTTCTTATGCAGGGATCGGAAAAGTTTACTCTTCACTATAATTTTCCTCCTTTTGCAACTGGCGAAGCACGTCCCTCCAGAGGAATTAGCCGAAGAGAAATTGGACATGGCAACTTGGCTCATAGAGCGCTGAAAAATCAAATTCCAGAAGCCCCCGAAAATCCTTATGCAATAAGGGTTGTAAGTGACATTCTGGAATCAAACGGTTCATCGTCTATGGCCACGGTTTGTGCAGGAACTCTTGCACTAATGGATGCCGGCGTTAAAATTAAGAAGCCTGTTTCGGGTATTGCCATGGGCTTAATTACCGAAAGCGGATCTGACCGCTTTGCTGTTCTTTCCGATATTCTTGGCGACGAAGATCACTTAGGCGATATGGACTTTAAAGTTACCGGAACTCGCGATGGTATTACCGCTACACAAATGGATATTAAGGTTGACGGACTTTCGTACGACGTGTTGGCTAAAGCTCTTAAACAAGCACACGATGGCCGTATGCATATTCTGGACATCATGCTTAAAACAATTGCGGAACCTAGAGCCGACTATAAACCTCACGCACCTAGAATCGAACAGTTTAGCATTCCTCGCGATTCAATTGGTACTGTAATTGGCCCTGGAGGAAAGATTATTCAGGAAATACAGCGCGAAACCAATACTACTATTAACATTGAAGAAACAAACAATCAGGGTATTGTTAGCGTTTTTGCCAATAACGCAGAAAATCGCGATGCTGCTGTTAGTTGGATCAAGAATATTGTTGCTGTTCCAGAAGTTGGTGAAGTTTACCATGGAAAAGTAAAATCGATACTCCCATTTGGAGCATTTGTAGAAATTTTGCCGGGGAAGGATGGCCTTCTGCACATCTCCGAAATAGAATGGCATCGCCTTGAAAAGGTTGAAGATGTACTAAAAGAAGGAGATATGGTTGATGTTAAGTTGATTGAAATTGACAAGAAGACTGGAAAATTAAAACTTTCCCGTAAGGCACTTCTTCCAAAACCGGAGTCAAAAAACCAGAAACCAGAATCAAAGGATAAGCAATAGTTATCCCTTTCACAAAATTAATCCCCTGTTTTTCAGGGGATTTTTTGTGCATATACACCATATAACTACCCTAAAAACAAATGCAAATAGTTACATTTTTTGAAAATTATTGTATTTTTGTTTCTATCATAAAAATAATATACCTATGAAAAGGTTTGTTTACCTAATGTTTATTGCATTCAGCATGATTTTGTTCTCATGTCAAAATAATAGGATACAATACCCTAAAACCAAAAAAGTTGATGTAACCGACAACTATTTCGGCGTTAAGGTGGATGATCCATACCGCTGGTTAGAGGACGACCAATCGCCAGAGGTTGCCGAATGGGTTAAAAGTGAAAATGATTTAACCAATAGTTATCTAGAAAAAATCCCATTCAGAGATAAAATTAGAGACCGTATTACTCAAATATGGAATTACACCTCAATGGGAACGCCTTTTAAAGAAGGCGGTAACTATTACTTTTTCCGTAAGGACGGGCTACAAAATCAAAGCGTGCTTTACACCATGAAAAACCTTTCCGATGAACCTAAGGTTTTACTCGATCCCAACACATTCAGCACCGATGGAACAGTAGCACTTTCAACCGTTAGCCCATCAAGAGACGGGAAATATTTTGCATACGCAATAAGCGATGGAGGTTCCGATTGGCAAAAAATAAAAATCATTAACCTTTCTACTGGAAAAGAGTTAAGCGAAGAAATTAAATGGGTTAAATTTTCATCGATTGCATGGTTCAAGGACGGCTTTTATTACAGCCGTTACGATGAGCCAACAAAAGGTTCGGAATTGACCAATATTAATCAATATCAAAAAATATTTTATCACAAAGCAGGCACCGACCCAGTAACCGATGTACTCGTTTTTTCGAATAAGCAGTATCCCAACCGAACATATACCGCTCAAACTACCGACGATGAAAAATACCTGTTGGTTTACGAAAGCGAATCTACTTACGGTAATTCTCTATACATAAAGAACTTAACAAATAATAAAATTGAATTTTCGAAACTAACAACAAGCTTCGATTTCGAATATAACGTCATTGGTAATGTAAACGACGACCTATACGTTCTAACCAACTACAAATCGCCAAAGTACAAGTTGATTAAAATTAACATAAACAGCATGGACATTGGCAATTGGAAAGATATTTTACCCGAACGTAAGGATGTTTTAAATAATTGCCAACTCATAGGTGGAAAAATTATTGCAAACTACACTGTTGATGCCAAAAGTAAGGTTGAAGTTTACAACCTGAATGGTGATAAAATAGACGAAATTGCGTTGCCAACATTGGGTACCGTTTCGGGATTCAGCGGTTCTTTTAACGATCCTGAAGCATTTTATAACTTTACTTCGTTTACGTTTCCTTCGGTAATTTACCGTTACGATGCAAATAGCAATAAATCCGAAGAATTCTTTAAACCCCAACTAGATTTCGACTTTAACAACTACGAAACCAAACAAGTATTTTATACCAGCAAGGATGGTACCATTGTTCCCATGTTTATTGTTTACAAAAAGGGAACTAAACTTAACGGTAAAAACCCAACTCTGCTTTACGGTTATGGCGGATTTAATATTAGCATGTTGCCATACTTTAGCACTTCACGTATGTTTTGGCTTGAGAATGGAGGCGTTTTTGCGCTAGCTAATATTCGTGGAGGAGGCGAATATGGGGAAAACTGGTATCGCTCAGGAACAAAACTTAACAAGCAAAACGTTTTCGACGACTTTATTTCTGCTGCAGAATATTTAATTAAAGAAAAATACACTTCACCCGATAAACTTGCCATACAAGGAGGCTCAAACGGTGGATTACTTATTGGAGCCGTGATAAATCAACGTCCGGATCTTTTCAAGGTAGCCATTCCCCAAGTGGGCGTAATGGACATGCTCCGCTTCCATAAGTTCACCATCGGGTGGGCTTGGGTTAACGATTATGGTTCGAGCGAAGATTCCATTCAGTTTGTAAATCTTTATCACTACTCTCCGCTTCACAACATTAAATCGAATACCCGTTACCCAGCAATACTAGTAACAACAGCCGATCACGACGACAGGGTTGTTCCCGCACATTCGTTCAAGTATATCGCAACTATGCAGGAAAAGAATCCTCGGTCTCAAAATCCCGCATTAATTCGTATTCAAACACGCGCAGGACACGGAGCCGGAATGCCAACAACAATTCAAATTGATGAGTACACCGATATATACGCTTTTATTATGTATAATATGGGAATAACATACTAAATACTTCAGATTTAAATTCTTTTGAAAAAGGTGCTTAAAGCACCTTTTTCTATGTCAACGGCTGTTAATAACTTAACTTTGCCAATAATCTCAAAAAAAGTATCTTGGCATTGCTTTGTAATAATCGAATATGATGCAATACCTTGTTATTGAGGGAAATATAGGCGCGGGAAAAACCACATTGGCAACAATGCTTGCCAATGAATTAAATGCAAAACTAACCCTTGAGCAATTCTCAGATAATCCCTTCTTACCAAAATTCTATCAAAATCCAGAAAGGTATAGCTTCCCGTTGGAATTATCGTTTCTTGCCGAACGTTATCGGCAATTGAATGTAGATTTACGCTCTACATCGCTGTTTCACAACATTACCATTGCCGATTACTTTTTTATGAAATCGCTGATTTTTGCACAAAATACGCTTACTGGCGATGAGCTTCAACTTTACAAGCAACTTTTTAATATAATCTACAGCTCTCTCCCAAAACCCGACCTCTATGTTTACCTACACCTTCCAACAGAAAAACTGCTTAAAAATATTGAAAAACGAGGAAGAGAATACGAAAAAACAATTACTGCCGATTACTTAAATTCCATTTCACTGGG
>ERZ795053.2546-NODE-2546-length-21880-cov-11.058740_pt1 | contig 21880 bp, 20 predicted proteins | sample MGYA00375137_ERZ795053 | MGnify/ENA primary metagenome ERZ795053 (study PRJEB30182, sample SAMN05720284) | activated sludge metagenome | isolation source: Anaerobic digester | place: Hong Kong | collected 2014-12-17 ...
AGTTCCTTCCAGTACTGGAGGATGAGTTTCTTCATGTTGGCCATGGCCTTCTGGGAGGTCTCGAAGACTTCCGTATGGGTCAGGGCCTGGTTGAGAATGCCGGCGGCCATGTTGGTGATGCAGGAGAGACCGGCGACGCGCAGGCCGCAGGCGTTGGCCAGCATGGCCTCGGGCACGGTGGACATGCCGACGGCATCGGCGCCGAGCGTGCGCCAGGCGCGGACTTCGGCGGGCGTCTCGTAGGTCGGGCCCGTGCCGGCGAAATAGACGCCGTGGCGCAGGGCGACCTTGGCCTTCTTGCCGGCGCGGGACAGGGCCGCACGCAGCTTGCGGTCGTAGATGAACGACTGGTCGGGGAATCGCGGTCCCCAGAACGGATCGTGTTTGCCGAGCAGCGGCGTGACGCCCATCAGGTTGATGTGGTCGTCAATGATCATGAGGTCGCCGGGTTTCCACTTGGGATTGGTGCCGCCGGCGGCATTGGTCAGGAAGACGGCCTTGGCGCCCAGGCTCTTCAGCAGGAAGAGGGGGGTGGCGACGGCCTCCCAGCCGACGCCTTCGTAGACATGGCGGCGGCCCTGGAAGACGAAGGTTTCGATGCCGGCGGACTTGCCCCAGAGGAGGCGGCCGGCGTGGCCGGCGACGCCCGCCTTGCCCAGCCCGGGGATCTTTTCATACGAGATTTCGCCGAGTTTTTCGAAGGCCTCGGCGATGTCGCTCAGGCCGGAGCCGAGAATCATGCCGAGTTTCGGCTTGGCCTTGGGAAAGGCCTTTTTCACGGCGGCGAGGGAGGCATCGAGGGGTTTGCGTTGGATCATATCTATTCTCCTGAGGGGGTCTTGGAACAGCCGGCCGGGTCAATGCCCCGGCCTGCAACCGATCCGATCGTGTTTTCCTGTTGTTTCCTGTTTTCCTGCTTTGCTTGGATCAGCCCGTGATGCGGGCCACGATGGGTTTGGGGGCTTCGACGGGCTTTTCGGCGATCTCGAAGGCCTTTTCGACATAGGCCATGGCCTGGGCGAGTTTTTCCCCGGAGTTGGCGTGGAGGGTGACGAGGGGCTGGCCTTTTTCGACCCGGTCGCCGATCTTGGCGAGGCCGGAAGTGCCGACGCCGTAGTCAATGACGTCGTCGGTCTTCTGGCGACCGCCGCCGAGAACGAGGACGGCGCGGCCGATGGATTCGGCGTCGACCTTGGCGAGGAAGCCCGCGGCGGGGGCGGCGTAGGGCTTGATGATGGAGGCCTTCGGCAGCCTGGAGAGATCATCGAGCGCCGACACGTCCGCGCCGTGGAGGGCGGCCATTTCCTTGAATTTGGCGAAAGCGGCGCCGGAGGCGATGATCTGCTCGAGGATGCCGCGGGCTTCGTCGGTCGTGGCGGCCTTCTTGCCGAGCACGAGCATTTCGGCGGTGAGGGCGAGGGTGATGTTCATGAGGTCGTCGCCGGCGTGCATGCCCTGGAGGCATTCCATGGATTCGATGATTTCCAGCGCGTTGCCGGCGGTGCGGCCGAGGGGCTGGTTCATGTCCGTGAGCAGCGCGACCATGCCCTTGTTCATGGCCTTGCCGACGCGGACCATGGACTGGGCGAGGGCGGTGGCGTCCTCGATGGTGCGCATGAAGGCGCCGGTGCCCCACTTGACGTCGAGGACGAGGGAGTCAATGCCCTCGGCCATTTTCTTGCACATGATGGAGGCGGTGATCAGCGGGATGGAGGCGACGGTGCCGGTGACGTCGCGCAGGGCGTAGAGCTTCTTGTCGGCGGGGGCGATCTCGCCGGTCTGGCCGATCATCGAGAAACCGCATTTGTGGATGGTGGCGATGAAGTCGGCTTCGGAGAGGTTGACGTTGAAGCCGGGGATGGACTCGAGCTTGTCGAGGGTGCCGCCGGTGATGCCGAGGCCGCGGCCGGAGATCATGGGGACGGCGAGCCCGGCGCAGGCGGCGAGGGGGGCGAGGATGAGCGAGACCTTGTCGCCGATGCCGCCGGTGGAGTGCTTGTCCACCTTGGGCAGCGTGATGGACGAGGTGTCGACCATCGCGCCGGAGTGCATCATGGTGTCGGTCAGGACGGCGGTTTCCTCGGGGGTCATGCCCTTGAGGTAGATCGCCATGGCCATGGCGGACATCTGGTAGTCGGGGATCGTGCCGGCCGTGAATCCGTTAATGAAGAAGCGGATTTCCTCGTCGGTGAGGGCGTGGCCGTCGCGTTTCTTTTCGATGATCCATTGGGGTACCATGGGGAGCTCCTTGAAATCTCAATATCCAATATTCAATATCCAACAACCAAGTCAGGCATAAGGCAAAAACCACGGATGGACACGGATGGACACAGATTTGAACTGGGCGTATACGTGTTCATCTGTGTCTATCCGTGGTTGATCAAGTTCTAGACAAACGAGGCGCCGCGGGGGATGGCGGGGATGCCGAAGAACCGGGCAAGGGACTGGGCGATATCGTAGAAGCCGCGGCGGATGCCGAGGTTTTCGGCAGGTTCGCCGGGGCGGTACACCAACAGGGGTACATATTCGCGGGTGTGGTCGGTGCCCTGGAAGGTCGGGTCGTTGCCGTGGTCGGCGGTGATGATGAGCAGATCGCCTTTCTGGACCAGCGGCAGGTAATTGGCCAGCCACTGGTCGGTCAGTTCAAGGCTGTGCGCATAGCCCTTGGCGTCACGGCGGTGGCCGTAGATCATGTCGTAGTCGATGAAGTTGGCGATGATCAGGCCGGAGTCCTTTTCCTGGGTCCACTTTTCGACAAGCGCCTGGGAGTCGGCGTTGTTGCCGGTGTGAACGGATTCGGTGATGCCCCGGTGGCAGTAGATGTCCTCGATTTTGCCGACGGCATAGACGGGGACGTCTTTTTCGACAAGGCGTTCGAGGATGGTTTTTTCGTCAGGCAGGTAGGCGAAATCCTTGCGGTTCTCGGTGCGCTTGAAGGCGCCGGGCTTGCCGATGAAGGGGCGGGCGATGACGCGGCCGACGCGCAGGGGGTCGCAGAGGCGGCGGGCGATGTCGCAGTAGCGGTACAATTCGGGGACGGGGACGATTTCCTCGTGGGCGGCGATCTGGAAGACGCTGTCGGCGGAGGTGTAGCAGATGAGCGCTCCGGTTTCGAGGTGTTCGGGGCCGAGTTCGTCGATGATGGCGGTGCCGCTGGCGGCCTTGTTGCCGATCAGCTTGCGGCCGGTTTCCTTCTCGAAGGCGGCGATCAGGTCGGGCGGGAAGGAGTTTTCAAAAGGGAAGTTGTGGAACCCGGGATCCACTTCGAGGCCGGCGATTTCCCAGTGGCCGGTAATGGTGTCCTTGCCGTCGGACATTTCGCGCATGGCGCCGCTGGAGGCGATGGGATTTTTCTCGGGGGGAACGCCATCGATGGACTCGACGGGGCGGTGATGGAGAAGGGGGGGGATGTTGCCGAGGCCCATCTTCTGCAGGGTCGGGACATTGAGCCCGCCGGCGGCAGCAGCGAGATGGGAAAGAGTCGAAGCACCGGCATCGCCGTATTCGGCGGCGTCGGGGGCGGCGCCGATGCCCACGGAGTCGAGAATGATCAGGATGGCTTTCATCTTCGGCCTTCTTTCTGTACCGCGCGGGGCGCGGCGGGGGTTAGTAGGAACTTGATATCAAATGCTCAGTAACCAGTGTCCAATTTCCAAGGGAAGAATTGTTCATTCATGGATTCGCGGCTGTTGACTTGTTCGGTATTGGGTGTTGGATATTGGATATTGCAGCTATGGATTGAAAAACCCCGTTTTCACGGGGTTTTGCTTTCATTAATCTCGTCCACAATGCCGACAATCACACTTCGCACCGGCCCATCCTTGGATTCGAGCACCTGGCGGGCGCCGTTGCCTTCGTCGAGGACCAGGACGGTTTCGCCGGCGCCGGCGCCGGCGCGGTCGATCGCCACCAGATAGCCGGAGGCCGGAGCGCCGTCCGTTTCGATCTTTTCAACCATGAGAAGCTTCCGTCCGCCGTAAAACGGGTGGCGGATGGTGGAGTGGATGTTGCCGATGACCTTGCCGATGATCATGCAGGACCGCCTTTCCAGCCGGGCGCCTCGACGCCGTCCACGATGCCGACGATGGCGTGGTCCACGGGGACGAACCAGGGATCGAGAAGCAGGGCGGCTTCGCGGCCGCCTTCGTAATAGACCCGTTCGCCGGGGCCGGCCATGCGCGTGCCGTCGGCGCAGACAATGGGCGCGCCCTTTTCCGCGCCGTCCTTGGCGAGGGGCTGGACCCAGAGCATGGGGACGCCCTGCAGGCCTTCATAGACCTGCGTGGAGACGACGGTTCCGATGACTTTACCTAACAGCATGGCTTACCTTCTTCATCCTGAACTCTACCTGCCCGAGTCGGCAGAATCAACGCTTTCATCAACTGGCAGGAGGGCGGCGGATTCTTCCGCGGGCCGCCCCTGGAACACGGACCGGAAAAACGGCCCCATTTCCCACATGTGAATAGGCGTGTCGATACGGCGCGCCGGGATTGTCCCGGCCGGCGGTTTGATCAACAGGGGGACATGGTTCTTTTCGGCGTTGCGGGTGTAGTCCTGTCCATGGTCCGATGTAAAGAGGATCCAGGAAGCGTCATAAAGACCGGCCTGGCGAAGGGCGTTCAGGAAGCCGTTCAAGACGCGATCGGCATACTGCAGATGGGTGTTATAATCGGCACCGGGACCAATGCTCCCGTCCGGGAGGAAAACATAGGGCCAGTGAGGAACAGGCATTTCGACCATGACGAAATCGCCTGGTCCCAGATGATTCCCGAAAAACGACAGGGTGCGGGCCTCGATGGCATGGTTCATTTCGACATAATAGCGGTTGTAGGTCCGTTCGGCATAACGGAGGTGGGGAAAATACCGGAACCATCTTTCAGGAAAAGGGCCCCGGACATTCTGAAGGATGTTCATGACCAGATTGTTCTGGCGGGGCGTGAACGGCAGACCCGTACCTCGAAACCGCCCATAGGAAGCCAGGACAAAAGCCTGGTCCAGCAGATCGCCCAGCATTCGGGTATACGGCAGATACATGCCCAGAATGGTGGTGCGGTATCCCGCCTCCTTGGCCAGAGAGAAAAGACCGTTGGTAAAGGCCCGGGGATCCAGTCGCAGAATATCATCCCGCCACTCCGGATGGTTCCATTCCGAGGGATCCCGCTGAAAGATCAGGTTGGGGATGGAAACCATGGTGCATCGCCCCGGCGAACGGGCGCGGCTCCAGTCCAGAGATTGCTCCTGCAGGACGCGCAGGGCGGGCAGATCGGCCCGGACCCGGCCGTCGGCGTCCATGCAGTGGATCCATGCAATGGAATCAAAAGTGAAGAGAATGACAGGCGGACGTTCTGGATTCACGGCCGTCCGGTTTTTCGGTGAAAAGTCCGGTGATTCCGGAAGGGAGGGGAAGCGCAAGAGGTTGGCGAACAGAAGAAAGGGAATCAGGAACAAGACCCGTGATCCGCTCCAGAGTCGGGAGGTCAGGCGATTCCGGGGAAACCGGAGTGACCAGAACGATAAAAACAGTCCGACGACCAGCGCAATCGCATATACCACATCGTCAATCAGATACCGGTAGATGTGGCGAGGCGGAACGATTTGAATGATAGCCGCGGCCAGCAGCAGATAGATGAAATGCCGGGCGTTGCGCTTCACTGCCCCACGGAACCATTGATCCGCCCAGGTCAGAACAACGGAGGCCAGAAGGGAGCCAACGGCAAGGAACAGGAAGAGTTCGACGGTATCCCGTCTGGTCCAGAGAATGGCCTGGCGGTTCGGCGCGGCAAACAGCATGCCGAGGAATCCTCCAGCGCCGAGGGTGACCCAGGCAAAGACGTTAAGAAATCGGCGGGTGCAAAGGAGGGCGAAGGCCCGTGCGCGGGACGGCCAGCCATCGCTATGAAACATGGGTTTCGCCATCGAGGGCAAGGGGCTGGGCGAGATCAAAGCGGGTGGAGACGGAAATCTGCTGGAGGAGGGCGTCGTGGGGGGCGGTCAGGACGCGGTGCTGGGCGGGGATGCCGCGGGTTTCGAGCGAGGCGAGGGCGATTTCCTGGGCGGCTTCGATGTCGTAGAGGTCGCCCTGGAGGATGGCAAGTCCGCGACCGTCCATACGGGGGTCGCCGGCGCGGAATTCGATGAGGTCCACGGGGACGCCCTTCAATGCACGCTCGATGGCTTGGAGGTTGCAGGAGACGGTCGGGGTTTCCAGAATCCACAGCGGGCCTTCACCCATCTGGCGGATATTGCCAAGAAGGGCGTCGTAGAGGGCGGGATGGATGTCGGGCAGGAAGCAGTCATCGGCAACCTGCAGACCGCCGTGGAAAAGGGCTTCTTCGTGGGCCTCGGCAACGGAGGCCGTGGAGCCGGCGAGCAGGATCAGAAACCGTCCGGCGCCGATGGTGCCGGAGCGGATCAGGCCGATAGGGGATTTTTTGAGCAGGGCGTCGGCGGCGAAGAGGCCGGCCGGCACGCTGTTGAACTCGATGGAAGCGAATGCGGGGTGGGGTTTCATGAGGGCAAAGAAGTCGTAGACAGGATTACAGGATTTTCAGAATTAACAGGATGGGAATCGGGTTTTCGATACACGCGGAATTTCTTTTTGTATTGCAGGCTGGATGAGCCGAAATTGACGAGCAGGCCCAAATCATATCCGGTGGCCGTCAGATAATTCACCAACTGCGCTTCATGGGCAGAAGCCAGCTGGTCCATGGCTTTGATTTCCACGATGACCCGGCGGGCCACCAGAATGTCAGCAAAATAATGGCCCACATCAAGGCCATCGTAAGTCACATTGATCGGGATTTCGCATTCAATCGTCAATTTGGCCTTCTGCAGCTCATGCGTCAGTGCCTTTTGGTAGACCGACTCCAGAAACCCATTGCCCAGAGTTCTGTGGACCTTCATTGCGCAGCCGATAATCAGATGGGTTAACTCATCATCTTTCATGGCCGATGAATTCTGCGCGGCTCCATCCTGTGAATCCTGAACAAACCTGTACATCCTGTCTAAGGGGTTTCTTCTTGTCAGACGATCCGGAAGTGGTCGATGAGGGCGCAGCGGCGCCAGCGGGAGAAACTGCGGGGGGTGGTCAGGCCTTCGCCGGTGGGCGAGGCGATGGTGAAGGAGGTGAAGCCTTCGCCGCCGAAGCCGAGGCCGGCCTGGGAGCGGCCGTTCTTGACGAAGATAGAGCAGTTGCACTGGCGGGCCATCTTGGAGAGCTTGTCGATGTTCTTGGAGTGCATCAGGGCGGTGTGGAAATTGAACCCTTCCATCTGCAACGCGATATCAATGGCGTAGTCCACGTTCGGGACGCGGGTAATGGGCATGACCGGCATCATCTGCTCGGTCCAGAGCAGGGGGTGGTCCTCGGGCACTTCGACGATGGCCAGGCGTGTGGTGGGGGGGGCGGCAATGCCGATTTCCGCGAGGATCTTGTCGGCGTTCTGTCCGATCCACTTGCGGTTGACCGTGGCGTGTCCGCGCGGGCCGGCCATCTTGGAGAAGATGACCTGTTCCATGGCCTGGATTTTGGATTTGTCAATCAGCACCGCGTTGTTGCGGGTCATGGCCTGGATGAGCTTGTCGGCGACGGAGGCGACCACGACGGTCTCTTTTTCCTCGACGCAGATCATGTTGTTGTCGAACGAAGCGCCCAGAACGATGTCGCTGGCAGCTTTCTCGATGTCGGCGGTTTCATCCACGACGACGGGGGGATTGCCGGGGCCCGCGCAGATGGCGCGCTTGCCGCTGGACATGGCGGCCTTGACGACGCCGCCGCCGCCGGTCACGACGAGGACGCGGATGCCGGGGTGCTTCATGAGCTGGCCGGCGGATTCGATGGAGGATTCGCCGACGCAGACGGCGGTGTTGGGCGGGCCGCCGGCGGCCATGACGGCCTTGTTAATGAGCGCGACGGTTTCGATGGAGCACTGCCTGGCGGAGGGGTGGACGTTGAAGACCACGACATTGCCGGCGGCCAGCATGCCGATGGCGTTGCAGATGATGGTGGAAGTGGGGTTGGTCGTCGGGGTGATGGCGCCGATGATGCCGTAGGGGGCGGGCTCCATCAGGGTCAGGCCGTGGTCGCCGGTCCAGGCGGTCGGAGGCAGGTCTTCGGTGCCAGGGGTTTTTTCGATGACGAGCTGGTTTTTCTGGATCTTGTCTTCGAAGCGGCCGTAGCCGGTTTCGTCAGCGGCGGACCTGGCAAGGGCCGTGGCGTTCTCGCGCATGACGGCGCGGATGCTCTGGATGACCTGTTCGCGACGGGACAGGGGCAGGGCGGAAAACACGGGGAAGGCGGCCTTGGCGGCGGCGACGGCTTCGTCCACGGTGGCGAAGACGCCGACGGTACCGGAAGGGATGGACGGCGCGGCGGCGCTCGGCGGGGCGGCGGGAGCGGCTGCCGGGGCGGCGGATCCGCCGCCGAGATCGCCGGCGATGCGCCGGGCAATGGCTTCAATGTCTTGGTCGGTCAGTTTCATCTCATACTCCCGCCGGTGGGGTTGGGGATCGGCGGACGCCGCGGCGCGGCGTCCCTACCGGAAATCATTTCGTGTACTTGGTTTTGCCGTCGACGTCCCAGGTGTCCACGATGGCCATGATAACGTTGTCCACGGGCTTGTTCTGGGTCAGGGTGGTCTGGCGGGCGGAGGATCCGGCAGCGGTCAGGACCAGTTCGCCCGGGCCGGCGCCCATGGCGTCGGCGGCCACGACAAACGAGGAGGTTTCCTTGCCCTCGGTGTCAACGAGGCGGACAAGGAGAAAGCGGATTCCGTCCAGGACGGATTCCTTGCGGGTGGACACGACGGTGCCGACGACTTTGCCGAGATTCATGCGACTGCCTCCGGGAGATGGGCTCGAAAGAAAAAGGGTGGCGGAAGCCGCCCGCGCGGGGCGGACGGCTTCCGCACGGGGCGGATTACTTGCCGCCCTTGGCGGGGGCGCGTCCCAGCGGAAGCACCGCATCCACGTTGGCGTGGGGGCGGGCGATCACGTGGACGGCGACCACTTCGCCGACGCGGCCGGCGGCGATCTGGCCGGCGTCGCAGGCGGCCTTGACGGCGGCGACGTCGCCGCGGACGATCACGGAGGTATAGCCTCCGCCCGTTTTTTCGTAGGTGACCAGCTCGACCTTGGCGGCCTTGACCATCGCATCCGCGGCTTCGACCGTCGCGGGGAAGGAGCGGGTTTCAATCATTCCCAATGCATCTGCCATTTTCGTACCTCTTGTTGTTTGGTTTTCTTTTTACAGTGTGCGGGGGCCTACTGCCGGGAGCCGGAGCCCTCGGCGCGGCCGGTGACGGCCTCGATGGCGGCTTCGGCGGCGCGGAAGGCGACGTCGATATCGCGCTCTTCGCCTCCGAGCCAGATGCGGCCGAAGGACCCGAACGTGATGACCTCGAGGATGTTGATGTCGGCGGCCTTTTCGGCCTCGTTCGCGGCGAGCGCGGCGTAGGCGGCGGGGGCGACCTCCATGATGTAGAGCGACTGCCCGCGCGTGATCAGGTTGCCGTGGCGCATGCGGTTGATCAGCATCGTCTGGTGGTCGTCAATGTTGCGGATGACCTGGGACGAATAGACCTTGGGCTTGATGCGCTGGTGTTCGTCGAGATCGAGGTCCTTGAGGATGGCGGCGCCGGCCTGGCGGACGTCGGCCTGGGAATCCGAATGGATCTCGAGCATGCCGTAGAGGCGTTCGACGATCTGCATGCCGGGACGCACGCGGGTGGACTTGAGGGCCACGTCGGTGACCTGATTGATGGCGATGCCCGGGGAGATTTCCACGAACAGCGCGGCCTGGCCCTCGACGGGCAGGTAGCCCTTGGCCACCGTCGCCAGGAACGAGGCGAACTGCGGCTGCAGGCTGTCGATGAATATGTAGGTTCTGAGTTCTGCCATGGGGGCTCCTTGTTATTTGCCGCCGGTGGCGGCGGCCGCTTCTTCCATCATTTTCACACTGTTGGACGATCCGATGCGGGTGGCCCCGTTGCGGATCATCAGCATGGCGTCCGCGTAGGTGCGGACACCGCCGGAGGCTTTGACGCCGAGGCGCTTGGGCGCGACGGTGCGGGCCATCAGGGCGATGTCCTCCGCGGTGGCGCCGCCCTTGTTGAAGCCCGTGGAGGTCTTCACGTAGTCGGCGCGGGCCTTCATGGAGGCCTCGCAGGCCTTGGCGATCTCGTCCTTGGTCAGCAGGCAGGTCTCCAGAATGACCTTCAGCAGGGCGCCGCCGTCCTTGCAGGATTCGCCGACGGTGCGGATGTCCTTGGTGACGGCGTCCCAGTCGCCGGACTTGACGAGGCCGACGTTGATGACCATGTCGATTTCCTTGGCGCCTTCGCGGATGGCGCGGCGGGCCTCGAGGGCCTTGATTTCCGGCGGCGCGGCGCCGAGGGGGAAGCCGACGACGGCGCAGACCTTGACGGACGAGCCGCGGAGGGCCTGGGCGGCGGTGCGCACCCACGACGAGTTCACGCAGCAGCTGAAGAAGTTGTGCTTGAGGGCTTCCTCGCACAGCTTCTTGACATCCGACTGGGTGGCCTCGGGCTTGAGGATGGTGTGGTCAATCATGCGGGCCAGCTGGGCGGGGGGGAGATTCTCCACGCTGCCCTGGCTGGCGCCGCCGCCGCCGACGATCTGTTTGACGCGCTCGGCGATTCGCGCGACATCCTGGGGGCTGAGTTCCAATTTCATCTCCTTTATGGCCGTCATGACGGGGGTGCCCGCCCGGCCGCTTTCGAGGTCCTGGATCATCTGAACGCGCCGCAGGTGCCTCTCTTCGGTGCATTCCGTGGCGATGAAGACATCCGCGATGGCTTTCGCCTTTTCAAAATCAGTTTGTCCGGAGCCGAGGGTCAGGACATTGGCGCCGTTGTGCTGCCGGGAGTTTTTGGCGAGGGCCTCGTTGTAGCAGGCGGCGGCGCGGACGCCCGGGATCTTGTTGGCGGTCATGGCCGAGCCGATGCCGGCGCCGTCCACCATGATGCCGAGGTCGCAGCGGCCCGACGCCACGGCGCGGGCCACGGCGGCGGCCAACACGGGATAGTCCACCGCGTCCTTGGAGTGGGTGCCGACGTCGGTGACGTTGTGCCCCTGGCTTTTGAGCCAGCCGGCCAGCTGTTCCTTTAAATCATAGCCGCCGTGGTCGGCACCCACGGCGATTCTGCAACGACGAGTCGACATATCGGGGCACATCTTTATCTCTTGGCTCGACAAGGGCAAGAATTATCTGCCTAAAAACCGAAAAAGCGTTAAACCGTTTCCACAAAACCTAAAATATTGAGCCGTGTGCAAAACGAACCGGGACGATGTCTGCCCGTTTTCAGCGGGTCCTCCGACTGTTTCGGGCCGGTGTGCTGCGGAGGCTCGTATACGGACCGGGCAACCAGACTCTTCTCTCGTTTGGTGCCCCGTTGAATCGCCGGTTTTCAGGCGATAGCGATGAGAATTAAGTCAATTTCGATTACAAGGAGTTTGGACTCAGTAAACAGTCTCGGTTATTATTATAACCGAGACTCAAAGGACGGGCGGAACCATGGGCCAGCGACAAGGGTTTTACTGGATCAGATGGCGGGCGATGGCGTCGCGGGTGGCGTCGGCCAGGGCGGATTCGGTGGTATCGGGGCCGATAGGGAGGGGCGGCAGGAAGCGGACGGTGACGCGGGTCAGGAAGCGGGGGATGCGGCGTCCGCGGGGCAGCGCGCGGATGGCGCCGCTGATGGCGACGGGGATGACGGGAATATTCAGTTCGAGCGCCAGGGCGGCAAAGGTGCCCTTGAAGTCGCCTAGCTGACCGTCCTCGGAGCGGGTGCCTTCCGGGAAGATCAGCAGGTTCCCGCCCTGGCGGAGGGCCTGGGCCATCATTTGGAGGGAGAGCTGCACGTCGCGGCCGACTTCGACGACGATGACGTTGGCATTGCGGGCAAGCCATTCCAGCAGGCCTTTTTTCACGTGCTTGCGCTTGGCGTAGTAGAACGTGCGGCGAAGGAACGCGTTTTTCAGGAACATGGAGACAAAGAGGCCGTCAATATAGGACTGGTGATTGGCGACCAGGATGCAGGGGGTATGGGCGGGCAGGTGTTCGCGGCCTTCGGCCCGCACGCGGAAGATCAGCCGGAGAATGCCGCCCAGCAGCGTTTTGAGGAACGGATGCACCCAGCCGGACCGCGGCAGCTGCAAGGGCTTTTCGCCGTCGGGGGCCTTGAGCAGGGAGTCCCAGCTGCCGGCGCGTTCGCGGAAATAGAGGCGGTGTTCGTCGGCGTGCCTGGCCAGCGCGAGCACCGTGGGAAATTCCTGGAAGACGCTTTCAGGGAGTTTCACGCCGAACGTTTTTTCGATGAAGATCAGGACGGAGAGACGGGCGAGGGAATCGAGGGCCAGGTCCATTTCCCAGTGGGCGGTCGGGGAGACCCGCAGACAGTCGAGTTCGGTGCGCAGGAAGCGGTCAAAGGCTTCATAGGCGGGGCCGAGATCTTCGGGCCGGGGCGCGGGGGTGGAATCGCCGGAGAACGTGCCGACGGCCAGCGCGGGCAGTTCATGGCGCTTGAGCTTGCTGAGGCGGGTGCGGGGCAGTTCGCCGGTCACAATGGTCAGCTGGGTGATTTTCTTGGCGGGGGGGGCGAGGCGGTTGTAGGGCTCGAGCAGATTCCAGCGGAAATGTTCGGCCTGGGCGGCGGGAATGCCGTCGAGGAAGCCGGGCTGCGGGACGATCAGGGCATGGAGCAGGTCGTCGCGGAACGTGACCGCCACCTCCTTGATGTCGGGGGAGAGACCGGCCAGTTTCTCTTCGAGTTCGGCGGGATTGACCTTTTTGCCGTTGGGCAGGACGATGATTTCCTTCTTGCGGCCGGTGATGAACAGATAGTTGTCGCTGTCGAGATAGCCGAGGTCGCCGGTATGGAGCCAGTCTTCCTGGATGGCTTCCGCGGTAGCCTCCGGATTTTTCCAGTAGCCGGGAGTGACGTGGGGACCCCGGGCGAGCACTTCGCCGTCTTCGATGCGCACGGAATCGGGCAGGCAGGGCTGGCCGCAGGAGCCGAGGCGGACGGCTTCGGGGCGCGGGAAGGTGATCATGGGGGCGCATTCGGTCATGCCGTAGCCTTCCAGCACCTGGAAGCCGCAGAGGGTCAGGTCGCGGGCGACGTCGCGGTCGAGGGGGGCGCCGCCGGACACCATCTGGCGAAGGCATCCGCCGAACTTTTTCTGGACGGGGAAGAGCAGAACCCGGGAGACGGGGAGGCGGTTAATCGTGGCGGACAGGCGGTAGAGCAGGCGGCCGACAGGCGACTTGAACAGGTTTTCGACGATGGCCTTGCGGAACAGGGCATAGAGCCGCGGCACCCCGATGAGGATGGTGGCCTTTCGGCGGCGCATGGTGGCGACCATTTCGGCGGGATCGAGGGAATGCGACAGAATGAGGGTGCCGCCGGAGTACAGCGGGGCCAGGATGCAGCCCATCAGGGGCAGGATGTGATGGAACGGCAGCAGGGCGAAGGTGCGGCTTTCAGGGCGGAAGATGGGCACGCGGTCGCAGACGGATTCCAGGTTGACCTTGAGGTTGCCGAACGTGAGCATGACGCCCTTGGGATTTCCGGTGGTGCCGGAGGTAAAGAGGATGGCGGCCAGCGTGTCGGCGGTTCCGGACGCGAGCGGGGCGGACGCGAGGGCGCCGGAGGGCATGGCGGGGAAGTCTTCCTCATCGAAGCAGATGACGCGGACGGACAGGGCGGGCAGGGAGCGAAGGGCTTCCTGCGCAACGGGCCGGGTTTTGGCGGAGCAGAAGAGGGCGACGGGTTCGGTCTGGCCGAGGACATAGGCCAGTTCCGGGGCGGGACTCATGGCATCCACGGGAACGGCGATGCAGTGGTTGCGCCAGATGGAGAGCAGGGCGGCGATCCATTCCGGCCGGTTTTCGGAGAAGAGGACGATGCGCTCGCCGGGGGCGGAGAAATAGAGCGAGGCCAGGGCGGCGGAATGGGCCAGCAGGTCGGAGCGGGTGATTTCCGTGTCCTGCCAGAACATGGCCGTGGTCGGCAGGGGTCGCAGCAGGGTGAAGGCCGGTTCGGCGTTAGAGGGCGTCGTCATGGCGGGCTCCCGTCGGTTAGGGGGTGATCTGCAACTGAACCATGGCGCGATCCTAGTGCATTCCGGGGGCGGGAACAACGGAAAGTCCGAAAAAAAAGCAGGGGCGGGGCCGGTGCGGCGGGGGTTGCGCAGGCGGATCGGGAAAAGGTAGGATGCCGGCCATGGACTATTTGAAGTTCATCCAGCGGATCTGCCTGATTGCGAGCGTTGTTCTTGTCATCGGGATCGTGGTTCGCCTTTTTCTGCCGCTGATCGAGCGTCAGCGGGAGCTGCGGGCGCGGGCGGCGGAGCTGCGGCTGGACATCCAGCGGGAAGCCGAGGCGCTGCGGATGCTGCGGTTGAAGCAGGCCCGCCTGCAGGAGGATCCGCGCTTTATCGAGAAAATTGCGCGGGAGAAGCTGGGCTACGCCAAGCCGGGGGAAACCGTTTTCCGGTTCGAGGACGAAGACGGACCGTAGCGCCGGGCCGCCCAGCGCAGCTCGGCGGCGATGGATTCGGCCAGGGGGCGGGGACGTACAGATTCGGGAAGCACCGAATAGGTGTAGGTTTCCACTTCGCAGAAAGCGCCGCGGGCCTGCCGGAAAAAGGCGGGGGTAAGGAGGCTCCGGGTGGAGCGCAAGGGGCCCGACCCTTTCCACGTCAGCGGCACATGGTAATGGGTGCGGACCACGGCTGACTTCGGCAGTTTCGGCAGATCTGCGAGCGCATCGGTCAGGTCGGGCCATTCGCCGATGATTTCTCCGTCGAGGGCGGCGCGGGTCTGGTGGAGGAATCGGGGTTCGGCAAAGGGGGCCAGCGCGGCGCGGGCGGCGGGCGTGTTGTCGCATTCGATGGCGGCGGACAGCTGGACGCGGACAATGCGCGTCCAGTCGAGTTTTTCAATGGAGCGGAATTCCACGGCGGCATGGCAGGTATCGAGGCACCAGCCGACTGCGGGGCCCAGCTTGGCGAGGCGCCGGTCGAACAGGTCCCAGGCACAGCCGGGTTCGGGTTCGATGGCCAGCCGGATGCGGCGGCCGCTGCCCCCTTCCACTTCGCGGCAGCAGTCCGCTGCCTTCCGCAGATTCTTCAAGGCCTCGCGGTCGTCGTCAGGCGATATCCAGTCGCCGCTCCATCCGCCGGGAACGGTGGTGACGGTGCCGGTTTCGCCTTCCGGAAGGAATCCGCTCAGGAACGCGATGGCCCGGCGGGTATAGGCCAGACGGTCCGGATCGGTCCAGTTCGGACGATAGACCTTGGTTTTGACGCGGACGTTTTGGAATCGTCCGTAAGGGAAAGCGTTGAGGGCGGCGAGAAAACAGCCGTGGTCGTCCAGCCATTTCCGGAGGTCGGCCGCCCGGGACCGGGCCTCCCGCAGGGCGCGGTTGCCCAGATGGAGGCTGACGGGAAACGGGCGGTTCGGGGCGATGAGCGCCTTGACCGCCGGCACCACGGCATCGAGGCTTTTCTGCGCGGCCTTCCACGTCGAGGCGTCGCAGGCGTTCAGGCAGAACGAAACCGGAAACGGAGTCATGGGGTCAGCCCTTGCCTGTGCAATCGCGGTCCCGGGACTTGCCATGCAAGGGTTGACCCCACTCGGCGAGAGCGGCGATGCAGTCGGCCATCAGGGTTTGATCGATGGCGTGCAGTTCGACGCGGGAGCCGAGGGGGGCGGGGAAAGTGACGGTGAGTTCGCCGCCGAGATGGGCGCGGAAGTCCTCGATGCCGTCGAGGACGGCGAGGCGGCCCTGGCGCGTGGTACGGGTCAGTTCGGGATCGAAGACAGGCAGTCCGCAGGCGCGGAGGGTGTGGATCAGGCGCATGGCCTGGGATTCGGGCAGCAGGCCGAGGCAGGCCGCATAGAGGGCATCGAGGGCGATGCCGATGGCGACGGCGTGTCCGTGGGACAGGCGGTGGCGGGACATCGCTTCGAGCTTGTGGGCGGCCCAGTGGCCGTAGTCGAGGGGGCGGGCGGTGCCGAGTTCGAAGGGATCGCCGGAGGTGGCGATGTGTTCCAGATGCCGCAGGGCGCAGCGCTGGAGGATGCGCCGGATGGCGGGCAGGTCGCGCTGGGCGATCTTCGGCGCGGCGCGTTCGATGGACCGGAAAAAGGCGGCATCCTTGATGGCGGCGACCTTGACGGCTTCGGCGATGCCGTCGAGCAGGAGGGGAAGCGGAAGAGAATCGAGGAAGGCGGTATCGTTGAGGACCGCCCAGGGAGGGGCGAAGGTGCCGAGAAGGTTTTTGGAGCCGCCGAAATTGATGGCGTTTTTGACGCCGACGCCGGAGTCGGCCTGGGCGAGGGCGGTGGTGGGGATGCGGACATGGCGGACGCCGCGGTGGAAGAGGGCGGCGGCCAGGCCGGCGGCATCGAGGAAGGCGCCGCCGCCGATGGCCAGGCAATAGGAGTGACGGCAGATGTTGCCGTCGCGCAGGGCGTCCAGCATCCGGCGGACAGGGGCGGCGGATTGCTTGATGGTTTCGCCGCCGGCAAGAACCAGGGGGGGGCGCACCAGCTCCAGGGCATCGGCATGGGCCTGGACATAGGCGCGGATCCGGGCGGGCAGATCCGGGAAGGCCTTCTTCACGCCGCGGTCTATCAGGACCAGGCAGCGATGGCGGCGGTCCGGCTGGCCGCGGATGACGGCATCGCGGAGCGCGGGATTGCGCGGGGCGAACAGATCGCGGGTGAACACGACGGGAAAGGCGTGCCGGACTTCAATGCGCTGGAGGTGGATGGTCACGGGGAGAGATGAAATGAAGACAGGATGGCAGGATTTACAGGATGGGCGGATGCGTTTTCCACGCCATGGAAAATATCTCCGGCGTTTTTCCACGCTATGGAAAACTTTTTTCCACAGTGTGGAAAATCCGGATTGATCAGAACCGGCGCAACGGGTTGGGCACGGGACACTCGCATGCTATCCTATTCAGCGACCGGGAACGGAAAAGGGTTCAGCTCCTTTCCTGAACCCTGAGCTCTGACCCCTGTCTCCTGGCTTTCTCACGCGGGTTTCCAGGAGTCCTTGAGGGTGACGGTACGGTTGAAGACGGGGGCGCCGGGGCGGCTGTCGGGATCGGCGCAGAAGTAGCCGATACGCTCGAACTGGAAGCGGTCGCCGGGCCGGGCCTCGGCCAGGGAGGGCTCAACAAGCGCCTGAACGGTCCGGAGCGAGTCGGGGTTGAGGTGGGTCTTGAAATCCACGTCCTTGTCGCCGTCGGGCTCGGGCACGTTGAACAGCCGGTCGTAGAGCCGGACTTCGACGGGCTTCGCCGTATGGGCCGCGACCCAGTGGATGGTGGCCTTGACCTTGAGGCCGGCGTCCATGGGAGCGAATGTGCCGCGCACGGAGGTGACGGCGCCGCTTTCGTCCTTCTCGACGCCGGTGCAGGTCAGGAAGCCGGCATTGCGCAGGCGGACGGCCTTGCCGGGGGAGAGGCGGAAATACTTCGGGGGGGGCGTCTCGGCGAAATCCCCGCGCTCGATGAAGAGTTCGGGGCCGAAGGGAATATCGCGTTCGCCGGCGGCGGGGTCTTCGGGATTGTTGACGCCGCGGATCGAAGTCGGCAGGGCTTCGGGGTTGTCGATGACAACGCGCAGGGGATCGAGCACGGCCATGGCGCGGGGGGCGGTCTTGTTGAGATCGTCGCGGATGCAGTGTTCGAGCAGGGCGACATCGGTGAGCGAATCGTACTTGGTGATGCCGACGCGCTCGCAGAACTCGCGGATGGCGGCGGGGGGGACGCCGCGGCGGCGCAGGCCGCACAGCGTCGGCATGCGGGGGTCGTCCCAGCCGTGGACAAGCTTCTGCTGGACCAGTTCAAGCAGCTTGCGCTTGCTCATGACCGTGTAGGTCAGCGACAGGCGCGCGAATTCCATCTGCTGCGACGGAAACAGGCGGCAGTTCCGGATGACCCAGTCGTAGAGAGGGCGGTGCACTTCGAACTCGAGGGTGCACATGGAGTGGGTGATTTTCTCGAGGGCGTCCTCGATGGGGTGGGCGTAGTCGTACATGGGATAGATGCACCACTTGTCGCCGGCGTGGGGGTGGGGGGTGTGGAGGATGCGGTAGATCACCGGGTCGCGCAGGTGGAGGTTGGGCGAGGCCATGTCGATCCTGGCGCGCAGCACCTTGGAGCCGTCGGGGAATTCCCCGGCGCGCATGCGCTGGAACAGATCGAGATTCTCTTCCGGCGACCGGTTGCGGAAGGGCGATTCGCGGCCGGGTTCGGTGGGGATGCCGCGGTAGGTTTTCCACTCGTCGGCGGTGAGTTCGCAGACGTAGGCCTTGCCGTCGCGGATCAGGCCGCAGGCCAGTTCGGCCATCTGCTCGAAGTAGTCGGACGCGTGGTAATAGTGCGGGCCCCAGTCGAAACCGAGCCAGCGGACGTCGGCCTTGATGGCGTCGGTGTATTCGACGTCCTCCTTGACGGGGTTGGTGTCGTCCATGCGCAGGTGGCATTCGCCGTTGTTTTCAAGGGCCATGCCGAAATCGAGGCAGATGGCCTTGGCGTGGCCGATGTGCAGATAGCCGTTGGGCTCGGGCGGGAAGCGCGTGACGACTTTTCCGCCGTATTTGCCGGTGCGGTTGTCTTCCGCGATGATTTCGCGGATGAAGTGCATGTTCCGGGCGGGGGTGTCCGGCGCGGAGGGGGCGGGTGTATTCATGAGTCGCCTCGGGCGGTCTCCATGGCTTCCTTGCGTTCGTAGAATCCGGCGGCTTTTTTGCGGATGGCGGCCAGCCGGGGGTGGTTGGATTCCTTGACAGCGGCGCCGAAGGCGGCGAGCAGGTCGCCCGCGCTGCGGGAGAGGCCGGTCGGGACTTCGATGGAAACGGTGACCTGATGGTCGCCGACGGAATGGCCGCGCACGTCGGTGAGCCCCAGCCCGCGCAGGGTAAAGGTCCGGCCGGGCTGCGTACCCGCGGGGATTTTCAGCGGGACGTCGCCGCGCAGCGTGGGGACCTGCACTTCGCCGCCGAGGGCGGCGATGTGGAAGGGGATGGGAATGTCGGTGTGGATGTCCTGGCCCTGGCGGGCGAACAGTTCATGGGGCCGCACATGCAGGACGACGAAGAGGTCGCCGGGCGGGCCGCCGCGGGAACCGCCTTCTCCCTTGCCGGCCAGACGCATGCGCGAGCCGGTATCCACGCCGGCGGGAATGGCCAGGCTGATAGTGCGCGGCATCTTGACGCGGCCTTCGCCGCGGCAGGTGCGGCAGGGGTGGCGGATGAATTCGCCGGTGCCGCCGCAGTGAGGACAGGGCTGGCGGACCTGGAAAAATCCGTTGGAACTGACCACCATGCCTCGGCCGCCGCACTTCGGACAGGTTTCCGGTTTGCTTGAGCCGTCGGCGCCCGTGCCCTTGCAGGTTTCGCAGTCTTCCACAATCTGCAGGGAGAGCTCGCGGCGGGAGCCGAACGCGGCCTCTTCGAAATCGATTTCGAGGTCATAGCGCAGGTCGGCGCCGCGGGCGCGGCCGCCGCGGTCGCGGGGACTGCCGCCCATGGCACCGAACAGGCCTTCGAAAAAGCTGCCGCCGCCGAACCCGCCGCCGCCGCCGAAGGCGGAAGCGAAGGCGCGCAGGGCTTCTTCGAGATCAATGTGGCCGGCGCCGCCGAATCCGCCCCGGCCGCCGCCGCGTTCGAAGGCGTCCCAGCCGAACTGGTCGTAGCGCTGGCGCAGGTCGGCGTTGGAGAGGATTTCGTAGCTCTCGGTGGCCTCCTTGAATTTCTCCTCGGCCTCCTTGTCGCCCGGATTGCGGTCCGGGTGGTATTTCATCGCCAGTTTGCGATAGGCCTTTTTGATCTGGTCTTCGGAGGCGGTGCGGGGCACGCCGAGGACATCATAACAATCGCGCTTGGTGCTCATGGGAAGGGGCGCCGCCTATTCCGCGGCGGGGCCGGAAGAGACGACGACCTGGGCGGCGCGCAGGAGTTTGTCGCCCATTTTGTACCCGCGCCGGGTCTGGGTGACGACGTGCTCTTCGGGAACGGTGTCCGAGGGCATGTGGGTGATGGCTTCGTGCAGGTTGGGATCGAAGGGCCGGCCTTCGGCCTCGATGGCCTGGACGCCGGCTTTTTCCAGGACGGCCCGGAACTGGTTGTAGATGAGCTGGAAGCCCTCGGTGAACGCCGCCGGGGCGCCGTTTCTGGCGCTGTCGGCGAGACCGAGTTCGAAGTGGTCCAGCACCGGGAGAAGGTCGAGGACCAGTTTTTCGGACGCGAAGGCGATCCAGTCCTGGCGTTCGCGGGCCATGCGCTTGCGGTAGTTTTCGAAATCGGCCTGCAGGCGCAGCAGCTGATGCTGGAGCGGCTCCGGGGGTTCCGGAGCGGGGGCGGGAGCGGCGGCGGGTTCCTCCGCGGCCGAAGGGGCGGGCTCCGCTTCCGCGGCGGCCGCCGGCTCTTCCGCCGCAACAGGGGGCTTGGCTTCGTCCGCCGGCGGCTCGTGCTTGGAATGGGAATGCTTCTTGGTCATATCAAGGGCCAGACGATACGCACGAAGCGCCGTTTCGTCAATTGGAACGCCGCCGGGCGCGGATCGGGGGAGCGGATTCAGCCGGCCGGCTTGGCAGATGAAGTCATGAGTTCGCCGAGGGTGCGCGTGGTGAAGATTTCCAGGGCGAGGGCGGGATCCACGGCGTCGCCGCCGGTCATGGCGGACTGGGCGTCCACGGCGTCATGAAGCCAGCGGAACCAGCGGCTGGCCGGGAAGCGGGCGGCCTGCGCCGCCATCTTGGCCTGGGCGAAGGGATGGCCCTTGCGGGGATCCTTTTCGAGAGCGGCCAGGATGTCCTCGCCATCGGGCGGTACGTTCCAGTCCAGCTTGCGGTAGCGCTCGCCGCCGGAGAGGCGCGCCCAGCCGCGCTTGAGGCAGTCGGCCAGCACCAGCATGTCGCGCAGCCGGTTCTGGAGGCTAACGACCAGGCCCACGGCGTTCTCGCCTTGTCCGAGCAGGCGGTGCATGACGCGCAGGGCGTGGGGCAGACTGCCGGTGCAGAAGGCGTCGGCAAACTCCCAGAACTTGCCTTCGCGAACGGGCGCGACCATCTGGACCACATCCTCCACGGTGACTTTTTTGCGGTCGCCCAGATAGAGCGAGAGTTTCTCGATTTCGTTGGAGACGTGCCGCAGGCCGTAGCCGGCGCGATCGAGAAACGCGGCCATGACGTCGCCGGACATGGAGAGTCCGCGGTCGGCCAGCCGCTGTTCCACCTGCGGAATGAAGTCGGCCTGGATATCCCGGGACTGTTCCGGTTCGTCGAAGGCGTGGACTTCCCCCTGACCCTGGAAGGTCTTGAAGAAGCTGGTGGCTTTGTGGACGCTGCGGGTCAGCAGCACGAGGCGGACCCCGTCCGGCAGGCCGTTTTTGAGCAGGGCGACCAGCCGCTCGATCTCGGTTTTGACGCTGGCGAATTTGCCGGGTTCGACCATGGGGTTGAAGAACGGCGCATTGCGGACATAGACGGTTTTGGCTCCGCCGAGGAACGGCGGCGTCAGCAGGGCTTCCATGACGTTGCGCAGAAAAGCGCAGACGGCATCGGCGTTGAGGTCGGGATCGGGATCGAGGGTTTCCAGTCCAAAGGCCTGTTCCTCGGGGGGGCACAGGCGGGCGACGATCTCGTCGGCTTTGCGGGTGGCGGAGAGGTCATCGGTGCCGCAGACGAGAAACAGCGAGGCGGCATCGCGTCCGGCGGGGGACGGGGCGGAACGGACTTTCCGGGCAGTCGGCATGGCTAGGTTTCTCGGAGCGGGCTCATGACGGGGTTGTAGCACAGGGAGGCGGCCAAGGGAAGGGCGGTTCAAATCCGCAGGGGGGC
>ERZ795053.2548-NODE-2548-length-21879-cov-6.623488_pt1 | contig 21879 bp, 15 predicted proteins | sample MGYA00375137_ERZ795053 | MGnify/ENA primary metagenome ERZ795053 (study PRJEB30182, sample SAMN05720284) | activated sludge metagenome | isolation source: Anaerobic digester | place: Hong Kong | collected 2014-12-17 ...
TCCATTCCGACTGGGCATGACAGTGGGCATGATATAGGGTTTTATCATTCTTATAACTTATCTTTTTATCAATCGTGCCCTCTGATATACCTTGCTTTATAAATTGATCGATGGGATGGATGTGATTCGTCACATTTGCCACCCATTCCTCATCAATCAGGTCTGGAAGGTCATCAATGAGTGCCGAAGTGCAACTGGGTTCACATACGACGATTTGAATGCCTTGATCGGTATATTTTTTCAGTGATTTTAAGGTTTTTCGACCTTCTGACTTCGCATCACAAAGAAAGCCGTTTGAGATTTTGGGTCTCTGACAACAACCAACATCAGCGAGTTCCACATCATAGCCTGCCTTCTCCAAGATGTCGATGGCCGCAATGCCAATTTCCGGTTCATGAAAATTTAAGTAGGTATCACAAAACAAGGCTACTTTTCGGCGATTCTTGGGTTGGTAATGCTCAGCATACCACTCTGCAAAATTGGTTTTTGAGTATTCCGGCAGAGACCTCCTTCGGTCGATACCAATAGTTTTTTCTAAAATTAGTTTAGTAATTCTTAACCTTAACATCCGATTGATTAAGCCTGCCATTTTACCAGAGGAAAATGCTGATATATCAGAGGCATGTTTAGTGAACCACTCCATGGGTTTGACCCCTCGCTTGGTATGACTCTGGTGCAAGTACTCACTTTTAAGTTTTGCAATATCAACATTAGAAGGGCATTCAGTCTTACATGCTTTGCACGAAAGGCACAATTCCATCGCATGATCGAGTTCGCTGATTGCGATATTTTTATTATCAAATTGACCCTTGATTGCCATTCTCAAGACATTGGCTCTGCCACGTGGGCTATTATTTTCGTCGGATGTCGCCATGTAACTGGGACACATCGTCCCCACGTTTTGCTTTACACAAGCTCCGATGCCACTGCATTTATTTATGAGGTCAGGAAAACTCTTTTCTTTTTTATATTGATAGATGGTGTCAATGTGGAGATATTTATCGGTAGGTTTGGTTCTTAGATTTTCGGTTATGGATTCAGCATCTAAAATAACGCCGGGGTTGAGCAGGTTTTTAGGATCAAAAATGCTCTTGATAGACTTCCAAATTTCATATATTTCATCTCCGAAATATTTTTTCAATGCATAGCTTCTCACTCTTCCATCCCCGTGTTCTCCACTCCAGCTACCACCATACTGTTTTACCCACATCAAGGCAAAAGCTGAAATATTCTCCATTTTCTTAACATCCTCTACCTTCGTGAGATCAAGATATGGTCTGATGTGTAAGACTCCGACACTGGCATGTGCATACAGGACAATTTCGGTATATAATGCCTGACAGTATCTTTCAATACTATCAACATATTCGGGTAAAAATTTGAGAGGAATAGCACTATCCTCTATAAATGGAATCGGTTTAGTATCTGAAATTTTATTCATTAATATTCCCAATCCATCTTTTCGTAATTGAAGCGAATTATTTATAATTACTTTATCATAAGTATTATATATATTATTTATTTCATTAATATTATTTAAAATTTCGAGTAGTTTTTCTGCCTTTATATCTAGTTCTTCATGATTGTTACCAAAATGCTCTACAAATAGTACCGCTGAAGGATTGCCGGTGATGATTTGATCGTGATATTCTTTGGTGATGGGGTTGTTTCTACTTGCCTCCAATACATGAAAATCTAATAGTTCTACAGCTGCGGGATCAGTTTTATTAATCAGTTCTACACTTCGTATGGCAGCGCTTCGAGTCCCGAACTGTAACACATGTAATGAAGTGAATTTCGGTAGAGGTGTTAATTTTATTTTGGCTCTTGTGATAATTGCCAACGTCCCTTCACTTCCACATATTAACTGACTTAGATTCCAATCCTCCTTCAATAGGCTGTCTAAGGCATATCCACTCACCCGACGCATCACTTTCGGGTATTTTGATTCTATTTCTGCTGTGTTATTAAAAATTAGAGGTCTGATTTTTTCGATCATACTGGCATAATCGTCATTGCCCGGATTTTCAGACGACCGCTTATCTAAGCAGATTTCCCTACCATCTATCATTAATATGTCTAGAGAAATCAAGTGATCACTGGTCTTACCATACAATATACTTCTCGTTCCCGAACTATTATTTGCAATCATGCCACCAATCGATGCCCGATTAGAAGTCGCCGGATCTGGGGCAAAATGCAGGTTGTGTTTTTTGCAAGCGGCATTGAGGGTGTCTCGATATACTCCTGGTTGTACGATGGCATAATTTTCCTCTGCATTGATTTCAATAATCTGATTTTGGTATTTATTCATGTCGAGTACTAGTCCTGAGCCAACGGTTTGGCCAGCTAGGCTGGTTCCTGTGCCTCGAGGAGTTACCGGAATAGAATATTCATTACAAAAAAGGAGGATTTTCTTTATGTCTTCAATTGTTCGAGGTCGAGCTACAAATTGGGGTATTATTTCGTAAAGACTTGCATCCGTGGCATAGGCTGACCGGTGGTGCAAATCTCGATAAATATCTCCTTCTAAGGAGGTTTGCAGTGTTTCAAATGCAAAATTCAAGTCAGCCACCATATCGTAATCTATGAGGAAATTAGTGAAATCCTAAGATTTGAATACCTCGATTTCTTTTTTCATTTTAACTAAATCGGTAAATTTTCCTTTAAATCTAGTGGCTTTTACCATATGGTTGTCAATCCAATGATAATTTCCTCCTCGAGGCTTGCCAAGTAATAATCCGTGATATTTAAAGCCGTGTTCGTCAAGCCACTTTTCCGTAATTTCGCGGTGAGCCTCCGTTCTCGATGAAAAAAAAGTGATGATATGACCTTCGTCGTACCATTTATTGCAAATCTCTAGAGCATCCGGATAGGGTAGGCAAGTTTTCATTCTTTCTGGCTCTTCATTCGGAACATCATCCGTAATGGTACCATCTATATCAATCAAAAAATTCTTAACATTTTCAGGTAGTAAGGGACTTAATGCTTCTCCCTTTTCGTTCACCAATTTTCGAAGATTTTCGTTCGACATATTACATTAATTAAAATTTATAAAATTCATAGGATTAACCGCTTGTCCATCAAACCACAGTTCAAAATGCAGGTGAGGGCCATTGGTTAATTTTCCTGTATTTCCAATGATTGCAATGGCTTGTCCGGCTTTCACCTGATCACCTTCTGACACCAACAAGGCACTGTTGTGCTTATACGAAGTAACGATATTTTTTGCATGTTGTATATAAATTGTATTCCCAGTATCAACCGACCAATCAGCACTGATGACCACACCTGGAAGCGCCGCAATGATGGGTGTATTTTTTGTTGATAAAATATCTATCCCATAGTGATTCTTTTTTAAATCAAATTCGGCACTCACGATACCTTTAACGGGGGGTGTAAAGACAAGTTGGTTCAATTCTCGAGCCTCTTTGCTTTCCTCGACTTCATTGGTCGTGATGTAATTCTTACTTTTTTCTAAGGTCTGATTTTTGTTATCTGATTTGTCTGATTCTTTACGGTTGTCATTAGAATCATTTGTTTCCGCCGCAGTTAGTAATTTTTGTAATCCGGCGTTATATACTGCTTGATTTTCAATATCTAACTCCAATTGATCCAATTTTTTATTTAATTCTATATATTTATCATTTTGAAGAATATCCCCGTATCCCGGTATTAATTTTTTAATCGGTGTAAAAATAATCAGGCAACATGTCAAAATAATAATCAATGCAGTAAGTAAAGACGTATAGAAATAAAACTTTCCTCTGGTCGTCAAAAAGGAACTTACCTCACTATGATCCTCAATGTCATAGATGGTAACTCTGTAAGATTCTTTTAACCTGTCAGCTAGTTTTTTCTCGTCTTTAAAATCCTCCGAATTCACTTTGAAAAATTGTGACTTAAATAAAATAAATAAGCTCAAAATTAGTTATATAAAATGGTTTTTCGAAGCTATTAGTTTTAGAATCCAATATCTGTGATATTCATCCAAGAGGTTTTAAATTCTGAAAGTGTGTAGAAAATTGTAGCTTAATTACATTAAAGTTTAATTATCAGATAGTAATGCTTAATAAATAGTATTAATTTTTAGATATTTGCACGTTTTTTGTATCAATTGTTAAGAAAATATTTAGTCCATTGAATAGTAGAATCAGCTTTTTAGCGATTTGTTTGTTAGTTGGAACCCTTTTAGTCAGCAACTCGTGTGCTTCAAAAAAGCGTAGGGGAGAGGTTTCGAAAGTCGGAAAATTCTATCATAATATGACATCAAAGTACAATGGTATTTTTAATGCCAACGAATTGTACAAAGAAAAGTTAGATTATATGAGGAATATTCACCAGGATAATTATACCCAAATCTTGCCCGTGTATGATTATGTTGCTGTGGCAGACCCTAAGTCCATAGCGTCTGATATGGATGTAGTCATAGAAAAGGTTACCACCGTGGCGGCGCTACATGAAGCTGGAGACTATGTGGATGATTGCTATGTCATGATGGCTAAAGCCCAGTTTTTAAAGCAAGACTATGAAAAGGCTGAAGAGACACTACAATACTTCGAAAAACAATTTAACCCATCAAATCCGTATGGAAGAAATTTTAATTCCAGCAAGCTATCACCTGAGGAAAAGAAAAAATTAAAGGAAAAGGAAAAGCAGGAAGAACTAAAGAAAAGAGAAGAGGAGAGAAAGCTCAAAGAAGAAGCCAAAGAAGCTGAAAAAGAGGCTCGAGATAAAGCGAAGGAAGAAAAGGAAAAAGAAAGAAAAAAATTAGCTGAAGACCGTAAAAAGGAAAGAGAAAATAAGAAAAAAGATAGGGAGAAGAAGAGGAAGTCTAGAAATTCAAAGAAAAGCACGAAAAGTGATAATACGGAGGAAGATACGAAAGATGTAGAACAAAAAGAGACCGAGAAAGTAGAAGATATTGACCAAAAAATCGAAAAACCTACTGTGACTTCCAATTCCTCTAAAGATGTAAAACGTGATTCTCAAGCAATCGAAGACAACAAAAAAATTGATGAGTCCACCGGAGAAGAAGTCAGCCTCGACGAGAAGTTGGAAGAAATAAAGAAGACCGAACCTAAGGATGAAACATCCTACAACGAAGGTTTACTCTTACTTGCAAGAACCTACACTGAAAGAGATAATTTTACTTCGGCTGATTTTTTACTTAGAAGATTGGAGCAGACTAATTATCTAAAAGATGAGGTTAGAAGAGGCTTAGCTCCTGCTAGGGCCAATTGGTTTTTAGCACAGAATCGCAATAAAGAAGCCATCCCTTCACTACAAGAAGCGATGACCACAGCTGATAGGAGAGAAGATAAAGCCCGATATGCCTTCATCATTGCTCAAATATATCAGAGAAATGGTGATTATGACAATGCATACCACTACTTTACAGAAGCTGAAAATGTATCAAAAGATTTCGAAATGGAATTCATGTCCATTCTGAATAGATATAAGAATGGATTATTGTCTAAAAACGAAAGCTCAGAAAGTGTTAAAAACAAAATAAAAGGACTTCTTAATGAGCGAAAATACGAAGAGTTTAAATCCCAAATTTATTATACTCTTGCAGAAATTGCTTTGTCAGAAAACAATCAAAAAGAAGCACTTACTTATTTTGAATTAGCGAATCAATCGAATAAAGGAAATTCGGCTTTGAAGGCAGAAGTATATCTTACCTTGGCACAGATGTACTACGAGCAAGAGGATTATCTCAATGCCAAATTGTATTTTGACAGCACATTGGTTGCGATGTCGGATAAAGATATTAGACAAATCGAAATTAAGTTGAAAGCTGATAATCTGGCTAATATTGCAGAAAATTTAAAAACGATAAGTTATCAAGATAGTATGTTATACTTGTCAGGATTGAGTCGTGAAGAACAAGAGAAAATTGCCATGAAAATATGGGAAAAAGAGAAAGATGGTTCAATGGATAGCAATAAAAGTAGTGACACGAATGGAAATATTTCGACAAAATCTATAAACCGGGGCAACTTTACAAAATCGAATTTCTTTGCATATAACATCTCAATGCGAGAATTGGGAAAGCAAGAGTTTAAACGTAAGTGGGGTGATAGACCACTGGAAGACAACTGGAGAAGATCTAAGAAAAGTGTGACTTCTGGAGGAGAATCCGAGATCAAACCTCAAGGTGAGGAAGTCAACAGCGAAGAGACTATACCGGATGCCAAGTTTAAACAGATTATGAAGGATGTACCCTTCAAAATTGCCCAGAAGGAAGCATCGAATCAGAAAATAAAAGAAGCTTTGTTTAATCTTGGTAAAGAGTATCGCGATAAACTGAAAAACATCGATAAGTCAATATCAGCTCTCGAAGATTTGATGAATAGATATCCGAGTAATGAATATATGCTAGATGCTTATTATTACTTGTATTTAGATTATAAGGATAAGGGGAATACTGAAAAGACGAAGTACTACAAAGACATCATTACGGTCAAATTTCCGGAGTCCAATTATGCAAAAATTCTCAATGACCCTTCCTATGCCGACAAGCTGATGGAGGAGGCCAATCGAGAAGCCAAATTGTACGAAAATACATACATCCTATTCACAAAAGGAAAGTATAATGATGTCGTGAAAAATGCCGAAATAGCGGAAAAGAACTTTGATCCTGAAAATGAGTATATGCCAAGATTTTTCTTGTTGAAAGCTATGGCAACTGGAAATATTTCTGGAAAGGATGAATATATATTAGGACTACAAGCGGTGGTTACGAGATATCCCAATACACCGGAAGAACGAAGAGCCAAGGAAATTATGAGATTTTTGAAAGGGGAGAGCAATGCCTTTTCAAGCTCTAGTCTCGAGGATGCAGACAAGTTATACGTAGAAAAACCGGATAGAAAACATTATGTTGCGGTCTTAGTCTACAACACTAATGAGATGGATTTTCAAACGGCAAAAATAGCAGTGTCAGAATTCAACAAAAACTATTTTAAATCTGATAAGTTGCAGATGGGAGAGGCATTGCTGAACAAAGAAACACATATCATTTTGGTGAAATCTTTCAAAAACAAGGAGAAGGCAAAGGATTATTACGATGAAGTGAATAAGCACATCGACGAGTATATTCCTACAGGATTGGCTTATTATGAGATTATGCCGATTAATCAAGACAACTATGCCAAGTTAATTCGAGAGCAAAAGGCAGATGCTTATAGGGTTTGGATGGAAGAACATTATTTTAAAAAATAAGACTACACCGTTAAAATGCCCGGAAAACCAAGGATTGAGCTTATAGCATGGCTTACTGTTCTTTTGCTTTTCAGTGGATTTCTATGGTCTAGAATGTTTATGAATATAGGTGTACTGACGGGTTCGGTATATGCTTTAATTAACCATCGCAAACTATTTGAAGCTTTAAAAAAACCGATTTCAGTAAGTTTTATCATAGTCGCATGTATTCCATTAATCAGTGATTTTTTGTTTTTTAAAGGTGTGCCAAATTATAGTAGCACAATTGCCAAGCTTCTATTGATATTTTACCCTTTGTTTCTCTTTACTTGGAATCCAGACCGAGAGCAAGTCAAAAAATTGAATTATTTAATCCTTATTTTTGCAATCATTTCTGCTTTATATAGTATTTCGGTTTACCTTCAGGACGTATTGTCGCTGAGTGAAGCCTACAAACGTGCCAAAGTGATGAAGGTTCTGGCCTACAGGGATCATATCCGCATCAGTTGGTTTTCAGTAATTTCATGTTTTATCGCCTTGTACGAATTACAAAAAACTCACAATGCTAAACATAAGCTCTTTCTATATGGGTTCTTGGTACTTCAAGTCGTATTCATCCACCTGTTAACATCCAAAACTGGACTTATACTACTTTACAGCGGAATTTATATTTATGCATTTATATCTTGGTTTTCTGCACATAAACTGCGGTTAATCACCGTGACATCAATGATATTATTGCTTCCTGTGATTAGTTATTTTCTGATACCTACCTTTAAAAATAGGATTGATTTTATTCGTTATGATTTTAATCACTACATAGAGGGTCGATATAGGCCGGGTCTAAGTGATGCATTGAGATATTATAGCATTCAAGCCGGTATGGACTATGAAAAGGTACATCCATTCAGAGGTACTGGATACAGTGGAATGATGCCAATAGTTAAAGAGTGGTACGCGGTTCATCAACCGAAAGTGCCAGAGAATGAAATATTTTTGCCGAGTTCTCAATATTTGATTTATTGGATGGCTGGTGGTATGCTGGCTTTAATGATTTTAATAGTTCATTTATTATTGCCATATTCTTACGTTGTACTCAGGAGGCACGCCATTTTTCAAGGGTTTTACCTACCGACACTTTTCAGTTTTACCTTTGAGACACATTTCGAGGGACAAATGTCATTGTTTGTTTATGGTTTTTTTTCTTGTTGGTTTATGCTGATTTGTACAAAATCAGGAGAGAAAAACACACTTAAGCCTTAATTTTCACAGGATAAATAATCAAGGTGCTTGGACTGGCATCCAGCTGAATCGGTGCTATTTGAATATTTAATAAATAGAGTCCATCCTTGACACTGTTAGGAACATATACCATTTCGGTAATAGTTTTATCTGATACAATTTCTCGATTTGGAAGCCAAAAAGCCTTATGCGATAATAGAAGTCCCTCGTCTTGCTCTCGGTCAACGGAAGGTAGGTCTGTTACTAGATGTTTTATCCCTATATCATTTAAAAAATTTATGGCCTGATGATCGATATAAGGAGGGTTGGTATTGCTGTAGATTCTTCGTTTTTTATCTTCGTCATTTGGCAATGTTCTGATAATCAGTGCTTCTATTGGAAACTGACTATCTAAGATTTGTTCCAATTGACTCCTTAAAATGACTTTGTCTCCATTTTCGATTTTTGTAGGAATGACGGTGATTAATTCCGTAAGAAAATGGCTTTCTTTAAGGCATTGATTGACGTAGAAAGCGCCTTTTTCTATGTGACCCACACATTCCGTGTGTGTTCCATTTCCATGAGGGTTGATTTTGATATTAAAAAAATTGACACTACCACCACTCTCAATACTGCCTATAAACCCTTCGGTAACCACAGGGCTTGCCTCATAAGGTGGAGCCCAAAAACAATTGGGTCCAATCTCTCCTGAAATCAAGGGAATAGAAATATTAATTCCTTTCGACAGGTTAGTTTTAAATTTGTAATGATCTATTTTAAATTTCGCCTTCATGTCAAATGGGTCCGCTTATAACTTTTCATACAATTCCCTGATTTCCGTAATAAATGAGGCATTCTCATCGGCATTCTTACCCAATTCGATACTCCTTTTTAAAACCTCTTTGGCTTTTGAATTCTCATTATTTTGTATCAAATATTGTGCATAGAATAAATTGTGATTCAGATTGTATGGCACATATTTTTCTATCAATTCAAAATATTCCTTTTGCTTTTCTCGATCATTTATATTCTGCATTAAAATACTTGCGATTGAACCTAAGCCGTAAAGTGGAATACCAGACTTATCTACGTATTGTTCAAAATATTTCAAGGATTCTTCATAGTTTCCAGAAAGATAATAATCATAACCCAGCACTATTCCTCTGCCTATCTCACCTTGCGTTTTAGTCTGTAAATCAATGAAATGATCCAAGTTTTTATGGAATGACTCACCATTTTTATCTAGGGTAGTAATTAAAAATTCATTTACATCTGTAAATAATGCGGCATGAGCCGGTGCTAAATCTACGGACGAATTAATATAATCATTCCTTATTTTTTCATTGGCGATAAAATCAAAATATTGACAGAAGCCATATAATTTTTGAATATAATTAATCTTTGGATATATGGTTAAAAAATTGTTTTTGTAGTCCCTTTCGGTTTCGAATGCTTTATTAATTTGACCTGAAGCAATATAGGTAGAAACCAATTTTTCTTGTACACTGAGGCTATCATTTATGCTTTTTGCATGGGAAAGCGCTGTCTTCAATGTATTAACGGCTTCGGTAGAATTGCCTTGTCCAAATTGTGAATCTGCCAATACAATTTCAAGTTCTGCGTTATTGGGATTCAAAATAAGGACTTCTTCTATTCGATCCTGAGCCTTTTTATATTCTCCTAGAGAATTTAAAACTTTTGCACTGACTGGACTCTCTTGTGCAAGTAGAGGATAATTTTTTTCAAAAATATTTAGTAAAGAATCAGCCTTACTGTAGTTTTGAATCTTGGCATATATTTCCGCAAGGTCAACATAGATTTTTCCTTTAACTCCATTTTTTATTGCATTTTCACCGACCGAGGTCGCTTGATTCATATCACCTGTAAGCATCGCAAGATTCATTAATTTCTTATAAGGCAACTCATCTTGTGGGTACAGTTTCATCCACATTTCACATAATTTTTTAGCTTTGGGAATATCATTTTCAACGAGATAGGACGTTAATTTAAGATCTAGCTGTATTCTTTCCGTGGTATTTTGCGACAGTTCTACCGCTTTATTGATTGACTTTTTATATTCTAGCCCTTTGGCGATTTCATATCCCGACAATATTTGAAAACACAAGGCACATTGGGGATCTAGTTTAGTAGTTTCTAGAATGTCTTGATATACTTTTTCAACATTTTCATCTATTTTATTCCGTTCGGCGTCTGGGATTTCCGATAATATTTTAATGACCGCAGGATTACGGGAAATGAGATTACTGGCAGGTAAGTCAACAAAGGTGGACATCTCTGTATCTTGACCATACAGGTTTTGCCTGATGGCACTGCTTAGATTATCAGTCAACTCGTATATATCTTTGCCCTTCATTTCCAATTCGGTCACAGCTTTACCTGACTTTACATCAATTATCTGAATTTTGGATAGGATGTTTTCCTTATCTACCGTGAAATGACTATCCAAAATAAAATCCAAAAAATTATTTTTAGCAATCTTCAACTTCACAGATAATGGCAACTCATCTTCTTTGGTATAACTATAATTATCAATATCATGCAGTAAACTGGTCCCGAACAAGGAGATTCTCATATCTTGTTCCAAGTCATAATTCAATAATAGTCCCACGGCTTCGTCCACCCAATTTTCTGATTGGTCGGCTTTATTCTTATCATTATAAAACAAACCCAATCGCTTTATTTCACTCACATCATGAATACTTCTAGAAATAGTGTCACCAAATTCATTTTCTACTTTTATCTCTTTAAGACTGCTAGTATTGGCTTTAGCATTTTGGATGAAAAAAGGAAGTAATAATGCAATGAAAAAATTGGATAAATAAAATCTCTTTTGCCCAGTGGTCCATTTTATGTCTCTATCATTTCCATGGTTGTAAATGAGTGATATGACTGTAGGTGTTAAGAGTAGAATAAATAATCCGGTACGTTCTACCCATACATCATCAATGCCATATCGCTTGGTAATCCAATCGACTAATTGAATCACCACCCACGAAGCACCTAAAAATGTGGCCAAATATTGAAAAAACTTGCGTTCCCACAATTTAGAAAATAGATTTTGAGATTCCACCGATTCTAATTTTGAGCAAAAATAACAACAAATTACAAAATATCTAGTCCCAAGACACGACTTCAAATTCTATTAATCTTGCACTAAGATTGACCTCGAGGACTTTCACCTTTAGTTTTTTACCCATTGTAATTTCATGACCTGAAGGATAAGCAATGGCTTTCATTCGGCTGTCGGCAACTTTGTAACTTTCACCCAAACTATCAAAGGGTATCATTCCTTCCGCTCTACTTTCAGTGAGTGCAACGAAAAATCCTCGATCGATGATTCCGCTCACATAAGCATCGAACACTTCACCTACTTTGTCTTGGAGGAATTCTGCTTGCTTGTATTTTATGGACTCTCTTTCCGCATCTGCTGCTTTTTTCTCCTGAGATGATATATGCTTGCATTTCAGTTCAAGCGGCATTTTTTCTCTTCTGTGAATTTCCTTTCCTAGATTTTCATACAATATACGATGAGCCAGCACATCGGCATACCTTCTTATTGGCGAAGTGAAATGAGAGTAATACTCAAATGCCAATCCGTAATGCCCAATGTTATCAGTGCTGTATTCGGCTTTAGCCATGGTTCTGATGGCCAGTGGTTCGAGGAGTTTTAAAAGGGGATTTTTTTCAGCTTCATCTGCCAATCTGTTAAAAGATTCGGCAATTTCCTTTGGATTGTTAAGTTTCATTTGAAATCCCAATGCTTTCGCAAATAGGGCAAAGTCTGCCAGCCGATCCATATCAGGAGTGTCATGGATACGATAGACGAAAGGGATTTCAGGAACTGCTTTTTTAGACATATAAAATGCGACTTCACGATTGGCCAATAGCATGAAATCTTCTATCAACATATTTGCCTCTTTTCGTTCTTTAGCATATACTCCGATGGGTTTATTGTTTTCATCGAGTTGAAACCTGATTTCATCTGATTCAAAGTTTATAGAGCCGTTTTTAAACCTATCTTTTCGTAATTTTAATGCGATATCATTGAGTTTGAGGAGTGCTTCCTTACAGTCTCCTTCATTGCCTTCTAAAATTTCCTGTGCCTCCTCATAAGTAAATCGCCTATCAGAGTGTATAATGGTCTTACCAAACCAACGTGAAGTAATCTTGTATTGAGTATTAAAAGTAAATACTGCCGAAAATGTGAGTTTATCTTCATGTGGATTCAAAGAACATAAATCATTGCTCAACTTCTCCGGTAACATGGGCAGCACTCTGTCAACCAAATAGACGGAAGTACTTCTTCTGTAAGCTTCTTTGTCTAGAGCTGAATTTTCTATTAGATAATTTGTCACATCAGCTATATGGACACCTACTTCTGTATCGCCATTTTCGAGTATTCGATAGGATAGGGCATCATCGAAATCCTTTGCTGTCAATGGGTCAATGGTGAAGGTTAATATCTCCCTGAAATCTCTTCTTTTTTCAATTTCTTGTTCCGTAATTGTACCATCAATTTTTTCGGATTCTTCTATGACTTCGGGTGGGAATTCCAATTCAAATCCTTGACTCAGAAGAATGGACTGCATGGCCATATCATTGGAGTCGGTTTCTGGTAAGACTCGCATGACTTCACCCCAAAACGTGCTATTTTGCCCATTGTTGTGATATTCGGTGATTTTTACAGTCACTCGCTTTCCACCATATTCGGGTTTCAATTTATCTTTATGTATCAAGACTTCGGGAAATAATCTGTCCAACTCCGGAATGACAATGCCATAATTTTTATGAACGTGCAATCTTCCCAAGACGTGTGTGATGGATCTTTTAACGATTTCAATAACTCTACCCTCGAGCTTTTTCCTTCTCCTATCTACGGCTACTTCGACCTTTACAGTATCTTTATCCATTGCTCCCATTGTGTATTTGGCCGGGACATACACATCCGTATGCAATTCGTCTACCATGATATAGGCGGCACCACTCCGGGTCATATCCACTCTGCCGACATACTGTTTTTTAGGCAATTTGCTTTTTCGCCTGTTTTCAGATTCTCCTAGGCTTTCCCATTTGTAAATATCATCTCTGAGGTTGACGACTTTCCCTTTTTTAATGAGGGCATCAAGTGCTTTGACGATGTCTGTTTCAGGATTGGTGACTTTGAGTTTTTTAAGTAATTGCTTAGGGGTATATTTTTTGGTTTTATTGACCGCTAGTTGTTTTTTTATTAATGCTTGTAGGTTTTCTTGGTTGATGGTTTGACCTTTAAAATTTTTCTTTCTTCTTCCTTTTGTCATTCTACCTCGTATTTGTTATTATAAAATTCAATATTTCCTGATGGCATAATTTCCATCGAAAAAGATTGGTTTTGTGATGGATCAAATTGAAATTCACTCACAGCATGGCCTGCCATGATATAGATAATTAAGTCTTCGTCTATTCGTGCCACGGACTGTCGTAGCACCTGATCCTCTGCCATAAAGGCTGCTATGGTTTTTTTGTCGATTAAATGGGCATCTGTACCTATCGTGGCAAGTATAAATTCATGCTTGAGTAACGAAATTTTATAATAGACAATGGCAGCATATTCATCAGATTCCGCAATTTTAGCACAAGGAATTATTTCTGTAAATTCATCCAACTCGCCTTCCCATTTGGTGACGAAAAATTCAATGAGTGATTGGGGTAGTGCTTCGTTTTCAGCACTAAATATCTGTGCTGTCTCTTCCGTAAAATTTGCGGGTAATTCTATCTCCGGAAAAAACTTTAGAAAGTGGTTTAACTCTTTGGTTTTTTTCATGTATAATATTGATTTGATACGTTGTTGATGCCGTTTTTCTTCATCTTAAATGGAAACATCTGACAACAACTTAATGTTTTGTGGTGTCAAGGTAGTAATTTTTCAAAAATTTACTCGAAACATTATTTTTTGACCAACCAAATTTCGGGATCAACCTTGGTTTTATCTCTCCACAGTTCAAAATGAAGTATGGCATGACCATCTTCGGTGTCAGTGAGACCAATGAAATCGCCTTTTTTTACATTTTGCTTTTTTTGGACATTGGCCGATTTCATTTTGGAATATACAGAATACAAATCACCATGTTTAATGATACACATGGTATTATATCCGGGAAGTTGTGTGACACCGATGACTTCTCCATCCATCACGGCCATGACTTTCTGCTCGTTAGCTGAGCTTATGTCTATCCCGTTGTTCGTAATTTTTATATTTTTTATTGTGGGGTGTGGTTGCTCGCCAAATTTTGAACTTATAAATCCCTTTTCCACAGGCCAAGGAATTTTTCCTTTTGCTGTTCCAGAAACGTTGGTATTAAAGCTCGATTCCGTGTTTTTAGGCTTTGAAAGTTCTGCAATGATTATGGCCTCGATTTCGTTATTGAGTCGCTCACGTTCCTTTTTGTTTTTAGCTAATACTTGTGTGAGCCGACTTTCTTCTTTTTGAAGGTTTTTTACAATTTTATCCTTTGTTTTTAGCTCTTCACCGAGTTTGCCCGATTGAGACATCGCATCTGAAATCAATAGCTCGTACCCTTCTTTTTCTTGGTTAATTTTAATTTTAGATGAGTCTATTTCTATCGAAAGCTGCTCCAATTCTAAGAGCTTATTATTGGTAAAATCTTCGAATTGAGCTAAGTATCGCCATCTCAAAAATAAATCATTAATACTTTCACTTGACAATAAATAACTGATTTTGGAATTGCTCAATTTTGTCAAATAATTGGTGTGCAAGAGTTTTTGATATTGTTTGGTAATGTTTTCTGATAGCAGCAATAGTGAATCGTTTTTGCTACTGAGTTGGGCCAAGTTTTTTTCTGCGACCGATTTTTGAGAATTGATATTTTTTATCAATTCCTTTCTGTTTTCTATTTGTTTTTCGATGGCTTTGAGTTCGATAGTGTTAGATTTCTTTTTGTCTTTAGTTTTCTTTAAAATTTGGTTTGTTTCTTCGATTTTTTTGATGATATCATTCCTTTGCTTTTCGAGCGAACTCCTAGACTGAGCGGCGATTAAGCTACATTGCAACAGTATTAGAAATATGAGAAAAATCTTTTTATATCCTATCATAATGTTCAGGAATCGTAAATTTTGTGAGTTTTTCTTTGTTGATTTCCAATTCATCGAATTTCAATAACATCTCCGTTTCGTTTCCGTTAGACTCTATAGCCAAAATCTTAACGAGATGAGCCATTGGACGGTCATTCGTCATCTTGTAGTCTTGATATTCGATTTTGATATTATCACCATAATCATTAGACAAACTTTGATTTTTTAAAGTGAAATTATTGGCGTCAATTTCTAATTTTCGCCTTATATGATTTTGATGAGAATTAATGTGGTAGCTGCAGTTCGAAAATATAAAACTATCTATAGATTGATTGGTGAATTCGATATTTCCAAACAACAAATTCTGAAAATCATGGTAAGCCAAATCAAGACCTGAATATTGGTGAATTTTATCATAAGGTTCTGTATGGTACGTGTTATTTATCCTATCTAAAATGTGTATGCTATCCGCAAATATCTGAAGCCTTACCGCTTCGACTTGATGTTTTTTTATAACCATCCAAATGAGGCTGTCCGATTTCATTCTAAAATATAGGACTCCATTAAAATTTTCAATTGGGCTGTTATATTTCAAATCGGCCTTACTTACAAACCAAGTGAATGGTTTATTTAGTGATTCTATTTTCCTAAGTGCTTCTTCTTGCGATAGTTCATGGCAGTCGGCACTCATTGGAATTGTTTTTTTTCCACATGATGCTAGTGCTGTACTAATTAACAATATGGTCAGTATTCGATTCATCTATGGGAGAAATTTACTGGATGGCCAAAGCTGCTTTGGTTTCTTCGGTGTAATCACCCAATTTATTTGACATTCGATAGGCATTAAGTGCCTCTTCAGGTTTGTTCTTAGCCGTGTAAATTCTTCCCATTATACGCCATGCCCAAGGATTGTGAGCATCTAAATCTATGGCAGTTTTTATGGTTTCTAGAGACTTGTCTAAGTCGCCTTTTTTAAGATAAAATTCGGATTCCACGGCTTTTACATCGCTAACGGCAATGGGATTTCCACCACTTATAAGCATGGCATCATTTAAGTAGGATTCTCCTGATTTAAAGTCATCAGATAAGATTTTACAATATGCTAAATACGTATATCCGGCACTGTGATTGGGGAAGTAGTCGATACCCTCAGAAGCCCATTTTTCTAGCGTTTTAGTGTCATTTAAAGCTTCGAGAGTTCGGTAATATTGCAACCATACCTCGAATATGTTTTTGGTACTAGCCAAAGTTTTTTCATATTGAGTTTTTGCTTGATCATATTGCCCAGCGATATATAACACATCACCGTAGTAGGCGTGAGCTTTGGCGTCGTTTGGATGTGTCGATGCCAGTTTGTTGGATAGGAGAAGGAGACTTTTTCTCAACTCTTCGTCACTTGGATTGTCTTGAAGTTTTAAAGTATAGGGAATCAATTCTTTTATTTTTGCATCGAGTCCGATATCTGATTTTTCGATAACCGGAGTCAGTGACCTCAAATACAAATTTTCTTCTTTGGGGTCGTTTTCGTTGCTAAGTAGTGCGAGGTTCGCATCCGCATCATTGGGATCTATTATAAGTATCTTTTTAAAGGTGTCATCAGCTTGAGATTGATTGCCTGAAGACGCAAAATTAAGGGCGAGAAGCTTTAAAAATCGCTTATTGTCAGGATACATTTGTGTCAATCGTACCAAAACCTCCCGAGCAAGAACAGGCTGGTTATTATCTTCGAAATGCTGTAATTTTCGATTAAGTGTATAAATGTTAGTTCCAAAGGTTTTTTCCATGGCATCAAAAGCCAAAAGTGCTTCGGTCTCGTTTTTGTCATTTTCGGCGGCTGTTAACCACATTTCGTAGTAATCTTGATTTTGTGGCTTAAGAGTACTTAGTTTTTTAAAAACATTTACAGCATCATCAAAATGACCTTGATTTACAAGCATATTGCCATAATAGAGATTAATCCACTCACTGGTAGGATCGACTTTCAAGGCATTGAGAATATATTTTTCCATTTTTAATTGGTCACCAAGAATGGTATAAGCCTTTGCTAGTTCGAAAGATAGACCGGCATCATCGCGATGGGTATCATACAGATTTTCAAGTATTTCGACAGCCTTGTCTGCTCTTCCAATTAGCAATTCTCTTTTTGCATCAAGGAATTTGCCTTCAAAAATGATGGAATCTCCAGTCGCTGAGGTGAGGGATTGTCCCAAGGATTGGGAAATAAAAAAATGGCTAAAAAAGCATAATGCCAAATTGAATAAAAGAATTACTAATCTCATATTATGCATTCAATATATTTTTTAAAATTTGAATTTTATTTTTATCGTTCAAAAAGCACCAATTATGAACCCTTTCCTATAAACGAAAATTTGATATTTCTGTTTCAATCAAAACCGTAAGTCAAACGCAAAAATAGCATTTTGAATTACATTTATATAACACCGTCTAAGCAGAGATTCTTGATTTAAACATATTTTTATATTTCAATTATGTATAATATTTGTCAATTTTATGCAATGACAGGTATGTATTAATCTATTATTAGAACAGGGCATAAAAAATATTAGAATTAAATGTCATTTGAGCACTGAATATCTACAATTGTAGTAAATTAGCGGGTCGATTTAACAATTGTTATTGAGATTCGTTTAATAGTTGAATATTCAATTTTCACACATATAAATTTTAGTTTTAGTATATCAAATGGACCAGTTAAAAGAAAAGTTTTTTAAAAAATCTCAAGAATTACGATTAGAAATCAAAGGTATGCTTGCCGAACACGGAAATGAAAAATTAGATGAAGTTTCCATCTCGCAAGCTTACGGAGGAATGAGAGGAATCAAATGTATGATTTGGGAGACATCATCTCTAGATCCTGTCGAAGGAATCAGATTTAGAGGGTATTCTATTCCACAATTGAGAGAATTATTGCCAAAAGTACCAGGAGGTAAAGAACCACTTCCTGAGGGGTTGTTTTGGCTCATGCTGGTCGATGAAATCCCTACTAAAGCAGAAGTTGACTGGTTGAGTGACGAATGGAGAAAAAGAGCCACAATAGACCCGAGTGTTTATAAATTATTGGATACTCTACCCGTGGATACACACCCTATGACACAATTTACTATAGGGATCATGGCCTTACAGCCGGATAGTATTTTCGCCAAGCGATATGATGAGGGAATGAACAAGCGAGATTATTGGGATGCCTCGTACGAAGATACCATGAATCTTATCGCTAAGCTTCCTAGATTGGCAGCTTACATTTATCGAAGAACTTATTATAATAGCCAACACATCGCTCCAGACGAATCTTTGGATTGGGCAGCCAATTTTGCTCACATGCTAGGTTACGAAAACAAAGATTTCAAATCACTTATGAGATTGTATCTGACTATACATGCAGATCATGAAGGTGGTAATGCTTCGGCACATACGGTTCATTTGGTTGGAAGTACCTTGAGTGACGCTTATTTGTCATTGGCCGCAGGTATCAATGCTTTGGCCGGACCATTGCACGGTTTAGCAAATCAAGAAGTCATCAAATGGATATTCAATATGGTGGATCATTTTGGGTCGACAAAACTGAGTAAAGATCAAATAGCGATGTATGTTCAGGAGACTTTGGACTCAGGTCAAGTTATTCCGGGTTATGGTCATGCCGTACTACGTCAGCCTGATCCGCGATACATGGCACAGAGAGAATTTGCAAAAGAATACATTAAAAATGACGACATCGTCAATATCGTGTGGACACTATTCGACGTGGTACCTGACATATTGGCTGCAACGGGCAAGGTGAAAAACCCATGGCCTAATGTAGATGCACATTCAGGTTCGATATTAGTGCATTACGGATTTAAAGAATACAATTATTATACAGTATTATTTGGTGTTTCAAGGGCCTTGGGAGTTTTAGCGTCCAATTGTTGGTCTCGAGCTCTGGGATTCCCTATCGAAAGACCAAAATCATTGACAACAGTAGCGATTAAAGAATTTATAAGTAAAAACTAATTATTGAAATATGGAATTTCCAAAAAATTTAAAATATACCAAAGAACACGAGTGGATAAGGGTAGAAGGTGAGATGGCCTATGTAGGAATCACAGAATTCGCCCAAGGAGAATTGGGAGATATCGTCTATGTAGAGGTTGATACCGTAGGTGAGACGATCGAAATTGATGAAGTCTTCGGGACGGTAGAAGCGGTAAAAACAACCTCCGATTTGTTTATGCCTGTATCTGGAGAGATACTTGAATTTAATAGTCAGTTGGATGAAAACGATGGTGATAATCCTAGCTTGATTAACGATGATCCTTACGGAGAAGGGTGGATAGTGAAGATAAAACTCAGTGATTTAGGTCAATTGGACAGCTTATTAGATGCAGAATCTTACACTGATTTAGTATCTTAATACACCAAAAATGAAAGTAGATGCATCTTACTTTCTAATTACGATTTTTAAAAATTGAATAAAGATTTAATTTTAGCAGTTTCTTGGACTTTGCTGATAATTATATTATCGAGCTTGCCGGGGAGTTCTATGCCAAAAGTTAGTTTGATACCTAATATGGACAAAATAGGGCATTTTAGTGTTTATGCAGTATCCTCATATTTGTGGGTAAGGTATTTTGTCGCTAGTATGCCTGTGAATCAATCGATTAGGTTTAGTCTTATTTTAACAGCAGCAATAGGAATTCTCATGGAAATTGCACAGTTTTTATTTTTTAGAGGTCGTATGTTTGAGGTTTACGATATTATTGCTAATATTGGAGGCTCAATTGTAGGAGTTTTAGTATTTATAAAATTAAAAAAGTATTAATATGTTTCAAGATTTGTCAATGACGGGATCGAACGTATTGCTTCTGATTGGTTTTGTTTTTCTTTTAACAATTGCCATCATATTTATGGTGAAGCATTTTTTATTTAGGAAAAATAGAGAAGAAGTCAAAGAAGCTCATGCGAACGACAGTGTTCAAACTGCTATGAGCAACAGAACAAAGTACAAGGAGTATGATGCTTTCTCATTGAGAGGAACTATTCTTGGATATGGATTAATGACAGCCGTTTTTGTTACTTTGGTTTCATTTGCTTGGACGCAATATGAAAAAGTAATAGACCTGTCAGATTATGATTTTGAAATCGACGAAATCATAGAACAAGAGCCTCCAAGATCGGCGGAACCACCGCCACCTCCACCGCCACCTCCACCACCGATTATTCAGGAAGTACCGGATGACGAAATAGAAGAAGATCCACCACCATTGGAAGATATGTCAGTGACTGAGGAGACCGTGATAGATGAACCTAAACCAGTGGTTGACGATGCACCGCCACCGCCACCGCCGCCACCGCCACCACCTGCAAAGGAGGAAATCTTCAAAAGGGTGGAGGAAATGCCTAGATTCCCGGGTTGTGAAGATATGAAAGGTACGGATGAGGAAAAATATAAATGTTCGCAGGTGGAACTGCTTAAGTTTGTACAGAAAAACTTGAAATATCCTGCCATTGCCAAGGAGAATGGTGTTCAAGGAACGATTCCTATCAGTTTTACCGTGGGTAAAGATGGTTCTATTACGGATGTTACCGTATTGAGGGGATTAGGTGCTGGATTGGATGAGGCTGCGGTTGAGGCCGTGGAATCAATCACGAAATCAGGCATTAAATTTAGACCGGGAAAACAAAGAGGTAGAGCTGTAAAAGTAAGTTACACCTTACCAATAAGGTTTAAACTAGAAGGATAATTTAATTGGTTAAAATAAATATAAAGTCCTTGTTCTGAAAAGAGCAGGGACTTTGTATTTTAAAGAGAAATCCCTAGATAGATGTCCGAAATTATTAGCCGCTACGATTTTAAAAGATATCCAATTTCCAGGCTGAGCGAGAAGAACAATATTTTAGAATTGGCATTGCGGTAAATATGTGTAATCGCCTCATTGAGCAATTCTTCAATACTGATTATTTTATCAAAATTTAAGATGGACTTCATCTTAAAAGCAATGTCTTTTTCACTCTCGGAAATGTCATCTGTCCATGTCTGTGAAAAATACCAATAATGAAAAGCCCTGAGAAAGTGCAAGCCATACTCGATGAAGTTCCTTTGCTGTTCTTGGTTCCATCTCGCAATATCTTCACAAAATCTGGTGATATCTTCTGGATGTGATTTATAACATAGTCTCAACCAATCATAAAGCATACTGCCATAGCCATCATCCTCTGACTTTAATAATTCGATGGCTCTGGAAATATTTCCTGCAGAGAGATTGATGACAGATTCATCAATATTAGTGCTTCCGGTTATCCCTTGCAATACTGATTTGATTTCCTTATTTGTAAAAAGAGGAATTTTAGTAATCTGACACCTCG
>ERZ795053.2551-NODE-2551-length-21857-cov-8.890560_pt1 | contig 21857 bp, 17 predicted proteins | sample MGYA00375137_ERZ795053 | MGnify/ENA primary metagenome ERZ795053 (study PRJEB30182, sample SAMN05720284) | activated sludge metagenome | isolation source: Anaerobic digester | place: Hong Kong | collected 2014-12-17 ...
AGTTTACGGTGCGGGCCGGCGCTGCGCGCGGCCTGGGTGGTTATAGGGCGGCTGGTTGTACGCGGAGTTTACGGTGCGGGCCGGCGCTGCGCGCGGCCTGGGTGGTTATAGGGCGGCTGGGAGGCTTTCGCGGGTGCGTCGAGGAGTGAGGTGAATCATGGATGACTATCGGGCGGTTCGGTATATTCGAGACGCCGAGGCGACCGTCGAGGGCGCGGGCGTACGCCTATATAGGGCCGTCGGGATGGGCGAGCCCGAGGAGTGCGATCCGTTTCTGTTGCTCGACGATTTCCGCTCGGACGATCCGAGGGACTATATGAAGGGGTTCCCGTGGCATCCGCATAGGGGCATCGAGACGATAACGTACGTGCTCAAGGGCGCCGTGGAGCACGAGGACAGTATAGGCAATAAGGGCGTGATCGGGCCCGGAGATGTCCAATGGATGACCGCGGGGAGCGGTATCTTCCACCAGGAGATGCCGCGCGGCGACGGCGAAGGCTCGATGCACGGTTTTCAGCTATGGGCTAACTTGCCGGCGAGCGACAAGATGATGGAGCCGAGGTACAGGGGCATACGCGGCGAGGATATCCCGAGGGTATCGGCCCCTAACGGCGTAGTCGTCAAGGTAATCGCCGGTTCTATCGACGGTACGACCGGTCCGATCGGGGACGTCGTCAACTTGCCGGAATACTACGACGTAACGCTGCCGGGGAACGTCGAGTACGCGCATCGGACGACGCTCGGGAGCACCGTCCTCGTCTACGTATACGGAGGCTCCGGCGCCGTACTCGGCTCGGGGGCGGGCGACGGCCCGTGCAGGCTCGAGATAGGCAACCGCTCGCTCATCCTCTTCGGGGATGGCCGGACTATAGCGATCAAGAGCGGAGCGGCCGGGCTCAAGTACCTGTACATATCCGGCTCGCCGATCCGCGAGCCCATCGCCTGGCGGGGCCCGATAGTCATGAATACGATGGAAGAGCTACGGCTCGCGTATGAGGAGCTTGATAACGGGACGTTCATCAAGGCCGAGGCGGGGAATCGGCGCTAGGGAGGAAGGGGAGAAAGCATGGTATACTCCGGGCTACGCCGTACAGGCTTCCGGAGTGTATCATGCAGTCCATCCGCTTCCGTGATCTAGGCTCGCTAAGCCCCGAGGCAGCCTTGCCTGCCTTCATCGAGGCTTTCTCCGACTATCCCGTGCCCGTACGCCCGAGCCTCGAGGACTTCGATGCCATGCAGAAGCGGCGCGGGGTCTCCTATGCCGCGAGCCTCGGGGCCTTCGAGGGGGAGCGGCTCGTCGGCTTCATCTTCAACGGGACGGGTAGCCGGGGCGGGGTCCCTTGCGCCTACGACGCCGGCACCGGCGTCGTCCCGAGCCATCGCGGAAGGGGGCTGTCCAAGGCCCTGGCGGCGGAGACCGAGACGCTCCTCCGCGGCCTGGGCTTCCAGGCCTGGCTCCTCGAGGTACTCGTGGAGAACGCTAGGGCCGCCGGCGTCTACGAGGCGGCCGGCTTCAGGCGGACGAGGAGGCTTCGCTGCCTTTCCGGCCCCGCGTTCGGCGCAGGCCGCGACGAGGCGCTCGCCGCCGCTCGCGCGGCCCTCATGGCGGCCGAGGCGCGCGGCCTCGCGGTCGTGGAGCCCGCGGGGCCGCTCGACGAGTCCCGAGCCTGGCGCGACTGGGAGCCGACCTGGCAGAACTCCGACGAATCCTTAGCCCGGACGCCCGAGCGGCTCGTTACGCTCGTTGCCGAGCGGCACTCGGGCTCCGCGAGGGAAACGGTCGGCTTTCTCGCCTCTACGTCTACCGGTAGCGTGGCCCAGCTCGTCGTTAGGCCGGACGCGCGCCGCGACGGGGTCGGGACGGCCCTGCTCGCGGCCCTCGCCGCCAAGGTCCTCGCGGCTCGGGAGGAGCCCGACGGGCCCACGGCGCCGTTCCGCTACGTCAACGTACAGGCCGACGATGAGGCGAGCCTTAGGCTGCTCGGGGCCGTCGGCCTTACGGAGGCCCGCGATCAGTGGGAGATGCTACGGGAGCTTCGGTAGCGGGCCGCTATCGTCATCGCTTTAACTTTTCCACGAGCTCCTCGACCGCCTCGCCGGCGTCCTCGAACAGGGAGCCGGTTTCCTTCTTGACGGCGTCCCAGGTAGCGCCGACGGCCTTGCCCAGGCCGGCCTGGAATGCGTTGTCCACCGCGCGATAGCGCTCCTCGCGCTCCTCTTTCTCGGGAAAGAGCTTGGCCCAGGCCTTGGCGTCGTCGGCGTACTGGAGCTCGCCCGCGACTACCCTATCGAGGGACTCGTTGAAATGCTCGTCCAGTTCAGCGCGCATGGATCGATCGTAGCCTTCGGCCTTCATCGAGCCTAGCTTGGCGCCGTGCTTGGCGAGCAACGCGAAGTAGCGCTTAGCGTAGGCCCCGGTCCCGGCGTCTACCTTGGCGTAGTACGAGCCGAGCTCGCGCTCGATCTCCGCCGCGGCCTTGAAGGGCTGGGCCGCGGCCAGGTAGAGGCCTCCGGCCGACAGGACGCAGGCCGCGATCAGGCCTCCTATCAAGGCTCGCCCGCGCCTACGCCTGCGGAGTCCGGCCTTCCCTTCTCGAACCGAAGCCAAGCGGCGCCTGAAGGCGGCTACCATCTCGCGCCGCTCCGAGTCGGACAGGTCGCGGGCGTCCAGGTCACGCTCGAAGAGCTCGGCGTACGCGTCGACGTGGTCGGCCAAGCGTTTCTCCTGCTCGAGGCCGCCTACCCTCGCTAAGGCGTCCCGATACGCCTCCGTGAACAGCCTGTCGAGGACGGGATCGTCCATGACCCGCGACCTGGTCTCCTTCGTCTTCATGGCACTACTATACCGACGAGGCGCAGCCGCGCCAACGGAGGCCGACTACAACTCGTAGGCGCCGACGGTCCAGGGTTCGGTTCGGGGCTTGCCTCGGATGTCCTTCGCGGCGTCGCCCGATAGGGTCGTAGCCGGCGGCAGGGGCGCGTCGGACGGGGTAGCGTAGGAGTCGCCCGGGGATAGCGGGATGTCGGCGATGGCTATCCTGGAAGCGCGGGGCTTCTGCATGGCCTTGCCGTCGGCGCTTACGGGGACGCCGGACCCGTCGACGGCGGTGTAGGCGCGCTTGGAGTCGGCGTCGTAGTAGATGCCGCCCGAGCATCCGGTGAAGGCTACGGACTCGAGGCGCGACGGGGCGGACGAGCCGTAGTTGTCTAGGATACCGTACGACTTGGCGCAGCCGTAGGAACCGATGATGCAGTTGACGATGGACGGGTCGGAGGCTGATATGAAGACGCCAGCCGAGTCCTTGCCGGAGCCGCCGACGACGGTGCAGCCCTCGAGGCCGGAATCGGCGCAGGTATAGAACGCGGCGCCGTAGCTGACGTTGGCCGGGCTGCCGGCCAGTACCGAGCCGGCGACGCGGACGACCGCGTCGGTGGCGGACAGGCCGTAGCCGCCGACGGAGCCGGAACCGGCGAGCAGGAACGAAGCGGCGACGCGGGCCTTCGCCGAGTCGACCGACAGGCCGTACGAGGTGGCGCCGGCGCCGCCCGACAGCGTGCACGAGTCGAAGCGGGGCTCGGCGCCGCCGAAGACGGCCGCGCCGTAGCCGTAGCTGCCGTCGCCTCCCGAGGCCTTGCAGTCGCTGAAGGCCGGCGTCGCGCCGGCGTCGACGAGTATGCCCGTCGAGTAGGAGCCGGCGCCGCCCCTGAATTCGACGCGCTCTATCCGTACGCCCGCGTCCGCGGCCTTGCCGGCGACGCGTATCGCGTACGCGGGCGCCTTCTTCGACGACGAGTCCGACTCGAGGCCGGTTACGACGGCGTAGCCGCCCGTACGCGCGGCGAAGCCTTTCGCCCAGCCGCCGGAGAGGGTTATGGGCGCGTCCAGGCTCACGGACTCCGTGAACGAGGTTCCCGCGGCCAGCTTGACGATCCCTATGCCGAGCGAGCGGGCCTTGGCGACGGCCTCGGCGACGCTTCCGAGCGGGGCGCCGCGGCGCCCGTCGCCCTTGCCTCCGGGGGCGACGCAGACCTCGCCTATCGTGTACTCCATCGATAGTATCCGAGAGGTATTGCCGCCCGGGACGTAGGCCGCGAGGCGCAGGGTCGCGCTCTTCGCTATCTCGAGCGGCTTCGTATAGGGCGTACCGTTCCTGGCGCTCGGGGCCGATCCGTCGAGCGTGTAGACGAGCCTGGCCTCGGGCAGCGGAACTGTCGCCGACACCGTCACCGCCGCCGCGTAGACGCCCTCCGCCGGCCCGGAGACGACGGGCGCCGGCACGGCTACAGCGGCCAGCCGCTCGGCATCCGCGCGTTCGAGTCCAGAAGCCTCCGGCGCCGCCGCTTCAGCTTCCGCGGCCTCGGCCTCGGCCTTCGCCGCCTCGGCGGCGGCCAGCGCGGCGGCCTCCGCCTCGGCCGCCTGCGTTTCCGACCCAGCGGCGGCGGAGATCGCCGCTACCCCGCCTTCGGACCGATCCGCCCCGGAGCGGCCGCAGGCCGCGGCCGTAAGCGCGACGAGCATAAACGTGACGATCGCGACGAGGATAGGGAGCGAACGCCGCTCCGGAGCGAATAGTGATCCATCGTTCTTCATACGCTCTCCAAGATACGCCTGAGCTAAAAAAGTACCGCCTTGACCGTACAAGGATGGGTCAAGGCGGCTCCGCGACGCGACGTTGCATATAGGACTATAACGCTCGTTATGATTTTTTTCACGCGATCGCTGGAATAATTATATCATTATCGATAGAACGCGGCTAGGGCGCGGGCGGCGCCGTACCGCTGGAACTGACGCGCCGCTTTATGGCATAATCGGCAGTCACATCGTCCCGGAGGAGCATCCATGTACGAGCCTGTAGATCCGAAAGCCAGTTTCCCGTCGATGGAGGAGTCCGTACTCGCGTTCTGGAAGGATCGCGACGTGTTCAAGCGGTCCATCTCCGAACGTGACGGCTCTCCCGAGTACGTTTTCTATGACGGCCCGCCCTTCGCGACCGGCCTCCCTCACTTCGGCCACTTCGTCCCGGGCACGATCAAGGACGTCATCCCCCGCTATAAGACGATGAAGGGCTTCAAGGTCGAGCGCCGCTTCGGCTGGGACTGCCACGGACTGCCGGTCGAGAACCTGATAGAGAAAGAGCTCGGCCTCGACTCCAAGACCGACATCGAGCGCTTCGGCGTGGCCAACTTCAACGAGGCCTGCCGCTCGTCGGTGCAGCGCTACGTCAAGGAATGGCGCACCATCATGACCCGCGCCGGCCGATGGGTCGACTTCGACAACGACTACAAGACGATGGACCCCGATTACATGGAATCGATCTGGTGGGTCGTCAAGAACCTCTGGGACCAGGGCCTCGTCTACGAGGGCCACTACATCCTGCCCTACTGCCCCCGCTGCTCGACGGTGCTGTCGAACCACGAGCTGGCGCTCGGCGGCTACAAGGACGTGCACGACCCGGCCATCACGATCAAGTTCAAGGTCCTCGAGGCGCCGGCCGGGCTCGAGGGACTGGCCGACGGCTCCACCTACCTACTGGCGTGGACGACGACGCCGTGGACCCTGCCGTCGAACCTGGCGCTCTGCCTCGGCCCGGACATCGACTACGTGCTCGTCAAGGACGGGGCCGAGCGCTACCTGCTCGCCGAGTCGCGCCTGTCTGCCTACTATAAGGAGGGCCAGCTCCCCGAGATCGTCTGGCGCAGGAAGGGCTCCGAGCTCGTCGGCGTACGCTACGAGCCGCTGTTCCCGTACTTCGCCGAGCTGGCGGCCCAGAAGGCGTTCCGCACCTGGACCGGCGGCCACGTAACCACCGAGGACGGCACCGGCATCGTGCATACCGCTCCCGGCTTCGGCGAGGAGGACCACGCGGTGCTCAAGGGCACCGGCGTGCCGACGGTCTGCCCGATAGACGCCGAGTGCAAGTTCACCGCCGAGGTATCCGACTACGCCGGGCGCTTCGTCAAGGACTGCGACAAGGACATCATGGAGCGGCTCAAGGCCGAGGGCAAGCTGGCCAAGCGCGACCAGATCCTGCACGCCTACCCGCACTGCTGGCGCTGCGACCATCCGCTGATCTACCGCGCGGTGTCGAGCTGGTTCGTCAAGATAGACCCGATCAAGCCGAAATTCGTCGCGACGAACCAGCAGATCCATTGGGAGCCGGAGCACATCAAGAACGGCCGCTTCGGCAAGTGGCTCGACGGCGCCCGCGACTGGGCCATCAGCCGCAGCCGCTACTGGGGCAACCCCCTCCCGATATGGAAGTGCCCCGACTGCGGAAAGACCGTCTGCGTCGGCTCGCGGGACGAGCTGGAGCAGCGCTCCGGCGTCAGGCTGACCGACCTGCACAAGCACTTCGTCGACGAGGTTACCATGCCCTGCTCCTGCGGGGCGACGATGAGCCGCATACCCGACGTGCTCGACTGCTGGTTCGAGTCAGGCTCGATGCCCTACGCGCAGGTGCACTACCCCTTCGAGAACAAGGAGCACTTCGAGAGCCACTTCCCGGCCGACTTCATCTCCGAGAGCCTCGACCAGACCCGCGGCTGGTTCTACTCGCTTACCGTGCTCGCGGCCGCCCTGTTCGACCGCCCGGCCTACCAGAACTGCATCGTGTCGGGCATGGTCCTCGCCGCCGACGGCAAGAAGATGTCGAAGAGCCAGCGCAACTACACCGACCCGATGGAGGCGATAAACAAGTTCGGCGCGGACGCGCTCCGGCTCTACCTGATGGCCTCCCCGGTGCTCAAGGCCGACGACCTGTGCTTCACCGACGACGGCGTACGCGACGTGGTCAAGAGCATCCTGCTGCCGCTGTGGAGCGCCTACGGCTTTTTCGTCACCTACGCCAACATCGACGGCGTCGAGCCGGGCGAGGCCCCGGCGGCGGCCGTCAACCCGATGGACCGCTGGATCCTTTCCAAGTGCGAGACGATGGTCCGGGACGTCGGCGCCGGCCTCGAGGCCTATACCATGCAGTCGGCGATCGCGCCGATGCTCGACTTCATCGACGCGCTGAACAACTGGTACATCCGCCGCTCGCGCCGCCGATTCTGGCGCTCCGAGAACGACGGCGACAAGGTCGAGGCCTACTCGACCCTGTACCGCGCGCTCAAGCGCCTGACCCTGTGCATGGCCCCGTTCACGCCGTTCGTCACCGAGGCGATGTGGCGCAACCTGCGCCGCGACGGCGAGCCGGAGAGCGTCCACCTGGCCTCCTACCCCGAGTACGACGAGCGCTACCGCGACGAGGACCTCGAGTGGAAGATGGCCGCGGTACGCAAGGCCGTGACGATGGGCCGGTCCCTGCGCTACCAGCACAACCTCAAGATACGCCAGCCGCTCGCCGCGGTGCACCTCGTCACCAAGGACGCCCGCGAGCGGGCCGTGCTCCTCGAGATGGAGGACATCGTGCGGGACGAGCTCAACGTCAAGGAGGTCGTCTTCCGCGAGGACGAGGAGGAGCTGGTCGAGTACCAGGCCAAGGCGAATTTCAGGGCGCTCGGCAAGGAGCTCGGCAAGGACATGAAGGAAGGCGCGGCCCTGGTCGAGCGGCTCGAGCCGAGGCAGATAGCCAGCCTCCTCTCCGGGTCGTCCCTCGTCGTCGAGATAGCCGGGAAGCAGGTCGAGCTGACGAAGGACAAGGTAGACGTGCGCCGCGTCGAGAAGGCCAGCCTGCGCGTCGTCAACGAGGGCACGCTGACGGTCGCCCTGGACGCGGAGATAACGCAGGCCCTGCTCGACGAGGGCAACGCCCGCGACCTGGTGCGCGGCGTCCAGACGCTCAGGAAGGACTCGGGCCTGTCGGTTACCGACCGCATCGAGCTGTCCGTGCACGGCGGCGACGCGCTCAGGCGCTCGTTCGACGCCTTCGGCGACTTCGTCTCCGGCGAGACCCTCGCCGTCGCGCTGCGCTGGGAGGAGACGCCGGGCATGGTCGACGTGGAGGCGGGCGACGATACTTGGAAGATAGCGATCAAGAAGGCGTAAGCCCGCTCAGGGCTATACGTCGGCGCGTCGGGCCGCCCTTCGGGGCGGCCTTTTATTTGATTGGGGCTTATATGGTTTGCCCTAAAACCCCAGACGTGCTACTGTTATACTACCATAGAGTCTTGACCATCCATCGCAAGGCGATACGATCCGTACCGTTCTCAGTCGATCGCCGACATCCCGTCCGCATAATGGAGGTACCAATGAAAATACGTTCGCTACCGCTCATCGGCCTTGCCGCGGCGCTGCTGCTCGGGGCTTGCGCCTCGAAACCGCCCGCTACGCCGGAGCCTGAACCGCAGGTCGTCGAGCCGGTTCCAGAGCCGGCCAAGGAACCCGAGATATCGCTCGAGGAGCTAGCGGCTCTCCACGCGCGCGTCGTAGCGCTCAGGAAGGACGCCTTCGAGCTAGGGCTCAAGGACGTGATGCCGTCCGAATACGCAGACGCCGAGGCCCGCTACGTGGCCGGCAAGACGGCGCTCGACGCCGACGACAGGCCGGCGGCCAAGGCGGAGCTCGAGGCCGCCGAGCCGCTATTCGCAAGGCTCGTGGCCGAGGGCGGCCTCAAGGTCGCCGAGGGACGCAAGGCCGACGCCCTGGCGGCCCGCGACCGCGCCCTGTGGGCCGACGCCGAGACGCTGTCGCCCGAGGCCCTGGCCGCGGCCGACGCCGCGAACGCCGACGCCGACGCCGCGCTCGCCGCGGGCGACGCGAAGGCGGCCATCGCCGCGTACCGCGCCGCCATACTCGCCTACGACGCCGCCGAGAAGCGTTCGACCGCGCTGTCGGTCAAGTCGACCGTCGACGAGCTCGAGTACGGCCCGATGGACCCGGGCAACTACGAGCTAGCCGGGCAGAAGCTGGCCGCTATCGACTCGCTCCTGGCGACCGACGGCGAGGCCGCCCGAGACGCCGCCGAGGAGGCGCTGCTGCGCTATAGGCTCGTACTTGCCAAGGGCTGGGAACTGACGGCGGGTAAGCGGCGCGAGGCGGCCGAGCGCTACAAGCTCGACGCCGAGGCCATCAAGGCCCAGGTCGCCGTCAAGTCCGAGTACGCCGAGGCCAAGGCCGTCTGGGACTCGGCCGTCGCGGCCTCCTCGGCCGGCGACAACGAGTCGGCGGCCCCGCTGTACGAGCAGTCAGAGTACATGTTCGAGGCCGTATACCAGAAGGCCGCAGAGAAGCGCGCGGCCGCCGAGGCGGCCATCCAGGCCGCCCGGGAGAAGAACGAGCGCAGCGCGGCCGTCGCGGAACGCGGTGACGAGCAGCTCGGCGTCGAACCCGAGGCCGAGGCCGAGGATCAGTCGGAAGCCGGGGATCAGCCGGCTGACGAAGCCGCGAGCGCCGGCGACCAGGCCGGCGAAGGCGAGAAGGAGTAACGACATGAAGAAATTCATCATCGGCTTCATAGCCCTCGCCATGATAGCGGCTTCCGTCCAGGCCCAGAGCCTGGCCGATAATTCTTACTACCGGAAGAGCGTCGAGCTCGAGGCCGCGGCCCGCGCCGCCTTCGACGAGGGCGAGTACGACAGGGCCGCCGAGCTGGCGGCCCAGGCCCAGGAGAACGCGAGGCTGTCGGACGAGTACGTCGCGATGATACTCTCGATGCGCAAGGCCAAGACCGCGATCGAGTCGGCCCAGGCGCGCTACGACTGGGCGACCGGCGTCCGCGCCGAGCTGCGCTTCGCAGCGGATTACGCCGGCGCCACGACCGAGCTCGCCGCCGCCCGCGCCGCCTTCCAGGCCGAAGCCTACGGCGAGGCCCTCGTCCACGCGTACACCGTCGACGCCTACCTGTCCGGCGTGACCGACGAGGAAGCCCTGCCCGCCTATTTCGTGGTGCGGGAACTCTCCAGGCGCACGGACTGCCTGTGGCGCATCGCGGGCCTGCCCTTCGTCTACAACGACCCGTACAAGTGGCCCGTCCTCTACGAGGCCAACAAGCGCTCGCTGCCGGATCCCGCCAACCCGGACCTGATCCTGCCGGGCATGACCCTGGTCATCCCGGCGATAGAGAACGAGCTGCGCGACGGCGTCTGGATCGACGGCAAGGAGTATCCGACCTTCGGAACCGAGTAGGATACGCTCGAAGGCGACGCGGTCGCCTGAACGACGAAAGGGCCGCCCGATCGGGCGGCCCTTTTTTTGGGCCAGTCGAGGGGATAGCCTAATCCGCGATCGAAGGCCCGGACGCGTAGAAGCGGCCGAGCACGGCTATCATGTGGTCGTGGTCGTAGGCGCCGGCCGTCTCGCGGGCCGAGTGCATAGCCAGCATCGGCACGCCGACGTCGACGGTACGGACGCCGAGCAGGGCCGAGCTGATCGGCCCTATCGTCGTGCCGGGCGCCAGGTCGGCGCGCATCCTGAAGCGCTGGCACGGGACGCCGGCGGCTTCGCAGCAGGCCTTGAAGGCGGCCTCGCCGATCGCGTCGGTGGCGTAGCGGACGTTGGCGTTCGCCTTGATGGCCGGGCCGCCGTTCAATACCGGGGCGAAGTCCTCGTCGAAGCGGTCGGCGTAGGCCGGGTGCCAGGCCTGGGCGCCGTCCACCGATACGCTGAACGACCGCGCGAGCGCCCTGTGGGCGGCCTCGGGGCCGGACGCGTCGGTCAGGGCGACGAGGCGCTCGACGATGTCGCGCAGGAACGCCGAGTCGGCGCCTCGCGACGTGGCCGAGCCTATCTCCTCGTTGTCGAACAGGGCCGCGACCTGGCCGTGCTCGCCCGCGGGGGCCGATACGAAGGCGGACAGCGCCGCGTGGCAGCCCTCGAGATTATCGATGCGCGGCGCCGACACGATCTCGGAGTCGGCCCCTATCGCGACGGAGGCGGCCGCGTCGACGAAGGTCAGCTCGGCCGCGACGACGGCTTCGGGCTCGACGCCCAGCTCCGCCGCCACGGCGCGCAGGACCCACGAGCCTTCCTTCGCGGCTCCGACCGCGCCGGCTCCGGCGGGCGGCAGGCCGGCGGCCGACACGAGCGGCAGCAGCGCCTGGTTCATCGGGTATTCGACGCCCTTGTTCATGTCTCGGTTGAAGTGGATGGCCAGGTTCGGGATCACGGCGACCGGCCTCGCGAAGTTGACGAGGCGGCGCTGGAGCCCTCCCGCCGTCCTGACCGCTACCCTGCCGGCCAGCGACAGCGGCCTATCGAGCCAGGTGGAGTGTATCGGCCCGCCGTAGGCCTCGACGGCGACGCGGTCCATGCCCCTGCCGCTCACCGACTTCTCGACGCGGGCGCGCAGGCCCGGGGCGTCGGCATGGGCGCCGGCTAGCGCGAAGCCCGCCTCGGACGGGGCGGAGCGCCCTACCCTGAAGGCTATCAGCGAGGCGCCGTCCCGCGAGACGTAGTAGGCGCGCCCCGGTTCGAGGCTCCACGCGTCGCGCTCGTCGAGCCGGACGGCCCCGGCGGCGTTGAGCATGGCCGCGGCCGAGTCGATGGCGTGATAGGGCGTCGGCGACGCGTCGATGAAGTCGCATAGGGCTTTGGTGTTCAGTGCCGGCACGGATTACCTCCAGATTATTCGTTGATCGTGCTATGCCGTACGGCCGCCAGGCGCTCGGCGAGCGACCGCGACTCGAAATACGCGGAGACGAGGGCGGCCCGGGCCTCGGATAGCGCGGCCGCGGCCCCGGCGCCCGCGCCGGAGCGCTCGGCTATCAGCGCGTCCATCGTCGCCGACAGCCCAAGGCCCCGGCCCTTGACCAGGTGCCTGACCCGCAGGAGCAGCGCGATGTCGGCCTCGGACCATTCGCGCCGGCCGAACGGCGAGCGCGACGGCGACAGGATGGGCAGCTCGCGCTCCCAATAGCGGAGCACGTGCTCCCCGAGCCCGAGGAGCCGTTCGACGTCGCCGGTACGGTACGGCCCGCCCACGCCCTAGTCCTTCTCCAGGTCCTCGAAGCGCTTGCGCGACGCCCGGAGCTCGAGCTCTATCGGCACGTTCTTGAAGCCGAGGTCGGAGCGTATCCTGTTCTTCAGGTACGAGCGGTACGACTCGCCGACTATCTCGGGCTTCGTGGCGAAGATCGCGAAGGATACAGGGTTGACTCCGGTCTGGACCGCGTAGCGCAGCTTGAAGCGGGCGCGCGGATGCGCGGGCGGCGGCGTGGACTCTACCCATTCGCGCACGGCCTTGTTGAGCCTCGACGTCTCGACGCGCGTGTTGAGCTGGTCGAACAGCTCGACGGCGGTCTTGAGCAGCTTGTCGACGCCCTCGCCGCTCTTGGCCGACAGGGGCAGCACCGGCGCGTAGGCCATCTGCGCGAAGAAATACTGCAGCTTGTCGCGGGCGGCCTCGAAGGCGTTCTTGATCTTGGGCATCTCGTCCCATTTATTGAGGGCGAACAGGACCGCCCTGCCCTTGTCGGTGGCCAGCTTGACTATCTTCTTGTCCTGGTCCGACAGGCCCTCGGAGGCGTCTATCATCAGCACGACGACGTCGGCCCGGTCCAGGGTCTTCACCGCCCGGTTGACCGAGTAGTACTCGACGGCTTCCGTCACCTTGGCCTTGCGGCGCATGCCCGCGGTATCGAGCACGGTAAAGGCCCTGCCGCGCCACTCGAAGCGGCCCTCGACCACGTCGCGGGTGGTGCCTGGCATATCGCTGACGATGGAGCGCTCCTCGCCGAGCAGGCGGTTGAGCAGCGTCGACTTGCCGACGTTCGGCTTGCCCATGATCGCGAGGCGCACGTCGTCGTGCTCCTCGTCCTCGGCTAAGGCGCCGGACCAGTCGAGCCTCGAGACGATCAGCGCCGCGAGCTCGTCGATGTTGCGGCCGTGCTCCGCGGAGATGAAGACCATGTCCTTGTAGCCCCACGACGCGTGCGCCCAGGCGGCCGCGTCGCGCTCGGGGCCGTCGGCCTTGTTGACGACGAGTACGGTCTTGGACGCGTAGCGCCTGAGCATCGACGCGAATTCCTCGTCCTCGGGGGTGATATCGACGGCGTCGAGCAGGAACAGCACGAGGTCTGCCGAGGCGACGCGCTCCCAGCTCTTCTTGGCGACGCGGTCGTCCATGTCGTCGCGCTCCAGCTTGAGGCCGCCGGTATCGACGAGGGTCACCGGCATATCGGCGCCGTCGGGCAGCCACTCGCCCTCGATGGGGTCGCGCGTGACGCCGGGCGTCGGGTCGACGATGGCCCGCCTCGAGCGTAGGAGCCTGTTGAACAGCGTCGACTTGCCGACGTTCGGGCGCCCGGCTATGGCTACCACGGGTAGGCCGCTCCAGCGGGTGCGGGAGGGCCTGATGGTCGTTTCTTCGTTCATGTGCGGTAAAGGATACACCGGAACGGGACGATTGGACTAGGGTTCGCTCGGGGCTCCCGACTAACCGTCGCGCGACACCCGGTCGGCCAGCCTCTTCGCCAGGAATTCCTCCGTCTCGCGGTGGGAGCTCAGCTTGAGCACCTCGTTGGCGACGGCCTCCGCCTCGGCGAAGCCTATCGAGCGGATGGTGCGCTTGACGTCCGGGACCGAGACGGCCGACATCGAGAACTCGTCGAGGCCGAGGCCGAGCAGCACGACGGCAGCGAAGGGGTCGCTGGCCATCTCGCCGCACATCGACACCGGGATGCCGGCGGCGTGGCCGTCGTCGATCACCTTCTTGACCAGCCTGACCACGGCCGGATGGAACGGCTCGTGCAGGTAAGCTACGCGCTCGTTGCCGCGGTCGACCGCTATCGTGTACTGGATCAGGTCGTTCGTCCCGATCGAGAAGAAATCCACCTTCGGGGCCAGTATGTCGGCTATCATCGCCGCGCTCGGCACCTCGATCATGATGCCGACCGGTATATCCTCGCGGAAGCCCTGGCCCCTTCGCCTGCACTCGGCCTTGGCTTCCTCGAGCTGGGCGAGAGCCGAGTCGAGCTCGACCGGGCCCGATATCATCGGGAACATGATGCGCGCGTCGCCCGAGACGCTGGCGCGCAGGATAGCCCTGAGCTGGCTCTGGAACAATTCCTTATCCGACAGGCAGTAGCGGATGGCCCGCCAACCGAGCAGCGGGTTCTTCTCCTCCTCTATAGCCAGGTCGGGGACGACCTTGTCCCCGCCGACGTCGAGGGTGCGGATGGTGACCGGCCGGTCGCCCATCGCCTCTATGACCCGGCCGTAGGCCGCGAACTGCGACTCCTCGCTCGGGGCCCTGCCGGGCTGCAGGAACAGGAATTCCGATCGGAACAGGCCGATGCCCTGGGCGCCGTGGCGCAGCACCGAGCCGGTCTCCTCCGGCACCTCGATGTTCGCCTTGATCAGCACGTCCTTGCCGTCGAGCGTCCTGGCCGGCAGCGACGCCAGGCCGCTCAGCGTCTCGTCGCGCTCGGCCATCCTGGCGCGGATCCGCTCGTATCGCTCGAGCGTCTGCGGGTCCGGCTGCACCCGGACGTCGCCGGTGTTGCCGTCGACGATGACGACCTCGCCGTTCTTGATGGCGCGCGCCGAGCCGCCGAGGCCAAGCACCGCCGGTATCTCGAAGGCCCTGGCGAGTATGGCCGTATGGCTGGTCTTGCCGCCCGCGTCCATCACGATGGCCCTGACCATCGAGCGGTTCATCGCTATCATGTCCGAAGGCAGCAGGTTCCTGGCGACCAGCACGACGTCGGAGCTGAGGTCGGCCAGCGAGAAGCGCTCGCGGAACATCAGGTGGTTGAGTATCCGCCTCGTTATATCGTGCACGTCTACCGTGCGCTCCTGCAGGACGGGGTCGTCCAGGCCCTCCAGGCGCTTGACGATGGCCTGGGCGTATTGGTGGACTATCCACTCCATGTTGAGGAGGCTCGACCGCAGCGATTCCTCGATGGACTCGAGCAGGTCCGGATCCTCGAGCATGACCAGGTGCGAGTCGAAGATGGCGCCGTGCTCCTGCCCCATCTCGCGGACCGCCCGGTCGCGCAGCGCCCCGACGTCGTCCTTGGCCTTGCCGACGGCCACGACGAATCGATCCCACTCCGCGTCAAGCTCAGACTCGGCGATCGCGTACCTGGGGATGGTCGGCTCCTCGTCGTCGAGGAACATGAAGGCCGGTCCTATGGCTATGCCTGGCGAGGCCGGTAGGCCCTGGAGCGTTCTCATAGTACGGGCATGGTAGTCCAAAAGGAATGGACTGTCAAACCGTGGCCGTCGTCAGCGGAGCACGGACATCGGGTTAAGCGTCCTGCCGTTCTTGCTGACGGTGAAGTGCAGGTGAGGCCCGGTGCTGTAGCCGGTGCTGCCGACGGCGCCGATGACCGTCGAGGTCGTCACGTACTTGCCCGGTTTCACGTCGATGCGGTCCAGGTGGGCGTACAGCGAGGTATAGCCGGAATGGTGGCGTATGACGACGTAATTACCCGAGACCGTCGAGTAGCCGGTCGCCGAGACGGTCCCTTCCATCGCGGCGCGGACCGACGCTCCCCGGTTGGCGCCTATATCCACGCCGGTATGGAAGCTCCTGGCGCCCGAGAAGGGATCGTCGCGCCAGCCGTACCAGCTGGTGATCCATCCTCGTAGCGGCCAGGTGAACAGGTCGCCCGATATCTCGCGCAGGGTCCAGCTCGACAGGCGGGCGTCGGGCAGGAACAGGCGCTTCCCCGCCTCGAGGGGATCGTCGCCGACGCCGTTCAGGTCCTTGATCCGTTCCGACGATATGCCGTAGCTGGCGGCGAGCGCGTCCGCCGTATCCCCGGCCTTGGCGTCGTAGATGATGCCGTTGAGCGTCGGTATCCTCAGGTAGCGCCCTATCGAGAGCGTCCTGGCGTTGGTGATATCGTTGAAGGTGACGACGGAGTCGGTGCTGACGCCGTATCGGGCGGCTATCTCGGAGATGGTATCGCCCTTGACCACCCTGTACGCCACGTAGAACAGCCCGTCGTCGGGAGGCGGGGCCTCGTCGATGATGGCGTCGACGCTATCGGGCGACTCGGCGCCGGCGATACCGGCGGCGTCGGCCAGGTCGGCGGCTCCGACCGACTCGGCCGGTTCGACGTAGGCGACGGGAAAGCCCGACGATACGAAGGCGAAGCCGAAGGCGAACACGGCCACCGAGAGCGAGAGCACCCGGAGGCTCGCTACCCGCTCGAGCGGTTCTTTCTCTTTCCTTCTCGCTCGCTCGTCTATCATCCCCGCTCGGCTCCGTTCGATGGCGTTTAATGGTCGGCACGCGATTCTAATACGTCGCCGGCCTTCGTGTAAACAAAAAAACGCCGTTCGGCCCCTCGCCTCAGTGCGGCAGGACTATGACGCTGATCGCCACGCCGAGCTCGGCGGACTTGGCGTCGACCATAGCCTTGCTGATCCTGCCGCGAGGCAGGGGATGGGCGGGCGCGTCGCCGATCAGCACGACCAGCATCGCGTCGGCCGACCATGGGTACCCGATCAGGGCCTCGTAGAGCGCCTCGTACACGGCCTCCGGGATGTCGCGCCCGCCGGCTACGCGGACCCTGGTCACCGCGTCGGTGAACGCGCCGACGTCCTGCGTGAACTCCATGCGCTTGACGACGTAGTCCTCGAAATAGTCCTTGTAGAGTACCAGCCCGAGCCTGAACGCCGAGAAGCGCTTCGTCTTCTCGGCGACCATCGCGGGCAGGCTCGTCTTGACCGCCTCGATATCGTCGGCCATCGACTCGGTGGTATCCAGGCAGATCACCAGGTCGAGCGACTCGCCCTCGACCGCGTCGAGTATGCGCTCGAGGGTCGGCACTATATCCGCCGCGCCGAGCGAGTACGATACCGTGCCCTTTCCCGACTCGGCGATCGACTCGAACGAGCGCAGCGTCTCGGGCATGTAGATGGAAGTATCGACGGGCTTCGGCTCGGGCTTCGGCGCATCGACTATGGGAGCGGGCGGCTCGATGGCCGGCAGCGCCCGGGGTTCCGGCCGCGGGAACGGCTTCTGGGTGACCGATATCCTGTACGGATTATCGACGAAGCCGCCCGAATAGTCGGCGTAGGGCTTGGCGAAGGCCCTGATATTGACGAAGGTGCCGTCGGCTATGAACTCGCGGCCGTTGCGCGACCAGGGATAGCCGTACGCGACCACCCACGGGATGAAAACATGGTAGGCGGAGCCGAACGACGCGTCCGGTTCGGGCGTCGAGTCGATCAGCGACCATAGCCCGCGGGCGGGGTCGATGAACGCGCCGTCGAGCATGCGCCGCTCGTCGCCGTTGACTGGGTTCCAGGCCTCGGCGCGGTACGCGTAGTTATCGGCCACGCCGCTCGGGTCCTTGGTCGTCTCGACGAGCAGCACGCTGCCGAGGCCCGGCTTGGCCCGTACGAACAGGTGGTAGCCGGCGTCGTCCCGCTGCTCGATGCGCAGGTCGGACGACGATACCGCCAACGGAGACGACCCCGACTGCGCCGACGCCGCGGCGAGCGGAAGGAGAAGGATGATCGAGATACGGGCTAGGGCGTTCGTTCTCACCTTTTATTGATCGGCGCGTAGGCCGTCCTAAGTAAGAGCGTATCGATTCGGCCCGTCTCCCGGACGCCCTATCGCGCCGATCCGCTCATGGCCGCCTTCAGCGCGGCCGTGTTCGCCCGGACCGTCCGCTCGAGCGATCCGAGACGGGCCGCCCGCTCGCGATCGGTCTCGGCGTCCAGGCCGAAGCGCAGTTTCTGGGCCATGACCCTGACCGCCGCGTCCCGTAGGCGCGCCCGGGTCAGCCTGCCGTCGGCCAGCGCCGCCAGTATAGCGTCCCTGGCGCCGAGCGCGGTGCGTCCGCCGGTCAGCATGACCATGTCGGCCCCGGCGGCGAGCGCCGCGACCGCGCTCAGTCCCGGGTCGCCGTAGCCGTCGAGCGCGGCCATCTGGAGGTCGTCGGTCAGCACTATGCCCGCGAAGCCCAGCTCGTCCTTGAGTATAGCCACGGCCCTCGGCGATACGCTGACGGGGCGTCCCGGATCGATGGCCGGCACGATAGCGTGTGACAGCATGATAGCCGACACGCCGGCGCTCACCGCCGCCCTGAACGGCGCCAGGTAGGCTCCCTCGACCACCGCGCGGGACGCCGTAAGCACCGGCTGGCCGCGATGGGGATCGACCTCGGCGTTGCCGGGGAAGTGCTTGGCCACCGCGGCCGCGCCGCCGTCCTGGCAGGCGACGATGAAGGCCGCCGACAGCTTCGCGGCCTCGCCCGGATCGTCCGACCAGGCCCTGCCGGCGAGGAAGCCGCGGTTAGCCTCGTTGAGCGCCTCGACGACCGGCGCCGCGTTCATCGTGACGCCGAGCGCCCTGAGCTCGGTCCCCGCGACGGTCCCGGCGACGGAAGCGGCGGCCGCCCCGGCCCGTCCCATCGTCGCGGCGGCGGGAAGCCGCGTCAGGCCGCCCTTGAAGCGATAGACGCCGCCGCCCTCGTGGTCGATGGCGACGAACGGCGGCAATAATAGGCCGTCCGCCGTTTCGACGGCGCAGGCGTCGCGAGCCGCCCCGGCGAGCGAGGCGACCGACCGCGGGTCTTCGTCGACGTTGAACCCGAAGAGTATGACCGCGCCCGGCCTGATCCGCTCGAGGATGAGCCGGCTCGCGTTCGACGGCCTGCCTACGCCCTCGACGCCGATCATCATGACCTGGCCGACCAGCTCCTCGTCGTCGAGGCCGTCGGCGATGGTCCCGGCTCGTGCGACGAGAGCGGCGCCCGCGGCCGAGGCGGCGGACGGCGCGACGGACGGCGCGGCGGCCGTCGGGTATACGGAGGCGGCCGCGGCGAACGCGGCCAGGGCTATGGAACGGACGATAGGCGGACGGGAGGACGGTACGAACCGGGGCATGGGCCGATCATAGTCGCCGAGGCCCCGCTCGGCAAGGCCCGGCGCCGGATCAGAGCGTCGGGCTGCCCTGATCGTCGAACGCGCGCTCTATCATCGAGAACAGGTCCTCGTCGTCGAGCTCGAGCCCCGGGGCGGGCGCCTCAGGCGCGCGCAGTATCCTGTCCGCCGCGGCCTTGACGCCCCGGATGAACATGGCGTCGGGGTCCGAGACCGCGAGCGGCGAACGGCCGGCGATCGAGGCCGGCACCGACTGGTCGCGCATGATATAGGCGATGTACTCCATGCCCAGGCCGAGGTTGCGCGACGATATCTCGCGAAGCCGCTGCGCGATGGCCGCGTCGCTCTCGCCGTTGCCCTGGTTGACGACGACCCGGGGCCGCAGGCGGCGCAGTTCGTCGAGCGCCTTGAGCCCGGCGGCCCCGCCCGCCTCGCCGTCGGACTCCGCGAGCCTCTCGGCGAAGGCTAGGAAGGTGTCGCCCTGGCCCTCGGCCCGGTTGACGACGAAATCGACGATGCGCTCTCGCTGCTCGCTGCCCTTCTTGAACGAACGGAACAGTAGCCTGAACGCGGCGGTCTTCAGGAAGGAATAGGCGTTCAGGATAGCGGGGATCTCCGGCGCGGTGACGACGATGCCGTCCGGGGACATCAGCCAGAAGTCGACGACGTTATAGGAGGCGCCGGCGCCGAGGTCGACGAGCACGTAGTCGGCCGTAAGCTCCAGCAGTTCCTTCATGATGCGGCGCTTGGTGAAGAACTCGAGGTTGGCCGTGCCGGGCAGCAGGTTATCGCCGGGTACGAGGAACAAGCGGTCGACGGACGTCGGCACCACGAGGTTCTCGAGGCGCTTCTCCTTCTTCCAGACGATCGAGCCGACGCCCGGGTGGTTGTTCCGTACGCCCAGGCAGGTGTGCAGGTTCGCCCCTCCCAGGTCGAGGTCGACGAGTATGACGGTCTTGCCGTGCGACGCGAGCACGGCCCCCAGGTTAGCCGTGAACACCGTCTTGCCTACGCCGCCCTTGCCCGAGCCTATCGGAATCAGTACGCCCACGTCGGTCGCCTCCCCGTTCGAGTATCGTTCGATTGTAAGCCGGATCGGCCGGGGCTACAAGCGCGGATCGCGGCGGCGTACTAGGCCGCGATCCGATCCCGTTACCGACTACGTTATCCGGCGATCGCCCCGAAGACGAACAGGAAGACGGCGCCGGCCAGCGCGACGACGGCGGCGCCGACGCAGACCTTGGCGGCCGTCGCGTCGCTCATATTCTTGCTCAGCTTCATCTTGACCAGCCTGAGCAGGCCCGGCGACTTCTTGACGCCGCCTAGATAGCCGACCGCCGCCGCGTACGCCAGGCACGCGACGCCGCCGAGCAGGTACCCTATGCCCATGACGCCCCTCCTCTATCGCTACGGATCACGAGAGCCCCTCGCGTATCCTCGGGATAGCGATCAGGTAGATCGCTAGCGAGATGCCCGATACCAGGGCCGCGCAGAGCAGCACGGTCGGCCAGTCGGCCCGCTCGGTCAGGATCAGGTCGTTGGCCTTGTAGGCCCAATAGAACGGGCTCCAGTACATCGTCCATTGCCACTTGTCCGATAGCAGCTCGTAGCCGGCTATGGAGCCGGCTATCGGCAGCATCGTCATCTTCACGCCGGTCGCCGCCTCGATCACGTCGGTCGAGCTCAGGCCCTGCAGGAATCCGATGATGAAGGTGAGCACCATCGAGGTCAGCCCGACCAGGATGATCATCGGCCAGTTGACGCCGCGGTACCCGAGTATCAGCAGCGCTATCACGATGCTGGCGAGCGTGCTCAGGCCGCCCAGGAGGCTCTTACCGACGATGAACGCGTTCTGGGATACCGGAGAGACGTTGACGGCGCTGATCGTATCGTCGCTCTTCTCCTCGACGATGCCGAGCGATATGGTCATGCCCGACAGCATGACCATCATAAGGATCAGCATGTTCGCCAGCTTCGCCTTGATCGGCGAGACGGCCTTGCCGAACGACAGGACGCTCGCGGTCGAGTCGTCGCGCGAGCCGCCGAGCTCGTACAGCGCGTTCAGGAGCTTCGCGTAGTTCAGCAGGTCCGGCCCCTCGTCGCCCTGGACGACTATCTCGTAGCCGTCGCCGCTCCTCACCATGCCCGCTATCTCGTCGCGCTTGGCTACCCGCCGCTCCAGCTCGGCGACGGAGCCGAAGCGCTCGACGCGCGCGTACTCCGCGACGAAGGCGGCGTGGTCGGCCGTATCGTCGTCGAGCAGGCCTATCCGGACGACGCTGTCGGCGATGCCGGGCGCGAACAGCTGGATGCCCACGGCCATCAGGACGGACATGGCCAGGATGATGATCAGCATGCTGTCCCTCGAGGCGACGAGCGAGTCCCGGCGCAGTATCCTCATGACCTTGGCTATCATCGCCATGCGTTACCCCCTAGACCGTCAGGGTCTTCTTGAAGCGCGCCTCGGCCGCGGCCAGGATCGCCGCCCCGCCGGCCAGGAACCCCGCCAGGACTGCCAGCGCGTACGGTACGTCCGTCTTCCCGAGCATGACGGCCTTGAAGACCTGCAGGACCGGATAGGTCGGGAAGAACCTCAGCCAGACCGGGTCGAAGCTGCCGATGAGATACGAGAAGGCCGGCAGCATGAAGGCTATCATGATGACGTACAGCGTGCCGAAGGCGTCGTCCATCGAATCGAAGAAGCTGGCGACGAAGAGGCCCAGCGCGGCGAACGCGAAGGTCGTCGCGAGCAGGAACGGATAGAACAGCAGGTAGTCGGGCTTGGCGCCCATCACGGGTATGACGACGATGCTCGACGACACCAGCACCGTCGACATGATCACGAGGGTCTTGCTCAGGAGATAGGTCCGTACGGTGGCGGGAGTCACCGCGATAGCCTTGATCGCGCCCTCGTTCTTGTCCAGGTACAGGTAGGCCATGACGATGAAGAAGCCCATCAGGCTGCCGGCGAAGGTGACGAACAGCGGTACCGCGGATTCGCGGGCGTTAAGGCGATCGACGGGACCGAGGCTCCGCACCGCCTGCCCGTCCATCGCGTCCCCGAGCTCGTCCAGGGACCTGGCGTGCAGGGCGTACAATAGGTTCGACACGCGCTCGGTCTCGTAGCCCT
>ERZ795053.2553-NODE-2553-length-21856-cov-11.049860_pt1 | contig 21856 bp, 22 predicted proteins | sample MGYA00375137_ERZ795053 | MGnify/ENA primary metagenome ERZ795053 (study PRJEB30182, sample SAMN05720284) | activated sludge metagenome | isolation source: Anaerobic digester | place: Hong Kong | collected 2014-12-17 ...
GCCTTGGTCAGGCCGATCACGGCAGCCTTCGTCGCGCCATAGGCAGTGCGGTTCGGGAACCCTTTGATCGAGGAGGCCATCGACGCCATGTTCAGGATCGCCGCCGTGCCGGTCGCGCTTGCGCGCCGTCGCATCACCGGCAGGAAGGCCCGGATCATTCGCATCATCGACGTGACGTTGAGGGCAAAGGAGGCGTCCCATTCGGCATCGGTGAGATCAAGGATGGTGCCGTGATGGACGAATCCCGCGACGTTGAAAAGCCCGTCGATCTGGCCCACCTCGCCGGCAAAGGCGGCGATGGCGGCGGGGTCGGTCACGTCAAGGCGCGCCGTTTCCATCCCTTCCAGCCCGGCCAGAAGCGCCATATCCACATCCGTCGCGATGACGCGCGCGCCCTCGGCGGCGCAGGCGATGGCCGAGGCGCGCCCCATGCCCTGCCCGCAGGCCGTCATCACCAGTGTCTTGCCGTCAAGCCGCCCCTTGCCCGATCCGATCCGGGTCATTGCTCCCCCCCCCATCCAGACTTTTCCCAACCTCGTCACAAAGGCCCCGGGCGGCAACCGGTTTCTGTCCGCGACGAGGGCCGGGACGGACCGAAAGCAGCGCGGGCGGCTGCTTGTGGCGCCCGCTGCCGGCGATAGGGTTTCGCCGCCGGGCAGCGGGGATCGGGCGGCGGTGGGAGATCAGGCGGCGGGAGATCAGGCGGCGGCGTCGTGCCCGGGGCGGTCGATCGTCGTGCGCCCGCGCCCCATGTGCTTGGAATGGTAAAGCGCCGCGTCCGCATCCTCGATCATCCGTCGCGGTTCCGGCCGGGCGTAGGAGACCGAGCGCGCGACACCGATGCTGCCGGAAATGCGGCAGGCCGTGCCTTCATAGTCGATCGGCTGTTCCAGCGCCGCAATGACCCGGTCGCAGATCCGCAGCAGGCTTTCGGGCTCGGACGCGCCCATCAGGATGGCCATGAATTCGTCCCCGCCGACGCGCGCGATCGTATCGTTCTGGCGCATCTGCGCCCTGAGGATCCGCGCCACCTCCGCAAGAACCCTGTCACCGGCGCCGTGGCCAAGGCTGTCGTTGATTTGTTTGAACCGGTCCAGGTCAAGATGCAGCAGTGCAAAGCTCATCCCCCGGCCCGTTCCCGCGACCGCACGATCAAGCGCAAGGTCGAAGGCCCGTCGGTTGGCCAGCCCCGTCAACGGATCGGTCAATGCCTGCGCCTCGGCCTTGCGGCGCGCCGATTGGAGACGCTGGTTAAGCGATTTCAGTTCGCCCATGACGGCCGACTTCACTTCGGTCAGGTAAAGCAGTTCGACCGTCAGGTCGGTCGGCGCGAAATCGGCATGGCTGAGCCCGTGGTCACGCACCGCCTCTGCCGCCGAGATTCCGAAGGAAAGGTTCACGATCGCGCCGTCGCCCGGCGCCAGTCGCACAAGGTGCCCGCGCAATTGCTGCGCTGGCAGGGCGCGGAACCTGACCACGATCTTGCGATCCGACAGGTCGAAAAGGTCCGCGCAGGACCGCACGGCATGGGGACGCGCGACGTCGAAGACATCAAGGAAACGCCGACCCGCCAGGTCGATGTTGCCGCAGATCCGGCGCAGCGTCGGACCTGCGGCACGGATATGGCCACATTCCGACAGCCGCGCGAACATCGGCATCAACCTTGCCAAGCCCTCGTCGGGGATCGCGGCGCCGGCAGGCATCGGGGGGCCATCCATCATGCCGTCCCGCCCAGCGCCAGATCGAAGCGACGCCCCTCGGCGAAGCGCGTCTGAAGCAGTTCGATCGCGACGGCCTCTGCCCCCTCCTCCGCGTCGATCAGCGCCAGCGCGCCGTAGTCGTCGGCCATCGCCCGCAGGATGCCGGCAAAGACCGCGCGGTATCCGCGCCGCCCGGCGCAGACGAGCCGGAACCGGTCCGGCCCAAGAGGTTTCAGGTGCACATCGGGAAGGTCCAGTTCGGGAACCGCCAGATGCGCGCGTTCCGCGAGGTCATCAAGCGAATGGAGAAAGTCGACATAGTCGACCCCGCCGAACCGGAGTAGCCGGCGAAGCGGTTCCAGCGTCGCAAGATAGATGCCCAGATCCTCAAGCAACGCCTCGCGCGGCTTTGCCAGATCCCGAGCGGCAAGGTCGATCACCCGGTCCGTGATCGCCTCGTCATAGCTCAACATGGTTTCGAAGCCTTCGGGCGAAACATCCGCCGCTTGCGCGACCTGCGACCAAAAAGCGGCCCCGTAGGTTTCCCGCAAAAAGCACTGAATCGAGCGGTTTATAAGTCCATGCATGGCCAGCTTGCCCCGGTTTGGGCTAGACTAGCGCGCGGCGGGTTAAGAAATGGCAAATGCCGGGCCGACGCCCCCCCGCATCGGCGGATCAGAAGTCGGTCGGCGCCCCGCCCTCGGCCTTGCGGCGGTCGACGAAGGCGCGAAGCTCCTCATGGATGCCGGGATCCATCGGCGGCGCCTCGAATTCGGCCATGATGGCGTGGAAGATGCGGTTCGCGCGTTCGGGCGTCCAGACCGAGCCGTCGATCTGCCAGGCCTCGAAGTTGCGCCAGTCGCTGACGAAGGGCTGGTAGAAGGCGGTCGTGTAGCGGTCCTGGGTATGCTGGCAGCCAAAGTAATGGCCGTCCGGGCCAACCTCGGCGATGGTGCCGATGGCGATGTCCTCGGGCGCGGTCGCCCAGACCTCGGGCTCCATGTAGCGCTGGATCATCTGCAGGACTTCACAGTCCATGATGAACTTCTCGGGGCTGGCGATCAGCCCGCCTTCCAGCCAGCCCGCGGCGTGGTAGACCAGGTTCGTTCCCGACTGCACTGCAGCCCAAAGGCTGTTCGAGGTTTCCCACATCGCCTGGCCGTCCGGAATGTTCGCCGCGCAGACGCCGGAGGATCGCAGCGGCAGCCCGTAGAAACGTGCCATCTGCCCGGTCATCTGCGTTGCGCGCATGTATTCGGGCGTCCCGAAGGCAGGCGCGCCGGATTTCATGTCGACGTTGGAGGTGAAGGTGCCGATCATCACAGGCGCGCCGGGCACTGCGTACTGGATCAGCGCGATGGCCGCCAGCGCCTCGGCGATGGACAGGGTGACGGCGCCCGACATGGTCACCGGCGCCATGGCGCCCGCCAGCGTGAAGGGGGTCACGATCACCGCCTGCCCCGCCCGCGCCATGCGCAGCGCGCCGTCGATCATCGGGAAGTCGTGCTTGAGGGGGGAGACGGAGTTGATGTTGGTGAACATGCGCGGCGTCGCGCGGAATTCATCGTGCGTCAGGCCGCCGGCGATGCGCACCATCTCCATCGCGTCCTCGACCCGTTCCTTGCCAAGGCTGTAGGCGTGAACGACCTTGTCGGTCAGGACAAGCTTTTCGTAGATGCAATCAAGGTGACGGACGGCCGGGTGAATGTCGATCGGTTCGACCGGATAGCCGCCGGCGAAGTGGATGCAGTTGAAATACTGCGTCAGCTTGATGAAGTCGCGGAACCCGTCCATGAAGCCCGACACCTTGCCGCGCTCAAGATCCCAGTAGTTCGGCGGAGAGGAGACGTTCCCGAACAGGATGTTCCGGCCGCCCATCGGCAGGATACGGTCGGGATTGCGCGGGGTGATGGTGAACTCTGCCGGCGCGCGGCCCACCATCTCCATCACGAAGTCCTCGTCCATCCGCACGGTCTGGCCATCGACCTTGCAGCCGGCCCGCGCCAGAAGTTCCAGCCCTTCGTCGTTGAGGAACCGGATCCCGATGTCGCGCAGGATGGCCATTGCGCCCTTGTGGATCGCCTCGACCCCCTCGGGGCCCATCGGCTCGATCGGGCGGTCGGGGTTGACCGGGATGCGCCAGGGCATCTGGGTGATCGCATGCCCCCCCGCGCGACGGGCGTTGCCGGTGCGTCCCCCGCTGCGCTTGCGTTTCAGATCCTCGGACATCGCGTTTCCCCCAAGTCTTTTGCGCACAATCGAAGGGAGGCGCGCGCTCTTCGCCAACTTTAGCGACAGAAAGTGTCGTATTTCTCCTTTCAGCCTACGACGACGCGGCGCCGGCCGTCGCAAGCCATTCGGGCAGGTGGCCGATATGGGGCAAGACCACATCGGCATAAGGGGCCAGATCGTCTTTCCCGGCGATCCCGGTCAGGACACCCACGGTCCGCATACCGGCGGCGCGACCCGCGACAAGGTCGTGCACGCTGTCGCCGACCATCGCCACCTCGGCGGGGACAAGCCCGCGCGCCGCCGTGAAGGCCAGAAGCGGCCCCGGTTCGGGCTTGGCGCCGTATCCGCTGTCGAAGCCGGACACGAAGTCGAAGAACTCCAGGACACCGGCCTGGTCCAGATGCGCCCGCGCCGGCACCTCGAAATCGTTGGTGGCAAGGCCGATCGACAGTCCCGCCCCCTTCAGCGCGGCGAAAAGCGGGGCAAGCTCGGTCGCGGCGACGAGGTCGGTCTCGGTCGCCAGCGACGACATGCGCGCCACCAGCGCGCTGCGGTCCACGTCTGGAAGGAAGGGGATCATCACATCTGCGATCTCGGCCGGGGTATGGGCGATGACATGGCTGTCGGGCGCGAAATCGCCGGTTCGCAAGTCGTATCCGATGGCCTGTCCGATTCGTATCGCGGGATCTTCCTGCCCCTCGGTCAGTTCCAGAAGCAGCGCGCGCGTCCAGGCGCTCCAGGTCGCGCGGAAATCGAACAGCGTCCCGTCCTTGTCGAACACCAGTCCACGGATCGCGCGCATCGGTTCCTCCGCCCTGCAAACCGCGCGACACTGGCGGATTCGCCGGGGGCTGGCAAGGCCCGCGCCTACCAGTCCGGCGTGGCCCCCGGCAGGGCGTGGCGGGCCTGACGCGGGCGGTCATAGCCAAGCCCCGCGGCATCGCAGAAGGCGATCACCCAGGCGTCGTCCATCAACAGGAAATCAAGAACCGATGCGAGGACTTCCGGTTCGCCCGCGCGGCGCCCCAGTTCGTCCGGCCGCAGCCCGGAGGCGCCCAGGAAGACCGGCAGCAATTCGTCGTTCGCCGCGATCCAGCCAAGGGCCTGCAGCGCCAGGGTTTCGGCGTTTTCCTGCTCACGCTGCAATTTGGTCAAATTCGCCCCGGTTTCGAAATCATTTGTTAACCACTGCCGAAACAGGATGTCCGGACAGTGAACACAAGTAAAGCGGGTAGGCACATCACATGACAGAGCGCATCCTTATCGTGGACGATATCGCGACGAACCGGATCGTGCTCAAGGTCAAGCTGGCCTCGGCCTTCTACGACACGTTGCAGGCCGCAACAGGGGCAGAGGCGATCGCGATTGCCCGGCAGGCACGCCCCGACCTGATCCTTCTTGAAGTGGAATTGCCGGACATGGATGGGGCGGAGGTCTGTGCAAAGCTGAAGAACGACCCTGCGACGCGTGACATTCCGGTCGTCATGGTGACCGGGCGCCAGGACCACGCCCGCAGGATAGAGGCGTTGCGCGCCGGCGCGGCAGAGGTCTTCTGGAAACCCGTCGACGATTCGCTGCTGCTGGCGCGGCTGCGCTCTCTCATCCGGGCGCGCGACAGCGAAGCACAAGGCCAGTTCATCGACACCGCCAGCAGCGTCTCGGCTTTCGACGAAGCCGCCACCGGTTACACCCCGCCCGGACACATCGCCATCGTCGCACCCCCCCGCGCCGCCGGCCGTTCGCTGCGTGATGAATTGGTGCGCACGACAGCCGACAGGTTCACACTCATCGACAACACCGCCGCGATCGGCCTGTCGGCCAACGGCCCGGTGCCCGATGTCTTTCTCGTCGTCGCAGATCCGGGGCGCCCGGAAACGACCCTGCGCCTTCTGTCCGACCTCAGATCCCGTCCGGCCACGCGCCATTGCGCGATCTGCCTGCTTGTTCCGCGCCTGGCCGGTTCGGTCGCGGCGATCGCGCTTGACCTGGGCGCCGACGACCTGATCGACGATGCCGCCGCCCCCGCCGAGATCGCGCTGCGGCTGTCCGCCCAGATGTCGCGAAAACGCCGGGCCGACCGGCTGCGCCATTCCGTTGCCGACGGGCTTCGCCTTGCCATGACCGACCCGCTCACCGGCCTGCACAACCGCCGCTACGCGCTGCCGAAGCTCGAGGCGCTGGACAAGGCCGCCCGTGCGAACGGGCGCTGCTATGCGCTGATGCTTCTGGATCTCGACCGCTTCAAGACGATCAACGACTCGCTCGGCCATGCCGCAGGCGACGCCGTCCTGGTAGAGGTCGCCGAACGGCTTCGCGCCAACCTGCGGCCCGGCGACATCGCCGCCCGGTTCGGGGGGGAGGAGTTCGTGATCGCCGCGCCCGACATGTCGCTGGCTTCGGCGCGCGCGATGGCCGAACGCATCCGCCACACGATCGAGGAAGGCCCCGTCCTTCTGGCCGACGGCCGGCATGTGCGCGTGACCCTGTCGATCGGGCTGGCGATGGGCGGCGCGCCCTTGCCCGCCCCGGGGATCGGGGACCTGATCGAGGCCGCGGACCGCGCGCTATTGCGCGCCAAGACCAGGGGCCGCAACCAGGTGACGATCGGGCGCGACGCCGCCTGACGCGCGGGACCGGCAGGTCAATCGGGACAAGAGGACCAGGCGTGACGGCGGTCAGCCCCCGGGAACACCGCGAAGGCGCGGCTGGACGCCCGGACGAAGGAGCGGGCAGAGCCTAGTCCCGCCCGCGTTTCAGCTCATGCTCCAGACGGTCGGCATAGTCCTGACGTTCCGCCGCCGACATCGCGGACAGCCGTGCGAGGAACAGCTCCCTTCCATCGTCAAGACGCTCAGCGGCACGGCCAAGCTGGCGTGTCAGGACCGCTTCGGCCGCCTCGGGGTCGAAGGGATCGGCGCGGACCGCGTCAATGAAGGCGCGCGCGTCCTCCGCCCGTTCCCGGCGCATGTCGCGCAGGCCGGGAACCCGGCGGAAAAGGTCGTCGCGCAGCGCCGCGCGATCCTTGCGGTCGAGGGATTCGAAATAGGGTGCAAAGGCCGCACCGGCGCGGTCGCCGGGCCCCATGTCGCGGTGATGACGCAGGGCGGCGCCCGCGATCAACCCGCCCAGCAGCAGGTTCAGCGCCAGCGAAGCGACCAGCGCGACCTTGACACCGCGTCCCGCGCCCGCGGGCTTTTCGACCGTCTCGTTCATATACCCTCCTCCGTCACCGCCAGCGCGACCACATCGGCCGGCCCGTAAAGCCAGCCATCCGAAGCCGCGCCATAGACATAACCCGACACACCGCCGGTGTCGGACAGGCCCAGCCACAGCCCGGCCAACCCCGCCGTCACGAGCCCGCCCAGAACCGGCCAGCCGCCGATCCCGCCCAGCAGACCGCGAAATCCGCCGCCGCCGCGCCGCGCGTGCCCGGGCGCGGGGCCGGACCCGACCTGCGGGCGCGGTGCCGGTTGCAGGGCGCGCCCCTCGGCCGCGATCCGGTCAAGCAGCGCCGCGTCCGGCACGGCGACATCGGCCCGCGCCGCGGCGAAAAATGCCTCAAGCTCCTTGTCGTCGGCCATCTCAGCTCTCCTCATATCCCAGTTCGGCGCGCCGCCCGGACAACGCCGCCTGCAACGCCCGGCGCCCGCGCGCCGTCAAGCTTTCCACCGCTTCCACGCCCACCTCCATGATCTCGGCGATCTCGGGATTGGCGAGCCCCTCCAGATGGCGCAGCACCACCGCCTGGCGCTGACGTTCCGGCAGCAGAAGCAGCGCCGCGTTCAGGGCCTTGGCCCGGTCTGCCTCGATCAGCGCCGCGACCGCGCCCGGCCTGCCATCCGCGACCTCGGGCGCGTCGTCGAGCGTCCCGGGGCGGCGGCGGCGAAGCCTGTCCGTGGCAAGGTTCGTGGCGACCCGGTAGAGCCAGGTCGAGATCCGCGCCCCCCCCGGCTGCCACCCCGGCGCCGCGCGCCAAAGACGCAGCATCGCTTCCTGCGCGATGTCCTCGGCCTCGGCGGTATCGCCCAGCATCCTGTGGGCGACACGGTAGGCCAGGGGCGCGAGCCGGTCGGTCAACTGGCGGGCAGCCGCGGAATCGCCGGCGGCATAGAGCCGCAAGAGCGCGTCCTCCGCGCTTTCCCCGGTTGCCCCTGCCGGTGCGATCTCCTCTCCGGCCGATCCCACGCCCACCTGCCCGTCCTGCTGCGCCACCCGCGCGCCGCTCCTGCGGCGCGCGGCTTGATCCTGATGCCTTGCGGCCTCAGCGGTCATCCATACCGGGCATACCCCAGCCGAACCAGCCCCAGCCGTCATTGCCCCAGCCGTCGCCCATGCCGCCGCCCATGCCACCACCACGCATCCCGTGACCCTCGTGCATGTGCCGCTGGCGGTCGCCGTGGCCCCGGCCTTCCTTGCCGCCCTTGCCACGTCCGCGGCCCTCGCGCATGTCCTGCATGCGGGCCTTCGCGGCCTCGAATTCTTCCTGGCTCACCGCGCCGTCGCCATCGGCGTCGGCCCGGTCGAAAAGCCGTGGCGGCATCGGCGGGGCGATCATCTCCTCGATGCTGAGCGCGCCGTCACCGTCCAGATCCTGCGCGGCGATCCGCGCCTCGGCCATCTCGCGGATGCGTTCGGCCATCCGAACCGACATATGCGCCTCAAGCTCGGCGGCGCTGATCTTGCCGTCGCCGTCACCGTCGATGCCCGAAACCATCGCCTGGCGATAGGCGCGGAACTCCTCAAGGCTGACCTTGCCGTCGCCGTCGGCATCAAGCGCGGCGAAGTCCGGCATCATGCCGCCCATCATGCCCCCCATCATACCATCGCCCATACCCTGGCCGTGGCCCATCCCCTGGCCCATCCCCTGGCCCATCCCCTGGCCCTGCCCCTGGCCCTGCCCCTGGCCGGCGTTTTGCGCAATCGCGGCCCCGGCGCCGATCAAGGCGGTCCCCAACGTCAGTGCGGCGAGAATCTTTCTGGTCTGCATGTTCATCTCCTGCTCTTCGAAAGCGGGCGCTTCCGGCGCCCTCATGACCATCTCACGCGGCAGGGCGGCGTTTCCGTCGCGGGCCGCCGCGACATTCCATCGCAAGCCCCCCGCGCTTCCCAACCGGGCCGCCGGATGCTACATGCGGGACAAAGCGCAACAGAGAGACCACGACAGTGACCGACCAACCCGAACGGCCGATGAAAGAGGCGATGAAGCGCGGCTGGCGCCGCCGTTGCCCGTGCTGCGGGTCCGGCCCCATGCTGTCGGGATATCTGAAGGTGCGCGACACCTGCGCGGTCTGCGGCGAGGAGCTGCACCACCACCGCGCCGATGACGGCCCGGCCTATGTGACCATCGTGATCGTCGGCCACCTCATGGCGCCGCTCCTTCTGTGGTCGTTCATGAAGTTCGAACCCGACCCCTGGATCCTTTCGACCATCTTCGCCGTCGGTTGCGTCAGCCTGTCGCTTTACCTTCTGCCGCGGCTGAAGGGGGTGTTCGTCGCGATCCAGTGGGCCAAGCGGATGCACGGCTTCGGCCAGCCTGCGAATGTCTGACACCGCCGCCGTCGACAAGACCGCCATCCGCAACGCGGCAACCGTCATCCTGTGGCGCGACGGCGATGGGGGCCCCTCGGTGCTGATGGGGCAACGCGGGGCCGGCGCGGCGTTCATGCCCTCCAAATACGTCTTTCCCGGCGGCGCGCTCGATGCCGGCGATGCCGGTGTGCCGCTGGCCCGCCCGCTGGCGGCCGCGTGCGCGCAAAGGCTCGATCAACGGGCCGAACCGGGGCTGGGCGGCGCGCTTGCCGCCTGCGCGGTGCGCGAGCTTTGGGAAGAAACCGGCCTGATCGTCGGCGCGCGCGGCGGCTGGCCTGCCCCCGCCCCGCAGGACTGGCAGGACTTCGCCGCGCAGGGCTTCACGCCGGACGCCGCGCCCTTTGCCTTCGTCTTCCGGGCAATCACGCCCCCGGGTCGAACCCGCCGGTTCGATGCGCGGTTTTTCCTGGCCAGCGCCAGCGATGTCACCGGCGATCCCGACGACTTTTCGCGCGCCTCGGACGAATTGTCCCACCTGCACTGGGTTCCGATCGCCGAGGCACGCCGGCTGAACCTTCCTTTCATCACAGAAGTCGTCCTGGCCGAGGTCGGCGCGCTCCTGTCGCGCGGCGGACGGCCCGACAGCGTGCCCTTCTTCGACAATTCAGGCGACCGACCGACCTTCCGCCGTCTGAGCTGACCCTAGCCTAGCGCAAGCACGATCAGCAGAAGCGAACCCACGACCAGCGCGATCCCCGCGCCCTCCCGCAGCTTCAGCCGTTCGCGAAAGAAAAGCGCCGAGGCCAGCAGGGTAAAGACGATCTCCACCTGGCCGACGGCGCGGACATAGGCGGCGTTTTGCAGCGAGAAGGCCGCGAACCATCCCATCGAGCCGAAGACCCCGGTGATCCCCACAAGAACGGTCCGGCGCCACCGCGCGAGAACGCGGGTGAATTCCCCCGGTTCGCGCCAGGCAAGCCACAACGCCATGCCGATGCTTTGCAGGACTGTCGCGGCGGCCAACGCCATGACCGCGCGGGGAAAGAACGGTAGCGCCGCAAGTTCCAGCGTCGCGCCCCGGTAACCCACCGCCGATATGCCGAAAAGACCGCCCGCCAGAACCCCGTAGACGACCGGGCGCCCGATGAAGCCCGCGCCGGCACCCGGGCTGCGCGACAGAAGCAGCACGCCGATCAGGCCGACACCGATCGCGACCCAGCCGAAGGCGCTGACCGGTTCGCCAAGGACGATGGCCGAGAAAAGCGCCACCTGCACCGTCTCGGTCTTGGTGAAGGCCACACCGACGGCAAAGTTGCGCAGCGCGAAAAGCGACACGGTCAGGAAGGTCGCGACGATCTGCGCCGCGCCGCCGACCAGGATGAAGCCCCAGAACCCGGCCGGGGGCACGGGAATCGCCAGCCCCGCCTGCCAAAGCGATCCTGCCGCCACCGCACAGGCGACGGGCGCGGCGAACAGGAACCGCGCAAAGGTCGCCCCGCCGGAGGACAGGCCCGCGCCCTGCAGCACCTTTTGCAGCATGAAGCGCAGCGTCTGCAGTGCCGCCGCCGCAATCGTGAAGACGATCCAGATTTCCATGGCCCCTCCCGCGCGGCGGTTGTGACATGCGCCGCGCCCGGAGGAAAGATCACTTCCGCCGCATCAGCGGATGGGGAACCGGATCCTTGGCGCGCAGGAAATAACGGCGGAAGATGTCGCCGTAGGACGCATAGTAATAGCCGTCATTGCGCCTGAGGTACGCGTCGCGGTTCTCGCGAAAAAGTTGCGGCAGGCGGTACCAGGCCACGTTGGGTTTCGCGTGGTGAACGATATGCAGGTTGTTGTTCAGAAACAGGAACGGCAGGATCGCGCCGCGTTCGACGATCGCGGTGCGCCCGCGCGCCAGTTCATGCGCCCGGTGTTCCAGGAAGGTCCGGATCTTGAGGATCGACATGCCCGCATAGGCCGCAAGCAGGTAGGGCGTCCAGCCAAAGCCGCTGTACCCGACCCAAAGCAGGACGGCGACCAGGCCCGCCAGATGCAGCACCCAATCCCGCGCGATGGCCCAGTCGCCGGCGCGGATGGCGCGGAAATCGGTCGCATAGAACGACAGCATGCCCAGCGCCGGCCCCAGGACCATGCGCCCCGCCAACGTGTTGTTGACCCGCATGATCCGCTGGCGCCAGGCCGGCAGGCGTTCCCACACCGCCGGGTCCATGAAGTTCGATTCCGGGTCGTCGTAAGGATCGGTCAGGCGTTCGTCGCGATGATGCGCCAGGTGGGTGTCGCGGAAGCGGCCATAGGGATAGGCAAGGCCGACCGGCAGGAACACCAGCGCCTCGTTCAACGAGCGCGCGGCGAAGGGGTGGCCGTGCAGAACCTCGTGCTGAAGCGAGGAATGCAGGACGATCGACAGGACCAGCACCGCGAAAGCCAGTGGCATCGACAATTCGGGAAGGACCGTCGTCGCCAAAGCCCAGCCGAGGTAGACGAGCGCCAGCAGCAAAAGCGTCGGCCATTCGAAGTCGCGCTTGCGCTCAGCCATGGCTTGCCCCCTCGCCCCTGCGGCTGCGGCCCCAGGAAATCCGTGCCCAGCAGCGTTCGTAGACGACATAGGCGACGAACCCCACGGCGGTGTTTGCCAAGGCGAGTGCCCCGCCCAGCGCGGCCGACCCCGTCATCGCAAGCCCAACCCCCGCCATCGAAATCAGCCCGAGGGCGTTCCACAGCACTGCTTTCAGAATCGTGCGCTTGCGGGTTTCCATGCCGTCCCTTTCCCTTTGCTACCTGCTATGGCGGCTGCACGAGATTGCGAATTCCGAATATGATTAACATTTCTCATCAAATGTGATTTTATTCACATCATGCTTACAAAATTCGACAAACGGGATCGCGCCGGCCTCTTTCGCGAACGCCTGGCGCAGGCGATGGCCGACAAGGGCGAAACCCAAAGCGGGCTGGCGCGCAGGGTGGGCGTGGACAGGTCGACCATCTCGCAGCTGCTTGGCGGGGATGGCGCGCGGTTGCCCAATGCACAGGTCGTCGCGGAATGCGCCAGCGCGCTGGCGGTGTCGGCCGACTGGCTTTTGGGCCTGACCGAACGGCCCGAACCTCTGGCCAACCTGCTGGCGACCTCTCTGACGCTGACCGAGGCGCCGCGCGCCCTGATCGACGAGACGATCTTTGGCTGGCACCAGGAAGCGGCGGGCTACAAGGTGCGCCACGTCCCGGCGACCCTGCCCGACATGTTCAAGACCCGCGAAATGCTGCGCTGGGAATATGAACCGCAGCTTGGCCGCAGCGCCGACCAGGCCATCGGCGCCAGCGAGGACCGGCTGGAATGGATCCGGGGGGCGCAGTCGGACTACGAGATCGCCCTGCCACTCCATGAGCTTCGCGCCTTTGCCCGCGCCGAGGGCTATTACAGCGGCCTGCCCTATGCGATCCGGATCGCGCAGATCGACCGGCTGACGCGGCTTTGCGATCAGCTCTATCCGCGCCTGCGCATCTATCTGTTCGACGCCCGGCGGGTGTTTTCGGCACCCGTCACGGTCTTCGGGCCGCTGCTTGCCGTCATCTACCTTGGCCGTCACTACCTTGCCTTTCGCGACAGCCAGCGGGTTGTCGCGATCAGCCAGCATTTCGACTGGCTGGTCCGCGAGGCGCAGGTTGGCGCCCGCGATTTTCCATCTTTCCTTAAGGGGTTGCGCGACGATCTTACAAGGCGGGAAAGCGCAGGCGCGCAAGATCGTAGCCGTTGAAGTCAAGGACCTGTCGCGCCGCTTGCATCAGGTCGGGCCGCAGCGCCGGTTCGCGCGACAGGATGCGCCCGAAGCCACCGTCCGGCGTTCCGATCACTGCGACCCGGTCGTCCGCATCCGCCCAAAGGACCCAGAGCGTTTCCCGCCCCGACACGCCCCGGCGCTCGAACCGCCCCGGCCCCGAAGGCAGCGCCACGGTATCAAGCGACACGCGCGATGCGCCCCGGCAGGCGATGCCCGAGACCGCAAGCGTCCCGTCCCCGCGCGGCGTCCAGCGTTCGCTGACCGGACCGCAGGCAACCTCTTCGCCATAGGCGGCGACCAGGTGCCAGTCGCCCGCCATCCGCGCCGGATCGTAAAGCGCAAGCGAGGTGATCGGCACGCCCGCATTGCGGATCGGTCCTTCCGGCGCACCTGCGCAACCCGCCAGCATCGCCACCGCAACCACACTCGCGACCGCCCTGAACATCGTTCCCGCCTCCTGCCCGTTCGCGGCACTCTCGGCACGGCACGACGGAAAGCGCAAGGGGCTGATCGCACCCATCGCGGGGCGCGCGCCCTCGTGGCGAAGGCCCTTGCCGGACCGACCCTTTGCGCAATACGAAATGTCTTGATGAAACCCGCAACGATCCTTGCCCCGGAATCCGCCCCCCTTTCGGTCGGCATCCTCTTGATGGAGGAGACGAACGCGCTGTCGCTGGCGGCGGTCGTCGACCCGATGCGCGTGGCCAACCGCCGGACCGGACGGAGCCACTATGCCTGGCGCTATTATTCCGTGCGCGGCGGGCCGGTGCGTCTGACGGCCGGGATCGAGGTTCCGACCGAGCCCCTGGGCGACCGGATCGACTGCGACCTTCTGATCCTCGTGGCAAGCTTTCGCATCGCCGAACAGTCGACCCCGGCCTTCCTCGCCCGGCTCAGGCGGCTCGCGCCGCAGGTGCGCGCGATGGCGGCGGTGGACGGGGCGGCGTGGTTCCTTGCCCGCGCGGGCCTTTTGAACGGGACACGCGCGACGGTCCACTGGGAAGATCTTGAGGCCTTCACCGCCGACTTCCCGGCCATCGATGTCAGGCGCGACCGCTATGTCATCTCGGGCGACCGGATCACCACCGGCGGCGCCGCGCCAAGCCTTGACTTCATGCTGGACCTGATCCGCGCGCGGCAGGGCGCTGAGCTTGCGCTCAGCGTTGCGGGTACGCTGCTTTACGATCCCGTCCAGACCGCCACGGCCCCGCAACGCACGATGTCGGCCGCGCGCATCGCCCGCGCCGACCCCGCCCTTGGCCGCGCCGTCGCACTGATGGAGGCGGCAGTCGAAGATCCGCCCCCCGTGGCCGAGATCGCGCGCCGGATCGGCCTGTCCGCACGGCGGATGGAGATGCTGTTTCGCGCGCGCCTTGGTACCTCGCCCGGCCGGTTCTTCCTTGACCTGCGTCTTGAGGAGGCGCGGAGGATGGTCACCGACTCGCGTCTGCCCCTACAGGAGATAGCCCTGAGAACAGGGTTTTCCGGGCAGGCGGCCTTTGCCCGCGCCTTTCGCGCGCGTTTCGGATCGACGGCGACGGCACTCCGGGCGGGGCGCGGTCAGTAAGGCATGGCGTGGGCGCGATGCGCCTGCACGATGGCCGCCAGCACATCTGGCGGAAGCGTCAGGTCGGCCGCGCCCAGCGCGATCTCCAACTGCGGCAGCGTCGTGGCGCCGATGATCGGCAGCGCCGGGAACGGGCGCGTCAGGGTCCAGGCAATCGCCATCTGCGACGGGTCCAGCCCCGCATCCCGCGCGATCTTCACATAGGCGTCGACCGCGCCCCAGACGCGCGGCGTGATCCGGCCGCTCAGATCGGGGTTCAGCGTCCGGCGCGACAATGGCGGCGTGACATCCCCGGCATATTTGCCGGTCAGAAGCCCGGTGGCGAGCGGCGAGAACGCCAGGAGCGTCACCTTCTCGTTATGGCCAAGTTCGGCAAGATCGGTGTCGTAAAGCCGGCACAGCAGGGAATACTCGTTCTGCAGCGACACGGGACGCGGGCCAAGACCCTGATCGGCCAGCCCGATCCACTGCGCCATGCCCCAGGCCGTCTCGTTTGACAGGCCCCAGTGGCGGATCTTGCCCTCGCGCACCAGGGCATCGATGGTTTCGAGGCATTCGGCCATGTTCGCCAGCGTCGCGGCACGATCCTGCCCGGAGGGGTCATAGGCCCAGTGCTTGCGGAAGAAATAGCTGCCGCGGTTCGGCCAGTGGAACTGGTACAGATCGACCTGGTCGGTCCTGAGCCGCCTGAGCGACCCTTCCAGCGCCTTGCGGATCGTCGGGCCATCGATGACCTCGCCGGGGTCGCGCGCCGCGCCGCCCTCGCCCGCGATCTTGGTGGCGATGATCCAGTCGTCGCGCCGCCCGCCCCCGGCGATCCAGTTGCCGATGATCTCTTCGGTGCGGCCGACCGTCTCGCGGCGGACGGGGTTCACCGGATACATCTCGGCGGTGTCCATGAAATTCACGCCCCGTTCGAGGGCGCGGTCGATCTGGGCATGCGCCTCGTCCTCGGGCGTCTGGTTGCCCCAGGTCATCGTCCCTAGGCAAAGAACCGATACCTCCGGCCCGCCCGCCCCCAGTCGTGTCTTGCGCATCTGTCCCCCGGTCCGGCTGTGTCCGCGCGACCTTGGCCTGCCCTCCGTCCGGGGTCAAGCCGGGGGCACGCCGTCAGCTTTCGTCGCGCCAGCGGTTGACGATCGGGTAACGGCGGTCAAGCCAGAAGGCCTTGCGCGTCAGCCGCGCGCCGGGCGCGGACTGGAAGCGCTTGTATTCGCTGATATACACAAGGTGCTCGACCTTCTTCACCGTGGCGCGGTCGAAGCCCTCCGCCACGATCTCGGCGACCGACATGTCGCCCTCGATCAGCCGTTCGAGGATCGCATCAAGCACCGGATAGGGCGGCAGCGAATCCTCGTCCTTCTGGTCGGCGCGCAGTTCCGCCGATGGCGCCTTGTCGATCACGCGCTGCGCAATGACCGCGCCCTCGGGCCCTTTCATCCACGGCCGGTGGTTGGCGTTGCGCCAGCGGCAGGTCTCGAACACCCGCATCTTGTAAAGATCCTTGATCGGATTGTAGCCGCCCGCCATGTCGCCGTAGATCGTGGCATAGCCCACTGCCACCTCGGACTTGTTGCCGGTGGTCAGAAGCATTTCCCCGAACTTGTTCGAAATCGCCATGAGGAGAAGCCCGCGCATCCGCGACTGCACGTTTTCCTCGGCAATGCCGAAGGGCGTCCCCTCGAACAGGGGCGCCAGCGCCGTGGTCACGGCCGCGCGCGGACCGGAGATCGGGACGGTATCAAGACGACAGCCAAGCGCGCGGGCGACGGCCGCGGCATCCTCCAGCGAATGGGCAGAGGTGAATTCCGAGGGCAGCATGACGCAGCGGACGTTTTCGGGCCCCAGCGCATCGGTGGCGATCGCCGCGACAAGGGCGCTGTCGATCCCCCCCGACAGACCCAGAAGAACCTTCGAAAAACCGCACTTGCCCATGTAGTCCGAAAGCGACAGGACCATCGCGCGGTAGTCCTGTTCCCATTCGTCGGGAAGAACGGCGCGCGCCCCTGTCTCGGCCCGCCAGCCATCTGCATGGCGCGTGAAATCGACATGCGCGACGGTTTCTTCCCAGACCGGAAGCTGCGCGGCAAGATGGCCGCCCGGGTTGATCACGAAGGAGCCGCCGTCGAACAGCTGATCGTCCTGGCCGCCGACGAAATTCAGGTAGACCATCGGCAGGCCGGTCTCGACCACGCGCGCCACCATCAGGTTGACCCGGCGGTCGAACTTGCCGCGGTAATAGGGCGATCCGTTCGGCACCAGAAGGATCTCGGCCCCGGTCTCGGCCAGCGTCTCGCAGACATCGGGGAACCACGCGTCCTCGCAGATCGGCGAACCGATTCGCAGCGGGCCGACCCTGTAGGGGCCAGAGACCGGGCCGGATTCAAAAAGCCGCTTTTCGTCAAAGACAGAATAATTGGGCAGGTGATGCTTGAGGATGCGGGCCGCGATGCGCCCGCCCTCGCAGACGAACCATGCGTTGAAAAGGCGCCCGTCCTCGTCCAGCCAGGGCCCGCCGATTCCCAGCGCCGGTCCCTCGGCGCAGTCGCGCGCCAGGTCTTCCACCGCCTGCATGGCGTGGCGCGCGAAGGCGTTCTTCTTGACCAGATCCTGCGTCTGGTAGCCGGTGACGAACATCTCGGGCAGTGCGACCATGTCGGCGCCGGCGGCCTTCGCGGCCGCCCAGGCATCACGCGCCCGCGCCGCGTTCGCCGCGATGGCACCCACCGTCGGGTTGAGCTGCGCGAGCGTCAGGCGGAATCTGTCGGACATTCGGCTTCCCCATGCGTTTGCCCCCTCTTATCAGAACCGCACGCCAGCGAAAGCGGCAAGGGCCGGCGGCAGGGATCGGCCTTCAACCGCCTGCGGGCGCTTGCCACCGCCTGCCCCGTTCAATAGGTTTCTCGCAGGGTGCGCCGCCTGGACCTGTTCCGGCGGCGAAGGTTGGTTATTGCGGGGGCATGCATGGTGACCAAGGGTATGACGGTTCGCGGTCTGGCGCTGGCGCTTGCCTGCGCGATCGGAGGCGGACCGGCCACAGCACAGGATGTCGTCTCCAAGCAATACGAGGACGGCGGCATCTACGAGGGCACCTTCAAGGACGGCAAGCAGCACGGCCGCGGCACCTACCGCCTTCCGAACGGCTACGAATATTCCGGCGACTGGGTCGAGGGGGAGATCCTGGGCCAGGGCGTCGCGCGCTATCCAAACGGGTCCGTCTACGAAGGCACGTTCGTCAAGGGCAAGCCCCAGGGCAAGGGCAAGATCACCTTTGCCGACGGCGGCACCTACGACGGCGACTGGGTCGAGGGCGAGATCGAGGGCGAGGGTGTGGCGCACTACGCCAACGGCGTCACCTATACCGGCGGTTTCGTGAAGGCGCTGCACAACGGCAAGGGCAAGATGGAAAGCCCCGGCGGCTACACCTACGATGGCGACTGGGTGATGGGCGTCAAGGAAGGCAAGGGCCGGATCACCTATCCGGACGGGGCCGTCTATGAAGGCGACATGCTGCGCGGGCAGCGCGCGGGCCAGGGCAAGCTGACCACCGCCGACGGGCTGGTCTATGAAGGCGCCTGGAAAGAGGGCAAGATCAACGGGTTGGGCAAGCTGACGCAACCCAACGGCGATGTTTACGAGGGGCTTCTTGCCGATGGCAAGCGCCACGGGACCGGCAAGGTGACCTATACCAACGGCGACGTCTACGAAGGTGGCTTCGTCAACGACAACCGGCAAGGCAAGGGAACCTTCCGCGGCCATGACGGCTATCTCTACGATGGCGACTGGATGGGCGGACGGATCGAGGGCATGGGCAAGGCCACCTATCCCGACGGGTCCGTCTATGAAGGCCAGTTCAAGGCCGACAAGGCGGATGGCAAGGGCAAGATCACCTATGCCGACGGCGCGACCTATGAAGGCGACTGGAAGGCCGGCGTGATCGAGGGCCAGGGCAAGGCAACCTATGCCAACGGTCTTGTCTACGAAGGCGGGTTCAAAGCCGGGAAGAACGACGGCAAGGGCAAGATGACCTACCCCGACGGCTATTCCTATGACGGGGACTGGAAGGCTGGCGCGCGCGAGGGCCAGGGCACCGCGGTCTATGCCGACGGCACCGTCTATACGGGCGGTTTCGCCGGTGGCAAGCGCGAGGGCGAAGGCGATATCGTGATGACCGACGGTTTCCGCTATTCCGGCCAGTGGAAGGACGGAGAGATCGACGGCAAGGGCGTGGCCACCTACCCCAACGGCGATGTCTACGAAGGCACGTTCCGCAACGGCCGCCGCCAGGGCCAGGGCACGCTGCGCTATGCCACGGGCGAGGTTGCGACGGGCACCTGGGATGGCGATGCCCTGACCGAGGCGGGCACCGAACCCGCCGCGGCCGGCGCGACGGGATCGGGGGCCGCCGGAGACGCCGGCACCGAGGCGGGCGCAGGAAACTGAGCCCGCACCAACCGGCGGCGGCGGCAAGCCCGCATTTTCCGCTTCCCCTTTCCGCCGCCTTCCGTATAGTCGCGCGCATGACACGGACCCGGCACATGCTTTCGCTTCTCCGCGCCCCCCGCGCGGACCGCCGCCGTGGCCTTCTCCTCCTTAGCAGCCTCTGAGCGTGCCATCCGGCGCGACCGCTCAGAGGTGATCAGCGCCAAGCCAACGCTAGGGACAAAGACGGAAGACAAGCCATGACCGACACGACCACACCGAACGGCGCCAAGGCCGACAAGGACCGCGTGCTGATTTTCGACACCACGCTGCGCGACGGCGAACAATCGCCCGGCGCGACCATGACCCACGATGAAAAGCTCGAGATCGCCGAAATGCTCGACGAGATGGGCGTGGACATCATCGAGGCCGGTTTCCCCATCGCCTCCGAAGGCGACTTCGCGGCGGTGTCCGAAATTGCCCGCCGGTCGAAGAATGCGGTGATCTGCGGCCTTGCACGGGCGAACTTCAAGGATATCGACCGCTGCTGGGAAGCGGTCCGCAACGCCGGCCGGCCGCGCATCCACACCTTCATCGGCACCTCGCCCCTGCACCGGGCGATCCCGAACCTGACCATGGACGAGATGGCCGATCGCATCCATGAAACGGTGACCCATGCGCGCAACCTTTGCGACAACGTGCAGTGGTCGCCGATGGACGCGACGCGCACCGAACACGATTACCTTTGCCGCGTGGTGGAAATCGCGATCAAGGCGGGCGCGACCACGATCAACATCCCCGATACCGTGGGCTACACCGCGCCGCGGGAATCGGCCGAACTGATCCGCATGCTCCTTGAACGGGTGCCGGGCGCCGGCACGGTGGTCTTTTCCACCCATTGCCACAACGACCTGGGCATGGCGACGGCCAATTCGCTGGCCGCGGTCGAGGCGGGCGCACGCCAGATCGAATGCACGATCAACGGGCTTGGCGAACGCGCCGGCAACACCGCCCTGGAAGAGGTGGTGATGGCGCTGAAGGTGCGGGGCGACATCATGCCTTTCCGCACCGGCATCGACACGACGAAGATCATGAGCATCTCGCGCCGCGTCGCCTCGGTCTCCGGCTTTCCGGTCCAGTTCAACAAGGCGATCGTCGGCAAGAACGCCTTTGCCCATGAAAGCGGCATCCACCAGGACGGGATGCTGAAGAACAAGGAAACCTTCGAGATCATGCGCCCCGAGGATATCGGGCTGGCCGGAACTTCGCTGCCGCTCGGCAAGCATTCGGGCCGCGCGGCGTTGCGCGCCAAGCTGAAGGACCTTGGCTACGACCTGGCCGACAACCAGCTGAACGACGTGTTCGTGCGCTTCAAGGCGCTCGCCGACCGCAAGAAGGAGGTCTACGACGAAGACCTGATCGCGCTGGTCGCCGACGAACAGACGAACGACGCCTACGAACATCTGCAACTGAAGAAGCTGCGGGTGATCTGCGGCACCGAAGGCCCGCAGGAGGCGGAGATGGTGCTGGCGATCGACGGGGTCGAACACAAGATCGACGCAACCGGCGATGGCCCGGTGGATGCCGCCTTCAACTGCGTCAAGATGCTGTTCCCCCATCAGGCGCGGCTTGAACTTTACCAGGTCAACGCGGTGACCGAAGGCACCGACGCGCAAGCGACGGTCAGCGTCCGGCTTCAGGAAGATGGCCGCATCGTCACCGGTTCTTCCGCCGATACCGATACGATCGTGGCGTCGGTGCGGGCCTATGTGAACGCGCTGAACCGGCTGATCGTGCGTCGGCAGAAGACCGCGCCGGGCGAGGATGTGAAGACCGTCAGCTACCACCGGCAATAGCGCCGCCGCGCCGTCCCGACCGGGGCGGCGCAGGCGCCGGGACGGGCACGGGGGCCGCGATCCGGCCCCCGTTCGCCATCCGGGGCTTGCACCGAGCCACAGGCAGACAGGTGCGATTGTTGCAAAATGGCAGTTCGAGCCCCTCATACGCGGCGCAATACGGCCGACAATGTTCGAAAAGTGAAGCCCGGCAGAATCCCGCCGCAGACCTTGCCCTAGCCCCCTTCCGCTTTGGCCGCCCTGCGCCTATAAGAAACGCCAACGAATTAAGGCCCGCGCGGCGAGTCGCGGGCCTTGGCGGTTTGGGGAAAGCGCAGATGATGGGTATAGGTCTTTTTTCGTCGGACATGGCGATCGACCTCGGGACGGCCAACACGCTTGTCTATGTGAAGGGCAAGGGGATCATCCTCAACGAGCCCTCGGTCGTGGCCTATCACGTCAAGGACGGCAAGAAACAGGTCCTGGCGGTGGGCGAGGATGCCAAGCTGATGCTGGGCCGCACGCCCGGCTCCATCCAGGCGATCCGGCCCATGCGCGAAGGCGTCATCGCCGACTTCGACGTGGCCGAGGAGATGATCAAGCACTTCATCCGCAAGGTTCACAAGCGCACCACCTTCTCAAAGCCGAAGATCATCGTCTGCGTGCCCCACGGCGCCACCCCGGTTGAAAAGCGCGCGATCCGCCAGTCGGTCCTTTCCGCCGGCGCACGTCGCGCCGGGCTGATCGCCGAACCGATCGCGGCGGCCATCGGCGCGGGGATGCCGATCA
>ERZ795053.2558-NODE-2558-length-21818-cov-11.542480_pt1 | contig 21818 bp, 21 predicted proteins | sample MGYA00375137_ERZ795053 | MGnify/ENA primary metagenome ERZ795053 (study PRJEB30182, sample SAMN05720284) | activated sludge metagenome | isolation source: Anaerobic digester | place: Hong Kong | collected 2014-12-17 ...
CGGCATGGGCATAGAAGGACCGCATGATGCGGCTCATGTTGATGCCCTTCTTCTCGCCGATCAGGCTGACCGTCCCCGTCACCGAGGTCTCCAGCGTGATGTCGCCGCCGTCACGGGTGTGGAAGCGGATCGGCAGGCGGAAGTTGGATATGCCGACATGCTGGATCTGCGCCCTGGCCCCGACGATCAGGCTGGACGGCCCGTTCTGCAGATCGGGCATCGAGGCGCGATAGTCTGCGTCCGCCCGGAAGTCGTTGGGATAGACGCGCGACAGGTCGGGGTAGTTCCCGACTTCGCGCCCCGGCAAAAGCCGCGCGATGGCAGGATCGAGACGCGCGACCTCGGTCGGGTCCGCCTGCGCGGCCCAGCGGCGCAACAGCCAAAGCGCCTCCTCGGCGTCGGCACGCTCGGGTTCGCGGTCAATCTCGCCCACGAAATTCATCGGCATCTCCCAGGCCCCAGGGGGGAATGTCGCATTATGTGGGTGCGGGGCGGCTCTTGTCCAACCCTACACGAACAGTTGCGACGTTATTGCGACGTCATACCTGCGCCAGTGCCTGACCGATATCCGCCAGTAGATCTTCCGGGTCTTCAAGCCCGACCGAGAGGCGCACGAGGCCGGGCGTGATGCCCAGCATGGCCTTCTGTTCGGCCGGCAGCCGCTGATGGGTGGTCGTCGCCGGATGGGTGATGATCGATTTGGAATCACCGAGGTTGTTGGAAATCTTGACGATCTCCAGCGCGTTGAGGAACCGGAACGCCCCCGCCTGCCCGCCCGCGACCTCAAGCGTCACGACGGTGCCGCCAGCGCCCATCTGCGCCATCGCGATGGCGTGCTGAGCGTGACCCGCAAGCCCGGGGTAGATCACCCGCGCGAGCTTTTCGTGCCCCTCCAGCGCCGTTGCGATCCCAAGCGCAGAAGCCGCCTGCTGCCGCACGCGAAGATCCAGCGTCTCCATCCCCTTGAGCATCACCCAGGCGTTGAACGGGCTCAGCGCCGCGCCGGTGTGTTTCAGGTAGGGCTCAAGCACCTTGCGGATGAACTGCCGGGTGCCGCAGACGATCCCGCCAAGGCAGCGGCCGGACCCGTCGATATGCTTGGTGGCCGAATAGACGACGACATCGGCGCCCAGTTCCACCGCCTTCGAGAAGGTGGGCGTGGCAAAGACGTTGTCGACGATGACGGTGGCGCCGACCGCATGGGCGATTTCCGCCACCGACTTCACATCGATGACCTCAAGCGTCGGGTTCGACACGGATTCCAGAAAGACCGCCTTGGTGCCGACGCGCATCGCGCCCCGCCACTGGTCAAGGTCGGTGCCATCGACAAGCGTCACCTCTACCCCGAAACGTCCAAGAATCTCCAGGACGTAAAGGCAGGACCCGAACAGCGCCCGCGCCGCGACGACGTGGTCGCCCGCCTTCAGCATGGAGCTCAGCGCGCCGTTTACCGCCGCCATGCCCGATGCGGTGGCAAAGGCGTCCTCGGTTCCCTCGATCGCGGCCATGCGTTCTTCGAAGATGCGCACGGTCGGATTGCCGTAACGCGCATAGATGAATTCGTCCGGCCCGCTTTCGATGAACCGCGCCTCGGCTTGTTCGGCGCTGTCATAGACGAAGCCCTGGGTCAGAAAGATCGCCTCCGACATTTCGCCATACTGGCTGCGGCGGGCGCCGGCGTGGATCAGTTTCGTGCGCGTCTTCCAGTCGGTCATGGCCGTTCCTCCGGCAACAAAAAGCCCCCACCGGGACGGGTGGGGGCACGAATGCCACCGACCTTTTTAGCGGCATGTTTAACGTGGCCCGCAATCCGGTGAACAAATCGCCACGACCGCGCGATAGCGCGAACCGGAGGCAGGGTCAACAGCCAGCCGGGGGCTTGCCCGCGCCTGCCCGATCGGAAAGACTGCCGCGGCAACCCGAAGGAGTCCCCAATGACGCGCCGCCTTGCCCTTGCCCTGCTGCCGCTTGCCGCCTGTGCCACGGCCACGCCTGACCCGCAGGTGGGATCGGTGAGCCACGGTGGCGACACCTATGCCATTCACGCCAGCGCCGGCGATCCGTCGGTCTGGAAGTTGGTGATCGACGGCCAGACGGTGCTTTGCCGCGCCGCGACAGAGAGGGATTGCTACTGGTCGCTCAGGAACTTCCTTGCCAGCCGCGCCGCGCTGGACGATCTGCCAGGCTGAACACCGCCCGGTGTTCGCCGGGAAAAGGTCAATCGCACCCGCCCGGGCTCAATCGAGGTCGAGCCAGAGCGCCCCCTCGCGATAGCCGCCGCGGACAAGATGTCCGGGCGTAGCAACCTCCGGGTGGTCGGCCGCCCAGTCGCGATAGCGGTCGTTCGAAACGATGCGCGCGCCAAGATCGCGCGCGGCGCCAAGGATCGCCGGATCGGCGGGCGTACCCTTGCCGACGACAAGGATCCGGTCGAGGGGCAGACCCAGGATCTGGCTGAAGGCCCGTTCGTTCATGTACTTGCCCGAGATCAGGTAGCCCGCGTTGGCGTCGAAGGCGACGCCCGGCGAGTATCCCAGCGACGACAGCGTAAGGACCACCTCCCGAACAACGCCGATGTCGGCCACATTGTCGCGCCAGTGCATGACGTTCGAGCCGTCGACGACGATGTGCCGCAGAACCCGCCTTGGTCGCGCCGCCCGCGCCCGGAAAAGAAGGACAGTCGCCCCAAGGGCGCAGGGGACCGCGAGGATCGCAAGATCAGCCCAACCGGGCACGGCAAAGGCCGCGCAAAGGGCAACGAGCGAGACGAAAAGCAATCCGGCCGGCATGTTCATCGCGCGAAGCTAGCGCGCGCCGGGATCGCCCGCAATCGCGAAACCCGGGCTCAGCCGTCGGTCCCGTCCTCGATCCCGTAACGCTTCAGAAGGCCGCCTTGCGCCATGAAGAAGATGAAGATGGCGGCGGTCAGCCCGAAGGTCTTGAAATTGACCCAGGCCTGGTCGGACATGGTGCGCCAGATGACCTCGTTCAGGACCGCGAGCCCCGCGAAGAACAGCGCCAGCCGCCGCGTCAGGACCATCCAGCCCTCGTGACGGAGCGGCATCGCTTCTTCCAGCACGAGGGCGAGATAGGACTTGCCGCGCAACAGGCCGAAGCCGAGGACACCGGCGAAAAGCAGGTAGATCATCGTCGGCTTCATCTTGAAGAAGCGTTCGTCGTTGAACCAGACCGAGAGCCCGCCGAAGACGATCACCAGGACGAGCGTCGCGATCTGCATGGGCGCGATCCGCCCCGTCAACCGCCAGAGCGCGGCGGTCGTGAGGATCATCAACGGGATGAAAAGCGCGGTGGCGAGGATGAAGCCGCCGTAGGTTGCCCCGCCAAGGGTGACCTCGACACCCTTGAAACGGGTGAAGGCTACGAAGAACGCAAGCACCGGCCCCAGTTCCAGCCCCAGCTTCAGCCACGGATTGATCTTGCGCGCCGCCATCCCTTACCCCGCCAGTTTCACCACCGCGGCCCCGGCCGCGATCAGTACCATCAGGCCAAGCCTGCGCGGGCCGACCCTTTCCCCCAGCATCAGCCAGCCGATCAGCGCGGCAAAGACGGTGGAGGTTTCCCGCAATACCGCCGCCTCCCCCACCTTGTCGAGCCTTGTCGCCAGCATGAAGGCGCCGAAGCTTGCCCAGGCGACCAGCGCGCCCAGGATTCCCAGCCGCAGAAGGCCGGGCACCGCCGAAGCCGGGAGCCGGCGCCAGCGCCGGAAGGTCACGGCAGGCATGAAAAGCCCGTCGACCAGGAAGAACCAGGCGAGGAACGTGAAGGGGTCGGCCGTCGCGCGGATGCCCCAGGCGTCATAGGTCGAATAAAGCGCCACGAAGCCCCCGGTGACAAGCGCGAGCCCGAGCGCCGGAATCAGCGTCTCGCGGCCCTCGGTGAGGGTGCGGAGATTGTAGATCGCGAACCCCCAGATCCCCGCGACAAGGATCCCCACACCCGCCCATTGGCCGGGGGTGAAATGTTCGCCGAGGAAGAACATCGCGCCGAGCACCGTGAAAAGCGGCGCGGTTCCGCGGACCACGGGATAGACGACGGTATAGGCGCCCCGCGCATAGGTGGCGGCCTGGGTCATCTTGTAGCCCGCATGGATGACGAAGGCCCCGGCGAGGATCGGCCAGAGATGCGGCTCTGGCCAGGGGACGACGAATAGCGCAAGCGGCAGCGCCATTGCCGCATAGGCCGCATCGATCGCCGCGCGGGTCAGCCAGGGGTCGTAGCGGCCCTTCTGCAAGGCGCCGAAAAGCGCATGGCTGAACGCGGCCCAGAGCGCCAGCGCCATGGCCAGCCGATGCCCCGCCCCGGTCCCTTCGAGGGAAACCAGCCAGTCGCTCAGCATGCGTCAGGCGCCGGGGGCACCGCCCCCGGACCCCCGAGGTATTTCGGGCAAGATGAAACCGGCGGGGGCATCGGGATCAGTCCTCGGACCCCACCAGCGCACGCGCGAAATCCTGCGGGTCGAAGGGTGCGAGGTCGTCGATCTGTTCTCCGACACCGATCGCGTGGATCGGCAGGCCGAAACGGTCGGCGAGCGCCACCAGCACGCCGCCCTTCGCGGTACCGTCGAGCTTGGTCATGACGAGGCCCGAGACATCGGCGAGCTTGCGGAAGATCTCCACCTGGGAGATTGCGTTCTGGCCGGTGGTCGCGTCGAGGACAAGAAGTGTGTTGTGAGGGGCGGAAGCGTCCTTCTTGCGGATGACACGGACGATCTTGGCCAGTTCCTCCATCAGGTCCTGCCGGTTCTGCAGCCGTCCCGCGGTGTCGATCAGCAGAAGGTCCGCGCCGTCGCGTTCGGCACGGTCCATCGCATCGAAGGCAAGGCTTGCGGGGTCCGACCCCTCGGGGGCGGTCAGGACCGGCACGCCTGCGCGGGTGCCCCAGACCTGCAGCTGCTCGACGGCGGCGGCACGAAAGGTGTCGCCGGCGGCGATCACGACCTTCTTGCCGGCGGCGCGGAACTGGCTGGCAAGCTTGCCGATCGTCGTCGTCTTGCCCGATCCGTTCACGCCGACGACCAGGACGACCTGGGGCGTCTTCGCATAGATCGGCAAAGGGCGCGCCACGGGGTCCATGATCCGGGCGATCTCGGCGGCCAGCAGGCCCTTGATCTCGGCAACCGAAAGCCTGCGACCCATCCGGCCCTCGGCAAGGTTCGCCGTCACGCGAAGCGCCGTCTCGACCCCCATGTCGGCCTGGATCAGGAGTTCCTCCAGGCTTTCGAGCATCGCGTCGTCCAGCACCCGGCGCGGCGCGGCGCTTTCGCCGCGACCGAACAGGCGGCCCAGGAAACCCGGCCGTTCGGCAAGCGGCGCCGAGGCCGGGACGCCGGGCGCGGGGGTGTCGGCAGCGGGGGTGTCGGGCGCATCTTGCGGGATTTCGGTCGGCGCCCCGTCCGGTGCCTCGGCGGGGGGCGGCGGAACCTCGGCGGGCGCCGGGACCGGCGTTTCGGCGGGCGGTTCGGGCAGTTCGCGCGGGGCGGGTTCGGGCGCAGGTTCGGGCAAAGCTTGCGACGCGGCTTCGGGGGCCGGTTCGGGCGCTTCGGCGACGATCGCCTCCAGCCCCTCTTCCAGCTTCGAGGAAGATTTGAAGAGCCGTTCCTTCAGTTTCGTGAAAAACGCCATTGCGCACCCCGTCCGTGATCTTCCCCACCTAGTCTTTTTGCCCCGGGGATGGAAGAGTGACGCCAGTCCCGCGCGAGATCGCGCGCGGTTGCCAGTTCCGAGGACCGCCGATACATGCCCCCGACCGCGAAGGCCCTGTTCTCTGCGCCGCTGACCCGCTTCTGGTTCGCTTGCGCCATGCCGCCGGTCCTTCTGCTGCTGGCCGCGGTCTTCGGGGGCTGGTTCAGCCTGGCGGCATTTCTCTGGATCACCGGGGTCGCCTTCGTGCTGGACGAGGCGGGCCTGGTGCCCGTGGGGGCGATGGGCGGCGCGGAGGATCGGCGTCTGACGCTTTGGCTGCCGGTCGCGCTTGCGCTGACGCATTTCGCGATGATCCCGCTGGCGCTCTGGTCGCTGACCGCGCCCGGTCACGGGCTTGCGGGCTGGTGCCTGACCTTCCTGTCCTTCGGCCTCTGGTTCGGGCAGGTGTCGAACGCCAATGCGCACGAACTGATCCACCGCGGCGACCGGCGGCTGTTCCGGCTGGGCATGTGGGTCTATGTCTCGATGCTTTTTGGCCACCACACCTCGGCCCACCGCAAGGTGCATCACCGCTTCGTCGCGACCGAGGACGACCCCAGCACTGCACGCAGGGGCGAAAGCTTTTACGCCTTCGCCGCGCGCGCCTGGCCCGGCGCCTTCCGCGCCGGTTACGAGATGGAAGCCTTCCTGATGCGCCCGCGCCTGGGGCGGCGGCGCGGGCGCGTCCACCCTTATGTGGTCTACCTGGGCGGGGCCGTTGCGGTGCTTGTCGCGGTGGCGGCGGTCTTCGGCCTGGCCGGCTTTCTGGTCTGGGTCGTGCTTTGCGCCCATGCTCAGACGCAGATCCTGCTTTCGGACTACGTCCAGCACTACGGTCTGACCCGGGCGATCAGGGCGGATGGCACCCCCGAACCGGTGGGGCCGGAACACAGCTGGGATGCGCCGCAGGGGTTCAGCGGGCTTTCGCTTCTGAACGCCAACCGCCATGCGCGTCATCATCTTCGCCCCGATCTGACCTTCGCGGAACTGGACCTATCGCCGGAGGGGAAAGCGCCGCTTCTGCCGCATTCCTTGCCGGTCATGGCGACCGTCGCACTTTCCCCCCGGATCTGGCGGCGCATGATGGACCGGCGGCTGCCGCCCGAGGCGCCGGGCCGACCCTAGGGGCTTTCCCGCCGGCGCCGGCCATGCCATTCTTGGCGCACCGGTCAGGAGGTTTCGATGCGCATTGCCGCCCTCATCGCACTGGTTGCCAGCCCGGCGCTTGGCGCGGACGACCGGCCCCTGTCGGCCGAGGCGTTCGCGGCGCTGACCACGGGCCGCACGATCACCTATTCGAGCGGCGGCATCTACTACGGGACCGAACAGTACCTGCCGGGTCGTCGCGTCATCTGGACTTTCGGCGATTACTGCCAGGAAGGGCGGTGGGACGCGCGCGACGACATGATCTGCTTCACCTACGAGGACGACGAGGCGCCTTCATGCTGGATCTTCCGGCGCCGCGCCGACGGCCTTGCGGCATGGGACGACGACGACCCCGAGGGGGAGCCGCTGGTCTCCACCTACCAAAGCCGCGCGCCAATGGCCTGCGGCCCCGAGGTCGGTGTCTGACGGCCGAAGGCGCTGCCCTCAGAAAAGGCTGCCCTGGAATGGCGGCGGCGGATCGCCCTTCGGCTTGCGCGGTCGTGCGACCGGTCCGGCGGTTGCGGGCAGACGGCCATCCTGGAACTCGATCTCGAAGGTGCCCGCGGCCTCGGCGGCGGCTTTCGTGGTCAGGAGCCCGTCTTCGCCCCGCACGACGGCGTAGCCGCGCCTGAGCGTTTCGGTATAGCCAAGGGTCAGCCGCATGCGGTCAAGCACAGAGAGCCGTTCGCAAAGCTTGTCGAACCGCTGGCGCATGGCGGTCGACTGGCGGGCGGCAAGCTGGCCGACCTCGCCCCTTTGGCGCGCGCAATCGCGGGCCGTATCGCGGGCCAGACGCGCCAGCGCGGGCATCAGCCGGCCGGCCCGGTCCGCAAGAAGGCGTCTTTCGCGACCGATGAAGCCGGTCAGAAGGCCCGGCTGCATCCGCGCCGCCGTGGCGTTGAACCCCGCACGCTTGCGCGTCGCTGCCGCCAGCAGCGCGGGGCCAAGCCGGTCGGTCCAGTTGTCGAAACGCTGGCGCGCCGGGTCCAGAAGCGTCTCGGGCCGCCCCAGCGCGCGTGACAGGTCGGCAAGCCGCTGCGCCCGAAGATCCTGGCGCTGGCGCATGGCGCGGGTCAGCCGTGCGCCCTGTTCGCCGGCCCAGGCCAGCAACTCCATCCTGACCGGCACCGCCATTTCCGCCGCCGCGGTGGGCGTCGGCGCGCGGCGGTCTGCGGCGTGGTCGATCAGCGTCGTGTCGGTTTCGTGCCCGACGGCGGAAATCAGCGGAATGCGCGATGCCGCCGCCGCGCGCACCACGATTTCCTCGTTGAAGCCCCAGAGATCCTCGATCGAACCGCCGCCGCGCGCGACGATGATAAGGTCGGGCCGCGGCACCGGCCCGCCGGGTACAAGCGCGTTGAAGCCTGCGATGGCGGCGGCAACCTCGGGCGCGCATCTTTCACCCTGCACGGCCACCGGCCAGATCACCACCCGGCGCGGAAAGCGGTCGCGCAGCCGGTGCAGGATATCGCGGATCACCGCGCCCGAGGGCGAGGTGACGACCCCGATCACTTCGGGCAGGAAGGGAATGGGCTTCTTGCGGGCGGCATCGAAAAGCCCCTCGGCCGCCAGCGCCGCCTTGCGCTTTTCCAGCATGACCATCAACGCGCCGGCACCCGCGGGCACGATATCCTCGACGATCAGCTGGTATTTCGACTGGCCGGGAAAGGTGGTCAGACGGCCGATGGCGATGACCTCCATCCCCTCTTCGGGCCGCACGCTCATCCGCGCGGCCTGCCCTTTCCAGCTGACCGCGGCGATCACCGCGCGGTCGTCCTTCAGGTCGAAGTAGAGATGCCCCGACGAGGGACGCGAGACGCGCGAAATCTCGCCCCGTACGCGGACATGGCCGAATTCGCCCTCGATCACGCGCTTCACCGCGCCCGAGATTTCCGAGACGCTGTATTCGGGCTGATTGCCCCGCGGGGCGTCGTCGTCAAGAAGGTCCATGGGGCGCTTGTATCCTTTGCACCCCCACCTTAGAACGCGCGTGATCGAAGGCCAAGGGAGCGGGCGCATGAACATTCTGATCCTCGGCGGCGGCGGGCGGGAACACGCGCTGGCCTGGGCGGTCAAGCAGAACCCCAAGTGCGACCGGCTGATCGTCGCGCCGGGCAATGCGGGGATCGCGGCGATCGCCGAATGCGCCGATATCGACGTCCTGGACGGCACGACCGTCGTCACCTTCGCCGAGGAAAACGCCATCGACTTCGTGATCGTCGGGCCGGAGGCGCCGCTGGCCGCCGGTGTCGCCGACGCGCTGCGCGGCGCGGGGATCCTGACCTTCGGCCCCTCTGCCGCGGCGGCGCGGCTCGAGGCATCGAAGGGCTTCACCAAGGAGATCTGCGATGCCGCCGGGGCGCCCACCGCCGGCTATGCGCGCTTTGACGAGAAGGCGGCTGCGGTGGACCATGTCCGGCGCACGGGCGCGCCCATCGTGGTGAAGGCCGACGGGCTTGCCGCGGGCAAGGGCGTGGTCGTTGCCATGACGGTCGAGGAGGCGCTGGCGGCGCTTGACGACATGTTCGGCGGCAGCCTTGGCGCGGCCGGTGCCGAAGTGGTGATCGAAGAATTCATGGAGGGCGAAGAGGCTTCGTTCTTCGTCCTGTGCGACGGCAGAGATGTGCTGGCGGTCGGCACCGCGCAGGATCACAAGCGGGTGGGCGACGGCGACACCGGGCCCAACACCGGTGGCATGGGCGCCTATTCCCCCGCCCCGGTCCTGTCCGACGATATCGCGCAGCGCGCGCTGGACGAGATCGTGCGGCCGACGGTGGCGGAAATGGCCCGGCGCGGAACACCGTTCCAGGGCGTCCTTTACGCCGGGCTGATGATCAAGGACGGCGCGCCGCGGCTTGTCGAATACAACGTCCGGTTCGGCGATCCGGAATGCCAGGTGCTGATGATGCGGATGGGGGCGCAGGCGCTGGATCTGATGCTTGCCTGTGCCGAGGGGCGGCTGGCCGAGGCCCGCGTCACCTGGGCGGAGGACCATGCGCTGACCGTGGTGATGGCGGCCGAGGGCTATCCGGGAACCTATCGCAAGGGCACGGTGATCGGTGGCCTCGATGCCCTGCCCGAAGACAGTTTCCGCATGGTCTTTCACGCAGGCACCGCCGAACGCGACGGCGCGACCGTCGCGACCGGCGGGCGGGTGCTGAACGTCACCGGGCGCGGCGCGACGCTGGCGGAGGCGCGCGAGCGCGCCTATGCGATGGTCGATGCGATCGACTGGCCCGAAGGCTTCTGCCGCCGCGACATCGGCTGGCGCGCGCTCTGAGGCATCGGCCCGGCGCGGGCCGCGACGGGCGGGGGGCCGGCCCCCCGCACCCCCCGGAGTATTTTCACAGAGTGAAGAGGGCCGCCGCCGCGGGCCCCGGTCGCCATCCGCGCCGCTTTTGCGGGTAGACAAGGGGGCGGCGCGGACCTAGCAGTTGCGGATGCAGACCCGCCCGACCGCTCGTTTCCTCGACCGGGGCACCCCGCCCCATATCTCGACGCTGATCCTGATTGCCGGGATATCGGCGCTGTCGATGAACATCTTCCTGCCCTCGCTGCCGGCGATGGCGGAAACCTTCTCCACCGATGCCCATGTCATGAACCTCGCGATCGCGGGCTATCTGGGGGTGAACGCGCTTTTGCAGGTGCTGATCGGTCCGGTCGCGGACCGGATCGGCCGCCGTCCGGTCATCCTTGCGGGGCTGGCGCTGTTTGTCCTGGCGACGATCGGCTGCGTCTTTGCCCCGACGGTCGAGCTTTTCCTGCTGTGCCGCATGGTTCAGGCGGTGGTCGCGGTCTGCTTTGCCGTGTCGCGGGCGATGATCCGCGACATGGTCCCGCCCGAGGAGGCGGCGTCGATGATCGGCTATGTGACCATGGGAATGGCCATCGTGCCGATGATCGGGCCGGCCATCGGCGGCGAACTGGACCGCGCCTTCGGCTGGCAGTCGAGCTTCTGGGCGCTGGCGATTGCCGGGGCCGTCATCGCCGTCGTCGCCTGGACCGATCTTGGCGAGACGCAGGCGCGGCGCAGCACCGGCCTTGGCAGCCAGATCCGGGAATACCCCGAGCTTCTGGCCTCGCCGCGGTTCTGGGGTTACTGCATGGCCTCGGCGCTTTGTTCCGGGGCATTCTTCGCCTATCTGGGCGGCGCGCCCTTTGTCGGAACCGAGGTCTTCGGGCTGGCGAGCGACCGGCTTGGCTATTTCATCGGCGCGCCGGCCCTTGGCTATGCGCTTGGCAACTTTCTGTCCGGCCGCTTTTCGCGGCGCGCCGGAATCGACCGGATGGTGCTTTGGGGGGCGGCGATCACGCTGGCAGGAACTGGCCTGTCGCTGGTCCTGACCTATGCCGGCGTGACGACCGAATGGACGTTCTTCGGGCTCATGACCTTTGTCGGCCTTGGCAACGGCATGGTCATCCCCAATGCCACCTCGGGCATGCTTTCGGTGCGGCCGCATCTGGCGGCGACGGCCTCCGGGCTCGGGGGCGCGATGATGCTGGGCGGCGGCGCGGTCCTGTCGGCGCTTGCGGGGGCGGTGCTTGCGCCGGGGACGGGGGCGGCGCCGCTTCAGTGGATCATGGCGCTGACCTCCGCCGCGGCGGTTCTGTCCGCGCTTCTGGTGATTGCGCGCAGGCGGGCGATCGATCGCTGACGGGCGCCTTGCGCCGGAGGTTTGCAAAAACTAGCGTGGCGTTTGCGAAACCCATGCGGAGCGGCTCATGGCCACGCGGAAACTCTATGCCGGCGTCAAGCTGCGCGAGACGCGCACGCGCCTTGGCCTGACGCAAAAGGCCTTTGCGCAGAAGCTGGGCGTGTCGCTGCCCTATCTCAACCAGATGGAGAACAACCATCGCCCGGTCTCGGCGGCGGTCGTGCTGGCGCTGGCGGGGGAATTCGGACTGGACGTGACCGAGCTTTCTACTGGCGACGCCGAACGGATCGTCACCGACATGCGCGAGGTCCTGGCCGATCCGGTCTTCGCCGAAATCGCGCCGCCGCTGGCCGACCTCAGGCTGACGGCCTCCAACGCCCCGGCCTTTGCGCGGGCCTTTCTGGAACTGCATCGCGCCTACCGGCAAACGCACGAGCGGCTTGCCTCGCTGGACGAGGCGCTGGGGCGGGAGGACGCCTCCACCCTCGCCTCGCCCTGGGAAGAGGTGCGGGATTTCTTCCACTACTGCGACAACTACATCGACGCGGTCGATCATGCCGCCGAACGCTTCGCCACGCCTGACGGCAAGCCCTCCGATCCGGTGGCGCGAGCGGTCGATCTGCTGCGGGCACGGGGCATCGCCGTGGATTTCGCCGACAGCGCGGCGCTTCGCGAGGCGACGGAGGGGCGGCTGACCCTGTCCACCCGGGCCGCCGCGCCGACGCAAAGGTTCCAGATCCTGCACCAGCTTGCGCTGGTGACCCAGGACGACCTGCTTGAAGCGACGCTGGACCTCGCGCGGTTCCAGACCGAGGCGGCACGATCCATCGCCAAGATCGGGCTGGCGAACTATTTCGCGGGGGCGGCCCTTCTGCCCTATCGAACGTTTCTGGAGGCCGCGGGCGAGACGCGCCACGACCTGGAACGGCTGGCGGATCGTTTCGGGGCATCGATCGAACAGGTCGCGCACCGGCTGTCGACGCTGCAGAGGCCGGGGCTGAAGGGAATTCCGTTCTTTTTCGTCCGCGTCGATCAGGCTGGCACGATCACCAAGCGGCACTCTGCCACGCGCCTGCAATTTGCACGTTTCGGCGGGGCCTGTCCGCTTTGGAACGTGCACCAGGCATTCGAGACGCCGGGCCGGTTCCTGCGCCAGCTGGCCGAAACGCCCGATGGCGTCCGCTACCTTTGCCTTGCGCGCGACATCTCGAAACCCGGCGGTTCGTTCAACGCGCCGGTCCGGCGCTTCGCCATCGGGCTGGGTTGCGAAATCAGCCATGCCCGCGATCTGGTCTATGCCGACGATCTCGATCTTTCGAACGCACGCGCCTACGAACCGATCGGCATATCGTGCCGGATCTGCGAACGGCGCGGCTGCCACCAAAGATCGGTCCCGCCGCTGGAACGACGGCTACGCGTCGACCCGTCGCGGCGGGGCCTTCTGCCCTACGAGGTGGAGTGACTCAGGCCTCCGCCAGCATCTTGGCGATTTCGTCCTTCAATGCCGCGCGCTTCTTGCGCATCAGCGTTTCGGTCAATCCGTCCACCGGTTCCACGTTGGTCTCGGCGCGGTGAACCTGCCGGTTGACCTCGTGATACTCGTCCGCAAGCCGGGCAAAGTGGGCATTGCCGGTCTTGAGGCCGTGAATCTTCTCGGCAAGCCCCGGAAATTCCTCGGACAATTCATGCGGGGTATTCGACATCGCGCGCTCCTTCTGTTCGTGTCTTGACGCGATCCTAGGCGCGCCGGATCGGTCCGACATTGACACGGGTCAAATCGCCACGCCGCGAATGCACGCAAAAGCGGCGGGCGCGCACTTGCGAAGAACCTGCCCAAGGGCGAGTGTGAAGCGCGAAACCGCCTGGCCCCCAAGGCGCACGGACAACGACAGATGCTGCTTCTTGAAAACGGACCCGGAGGCAAACCGGCCCACTTCGCCCGTCCCAGGCGTATGATCCGCGCCGATGCCGCGCACGAGGTCGAGCCCGCCCTCGCCGCCATCGACATCGAGCGTGCGGGCGGCGCGTGGCTGGCAGGGTATGCCAGCTATGAACTGGGCTATGCGCTGGAACCGAAACTGGCGCCGCTGAACGTGGCTCCTCGGGGCGAACCGCTTATCCATTTCGGGGTGTTCGATGGACCCCAGGACGCCGCGGCGATACTGGCGCAAGCCGAGGAGGAAGCCAAAGGCGCTGCCCTCAGCCGCCCTGCTGCGCTTTGGTCGCAGTCCGATCATGCCCGGGGGGTCCGCGCAATACAGGAATACATCGCGGCCGGTGACGTCTACCAGGTCAACTTGACGATGCAGATGGCATCGCGCGTGACCGGCACGCCGCTTGGGATCTATGGCGCGCTGCGCCGCCGACAGACGGTAGCCCACGGCGCGTTCGTCGCACTTCCCGACGCGCCGGTCGTCCTGTCGCGCTCGCCCGAGCTTTTCTTTGCCTGCGACGGCGCAGGGCGGATCGAGACACGGCCGATGAAAGGCACCGCGCCCCGTGCGACGAACCCGGCGCAGGATGCCGCGCTTCGGATGGACCTTCAGAACAGCGCGAAGAACCGCGCCGAGAACCTGATGATCGTCGACCTGTTGCGCAACGACATTTCCCGCATCGCGCGAATGGGATCGGTAAGAGTGCCAGAGCTTTTTGCCGTGGAAAGCTATGCGACCGTGCACCAGATGGTCAGCCATGTGGCCGGCGAATTGCGTTCGGACATAGCGCCTTCCGACATCTTCCGGGCGCTCTTTCCCTGCGGCTCGATCACCGGCGCGCCGAAGATCCGCGCCATGCAGATCATCCACGAGCTTGAGGCAGGCCCGCGCGGCGTCTATTGCGGCGCGATCGGCTGGATCGGGCCGGATGGGTCGGCCGCGTTCAACGTTGCCATACGGACCCTGACGCTTCGCGGCGATCACGCAACCTTTGGCGTCGGCGGCGGCATCGTCATCGATTCGACGGCCGAGGGAGAATGGGAGGAAGCGCTTTGGAAAGCCCGGTTTGCCGACCTGACACCCGCCTGATCGAAACGTTTCGCTGGGACGGCGCCGCGTTTTCCCGGCTCGATTCACATCTTGCGCGCGCGCGCGCATCCGCCGCCACGCTTGGCTGGTACTGGGATGCGGCGGCGGTTTCCGCCGCCCTTGCGCCGGTCCGCGAAAGGGCGCCGCTGCGTGTGCGCCTGACCGTCGGTCCTGCAGGCGATGCCGAGGCGACGACGACCCCGCTTTCGCCTACGCCCGAGCACTGGATTGCAGGACTTGCGCGCGACCGGCTGCGTTCAGACGATCCGCTTTTGCGTCACAAGACGACGGAACGCGCGGTCTATGACCGGGCGCGCGCAGCCTTGCCACAAGGCATGGACGAAGTCGTCTTCCTGAACGAACGCGACGAGGTCTGCGAAGGGACGATCACCAATGTCTTCGTCGAGCGGGGCGGTACGCTCCTTACACCCCCGCTGTGCAGCGGCCTTCTGCCCGGCATACTGCGGGCCGAACTGCTGGCGATGGGTCGGGCAGAAGAGGCGATCCTGCGGCACGATGACCTCTTCGGTGCGACGGTCTTTCTCGGCAATGCGCTCAGGGGGTTGATCCCGGCAAGGATCCTGCCCTGATGCCGCCCTGCAAGAGCTCGGCGATCCGCGCCTCGACACGGGCGAAGTGGTCCACCAACTCTCTCTGGCGCAGCGAATCGAGCTTCTCATGCAGGCTCATGATCTCCAGCTCCGCCTTCAGGTTCACCTCGTAGTCGTGGCCCGCCGCGACACGATCCTTTGCGGCCTGGCGGTTTTGCGACATCATGATGACCGGCGCCTGAATCGCCGCCAGCATCGACAGGATCAGGTTCAGGAATACGAACGGATAGGGGTCAGGCGGCACAGCGATCAGCCAGATATTCAAGGCGACCCAGCCCAGTATGACCGCGCCGAATAGGAAGATGAACCGCCAAGATCCGCCGAAGGCGGCGACCCGATCCGCCACCCGCTGCCCGAAGGTCAGCCTTTCGTGAAACGCCTCGTTGATGTTGCGTGAGATCGCGGCACGTGCCGCGATCCGCCGCAGCACCCTTTTTTCCCGCTCCGGCAGATCGTCGTAGCCCCGGCTCAGCAGCCGTTCCGCCAGATCCCGCACTTCCTTGTCCATGCCACACCTCCGCACCGAGATGCGAAGATGATAGCACGGCGTGCCGGTCGCTCCAGCAACTGCCGGTGTCGGGCTAGCGCTGCGCAGTGGCCCAGCGCGGGTTCAGCCAGGGCTCGGAATTTGCGGGCGAAAGCGGTTCCTTGCCAAGGATGTGGTCGGATGCCTTTTCGCCGACCATGATCGACGGACCGTTCAGGTTGCCATTGGTGATGCGCGGAAAGATCGAACTGTCGGCGACACGAAGCCCTTCGACACCGATCACCCGGCACGCGGGATCGACGACCGCCATCGGATCGTCCCGCCGCCCCATCCGCGCCGTACCGCAGGGGTGATAGGCGCTTTCGGCATGATCGCGGATGAAGGCGTCGATCTGGTCGTCGGTTGCGACTGCGGCGCCCGGCTGGATTTCGTGTTTCACGAACGGGGCGAAGGCTTCCTGACCGAAGATCTCTCGCGTAAGGCGAACGCATTTGCGGAAATCGTTCCAGTCGTCAGGATCGGACATGTAGTTGAAGAAGATCCGAGGGGCGACTTTCGGGTCGGCGGATTTCAGCGTTATCGCCCCCCGTGACTTCGACCGCATGGGGCCGACATGGGCCTGGAAACCGTGCCCTTCCGCGGCGGCCTTGCCGTCATAGCGCACGGCGATCGGCAGGAAGTGATACTGGATGTCGGGGTAATCCACGCCCTTGTCGGATCGTATGAAGGCACAGCTTTCGAACTGGTTCGAGGCGCCGATGCCGCCGCCGGTCAGCAGCCACTGCGCGCCAACCCACGCTTTTCCCAGCAGGTTCCAGTACTTGTAAAGCGTGATCGGCTGTCGCGAGGCGAACTGCATGTAGACTTCAAGGTGATCCTGCAGGTTCGCGCCCACGCCGGGACGGTCGGCAACGACCGCGATACCGTGTTCGGCCAGATGAGAGGCCGCGCCAATGCCCGACAGCATCAGGATCTTCGGCGTGTTGATCGAGGACGCGGCAAGAATGACTTCGGACCTTGCGCGGATTACCTCGATGGTGCCGCCCCGATCGACCTCGACCCCGGTTGCGCGGCCCTCCTCGATCACCACGCGGCGGGCGAAGGCGCGCGTCAGGGTGACATTCGCACGTTTCAGCGCGGGCCTGAGATAGGCGTTCGCCGCCGACCAGCGGCGCCCCTTGTAGATCGTCGCCTCCATCGGGCCAAAGCCTTCCTGCTTTTGCCCGTTGTAGTCCGCGGTTACCTCATAGCCCGCCTGGCGCCCCGCCTCCACGAACGCGTGGAACAGCGGGTTGGTACGCGGCCCGCGCGAAACGTGCAGCGGCCCGGAGGTGCCGCGAAACTCGCCGGGTTCGCCGCCGTGCCAGGTCTCCATCCGGCGGAAATACGGCAGCACGTCCGCATAGGACCAGCCGGTCGCGCCGCTTTCGGCCCAATGGTCGAAGTCGCGCGCATGACCCCGCACGAAAACCATTCCGTTGATCGAGGACGATCCACCGATGACCTTCCCCCGCGGCGTGGCCAGCATCCGACCGCCCAGATGCGGCTCCGGCTCCGAGCGGAAGCCCCAATCGTAAAGCGGCATGTTCATCGGATAGGACAGCGCGCCGGGCATCTGGATGAAAGGCCCCGCGTCCGATCCGCCGTGTTCGATCACGATCACCGACCGCCCCGCCTCTCCCAGCCGGTAGGCCATGGCGCATCCCGCCGAACCCGCGCCCACGATCACATAGTCCGCTTCCATCTCTTCGTCCCTAATCCGCCCTGCCCAGAAAGGCCGCGAAACTGTCAAATGCCACGTTTCCACCGGTCGCGAAGACAAGCAGTGTCTTTCCGACAACCGGCAAACGGCCCGAAAGAGCCGCCGCCAGCGCCACCGCGCCCGAAGGTTCAAGCACGATCTTCAGTCGCTCGAATGCGAACCGCAGCGCGGCGCGCACCTCATCGTCGGTGACGGACACCCCGGTCACGCCCGCCAAGCGCGCGGCCGCGAAGGGCGCCACCCCCGGCTCTGTCGCCTGAAGCGCATCGCAAACCGTCGTCTCCCCCGACGCGACACGCCGCCGTTCACCCGCCGCAAGCGACTGGCCCATGCCGTCGTAGCCTTCGGGTTCAACGGCGATCACCCGCACATCGGAATCGGCGTTGCGGAATGCCAGTGAGACCCCGCCGATCAGCCCGCCGCCACCGACGGGGCAAGCGACGACATCGGCATGCGCGTCTTCCGCTGCAAGCTGCTCCATCGCCTCAAGCGCGGCGCCCGCCTGCCCCGCGACAATCGCGGGATCGTCGAACGGATGCAGAAGCGTCAGCCCCTTGGTCGCCGCAATCTCGCGCGCCAGCGCCGAGGCCGCTTCTTCGCGAGGACGGTCGCCGTGATGCGAAAGAACGACGCGCGCGCCCAGCGCCTCGGTCGCGCGCCGCTTCATCTGAGGCGCGTCGGCGGGCATCACGATGGTGACAGGAACGCCTTGCGCGCGCCCTGCGGCAGCCAGCCCCTGCGCAAAGTTGCCCGAGGAATAGGCGACCACGCCGTTATTGCGCGCGGCGTCGGACAAGCGGGTCAGGCGCCAGGTCGCACCGCGGATCTTGAATGAACCCGCTGTCTGAAGGCTTTCGGCCTTGACGAAAGCCCGCGCGGCGCCCGTCGCCTGCGCCAGCGCTTCTGATTCAAGAAGCGGCGTCCGAACGGTCACCAGGCGCGTTGCCGCGAAGGCTTCGGCCAGTTCTTCTGCCGCCGGGATGACCGGCTGCTGCGGTGCAAGGCCATCGGTCATGTGCAATCCCGCAGTTCCAGCTTGATATAGGCCAGGACCTCGTCGGCGGCTGCGGCGGCATCTGGCGAAGTCGACCGCAGCGCCTCGCGGATGTAGACACCGTCGATCAGTGCCCCGACATGGCGGGCCACCGCCTCGGCGCGCGCGCCAAGCAGCGGACGCAGGTCATGGCACAAGTTGGAGTGAAGACGTCGATGGTAGATCGACAGGAGCCGCCGCGCCTCGGGGACGGTCTGGGCGAGGACATAGAAATTGAGCCAGGCGCCGATCACTTCACGACGAAAATTCGCGGTCGAGAAACTGGCGCGGACGATCGCCGCGGTTCGCGCCTTTGCCCCCTCAGCAGCGAGAAGCGCGCCGCGAACCTCGGCCCCGTATAGCGTCAGGACATGCCGCATCGCGGCCAGGAAGATCTGTTCCTTCGATCCGAAATAGTGATGCGCCAGCGCCGACGACATGCCGGCGCGCTTGGCGATCTGGCTGACCGTCACGTCAAGCGAACCGGTGCGGCCGATCTCGACGATCGTCGCCTTCACCAGCGCTTCCTTGCGAATCGGCTCCATCCCGATCTTGGGCATCTCTTGCTCCCGTCCCGTCCTGTCTGGCTACAAAAGCGTTCGTTGACTCGTCAATCAAGAAAAATCGGATGCCACTGCACCTTTGCCACCCGCGCCGCGATGGCTTAGGCTTCGCTGGCGGCCCGCCGCGCCAGAAGATTCCGCTTGCCAGACTCGGGCCGGGTGCGGTTAATTGACGCGCCAATCAAAAAACAGGGAGTGCCAGATGACCCTTCGTTCGATCCTTCTCGCCGGTGCGGCCCTCACGGCTGCCGCGCCTGCCTTCGCCGCAGGCTGCGACAAGGTAGTATTCTCCGATGTCGGCTGGACCGACATCACGTCCACGACCGCGCTTGCCACCACCGTCCTCGACGCGCTCGGCTATGAGACCGAGGTCAAGGTGCTGTCGATTCCGGTAACGCTGACCGGTCTTGCCGAAGGCGACGTCGATGTCTTCCTCGGCAACTGGATGCCGACGATGGAGGCGGATATTGCGCCCTACCGCGAGGCTGGCACAGTCGACACCGTGACACGCAACCTTGAGGGCGCAAAGTATACGCTCGCGACGAACAAGGCCGGCGCCGACCTCGGAATCACCGACTTTGCGGCCATCGCCGCGCAGAAGGACGCGCTTGACGGCAAGATCTACGGGATCGAGCCCGGAAATGACGGCAACCGCCTGATCATCGACATGATCGCGGCGAACCAGTTCGGGCTCGAGGGTTTCGAGGTCATCGAAAGCTCCGAGCAGGGGATGCTGGCGCAGGTGGCCAATGCCGACGGCGACGGCAAGCCGATTGTCTTCCTCGGCTGGGAACCGCATCCGATGAACGCCAATTTCGAGCTGACCTACCTTTCCGGCGGCGACGACATCTTCGGCCCGAATTACGGGGGGGCCGAGGTCTTTACCAACACCCGCGCCGGCTACGTTGCAGAATGCCCGAACACCGGCAAGTTCCTGACAAACCTTACCTTCACCTTGGCCATGGAAAACGAGATCATGGGCGCGATCCTCAACGACGGAGAGGATCCGAATGATGCCGCCAAGGCCTGGCTTGCCGGCCACAAGGACGTGCTCGGACCCTGGCTCGATGGGGTGACGACCAAGGACGGCGGCGACGCGATGGCCGCGGTCGAGGCCGCGCTGAACTGAACCGGAAGGCGCGGCGGCCCTGACCGCCGCGCCTCGTCCTGACCGGCGGCCAAATGGCAACCGCAGCGGGCAAGACCCAACGGGGAACGAGGGATGGACTGGCTCGAATACCTTTGGCTCGAGAACTACAAGCTTCCGGTCGGCAAGATCGCAAAGACCGTCTTCGACTGGATGAAGGACAACCTGAAACCGGCCTTCCGCCTCATCTCGGATGTGATGGACGGGATGATCAACGGCATCCTGTGGCTTCTTGAGACGCCGCACCCGCTGATCATCGTGGCGGTCTTCGTTGCCATGACCTGGATCGTGCAGCGGAGCTGGAAGACCTGCATTCTCGTTCTTTGCGGGTTCCTCTTCATCCTCAACCAGGGCTACTGGGACGAGACGATGCAAAGCATGACGCTGATCTTGTCATCCTGCATCGTTTGCATGTCGCTCGGCGTCCCGATCGGCATTGCCGCGGCGCATCGCCCCAGGCTCTATACCGCGATGCAGCCGATCCTCGACCTGATGCAGACGCTGCCGACCTTCGTATACCTGATCCCGGCAATCATCTTCTTCGGCCTTGGCATGGTGCCGGGCCTTCTGGCCACTGTCGTCTTCGTGCTTCCCGCACCGATCCGCCTGACCCAGCTTGGCGTGTCTTCGACACCCAAGGCCTTGACCGAAGCACTCACGGCCTTCGGCGCGACCAAACGCCAGGTTCTGTTCAAGGCAGAGCTGCCTTACGCCTTTCCCCAGATCATGGCGGGGCTGAACCAGACGATCATGCTGTCGCTGTCAATGGTCGTCATCGCGGCGCTTGTCGGCGCAAGCGGCCTTGGCGTGCCGGTCATGCGGGCCCTGCAATCGGTCAACACCGCACTGGGTTTCGAAAGCGGCTTCGTCATCGTTGTCGTCGCGATCGTGCTTGACCGGATGCTGCGGCGGGGTGATCTGAAATGAGCATCGAAGCAAACGAGAGCGCCGGGATCGCGGTCGAATTCGACAAGGTCAACATCGTCTTCGGCGACCAGCCAGAAAAGGCCCTGCCGATGATGGACGCCGGCCAGAGCCGGGCCGACATCCAGAAGGCCACCGGGCAGGTCCTGGGCGTCCACGACTGTTCCCTGACGGTCGAGAAGGGCGAGATCCTCGTCCTCATGGGCCTGTCCGGGTCAGGAAAGTCCACGCTTCTGCGCGCGGTCAACGGGCTGAACCCGGTCTGCCGGGGGCGCGTCGTCGTTCACGACAACGGATGGACCTGCGAGGTCGGCTCCGCATCGGTGGCCGATCTGTTGCGGGTCCGGCGCGAATGCGTGGCGATGGTCTTCCAGCAGTTCGGGCTCCTGCCATGGCGGACGGTGCGCGAAAACGTCGGTCTTGGCCTCGAACTTGGCGGCCAGTCAGAGCCCGAACGGCGTGCGAAAGTGGACGAACAGCTGGCCCTTGTCGGCCTGTCGGACTGGGCGGACCGCAAGGTCGGCGAATTGTCGGGCGGGATGCAGCAGCGCGTCGGCCTTGCCCGCGCCTTCGCGACCGAAGCGCCGATCCTTCTGATGGACGAACCCTTCAGCGCGCTGGACCCGCTGATCCGCACCCGCCTTCAGGACGAACTTCTGGAACTTCAGGCCAAGCTCAAGCGCACCATCATCTTCGTCAGCCATGACCTTGACGAGGCGTTCAAGATCGGCAACCGGATCGCCCTGATGGAGGGCGGTCGGATCG
>ERZ795053.2561-NODE-2561-length-21803-cov-10.287705_pt1 | contig 21803 bp, 15 predicted proteins | sample MGYA00375137_ERZ795053 | MGnify/ENA primary metagenome ERZ795053 (study PRJEB30182, sample SAMN05720284) | activated sludge metagenome | isolation source: Anaerobic digester | place: Hong Kong | collected 2014-12-17 ...
AAACTGCCAAAACATCCGGTTTGCTGCTTGTTCGTTCGGCTCAAATCCTTTTTCCAGGTCTGGGTAAAACTAAGGTTTCGCTCGTTATGATCGTTCTGGTTTAACTGGAGACTAGAGACTACCAGTCTCCAATCTCAAATCTCCAGTCTCCAAGAGCCCAAACTTGTTTTTGAGCGGACCCTAAGAATCTGGCATTCAACTGCCGCTGTTCACCATCAGGACAATGTCGGCCTGCTGCCACAAATCGGCCAGCCAACTTTCAAAGGTGGACTGCAGCAGCGTGTACTGCATATCGGCCTCCAGGCGGCGCTGTGGATCACGCGCTATCACCTGCACCAGATAATAGGTCTGACGGCCGTCTTCCCCCGTCGCCGTAATCACATCACTGATCTCGCCCGGCTGTAAGGCAAACGCCGCCTCTTCCACCGCCGGCACCAGCAGCGAGCCGCGGGCAAAAAAGCCCAGTTCGCCGCCGTTCTCCCCAGTCACCCGGTCCACTGAATTTTGCTGCGCCAGGAAAGCGAAATCATCGCCATTTTTTGCCCGCTGCCACAACTCCTGCGCCAGAGCGGGATCATCCACCTGGATATACCGGGCATTCACCTGCTCCACGGCGCGGGGCACAGCGGCCGTCACCTGGTCGCGCATTTGCCCGGCGATCATTTCGGCGGCCAACGCCTCGCGAAATTCGTCTTCGGTCCAGTGGTTGGCTTCCAGCCAGGCGTTAAAGCTGTCGTCGCCGCCGGACGCGCTGCGCAGTTCAGCCAGTTTGTCGTCCACCATGGCCGGGGTCACATTGACGCCCGCCGCTTCCGCCGCCTGGGCAATCAACATGCGCTCAATCAAGGCTTGCAGCACCTGATCGCGGTAATCGGGGCTGGCGGCAGCCGGGTCCAACTGGGCGGCAGCCTGTTCGTAGCGGGCCAGTTCTTGCTCGTAGTCGGCCAGATAGAGCGGCGCGCCGTTGACGGTGGCCGCCAATGGCTCGGTTGGGGTGGGGGTAGGCGGCACTGCCGTTTCCGTAGGCGTGGCCGCCGGTTCTGCGGTGACGGCGCTGGCCTCGCTCGCGGCAGCTGCCGCGGTAGGCTGAGCCGTCGGAGTCGTTTCTTCCTGGCGGCAAGCCGCCAACAAGAGCAAAGTTAAGGCTAAAATCAGCCCAGCATGCTGTTGTTTTAATGATTTCGATCGTGCAAAAAATGACATAATGTTATCCGATGCTGCCGGTTTGATTATACCCAGGCGCTGACCGGCGGCAAACTGCGCCGCCGCGCTCAGGGCTTAATTCTCCATCTTTTCACACAATAAGCTCACCTGCGCGGCCATCTGGCGGTGAATGACGCGCAGAGCCGCATTGCCCGGCCGGCGGTCGGCGGCGTAATGCCGGCCGACTTCGGCCAGCAGCTCCTGGCTGTTGCCGGGCTGGCCGGCGGCCACCCACTGCAACGTCTCCAGGTCGGCGTAAAGCTGAGCCACGGCCGTTTCCGCGTCCGGCAGCGTCTCCAACTGCGCCATCATAGCGGCGATGAAGACCTGTGTCTCCGAGAGAGCGTCGGCGGCGACCGGACCGCTGTTATCTCTGGCCAGTTCAGCCACCAGGCCCAAATGGGCGACCAGCGGCGCGATCAATTCCTGTGTCAGCACGGCCGTCAGCGCGGCGGCAAAGCGCAGCGGGTCGGCCAGACCATCGACCAGGGGCTGCGCTTCGGCGGCGGGCAGCAGGTCTGGCCAGTGGGCGGCAACCACGGCCTGCAGCCGGCGAGTCAGACGGCCGTATCGTTCGTCAGCGGCGTCCAACTGCCAGTCGCCGCTGCCCAGACAGTAAAAAATCTGGCACTTCAGCGGCCGCCAGCGGCCCGGCCAGGTGCAGCCGCCTACGCCCAAATAAATGCAGGCATGGTCGTCGTGGTGGGTTTGCCCGGGCAGATGGGGCAGCAGCTCATCGAGCACCGTCAGCGCCAGGACGTCAACGGCCGTCACCTGCGACGCGCCGACCACGCAGCAGCCGCCCCGGCACTGGCGGCAGTAATCAAATTCCTGCCAGAGCACGCGGTTGTAGGCTTGCAAGAGGGTTACCAGGTCGGCCAGCAGTTGGCGGACGGCGGCGGGGGTGAAAACGGCCGTTGCCGTCACCAACGGTTCGCCAGCGGCCAGCCATTCGGCCAGAGCCGGGCCTATCGCCGCCAGCAGCGCCCCATCTGCCTGATACCGCTCGTATTCTGGATGCGTCTTCAGTTCCATGCGTCCCTATCCACTGCGCGTTGCCAGTCAGGCGTTCACCACGTTCCCTTTTTTGATAACCGTTTGCACCAGATTCACGCCATAACGGTACCCAAGCTGGCGGTAATCGTCCACGTCGAGAATGAGGATGTCGGCCTGTTTGCCTGGCTCTAAACTGCCGATTTCGTGGCCGCGGCCGATGGCATGAGCGCTGTTCAGGGTGGCCGCGGCCAGCGCCTGCGCTTGCGTCAGGCCCATGTAGCGGCAGGCCAGGGCGATGACCATCTGCATGGATTCACACCAGCTCGTGCCCGGATTGCAGTCGGTGGCCAGGGCCAGCGCGCCGCCGGCGGCCAGAATGGCTTTGGCGGGTGTGTATTGGCTGTGTCCCAGGCCGAAGGGTGTACCCGGCAGCCCGACGGCGATGGTGTCGCCCGCGCCCAGGGCGGCGATGTCTGCTGCGGGCGTTTCTACCAGGTGATCGGCGGAGACAGCGCCCAATTCCACGGCCAGCCGGGTTCCGCCCAGGCCGACAAATTCGTCGGCGTGGACTTTGAGACCATAGCCTAATTCTTTAGCCCGCTGCAGGATGCGCCGGGTCTGCGGCAGATCAAACACGCCTTCCTCGCAAAAAACGTCGCAGAACAGGGCACGGCCGTTGCGCGTCATCCACTCCGCCCCGGCCGGCAGCATGTCATCAATTATCAGATTGACATAATCGTCGGTACGGCCGTGGTATTCAGCAGGCACGGCATGGGCGGGCAAAAAGGTGGGCGTTATGTCAATTGCATGCAGGTCATCCAGGGCCAAAATCGTGTCCAGCAGCTTGATTTCGGCGTCGAGCGACAGGCCGTAGCCGGTTTTGGCCTCCATGCTGGTGGTGCCATAATGCAGCATGGCGTCCAGGCGCTGCAGGTTGGCGGCAACCAGCGCCTCAACCGAAGCGGCGCGCACCTGGCGCACGGTTGACATAATGCCACCGCCCGCGGCCATGATCTCCATGTAGGTGGCCCCGGCCAGGCGCTGCTCAAATTCGCCGGCGCGGTCACCGGCCCAGGGGATATGGGTGTGGGGGTCGACAAAGCCGGGGATGAGGCAACGGCCGTGGGCGTTGATGGTGGCAGCGGCGGTGTATTGGGCTTGAAGAACGGCCGTGTCGCCCACGGCCACGATCTTCCCATCCCGCACCGCCACCGCGCCGTTCTCGATGAGGCCCAATTCGCCCAGGGCCGCGCCGCGCTGCGGGCCATCCGCCCCCGGAACCACACATACCTGCCCGGCCGAATGGATCAATAAATCAACTTGTGCCATCAGTTTTTCCTTTTCTAGCAGAACAACCTGTCTTTATTCTACAACAACCGCCCTTATTCCCCCTCGCGAATCCAAAGAAAGAGGACGAGAACGGCCGTGCCCATCAACAAACCAGACGCCAGGCCGCTCCAGGCAAAGCCGCCGCGCTGCCAGATAACCGGGCCAACCGTCGCCCCCACCAGGCGCCCCATGGACATGGCCGCCAGGACCATCGTCATGACCACACCGCGCGCCGCCGGAACCAGTTCGGTCATCAACGGCATGCCGCCCACCAGGGTGATTTCGAAGGTGAGGAAAAGGAAAAAGAGCGTTACCAAAGCGGCCGTCAGGCTGCTGCTGGTATGGGGAATGAGGATGTATAACAAGCCGTTCAAAATACCCGTCGTAATGATCACCGGCCGCTTGCCAAAACGGTCTACCGACCAACCGGCAAAGGTTTCTCCGGCGATCTCCGAGCCGCCGATGATGCCGGACGCCAATCCCAGACTGGCCAGCGACAGGTTGAAACTCGTCTCCATCCAATCGCCATACACGATGAACAGGATTTCGTTGGCGGTGAGGGCCAGGGTGATGTAAAGAAAGGCCAGCCAGATGACCGGGGAGCGGCGCAGGACGGCAACCGTTTCGCGCCAGCCGACCCCTTCGCGGATACGCCGGCGGCGGCGAGGCAAAACGCGCCACAGGATGAACACGGCCGTTAACGACAACGCCCCCAACCAAAAAAACGGCGCCGACCAGCCCTGTGCCTGAATGGCCAGCCCAACGGCCGGCGCGCCCACGATAAAGGCCAGCGACCAGGCATACTCGGTGACGGCCAGCGCCTTGCCTCGCTGGGCATACGGCACGGCATCGCCCACGTAAGACTGCATGGCCGGATCGAAGATGACTTTGGCGAAGGCCAGGATGGCCAGCGCCGCGCCCAGCGACCAGTAAGCCGGCCAGACCACCACCAACAGGCAGCCCAGGGCAAACATCAACACGGAAACCATCATCATGACTTTACGGCCGTAGCGCTGCGCCAGTGGCCCCAGCGCCGGGCTAAAAAATCCGGCGACGTTGCGCACGGCGATCAGGCGGTAAACGGCCGTAACCGGCACGTCCAATCCACGGGCAAAAGCCGGGGCAAAGGGATAGACCATGCGCAAACCGGTATTCAAAAACAGGCGGGCCAGAGTTATAGCGGCCAACTGCCAGCGAAAACGAGGCGGGTTTTGTTGTTCCATAGGTAGAAGTGTAACGAGCCTGCTCCGTCTACGCCATGATTCAATCCACGCGACCCAACCCTCTCGACCGGGCGCTTTTTTTGTTATAATCAGCCGGCGGTTCGGGCAATCGCTAAATTTTTGGCAGAGGTGAAAGGGTATGGATTGGCGTCGTCGAAACTGTTTAGCAGCCGGGCAAGAAGCGGGAAACGGCCGTTTCCCCACCTCTGCCCGCCGCTCCCCCACCCCATGAGGAAACCCACCGTGACCATCGGCGGCGTCGAATTCGATCTCCAACTCACCTTCCTGATCATTTTCTGCACCGTCGTCCCTATGTTCGACTACTACGGGCACAAACTGACCAGCGTCAAAGCCTACGACCGCTTCATCCTCTACTTCATTTTGCCCATGCTGGTGATCCTGGTCTTGTTCCGCCAGCCGGCCGCCGATTTTGGCTTTAAGCTGGGCAACTGGCGCGCCGGCCTCCTCTGGACACTGGCCGCCTGCCTGATCATGGGCCTGATTCTCTGGTTTGTGGCCCGCACCCCGGCTATGCAGGCATATTACCAGACCCGCGCGCCGCAAAATGTCGGCCGTCTCATCTGGCAAAACGGCGTGGAATTATTCGCCTGGGAATTTATCTGGCGCGGTTTTATGCTGTTTGGCCTGGCCCGAGTCATCGGTCCGGGGCCGGCCATTCTCGTCCAGGCGGTGCCGTTTGCCTTTATGCATCTGGGCAAACCGGAAGTGGAAACCCTCACCACGATCTTTGGCGGCATTGGCTTTGGCTTTGTCGCCTGGCAAACGGACTCCTTCGTCTATCCCTGGCTCATCCACTGGTTCATCGCCTCGTTCACCATGCTCATCGCCCTCGGGCGCTTTTAAGACATTTTATGACTGAACTTCTGACCCTCCAGCCCACTGATTTTGCCAACGGCGGCGCATGCATCGCCCGCGACGCCGCCGAACGGCCGATTTTTGTGCCCTTCACCATCCCCGGAGAAACCGTCGAGGTGCGCCTGGTGGAAGAAAAGGCCCATTACGCCCACGCCGAACTGGTGCGGGTAACGGCCGTTTCCCCCGACCGGGTAACGCCGCGCTGCCCCCATTTTGGCGTATGCGGCGGCTGCCAGTTCCAGCACATGGGCTACGCTGCCCAACTGGCCGCCAAGCAGCAGATCGTGACCGACCAGTTACAGCGGATTGGGGGGATCACGGCCGTTCCCCTCAGCCCCATCCTGCCCCATCCCCAGCCCTACGGCTACCGCGCCGAAACCGAGCTGACGCCCACGCCATTCGGCGGTCTGGGCTACTGGTCGCCCCGCGAACGGCAGGTCATTGCCATCCACGATTGCCCCATCCTCCAGCCCGACCTGCTGGCCTTGTGGCAAGACGTTGACCTGGATTTGCCCGGCCTGCGCAAACTCACCTTGCGCCGCGGTGACGATGAGGCGCTGCTGGCTGCTCTGGAAATTGAAGACGTGGAACCGCCGGAACTGGAGACCGATTTTCCGGTCTCCGTAGCCATCGTCCTTCCCGATCAAACGTCGGCCACCCTGGTGGGCGACCCGTACACCGTGCAATCGGCCGCCGGGCGCGATTTTCGCGTTTCGCCGGGCGCTTATTTTTTCCCCAGCCCGGCCATGCTGCCCGCCATCATCGAGACTGTTTTGCGTTACGCCGCCCTGACCGGCGCGGAAACGGTGGTCGACGGCTACAGCGGCGTGGGCGTGTTGAGCGCATTTCTGGCCCCGCAGGCAGCCAGTGTCACCGCCATCGAAATCAACCCGGACGCGGTAGCGGACACGGCCGTTAACCTGCAAGACGCCGACAACGTATCCCTATACGAAGGCTGGTTCGAGGACGTGCTGCCCCAACTGCCCCGGCCCGATCTGCTCGTCGTCCACCCGAGCGAAAAAGGCTTGTCCAAAGGGGCCATGCGCGCCATCGGCGGGCAACGGCCGTTGCGCCTGATTTACGTCAGCAGCGACGTGGCCATCCTGGCCCGCGACGGCAAGCAGTTGGTGCAAGCCGGCTACCGTCTCAAAGCCATCCAGCCCATCGACACCGCCCCGCAAACGTATCACCTGGATACCGTCTCCCTCTGGCAGAGGGAAAATTAGAGAATTGGGAAAGGGAGACTGGAGATTGAAAGTCTCCAGTCTCTAATCTCTAATCTCTAATCTCCTAATTTGCGGACCCTAAAGACCAGGGCCGCCGAGGAACTTGATGTTTGAACCCACTTTGCCTGCCTGGCTAACCACTGTCCACCATGACGGCTCTGAACGGTACGTATCGACGGCCGTTCCCCGGCTCAACGAACGCGTCACCCTGCGCCTGCGCGTCGGGCAAGACGCGCCCATCCGCCGCGTGCTGCTGCGCACTTTCCCCGACGGCGAGCAAGCCCTGGCCCCCATGACCCGCCGCGACGACGCGCCGCCGGCGGTCTGGTGGGAGACCAGCGTACTGATCAACCAGCCCTACTTCCATTATCGCTTCGTGTTAGAGGCCGACGATGGCGTGTGGTTTTACACGGCCGTTGGCCCTGCCGCCCACATCCCGCTCGACGCCACCGATTTTTGCCTGCTGGCCGATTATGAAACGCCGGGCTGGTTGGATACGGCCGTTTTCTACCAGATTTTCCCCGACCGCTTCTACAACGCCGACCCGACCACCGATCCCCGGCCCGACGAGTTCGAATTTCGCGGCCACCGGCCGCAAACCTACGCCTGGGGCGCGCCGCCACCCGCCGACCAGTTGTTTCCCTTTGTGTTTTACGGCGGTGATTTGCCCGGCATCAGCGCCAAACTCGATTACTTGCAAGAGCTAGGCGTCAGCGCGCTGTATCTCACGCCGATTTTCACGGCCTACTCCAACCACAAATACGACGTGGCCGACTACGAGCACGTCGACCCCCATTTTGGCGGCGACGAGGCGCTGATCGCCCTGCGCCAGGGCTTAGACGGCCGCGCCATGCGCTACATCCTCGACGTGGTGCCCAATCACTGCGGTTACTGGCATCCCTGGTTCCAGGCCGCCCGCGCCCAGGCCGACGCCCCGGAAGCAGAATTTTTCACCTTCACCAACCATCCCGACGAATACGCCTCCTGGCTGGGGGTGTGGCTGCTGCCCAAGCTGAATTACCGCAGCCACGAACTGCGCCGCCGCATGTATGAGGGGGAAACGGCCGTTTTCCGCCGCTGGTTACGCCCGCCCTTTGCCGCCGACGGCTGGCGGGTAGACGTGGCCAACATGCTGGGCCGCCAGGGCGAAATGCAAATCGGCCAGGAAGTGGTGCAGGGCATCCGCCAGGCCGTCAAAGAAACGCGCCCGGACGCCTACCTGATCGGCGAAAACTTTTTCGACGCCACCGCCTCGCTCCAGGGCGACCAGTGGGATGGCGTGATGAATTACGCCGGGCTGGGCATTCCGCTGCTGGCCTGGCTGGCGGGCTACCGGCAAGGCGCGCACGGCCTGCCCGAGCCGGTGAGTTCGCCTGCGCCCTGGCCTACGGCCGCCCTGGCAGCCACCTGGCAGCAATATCTGGCCCACGTGCCCTGGGTGATCGCCCGGCAGCAGTTTAACGTGCTCAACAGCCACGATACGCCGCGCCTGCGCACGGCCGTACACGGCAGCGCCGCACTGCACCGGCTGGCGGCGATTGTCCAGTTCACCTTCCCCGGCGTGCCCTGCGTCTACTACGGCGATGAAATCGGGCTGGAGGATTCGCCGGAATTGGCCTCGCGGGCCTGCATGGTCTGGGACGAAGCGGCCTGGGACCAGGAAACGCGCGCCCTGTACCGGGAATTGATGCGGCTGCGGCGCGAATCGGCCGTGCTGCCGCGCGGCGGTTTCCAGATTTTGGCCGTGGAGGATGATTTGCTGGCCTACCAACGGGAGGGGGAGAACGGCCGTTACCTGATCATCGCCCAACGCAGCGCCACGCCGCGCCCGGATCGGCCACTGACCGTGGCCCACGGCGGCATCCCGGACGGCACGCAGTTTGTAGAACATTTCACCGGCCAAACGGCCGTCGTCCGCGACGGCCAGCTTTATCCGGGTGTTTTACCCCAGGGCGCAACCCTGTGGCGCACCGGGGCGCTGTAATTGTCCATAATTTGTCAATTAGGCATTTGTCTACTATCATCCCCTCATTTCCGGTGAACGAAAATTTGCATGGATTCGCGTCGTCGTACAATTCTTATCCTGGTCGGGATCACCTTATTGACATTGCCATGTTACTGCCTGGGACTTGCGGGCTTGATGTTGGCCCCTGAGGGCGGCATCGACGCTCTGCCCCCCACCTTGCCGGTTGTCTTGTCGCCTACAGCGACAGGCACGGCGATAAACACGGCAACGGCCGTGGCCACCTTTACCCCACCGGCCACCGTCACCCGTGGCAGCCCCACGGCCACCCTGGAACCGACGCCTACCCAGTTCCAGACGCCCACGTCCCTGCCTTCGGCCACGGCGACGGCCACAGGCACGGCCACGGCGACCCCCACCAGCACCCAGACGCCAACGGCCACCGCCACCAATTTGCCCACGGCGACAGCCACCAACACGCCCACGCCCATCACACCAACCATGACGGCGACGGCCACGCAGACGCCGACGGCCACCTCCACAGCCACACCGGAAACACCCACCCCCACCTCTGAACCGCCAACCAGCACGCCCACGGAAACGGCCACGGCGACTTTAGAGAGTTCACCTTAGAGAGAGGTTATGGATACTTTCAAGTTATTGAAGACGTTAACAGAAACCGGCGCGCCTTCAGGTTACGAAGAGCAGATTGTCCCGGTTGTGCGCGAATTGTGGGAACCCCTCGTGGACACAATGACCGTGGATCGGGTGGGCAGTCTGATTGCCGTGAAAAACGGCCGTGGCCCCGAACCGCGCCCGCGCCTGCTGCTGGCCGCCCATATGGATGAAATTGGCCTGATGGTGACGCATATCGTCGATCACGGCGGCAACGGCTTCCTGCGCGTCACCAACGTCGGCGGCGTTGACCGGCGGCAGGTGTATGCCCAATTGGTGACGGTATACGGCCGTAAAGAACTGCACGGCGTCATTGGCTGCCTGCCGCCGCCCATGCTGCCAGAAGAGCGCCGCGACAAACCTTACGGCTTTGAAGACCTGGTCATCGACCTAGGCCTACCGCTGGCCGAAGTGGCAGCCAACGTCTCCATTGGCGATTTTGTCAGCTTCCGCCAGCCGCTGCGCAAATTGCAGGGCAGCCGGGTCAGCGGCAAAGCGCTGGACAACCGCGCCTCGGTCGCCGCGGTGACTGTCTGCCTGGAATATTTGCAAGATCGCCGCCACGATTGGGACGTGGTGGCCGTGGCCACAGTCCAGGAAGAAACCCGCCTGCTGGGCGCGTTCACCAGCGCCTTTTCCCAGCGCCCTGATGCGGCCGTAGCCCTGGACGTGACCTTTGGCAAAGGCCCGGGAGCCAACGACGAAAATACCTTCGACCTGGGCGGCGGGCCGGTCATCGACCTGGGGCCAAACGTCCATCCGGGCCTGTACAAAGCCTTCCTGGACGCCGCCGAAAGCCTGGAAATGAGCGTCAGCACAGCCACTCACGCCCGCTACAGCGGCACCGACGCCTTTGGGCTGCAAATCGCCCGCGACGGCATTCCGACCGGCTTGTTGGGCATTCCGCTGCGCTACATGCACACCATGGTCGAATCGTTGGATACCAAAGACGTGGAGCGCACCGGCCGCCTGCTGGGCGAAATGATCGCCGGTCTGGATGCGGACTTCATCGCCAAGATCACCGCCGCCCAGATGGAGGAAGCCAAATCATGAACGAACTGCTAAAAAACCTGACGGAAGCCGTCGGGGTATCCAGCAACGAGAAAGAAGTGCGCTTGCTGATCCGCAATCTGATCGCCGACCATGTCGATGAATGGCACGTAGACGCCATGGGCAATTTGCTAGCCCTGAAAAAAGGGACCGGCGCGTCGCCGCTGCGTGTGCTGGTAGACGCCCACATGGACGAAGTGGGGTTGATGATCACCGACGTGGAGAGCAATGGCACGCTGAAGTTTGAAGGCGTGGGCGGCTTTAACGACCGCACACTGCTGGGCAAGGTTGTCCAGGTGGGGCCAGACAAGCTCATCGGGGTGATTGGCGCGCGCCCGGTGCATCTGCTAAAGGCCGACCAGCGCAACAGCGTGGTGAAGATGGACGCCATGCGCATCGACATCGGCGCGAAAAACAAAGAGGCAGCGAACAGCAAGGTGAAGGTGGGCGATTACGCCGCCTTTGTGACGGAATATGAGGAGCTGGGGAAAACGGCCGTTGGCAAAGCGTTCGACAACCGGGCCGGCTGTGCGGCGTTGATCGAGCTGCTGCGCGGCCGTCCTTATCCATTTGATCTATACGCCTCGTTTTCCGTGCAGGAAGAGGTGGGTTTGCGCGGTGCGCAGGTGGCGGCCTACGGCATCAATCCCGACGCGGCGCTGGTGCTGGAATGCACGCCCGCCTATGACCTGCCCAACGAGAATGACGTGAGTCCCAACGTGGCTCTGGGCCAAGGCCCGTCCATTTACGTGATGGACGGGGTCACGATTCAAGACCCGCGCCTGGTGGCCCATATCACGCGCACGGCCGTGGCGCATGGCCTGCCCTTCCAGATCCGGCAGCCGGGCGGCGGGGGAACGAATACGGCCGTTATCCAGCGCACCCGGGGCGGCATTCCCGCGGCCACCATCGCCGTGCCCGGCCGCCATGCCCACACCCCCACCATGATGATCGACCTGGACGATTACGCCAACGTCGTCAAATTAGCCGAAGCCACCCTGCGCGGGTTGACGCCGGAAATCATCAAACGAAATTGAGAGAGATGAGAGATTAGAGACTGGAGGCTGCAGATTGCCGCCATCGTTAATTTCTAATCTCCACCTACGTTGAGGAACCGATGAACGAACTGATTAAAAAACTGGTAGAAGCTTACGGCCCATCAGGCTTTGAAGATGGGATGCGCGACTTAATCCGGCCTGAGATTGAAGCGTACGCCGACGAGATCAGCGTAGACGCTCTGGGCAACCTGATCGCCGTCAAAAAAGGGGATGGCAGCGGCCTGAAGGTGATGATCGCCGCCCATATGGACGAGATCGGGGTGATGGTGACGCACGTCACCAAAGACGGCTTTTTGCGCTTCACCAACATCGGCGGGGTGCTGCCGCATAATCTAATGGGCAGCCGGGTGCAGTTTGCCAATGGCACGATCGGGCTGATTTCCAGCGACCGCATTGAAGACCGTAACAAAATCCATCCGTTGAACAAATTTTTCATCGACGTGGGGGCCAGCAGCCCGGCTGACTGCCCGGTGGGTGTGGGGGATGCGGCGGGGTTTGTACGGCCGTTTATGGCCCAGGGCAGCCGCCTTACCGCCAAAACCATGGACGACCGCATCGGCTGCGCTATCGCCATCGAAACCCTCAAACGCCTGAAATCCGCCCCCCATGAGGTGTATTTTGCCTTTACCGTGCAAGAAGAAGTGGGCGTGCGCGGCGCGATGACCGCCGCCAACCACATCGACCCCGACGTCGGCATTGCCCTGGACGTCACTCTGACAGGCGACGTGCCCGAAGCGCGGCCAATGTCCATCAGCCTGGGCCAGGGCGCGGCCATCAAGGTCAAAGACAGCGGCATGATCGCCCACGCCGGCCTGGTGCGCCTGATGAAGCAGCGCGCCGACGCCGCCAACATCCCCTACCAATTGGAAGTGCTGGACGGCGGTTCCACCGATGCCCGTTCCATGCAAATCGCCAACGCAGGCACGGCCGCCGGCTGCATCTCCATCCCCTGCCGCTACGTGCACTCGCAAAGCGAAACCGTCGACGCGAACGACGTCGAAAGCTGCATCCAGTTGTTGGTCGAAATTTTGTCGAATCCGATAGCCTTGTAATTTTATCGACTGGCTAACAGCAACGGCCGTGTGCTAACCTTCTGGCGCACGGCCGTTTTTTTAGCGCAAAAAGCGCGCCCCCAACCACAACAACGTCATCGTCGGAATCACCTGCGTGAAGGGCAGCAGCCCTTCCACCGCCGCCACGCCCCGCAGCGCCTTTAAACCCAGGCGATCCAAAATAACCCAGGCAAACGGCGCCGATAAAATATCCAGTCCCAGGTCCAGCAAATCGATCATCACCACCACCACAAACGGCGTCAGGCGCAGCGTTTCCGTGAAGTCGGCGTCCGGTGGCACGTCAATACGCCGCACGACAACGAGCAAATAGCCCAGCAAAAGCAAGCCCAGCGTCAGCGCGCAGCCCATGACGCCCAAAACGTATAAACCAATCGTTTGTAAAATGTCTGTATTCATAACGTGTTATTGACCCGATCTACCCAATCAGCACGGCCCAGGCAAAAACCAGAATGACAAAAAGGCCGGCGACCAGCTGGATAATGGTGGCGATGCCCCAACCGGCCAAACCGCCTTTGCTGGCCCGCCAGGCAGCGTCCCAATCGCGCCGCTTGTGGTATTCACCTAGCAGCACGCCGACCGCGTAACCCACGATGGTGCCAATGAGGGGGATGGGAATGAGGAAAGAGCCGAGGATGGCTCCCAGAAGGCCGGTCAGGATGGTGCGCTTGGCTGCCCCGCCTTTTCGCGCGCCAAAAATCGGCAGCCAGATGTCCGAGAGACCGGCGACGATGACGATGAGAGAAATGAAGATAAAGGTAGCCAGGCTGAGCGTTTCAAAGTTGTCGCGCCAGACGTAGACGAGCACGCCCAGCCAGATCATGAAGATGCCTGGCAAGATGGGGACAATAACGCCGATCAGGCCAACGATCAGCAAGAACATGATCAACCCGAAAAATAGCGAATCAGCGATTAGTGACAATCTTTTTACTCCTAGAAGCAGATGGGCCGGAATGGTCAAACTCGCCTGCCCTTCAGTTTGATATCTGCGAAGCTATACGGATTTCGGGCTAAAGTGTTTTATATGCTTGTAAAAACCGGTCGAAGACGCCGGAAAGATAGGGGCGAAAGTGAATAATCGAATGGAAGGCGGTGCCGGCCAGTTGTTCGTCGCTCATGTGGTTAACTTTTTGCCAGGTGTATTTGTTCGGCATGTCGGAGAACCAACTGGCGAAGTGTGGCAGCCAACTGGTGAGAACGTATAAACAGCGGGCGGCGGGAATGGCCAGGCGGACAGCGCGAGCGTCGAATTCGGCGCCCAGCCGGGCGGACATGGTGAGGAGGTAGCTGTCGATCAGGGTTTCGTCGGTGATGGGGCGTTCCTGGCGGATGACGATTTGGGAGCGACTGTCGTTTTCGTAGAGCAGATCGAACTGTTCCATGAAGCTGACTAAATCGAACAGGCCGGGCCCAATGCGCAGATCGTGCCAATCGAGCAAACGGTAATCACCCAGGAGGGAGATGTGCCAGTGATGGGCGTGGGGGTTGCCATGAAAGAGGGTGGGCGGCAGGCGTTTTAATGGCTCGAGCATGGGAACCGGGTCGTCAAGAAGGTCGGCTACGGCCGTCATGTGACTTTCGCTCAAAATACCCGGCCAGCCGCCCAGGCTGCGAATCACCGTGAGGCCGTTGGCGGCTTCCAGCAGGGTGGTCGCCAGACGGCCAGCGTTATGGATGGCATGCTGCGACAGGATGGTGGCCGGTCCGTGCTCGAAATAGACGGCCTGATCCCGGCGTAATTCTTCCCAGGTGTAGGTCTTCCCTTCGATGAAGTGGGGCAGGCCCATTGAGGCCAGTTCCGCGCCGCGCTGCCAGAAAAAGGTGTGCAGGCTGGCCAATTGTTCGACCAGCGCCTCGGCGTCGTCGGGCGTCCAGGCGGCGGCGGTAAAATCGTTGGCAACGTCTTCGAGAACGACCCAGCCGTGGTCTTCGTGCAGATGGGTGTAGAGGCAGCGCGGCGTGAGCGTGGGCAGGTGGACGCTCAGTTCTTCGTAAAAGATGGTTTCCTCGCGGTTGGTCAGTTTGCCGATGAGGGTGATGGGGTCGGAGCAGCCGTCGAGGGTGAGGATGTAGCGGTTGACGTGATGGCGATAATGGCCGGTTTTGGAGATGCGGATGGGTTCGGCGGCAACGGCCGTTACCAGCACGCTCGAATCTTCTAAATCCAGCCGCAGCAGCTCCGACCAGGCGGCCGGATCGCGTTTTTGCAGTTGGGCGACGTCTACTTGTGATTGACCCATAACACGCGGGATTGTAAGGCGGAACGGTTGTGCTGACAAGCGCACGCCGCCAGCGGCGAAAGCCAGGCGATGCCGAAGCTCTTCTTCGTGTATAATCAGACAGTACGTGAACCTTTCATTACAATGGCGCGCTCGTTAAGATGGTTGGTATCTTGATGATGGGGAACGGCCGTAACCATATCGCCAGAACTCTGTATCGAGAATCAGTCGCATTTTCCCCTGGCCGACCATTGCGCTGCGTATTCTGCAGCATGTTGTGGCTTTGGCGGCATAGAAGACAATCCGTCTTCTCCAGGGCAACCATCGCCATCAGCGCAGTCGAATCCTAAACAGCCCGGTCATGTACGAGGTGGAGCAAATGACCCAACACCCAAACGCCCGAACCAGACCACAAACGTCGTCGAACGTTTTGGAACAACAACCTGTGGCCGCGCAATTCCTAGAAGTGCCTATCAACCACAAACCCGCTTCATCTACCAGGCCGGTCAACGCATTACCATGAGTACCGAGAAAGCCAGTTCAGGCAACATAGAACGCCCACAGGCCCAGACGGCCGTCACGCCAGCGCCTACCGATCCAGACCATGAAGCGCCGGAAGCCGGGCAGCAGACGCGCCCCGAGTGGCAAAAGTATCAGCTCGAGTTGGAGAAGCAGAACCAACAACTGCGCCAGACCCAGGCGGAATTAGAAGCCTCGCGGGCGCGTTATTTTGACCTGTACGATCTGGCTCCGGTCGGTTATGTGACCTTGAATGAGGCGGGGGTGATCCTGGAGGCGAACCTTACGCTGGCGGGAAAGCTGGGTCGGACCAGGGATGAATTGGTGGCACGGCCGTTAGCCCATTTCATCGCGCCCGCCGACCGGGATATGTTTGATCAACACCGTCAACAGCTTTTAAACACGGGTTCGCCGCAATCTTGTGAGCTGCGCCTGATCCATGCGCAGGGCCACGCCTTCTGGGTGCTTATCAAAGGCATCAAAACCCAGGATGAAACCGGTCTGCCAACGTGCCGCGCCACAATCAGCGATATCTCGGCCTACAAGCAGATGGAGCAAACCCTCCGCGAAAGTGAAAATCGTTTTCGCGCGCTCATCGAAAACGCGCCTGACGCGATGAACATCATCGGCGCCGATGGGCGGCTAACGTACGCCAGCCCGTCGGCACTGCGCATTTTGGGGTATACAGCCGCCGACACAGCCGACGTAAATATGGCCGAGCTGACACACCCGGATGATTTAACGGCCGTTCTCGCCATCTTGATGGAAATTATTCAAGAGCCGGACAAAGTCGCCACCACCCGCTATCGCTTCCGGCACAAAGATGGAACCTGGCGCTGGCTGGAGAGCACCATTTCCAACCTGCTCAACGAGCCTGGCGTCGAAGGCATCCTCTTCAATTTCCGCGACATCACCCAGCACAAACAGGCGGAAGACGCCGCCCAGCGGCAAAGCGAACAGATTCGCCTTCTCTACGATGCCAGCCGGCGGCTCAATCGAACCCTGGACCTGGATGAAATTTATCAAACAGTCTATGATTTTCTAACGGCCGTTCTGCCCTGCGACACCCTCCTCATCTCCGCCTTCGATCCGGCGACCGAACGCATTACCTGCCGCGCCTACTGGGCACGCCAGGGAGAACGCCTGGACGTCAGCAACTTCCCCCCCATCCCATTAGAGCCGGAAGGCCAGGGCACGCAAAGTCTGGTCATTCGCACCGGCCAATCTCTATTACTGAATGATTACCTCACCCAACGCCAAACCTCGCAAACTGTTTACCAGGTCGATGACGAAACCCACGACATCCTGGAATTAGATGAAGTCCCGCCGGACGCCGAGGTCACCCGGGCGGCGCTCATCGTCCCCCTCAAAACCGGCGAGATCGTCACCGGCGTTATTCAAGTCATGAGCTACCTGCCCGATGCCTACACCGAAACGCACTTAAAGCTTCTGGAAGCGCTCGCGCTGCACATCAACGCCGCGCAAACCAATGCGCTGCTCTATTCCCAGGTACAAAATGAGCTGAACGAACGCAAACAAGTAGAAGCCGCCCTGCGCGAAAGCTACGAAAAATTCCGGACCGTGGCCGATTTTACTTATGATTGGGAATATTGGATTGGGCCAGACGGCCGTTACCTCTACATCTCCCCCGCTTGCGAACGGGTAACCGGCTATACCGCCCAAGAATTCATGGCCGACAGAAATCTGCTCAGATCCCTAATCCATCCCGAAGACCGGGCCAAAATTGCCCACCACAACCTAGACGCCATCACCAGCAAGGAACCCATTAGCCTTGACTTCCGCATCTATACCCGCGCCGGCGAGGAACGCTGGATCAACCACGCCTGCCAACCCGTTTACCGGTCCGATGGCACCTGGCTGGGACGGCGCGCCAGCAACCGCGATATTACCGAGCGCAAACAAGCAGAAGAGGCGCTGCGCGAAAGTGAAGCGAAACTGCGTCTACTGTTTGAGATTTTGCCAGTAGGCGTCTCCATCCTGAACGCTAATCAACAGCTTGTCTATATGAATCCTGCGTTAGCAGACATCCTGCAAATCGATCAGAAGGGTCTGCGCCAAGGAGATTACCAGCAAAGGCAGTATATTGCGCCGAACGGCGCGCCGATGCTGCCGAAGAATTTTGCCAGCGCCCGCGCCCTGAACGAACAACAACCCATTCAGCACGTGGAAACAGGCGTCGTCAAAGAAGATGGCCAGATCATCTGGACCGAGGTCAGTGCAGTCCCGGTATCTTTTCCGGACTGGAAAGTGGTGATAGTCACCACGAATATCACCGAACACAAACAGGCCGAAGAGGCGCTGCGCGAAAGCCACCATCACCTGGAAGCAACACTAAATGAGCTGCGTCTGGCACAGACGCAGCTCATTCAGCAAGAGCGGTTGGCCGCCGTCGGCCAGTTGGCCGCCGGCATCGCCCACGACTTCAACAACATCCTGGCCATCATCACGCTCTACGTCGACATCAGCCTGCGCTCGCCAAACATATCCCCGGAAATATACAAGACCCTGCAAACAATCGGCCATCAGGCAGAGCGAGCCGCTCACCTGGTGCAGCAAATCCTGGATTTTGGCCGGCGCGCCATCCTCAAATCCCGTTCGATAGACCTGTCGTCGCTCCTCAAAGAACAGGTGGAATTGTGGCAGCGCACCATACCGGAATCCATCACCTTTCACCTTGACGAAGTCGCTGTCGGCTGCATGGTTTATGCCGACCCCACACGCATGCAGCAAATGCTCACCAATCTGGTGCTCAACGCCCGCGACGCGATGCCCCATGGCGGCGACTTGCGCCTGGACCTGGCCTACCTGCCGGCGGGCAGTCCCGATGTGCCGCCCCTGACCGACAAGGCAGATAACGCCTGGGCCCGGATAACGGTCCGCGACTCGGGCACGGGCATATCTCCGGCGGACATGCCGCATATCTTTGAGCCGTTTTTTACGACCAAGGCGCCGGGCCAGGGCAGCGGTCTGGGACTGGCCCAGGTTTACGGCATTGTTAAACAACACCACGGGTATATTGACGTGCAGACGGCGGAGGGTGAGGGCACAACCTTCACGATTTATCTGCCCGCGCTGGCGGCGACGTCCGCAAAACCAACGGCCGTTTCCCAAACCACCCTACGCCAGGGCCAGGGCGAAACCATTTTGGTCGTAGAAGATAACCCCACCCTGCGCGACGCCCTGGCCAGCACGCTGACTTTATTGAACTACCAGGCGCTGACTGCGGCTAACGGCCGTGAGGCCCTGACCATCCTGGAACGGCAGACGGCTATGGAACAGAAAATCTCCCTGGTGCTCAGCGACCTGGTCATGCCGGAGATGGGCGGCAAGGAATTGTTCCAGGCGCTGCGGCAGCGCGGCCTGACGCTGCCGGTGGTGATCTTGAGCGGCCACCCCATGCGGACCGAAATGCAGACGCTGCGCGACCAGGGGCTGGTTGGCTGGCTGCTGAAACCTTACGACATCAAAGACCTGGCGGCCACCTTGGCCCGGGCCTTAGGCCGGGATGAACCGCCGCCCGGCGTGGCGCAAACCACTCCGGGTCACAGCCTATAGCCGGGGAGCTGCCTGCCAGTCGGAGAAGCCACAAGGCTAAGCAAGCCACCAAACCATGTAGGTTGGCGCGTGCCAGCGCCTTCCCGCCGCGTTGCCTTTGTCGCCCCGGGCCGCGATGGGCTGACTGAGGATAGGAAATTTGGGGGATACGGCCGTTTTCCATCTCCCCGCCCGCCCCCTTTGGAGTACAATAACCCTATCGTGTTTCACCAACCGGCAAAGCAACCTAAGGAGGAATGGTATGCCCCGTTTACAACGACTCGCGCTTATCCTTTTGTCAGGCGTCTTCAGCTTTTTGCTGCTCCTGATCCTGTTACCACGCCCCGCCACCGGCCAGGAGGCCCCACAACCCGCCCCCAACACGCCGTTAGGCGGCAGCGCCATCCCCATTAGCCGCAACGACGAAGGGCGCCTCAACGACGCCCACCTGAGCGTCTTTGGCCCCAACATTTGCACGTCCTACGGCGACCCGTTTTCGCCCATTACCCCGACCTGGACCGCCACGCCCTGGTTAAATCCGGCCGATTTTGCCGGATTGTACACCTATCGTTTCCAGATTCGTATCCCGGCCGATTACCCTGACGACATTTTGCGCGTGGAAATTTTTGACCCTGATTCCATCAACAAAGCCGCTATTTATGACGAGGTGATCTACTCCGCTCTGGCAACCACCTTGAACCCCACGCTGTTCCCGCCCGGCCTTCACACCAAGAGCTGTCCGGCTGGTGACACTAATCAAAAACAACCCTGCCTGATTGCCACCGGCGAAGAGAGTTTGGTGGGCACAGGGCCTGATCTGACGATCGACCACATCAACCCATTCTGGCTGGTGCGCGTGGACGAAAACCGGGGCACCAGCACGCCGGGCGTCTGTGGCGAACCGGCCAACTACACGCCGGCTTACAACACAGCCACGCGCTATGAGCTGTCTTATTTTCGGGAAGGGGCCAATGGCGCGGTGGAACAGATTGCCCTGGCGGAATACAACGGCCAAACGGGTGACGGCGTGCGCGACAACGGCGACCACGACACCGATTTGCGCTGGGTGTCGCCCGGCGGCCAGACGAGTTTCGACCAGCCGGTTTTTGTGCCGGCCAATTTCGGCAGCTTTGCCGTGAATCTGGCCGAAAACGCCCCAGACATAGTGATTGATCCCGTGACCGGCGAACGCACGCTGTATCTGGAGATCACGGCCGTTTCTGGCGCATCTGAAAACGGCTTCCAACTCTGGGCAGGGCCGGCCATTTACATCAATGCCGTCCCCAGCGCCGCCAACGACCGCAACTTGTACATCTTGAACAATCCGCACAGCCATTACACGGCCGGCGTGGTCATCGAAGCGCTCGATTTTCTACCCATCAACAGCAACACGGATAATCAGACCATCGTCCCCCTGTCAACCATCGGCCCGGAATACGCCGGGCAGACCATCACCGTCAGCCATTTTGACGTGGACGCCGGGGCAAAACCGCCCGTTGTGTTTTACATGGATTCATTGGCCTTCACGCGCGATGCGTCAACCGACAACATCAATGAACTGGCTACCGATTTTGCCGTGTCGTATGGCGGAGAGGTAGATCCCGACGGCCGTTGCTTCGACAACGGGTCATCTTACTCCGGCGAATGCAACAATACCTGGGTCAACCCGGTTTACACTATCACCCTGCCCAGCGAACAATCCTGCGACTACAGCAATCCCACGCCGCAAACCTGCACGCCGTTTTACGGCGGCCACCTGCTGGCCACGCTCAACGCCGGCTTTCACGATTCCTATGCCTGGACGGTTTCACTGCCGGAACGGCCGTCTCCCGACACCACCCTTGCCTGTTCCGCCTTCCCCATCGGCCTGCAGCAAGGCGTGCGCTCCGTCTTGCCCCCCGATGACCCCGGCAGCGCAGCCAACAGTTGGCCCGATAATTTCCAATACCCACTGGTGGCTCCCGTTTACGCACGCTTTGTCGATCACCAGCCCAACATCCCCCTGACCGACGCCCGGCCCGGCTATCTTTACAAAATCGACAGCGGCCTGAGCGCCGGAAACTTTACCTGGCTCAATTGGAATGTGTGCAGCGCCGACAGCGCCGCCCTGGAAAACAGCCTCGCCTGGCCCGGCAACAGCCGCGATTACACACCGCTGACCGGAAGCTGTGCCGCCTTTACGCCGCGGGTCGCCGGTTACGTCGAACCGGGCGACCCCGCCGACCGCAGCCTGCATCGCGGCGATCACATAGCGGCGTATACGGGCGTGGCGAATACCGCCGGCATTCTGAGCAAGTTGGCCGGCCACGTCGATCTGGATCGCACGCTGCGCCTGCCAATCTGGCAAGAATCGGCCGCCAGCGGCGCGGACCCGGCCATAGTGGTCAGCCGGTTTGGCCTCTTCCGCATCGTCGGCTACAACCTGACCGAAGGCTGGCTGATGGTGGAGTTTGTGGGCTGGGATGATTCCTGCGGGCAAACGGCCGTGCCCCTGGACACGCTCACCCTCTCTGGCCCCACAACTGAAGAAGCGCTGACGAATGTGGCGATCACGGCCGTTATCTCGCCAGACAACGCCACGACGCCCATCCTCTACACCTGGGAAGCCACCGACCTGGCTCCCATCGACGATACCGGCGGCACGGCCGTTAGCCGCCTGTTTACCTGGCCCCAGCCCGGCCCCAAAACCATCACCGTCACCGCCGCCAACGGCCAAAACACCGTCACCGCCACCCACGCCCTCACCATCACCGCACCAACCCGCGTCGATCTGACGATTGGCCCGTTGGAACTGGTGACAACCCCGCCCATCACCGCCGGCCAGCCGGTGACTTTCCGCAC
>ERZ795053.2562-NODE-2562-length-21801-cov-5.805160_pt1 | contig 21801 bp, 20 predicted proteins | sample MGYA00375137_ERZ795053 | MGnify/ENA primary metagenome ERZ795053 (study PRJEB30182, sample SAMN05720284) | activated sludge metagenome | isolation source: Anaerobic digester | place: Hong Kong | collected 2014-12-17 ...
CTACACAACCGAACACACTCTTTCCCTACACGACGCTCTTCCGATCTCTTGGCGTGCACGCCAACTGGCCAAGGTTTCAAGCAAGGGAACGATTGAAGCAACGCAGGCCAACTCGGCCGCGCAGAACGCAGGAGAAGGCGCATGAGTGAGCACCTGCGTTGTGAGAATGTAAATGTGCGGTTCGGCGGTGTCGCTGCTTGTGATGGCGTTTCGCTATCGGTGGAGAAGGGCAAGGTCGTCGGTCTGATCGGCCCCAATGGAGCGGGTAAGACGACACTGTTTAACGTGATGACGAGGTTCCAGGATTTCCAGGAGGGCAACCTTTATCTCAACGGAGAAAACATCAACCGACGACAACCTCACGAAATGTCAGGGCTAGGACTTTCGCGCACATTCCAAAACATCAACCTGTTTGGGGAACAGACTGTCCTCTCCAATATTCTGATCGGATCACACCGGCTGATTGGCAATCCGATCTCGAGCCTGTTCTGGCTGCCCGGTGCGCGTGCGCGGGAAAAGGAACTCATCGCGAATGCGGTTGAGATCGCAAGCATGTTGGGTCTTGAGGACGAACTCGACATCGAGGTCAAGAATCTCGCATACGGATCTCAAAAGCGTGTCGAGTTGGCGCGCGCACTTGCATCGCGGCCGCAGATCATGCTGCTCGACGAGCCGGTCGCCGGCTGTAATGACGAGGAGACGGCCGAGATCACGAATATCATCGGAAAACTCAACCGCGATCTGGGTATGACGATCTTGCTTGTCGAGCACGATATGTCGATGGTGATGTTGGTGTGTGACTACATCCACGTGATAAATTTTGGCGCAAATCTCGCAACGGGTACACCCGAAGAGGTGAGGACAAATCCGGATGTGATCCGCGCATATCTCGGGGAGGATGACTGATGTCCCTTCTCGAACTATCCGACATTGAGACGAACTATGGAGCGGTGCGTGCACTGCGAGGCATCTCTCTGAAGGTCGAGGAGGGCGCGATGATTGCTCTGCTCGGTGCCAACGGAGCGGGCAAATCGACAACACTCAAGTCGATCAGCGGAATGGTGAAGCCGGCGCAGGGACAGATCCTCCTTGACGGCAAGTCGATCATCGGTCTCACGCCCAACCAGATTGTAAGGCAAGGCATCGCGCAGGTTCCCGAGGGACGCAAAGTCTTCAAGAATCTAACTGTTCGCGAGAACCTCGCGATGGGAGCCTACGCGCGTTCCGATCATAAGGGTATCACGGACGATCTTTCGCTTATATTCACCCTGTTCCCGCGGCTCAAGGAGCGAGAGGCTCAGCTTGGTGGCTCTCTTTCGGGTGGCGAGCAGCAAATGCTGGCGATCGGGCGTGGCCTGATGGCGCGGCCGCGCCTTCTTCTGCTCGACGAACCCTCACTTGGCCTGGCTCCGATTGTGATCGCGGATATCTTCGCCACGCTGCTGCGCGTCAATCGCGAACGCAAGATGACGATGTTGATCGTCGAGCAGAATGCAAACATTGCCATGAAGAGCACGAGCTACGCCTACGTTTTGCAGGTCGGCAAAATCGTTATCGAGGGAACCTCTGTGGAGCTGCGATCAAAAGGTAAGCTGCTCGAGAGCTACATGGGAGGGGGCTAGGCGTTGGCAAAAGCATAACGCCGTAAAATGCGGGCAAGCACTCCATCAGGAAAAGAGAGTGCAACACGATAAGATTCTTCGAATTGCTGCGCTTTATTTGGTCGTAGCAACAGGGGTGCGCGGTGCGTCAAGCCGGCTCGCCCGGCGCTGCCTCGCAGCGCTCAAAACTCCGGGAGAAAAAGAAACCGGTCAGCGGTCGTATCCTGGCATTCAAGAGAAGCCTTGTCGCAGTTGGAGGAACGGCATGCATAACGCAAAGATACTTGGAATATCACTGCTCGCCTTAATGGGCTCGATGACCGCCGCAGTGGCCGAAAACGGTCCGGGGGTAACCGACACGGACGTACTGATCTGCTCGTATCAGCCGATGACGGGGCAGGTGTCGAGCTACTTTCGTATGGGAAAAGGGGCGGATGCCTGGTTCAAACACGTTAATGAGAACGGTGGGATCAACGGGCGCAAGATCGACTTTAAAATGGTCGATGACAAATACGAACCACCGCGTACCGCCGACATCGTGAAACGCTTCGTCGAACGCGACAAGTGTTTTGCGATTGTTGCGCCGCTTGGCTCTGCTCCGACGACTGCAGTGATCGACTATATCGTCGAGAACAAGGTGCCGCTTATCGGTGCTGGGACCGGTGCGGAAAAGAACGTCTACTACAAAAGCCGGTATGTGTTCCCTCTGTACCCTCCTTATGACCTCGAGGGTACGGAACTCGTCCGGTTTGTGAAGGAGGTGTTTAAGGCCAAGAAGATCGGCGTTCTCTATCAGAACGACGCTTCGGGAAAAACGCACATGCAGGGCATCGAGGCCGGCCTCAAGAAGTACGGTGGAGTTGAGATTGTCGCTGCCGAAAGCTACCAGCCCAAGGAAGTCGACGTCTCTTCTCAGGTCATAAAGTTGAAGAGTGCTGGTGCGGAAGCCGTCATTTGCTCGTGTGCACCCGAGCCCGCAGCGAAGTTTTACACCGAGCGGCGCAAGCTTGGTTGGGATGTACCGGTCGTCAATGTGTTCTTCGGCAAGAGCCCGAAGGTGCCGGAGCTGGCTGGCAAGGAAGCGGTAGAGGGTGTCTACTTCTCTACGATTTTCCGCGAATGGGATGACCCATCTCCGGAAATCCAGCAAGCCAAGACCATCCTCAAGAAGTACTACCCTGAGGAAGATCCCGATGCGGTGCATCTATGGGGCTTCACCGGCGCGCAGATCTTTACCGAAGCACTTAAGCGTATGGGCAAGGATCAGATCACGCGCGAACGGCTGATCGATACGCTCGAGAGCATTCATGACTGGAAGGGCAGCGTGGTGCCCAACGTATCCATTGGCAAAGTTAACGAGGGCGATACGGCAATTAAACATTTGCTCGTGCCGACGATGTCCTTCGTTGTCTACAAGGATGGCGGCTTCAAACCGTTTATTCCTCCGTGGCAGAAGTGAGCCGCGAAACGACCCGGGCTGCTGCGATGCAGTGGCCCGGTTCACTGCCTCGTGTGGTGCAATGGCCATGCGTGAAATCGACCGGGGCCCCTCACGCAGTGATGGTCATTGGAGCCAACCGGTGATCGACCCCCAAGAACGAGAAGTTTAAACTGTTGCGATCTGCAGATTGGCAAGTGTCGGTTTGCCGTGATGCGAGACATGGTGGAGAAGCGCAATGGTAGGAATTATACGTGGGGCAATGCCGCTTCAGCGGAAGCGCGTTATTGACGCTCTGCATCTACGCGAACCTGACCGCGTGCCGATCGGTCTGTGGGGTACGGTCGAGGGGTATCAGAGTCTACGTGCTGGGCTCGGCATGTCCTACAACAAAGAGCCGCGCAATTACCGCACGGGTTCGACAACGTGGACGACAGACATCGCCTTCGAACTTGATCTGGCCGAAAAGCTGGACCTCGATTTTGTTCGAATTTCTATTGGCCCTCCTGGCGGCTCACCAGGGTTCCGCCCGATCAAGTTCGACGAGGTGCCATTTGACATGGGAATCTCGCCGCCCCCGCCAGACGTCGAAATCAATGTTGACGAATGGGGTGTAATTCGAAAGTGGACGCCGCATGAAAACGGTGGCTACTACGAAATGATCGGCTATCCACTGTTCCACGCAACGAGTGCGCCGCTTGCCGAAGGTCTGCGTGAACTTGCCGCCTTCCCGTGGCCCGACCCTTGGGACGAAGCGTGCTGGCAGGATAGTCCAATTCCCGGCATGACCTTGCGCGAATACTGCAAGTTTGTGCGCGAGGAAACGCCGTTCGCTTTGATGGGGCAGGGTGGGCGCGGTGGCCTGTTCGAACAGGCCAAATACATGGTCGGCTATGCCAAGATATTTTCCGACTTCATCGAAAGTCCGGAGTTTCTTGACGCGCTTCTGACAAAGCTTGTTGACCTTGAGATCGAGTTCAACAAGGCCTTTCTCGATCAAGTTGGAGAATACCTCGATTGGCTGCGAATGAGTCCTGAAGATCTGGCCAGCGAGAAGACGGCATTCACCTCAATCTCCATGTTCGAAAGGCAGCTGAAGCCGCACTACTACCGGGCCACGCAAGAGGTCAAGAAATACTATCTGCAGAAAAACCCACACGGAAAGATCCAGTTCCACAGCTGCGGTGCGATACCCGAGCCGTTTATGCGTCATCTATTGGATTGCGGCGTTGATGGCTACGACAGTCTGCCGCCAAAAGTGGCTCGCCATTCCAACCCGGCAGCCAAGAAGCGTCAGCTTGGCCGAGAGATGTTTTTCTACGGCGGCATCGACGTGCAACAGACGCTGCCACATGGAACGGTTGAGGATGTGCGGGCAGAGGTGCGCGCCCGAATTTGGGAGATGGGCCATGGCGGCGGCTTGCTGCTTAGTTCCTCCCATCGGCTTGAGCACGACGTGCCCATCGAGAACACGCTTGCCATGATCGACGAGTGCAAGACCTATGGCAAATATCCGCTACCTGTTGAGCCGCCTCCGGGCGCCGATACAGGTGAGGGCTACGAGCCTTGGGACCCGCGCCCTAAGCGCAAGCGGAAACCAGCCGCTGCATGACGATTGATACGTCGCACGATGGCTGCATGAGCTTGTGCGTACAAGAGGGAATGAAAAAATGGCACTGACGATCGACACCGACAAGGAACCCGATATCGAGGACTTGCAGTTCGATATTGATGAGACGCGCAAGACCGACCGCTGGAATGATGCTCCTGGCGCCATCAAGGAAATTTTCCACCAGCTGGAGTGGAATATCATCGATGGTGAGCACCATGGCACAGTTGAACTTATCGACGCTTGCCTGAAATCAGAAGTGTCGCCACGCACGCTTGTCGCTGGTCCGATGGCTACCGGTATCGCTGAAGTCGGGCGGCGATTCAAGATGGACGAATATTTCCTGCCTGAAGTGATGATGTCGGCGAAATGCATGCATGAGGCGTTGGGTCGCCTCAAGCCGCTGATTATTGCAGAGAAATCGATAGATATCGGCACTGTCGTCGTGGGAACAGTGCAGGGTGATCTGCACGACATCGGCAAGAAGATTGTTTCGATGATGATGGAGGCTGCCGGATTCACCGTCATTGACCTTGGTGTTTCGGTGCCGCCCGAGGACTTCATCAATGCTATCCGCGAACATAAACCGAAAATCGTAGGGTTCTCGGCGTTGCTGACGACGACGATGAACATGCAGTCGGAGACGCTCAAACTCATTGCTAAGGAAGGTCTGCGCGATCAGGTCAAGATTTTCGTTGGCGGCGCACCGATTAATCAGGCGTGGGCGACCAAGATTGGTGCGGACGCGTATGCTGCCGATGCGTTGATCGCGGTAGAAAAGGCAAAGGCTGTCATTGATCGCTTTCACAATATAGCAGGCGGTGATCAGCAGGTAGCGGACGCCATGCTTGAACTCGATCGTCAAAGGGAACTTGTGAAGGCGGAGAAGGCATGAGCCTGGAGCGCATGACCGGGAGGCTGGGCAGCTTCGTTGCGGGCCAACACACGCGTATGCGTCCCCCAGTTGTGATTGCCGTTCTCATAGCGGTCGTTGGGCTTTTTGGCTTTCTTGGTCCTGCTTGGGGGTACGGATTTTTTGCAATAGCGACGTTGCTGCTTCTTGCAGGGCTTTCGCTTGCCATCATTCTTGTGCTCACTCGCTACTTCGATACAGAGCAGCTCCAGCGTGCCACCAGCGGCGCGCTTTGGCTTGGAGCTTGGTGCTATGTGTTCGCAGTAGCAGCGCTGGCCGGTTATTTTGCCAACGAAACACTCAACGGGCGCATGCCGTGGAAGTGGATCGCGTTTGGCCCTGCTGCACTGGCTGCCATCGTGGTCCTTGATTGGGGATTGTATCGCGTCATCTTTAAGCGCAATCAGGCAACGCTCGTGCGCTATGGCGGGGTTATCGGGCGAAAGTGGATCGATAGACCGGCGTTACTGCGTACGTTCGTTGACGAGGTCGTTCTGCATCGTACACTTTTCAGTGTTAGTCCGTTTCGCTGGGTCCGCCATCAGCTGATCTTGTGGGGATTTGCCCTCATGTTGATTGTCGAGTTGGGTGCGGTGTTTCTTCGAGAGGTGTTTCCTGCACTTGGCCTTAGCGATGTCTGGTACCTCCAAGATCATCCAGTGCGGTTGCTATGGGACGCAGCGTTTGATTTATCGGGCCTCATGATTCTGGTTGGATGCGTGTTGGCTCTGGTCTACCGCGCGCGTGTTAACGGTACTCCGGAGCAGAAATTTACTGATACGCCGACTGCCGTTTTTCTGCTTGTGGTGGTGGTGAGTGGGTTCATGGTGGAGGGTATGCGCATTAGCGCTGTTCCGGCCGCGCTTCATGATGCAGCTTCGCCGATGGGTGCTCTCGTCGCTGCCGCGCTGTCACCTGTGGCGCCAGTAGCGGCGATTACGTATGAGCTATCCTGGCTGACGCACGCTCTCCTCTCCTGCTCGTTTATAGCTTACGTGCCGTTAAAGCGGTTGATCCACTCGTGTGCCACGCCGATTGGGCGGCTGGTGAATTCACAAAGTGGAATGTTGGCGGCCAAGAAAGAGCGGTCACTACGGGGATTGCTTGAGCGGTGCCCGCCCGATTAATCGAACAGATAAGGACTTGGGAACTTGCAACGACAGCTGTGTACAATCATTGTCACATAAAGTTGAAAGAAATGGGAACCCGTGGCACATTTAAGCTGACAAGAAAAAAGGGAAACCAATGAGCGATGTCAATGAGGTGTCGATCAACTGCGAGTGGAACGGGCTAAAAACCCAAGACGTTCGTACGATCGGCATATCGAATGTGCCAGAGCTTACACAGTATGGCTGTTGCGTTGATCGATGCGGCCAACGGCCGTTACGTCATTGTACGCAGGTCAGTGATGTGAACGTTTGTTGATGCGCTTAGTGACAGCCCGAGCCACGCCAGCGTGGTGGAGTTGACGATCTTTATGTGATTTTTGGCAGCCTAACATCACAAGTACCATTCAATCCGGGAAGGTATGCTCTATGTGGACTAAGGCCGGTGTTAAGGAGATCACGAAACAAATCGATTGGGCCCGCCTACACACTTTTCTGGTGGTCGGGGAAGAGGGTACCTTCACGCGTGCCGGCCGCAAACTGAACCTTAGCCAGTCTGCTATCAGTCGGCAGATTTCGATACTTGAGGGAGAACTCAAGACGCCGTTATTTCACCGAACATCGCAAGGTCTTGTGTTTACCGAAGCAGGGCAGGATTTTTTCAATACGGTCAATTCGATTTCGGACAAGCTTGCGATGGGACTGGCGCGGCTGAATGAGCAACGCGAAAGACCAGAAGGCCCCTTGCGGATTACGACCACGGTAACGTTTGGCTCTGCTTGGCTGTCCTCGCGGATGACTGAATTTCATCAGGTCTATCCGGATATTTCAGTCTCGCTCATACTTGCCGACAACCTCGAGCTGGATCTTTTGCACCGACAGGCGGACTGCGCGATACGCTTCAAGCAACAAACTGAACTGACGTTGGTTCAGCGCTACCTCATGACGGTGCAGTACCATCTTTATGGCTCGCGTGCTTACTTTGAAAGACGCGGATTTCCCACGGATCCTGTTGATCTCGATACTCACGATCTCATTGTCTACGGCGACGACGCCGCAGTGCCCGTTGCTGATATGAATAGGGTGCTCACGATCGGCAGGCCTTCGAACGATCCACCTCGCGTGCCAACGCTCTGCATCAATAGCGTCTATGGTATCTTCCGCGCAATCTCCAGTGGGCTCGGAATCGGCGCTCTGCCGCAATATATCGCCGAGCAGGATCCGGAGATCGTGCAGGTTTTGCCTGAGTATCCCGGGCCAACGTTCGAGGTCTATTTCGTTTATCCAGAAGAGCTTCGTCACTCCAAGCGCATTGATGCATTGAAGACATTTCTTGTCGAGCATTCCAAGTGTGAGCGCCGCCGCGTGCCGCGTAAGCGCAGTGAGGTTTCGCAAACCGAGCCATCACTGGGATGATCTTTATTGCGGCAACTGATGAAATGTAGCGGTGCGGTGGATCCTGTGTCAGACCAAGGTGACAATCCCGGCTCCCGGTTCAAACGTCATGGCAAGCGGCAGGGTGCGTCAGGCAAGAGCCTTCCCGTATCCCCGCAAATTGGTCCCTTCGTCGTTGAGGTTAAGGAAGGCGTGCACTATCGCTGGTGTTCGTGCGGTCTGTCCAAGTCCCAACCTTGGTGTGACGGAACTCATGTTGGCACGCAATTCGCGCCAATTGAGTTTGAGGCGCCGGTTAGTGGAAAATTCTATATGTGCGGCTGCAAGCGTTCAGACAACAAGCCGTTTTGCTTCGGCAATTGTCGAGGAATTCAACGTTCGTCCAGGTCATAATCGCGTAAGCGGGATTGTGTTTTGTGCAAACGGTGATTGGCCCTCTGCAAGCGAGGCGTGGTTGATGCATGCGCGTCGTTATAAATCCACCAAAACTTCGAGTGATTGCTCGTTGAGGCACTATTGCCCGCTGATGGCTGCAGTGCTGCCGACATGGTTGGCGGGGCTGGCGATGGGCTGATCCTGACCGCCGATTGCACTTTTGACAGCAACGTTGGCCGCTCCACATCGTGTCGCTGGAAAGTGCGCCGCCGTCATGGAGATTGCGAGCCAAGGCTCGGTTGTAGTGTTCCTGCTCCAAACTCTGCGGGCCCATTCAAGCGGGTCTACAACACGTCTTTAAGCGCTTCGCTTGTTGCTGGGAATATCAAGTGCGTGTGGGTGCAGGCCTCGCATCGCCAAAAGACGATAAAAGAACAATAGCATCGACTCCGATGTTCCATATTGTGAAACTCTGTATCGTATTCTAGAAAATATTTTGACATACAAGTGCTGAGCGGACATAAAAGAGGCAACCATGGATTGTGGCGGCTGAAATCAATAGGTCCGGTCTGAGCGGAACCAGATTGAACGGTTGAGGTTGTCCTGGATGGCTGAGTGTCTGCCTTATGGACGAGCGGTGTGCATTAAACGTTGCAGGGCCGTTCTTCTTTGAGGCTTTGCGGTGTGTCGGGCAGAATTGTTGAATGACGAGGTGGCTGGTTTTTTGATTTCCCAGAGCTTCAATAGTCATCAGCGCTGCACCATCGTCTGCTGAAGTGAGCGATAGAATTCGTTTGCGCTCTCATTGGTGCGCAACGCTTCTCAGATTTCTTTCGCCGCGGGCAGAAAGCGTTGCACTTCCGCGCACAAATTCTGCGGTGCAGAGCAAACCGACGTAACGCCGTGAAAAGAATGAAAGGATACTGCCGCCGCCAGATATCTAGATATCTGCCGCGCATGAACCGGGACCAAGAACCATAAATAAGAACACACGAAGGGTCAGGTTCAATGCGGTGCGGCACCAGTTACTTGTCACCTAACAGGGAGGAAACGGTGTGAAGAGACAAGTTAAATCGTTGGTCGCAACGGTGATGCTGTCGGCTATCTTTGGCGGCACAGCGGTCGCCGAAAATGCTGCGTTGCCTGAAATGCCTGCAGGCTATGGCAAGCGGCCAATTACCATCATTGTCCCATACGGCGCCGGTGGCGGCTCAGATCAGCTGACGCGCGCGATGGTGAAGGCGCTCGAAAACGTTTCGAGCCTGCATTTTCAGATCGTCAACAAGCCAGGTGGCGGGGGTACGGCAGCGATCCCTGACTTCATGATATCGCCGCCCGATGGGTACACCATCATGCAGCATATCGACACTGCTGCTGCGGCTTTTGCCAAAGGCGATATCCGCGAAAATCCCGCTACGGACTGGAGTCCGTTGTGCATCACGCAGATCACGTTCAGCCAGATCTATATTCGCCCCAGCGAGACCAGATATACGGACTGGGCTAGCTTTGTTGCCTACGCAAAAGCGAACCCCGGCAAGCTATCAATGGGGCTGCTTGGCAAAGTCGGCTCGCTTGAACTTGTAACGATGCGGCAGTTGTCGGAAGCGCTCGGGCTGGATCTGCGGCAGGTCACATTTGACAAGCCTGCGGAGACGTATGGCTCCTTGATTGGTAGTCAGGTGGACGTGCTGTTTGAGCAGCCTGGAGATGTGCGGACCTTCATCGATGCCAAGCAGATGAAGCCAATTCTGACGATACTCAATGAGCGTCCAAAGGCATTTGCCGATGTTCCAACACATCGTGAGGTGGGTGCAAATTTCGATCCTCTTTTGCGCTTTCGTGGCTTCTTCGTGAAGAAGGATACCGCTCCCGATCGCGTGAAGTATCTTGATGCTCTTTGCAAAGCTGGTTTCAACGAGGCAGGCTTCCAGAAGTTCAACGAAGCCAAATACATGAACTTGATCGACAGCTATCGCGACAGTGCCGGTGCGAAAGAGCTGATCGAGAAGTCCATCGCCAGCTACAAAGAAATCTACAAGGAAATCGGCCTCGTAAAATAATCGCGCACGATTGGTATCTGGTCGGCCTGTGGCTCTTCATTCGAGCCGCAGGCCGTGACCATATCCGTTGGCTCAGCTTCGCAAGTCAAGGATCAGGACAATGATTCAGACCCCCAGAGCCGCTGGCGGCTCGAGGCAATCAAACCAATATTTGCGGTGTTTTCTGGAGTGGGCCTTCTGGGCCGTGCTGGTTGGCGTTTTCTACCAGCAGACCACCTACTTTGATAAGGACATTGCAAACTATGCGTTCGGTGCAACGGGCTGGCCGCGCGTTGTGGCCATCACGGCATTCCTGGTGGCAACCTTTCAGCTCGTCATGCAGATCCATGCGCTTCGCATGGGGCTGGCGATCGAGGGCGGGCAGGGAAGAGCTGAGAGCATTAGCGCGGCACAATGGGCCCATCGAGTGGCAATCTTCATGTGGCCGTTTGTGTTCTTGTTTGTGACGCCGACCGTTGGCGCCTATGTGTCAATCCCGATTTTCATCGTTGGCTTCCTGCTGTTGCTCGGTGTTCGCAAGCCAATCCCGCTGGCGTTGGTCCTGGTCATCGTTTACGGCCTGCTTTTGGCGGTGTTCACGAGGTTTTTCTACGTTGCGCTGCCGCTCGGAGAAGAAACGTTCTTCTACGACGTCAACGTTGCCATTGTCGAATTTGTCAGGCTGGGAAGATAACCAACGATGGAACAGTTTATCCATGGCACGCTGACGCTGTTCGGCAGTGGAACCACAATCAGCATCTTCTTTCTCGGGTTGATTGGCGGAATGTTGTTCGGCGCCATTCCGGGTGTGAACATGCTGACGCTCGGCGCGGTGCTCTTGCCGTTCACCGCGTCTATGAGTGCCGAAAATGCAATCATGCTTTTTTCGGTGATCTATTGCGCGGGAGTTTTCGGCGGCGCAATTACGGCAATTCTGTTTAATATTCCTGGCGCCCCGGAGAACGCGCCAACCTGTCTTGATGGCTATCCGATGACCCTGAACGGACAGGCAGGCAAAGCGATTGGCGCGGCGGTGAGCTGTTCGGCCATTGGTGGAACGGCTTCCGCGCTTGTTATGATGCTGGCGACCGGTGTGGTTGCATCGTTTGCCGTGCGCACGTTCGGTCCGCCTGAGATATTTGCACTCATCGTCTTCGGCTTGACGGTGTCTGTGTCGATTGGCGCCAAGACGTTGTGGAAAGGCTGGCTGTCGGTGCTTGCCGGTCTGATGATAGCGGCGGTCGGCACCGATCCCATTGGTGGCGTGCCCCGGTTTGCGAACGGTTCAATTCTTGGAATGGAGTATCATTCCTACTACCTGACTGCGGGCATTCATTTCATTCCGCTGATCCTTGGATTTTTCGCGGTTTCGGAAGTGTTGGGGCAGGCCATCGCAATCGCCAAGGGCGAGCGCCAGCGGCCCAAGGCTTCGCTCGAGTTCCCGACGATTGCGGAGTTCATCGCATTGCGCTGGACAATTGTGCGTTCCGTTTTCATTGGCTTGTTTTCTGGAATTCTACCGGGAATTGGCGCAACGCTGGCAGCGTTCCTTGGCTATAGCCAGGCCAAGCAATGGTCCAAGCACCCGGAGAATTTCGGCAAGGGCGAGCTCGAAGGCGTCGTTGCTCCTGAAACAGCCAACAACGCTGCGACGGGTGCCGCCATGATACCGCTTCTCGCGCTCGGCCTGCCCGGTGGTGCGCTTACGGCAATGATCATGGGCATTTTCCAGATTCACGGAATGGAGCCAGGTCCGCTCATCTTCATCACATCTGGAGATCTTGTGTGGGTAACGTTTGCGGCGATGTTCTGGGCCAACCTGCTGATTATTGGTCTGGGCTGGCTGCAGACCAAAACGGTCGTTCATATCCTCAAGGTTCCGTTCCGTTGGCTGGCGCCGGGGATTCTCGTGCTGGCCATTGTTGGATCGTACGCGCTTCGCAATCTTTTCGTCGACGTTTGGATCATGTTTGCTGCGGGCGTTGTGGGGTATCTGCTTCGCTCGACCGGGTACTCCGCCGCAGGCGTCGTCCTTGGCGTCATTCTCGGTAGCATCGGAGAGTCTGCGTTTGCCAAATCCATGCAGTTGATGGATTACAGGATTGTCGAGTTCTTCGAACGCCCGGTCTCAGCACTGCTGTTGATCGCCTCTGTTGGCATGTTCATCGTGAGTGTCGTGAGCGAATGGCGCAATGGGCAAGTCAAAAAGGTTGTCCCCGGATAGCCCTATCTTTGCGGAGTGCGCGCGCATTGGCGTGCGGGCGCATTTGACTGGCGATGATTCTGGAGGAGAGCTTGGTCCAACCTTGTTTGAGCGAGACTGCTGTCACCATGGTCGGAGAAAGCCAACAGCCGGGATAAGACGTCATGAACATCCCGCGGCACGTTTCATCGACATATGGTTCCACCGGCACATGGAGAGCCTTGACATGAAGCTGACATTTGTTGGTTGCGGCGACGCATTTGGAAGTGGTGGACGCTTCAACACCTGTTTTCATATTGCCGCAACCAAGACCAATTTCCTTATCGATTGTGGTGCTTCGTCATTGATTGCGATGAAGCGCTTTGGCATAGACCGCAATGCGATCGATACGATCCTGATCACGCACTTTCATGGCGATCACTTCGGCGGGCTCCCGTATTTCGTACTGGATGCTCAGTTCTTTTCCAAGCGAACCACTCCGTTGACGATTGTCGGGCCGGAAGGATTGCGGACGGCCTATGAACGTACGGTGGAAGCTGCCTTCGTGGGCGCCTCCAAAACCAAACAGAAATTTGATATTCACTTCGTTGAAATTACACCCGGTGACCCGTTGCGTGCTGGGGGTCTGGAAATTACCGCTGCGCGTGTTCGTCATGGCCCAGTTGGTGGACCATTTCTGGCTTATCGTATTGCATTGGAAGACAGAATTATTGCCTACACGGGCGATACGGAATGGGTTGATGAGCTTCTCGCGGTTGGGCAGGACGCGGATCTGCTCATTGCTGAATCATATTTCTTCGACAAAGCCGTGCCGCTGCATCTTGATTTGAAAACACTTGAAGAGAAACTGCCATTGATCAAGCCGCAGCGTTTGATCCTGACCCACATGAATGACGCCATGCTCGCAAGGCTTTCCGAGATACAGCATGAAGCTGCTAGGGATGGCCTGGTTATTGAGTTGTGACGAAGTGCGATCCATCTCGCCATAGACGGCATTTCTGAGTGGCGCCTCGCAGGCGTGGCTTCTGGGTATCGTTGTCAGCGCTGGCCTTGGTGCCACAGCCACCATGATCTGAATTTCGATCCGCCGGTTGATTGTAGGGCCTCGAGGAGCTGTGCGGCGTCGTCCAGTGTCGGTGTCAGCGAGTCGAACCTTCTAAGAAATCTAGGTTTGCACACCCTCAGTCTACAAAAAATTGCGCTGCGGAATATTTTAGGCTATAAACTCCGATCAAATCAATCGGAGTAATCATGGCTTTCATCAGCACAGGAGTCGAGTACGGCCTGCATTGCCTGTTGTTTCTCGTGAAGCAGGGGGGCTTGAACGCCAGTCCGGGGAGCCGCGACCTAGCTGACCTTCAGGGCATACCGGCGGAATTTACGGCCAAGCTGTTCACGAAAATGCAAAAGGCAGGACTCGTGGAAACGTCAGAGGGGCTGCGTGGCGGCATTCGCCTTGCGCGCGATCCATCCAAGATCACGGTCCACGATGTCGTGCTGGCAATCGATGGCGAACGAGCGATGTTCGAATGCCGGGAAATCCGCGAAAATTGCGCGATCTTTGATGGGACAGCGCCGTCGTGGGCAACCGCTGGTGTCTGCTCGATCCACGCGGTGATGCTTGAGGCCGAACGGGCCATGCGCGCCTCACTTAGCAAGACGACATTGGCGGATCTCGCCAACGCCGTGTCACGCAAGGCGCCGAAAGCCTATGCACGCGACATCTCAGGCTGGCTTGAAGAGCGCGTGAATGCCCGAAAACAACCTGAAACAAGGAACTGAAACCATGAAATTGCTGCGTGTCGATGCAAGTCCTAAAGGTGCAAAATCCAACTCACGAATGCTGGCCGATGAGTTTATTGACCACATCGCCAAGGGCTTTCGGGATCTTGAGATCGATCATCTGGATCTGGCTAAGGAAACGCCCGCACATGTAACTGCCGAGTTTGCCAAAGCCACCTATACCCCGGCAAGCGAGCGCACGCGGGAAATGAAAGATACGCTGAAAGCCTCCGATGAGCTGTGTGCACGCCTGCTTGATGCTGATGCATTGCTGTTTTCGATGCCGATGTACAACTGGTCGATGCCGTCGGCATTCAAAGCCTATATCGATGCGATTGTGCGCACAGACCTGACTTACGGGTTTACGCCCGATGGGGGCACGCAAGGCTATCTGAAGCATGACAAGGTGCTGATCATCACCACGCGTGGTGCCAATCTGAGTCCTGGATCGCCATATGCCAGCATGGACGCGCTCACGCCTGCCCTGCGTGCGGCGTTCGGGTTTATGGGGATTGCCAACCCGGATATCGTGAATGCCGAACCTATGCAGTTTTCAAATGCCGAAGACCGCGAGGAGGGGCTGCGAAAGGCTCGGGCAGGATTGCGAAACGTTGCAGATAAGTGGATGCAGGCTGCATGAGGGGGCTGCGGCCGCTCGCCAACGCGGATTGGGGTAGCGTCTGGCTGAATTAAGCCGCCGCCACTTTGCGCTCAGATGTTCAAATTCGTAGCATCCCCACACAATCCTGCGAAGCGGCATCTCGATGCCAACGTGCGCAATCGCGAAATGCTGGACATGGCGCAAGTAACGCATGAGTATTTGGTTTTGAAAGCAAGGAGCGGAGTGCGGGATCGCAAGGCGCAGCCTATCTTGATCTGGATGCAAGCACATGAAGAAAGATCGTAAGATGGCTGCTGTCGAAGACCTCGCGAAATCGAAAGTAAGGGTGTCGGTTGAGCCGGTATCGGCGGATCGTGATACCATCTTCTGGACTGCCGTATGTGCGCGCGATCGTGCCTATGACGGGAAGTTTTGTTATTCCGTCTCTACGACCGGTGTTTATTGCCGCCCGTCCTGTCCGGCACGTCTGCCCAATCGCCAAAACGTCGCGTTTCACGCATCGTGCGAAGACGCCGAGAAGGCTGGGTTTCGTCCCTGCAAGCGCTGCAGACCCAATGAGGCCTCGCTTCACGAGCGTTATGCGACAAAGGTGGGTGAGGCATGTCGCCTGATCGAGGCGGCCGAGGAGCTGCCAAAGCTCGACGCGTTGGCGCATTCTGTCGGACTTAGCCCGTACCATTTCCATCGCGTGTTCAAATCCATCGCCGGCCTGACGCCCAAGGCCTACGCCATCGCGCACCGACACAAGCGGGTGCGTGAAAATCTGCAAAGCAGCCGATCGGTAACCGAAGCCATCCATCAGGCCGGCTTCAACTCCAGCGGCCGATTTTATGCGAACTCCGATGAGGTACTTGGCATGACGGCGAGCAGCTTCCGTTCGGGAGGCACCAACACCGATATCCGCTTTGGTGTGGGTCAATGTTCGCTCGGCTGCATTCTGGTTGCTGCCAGCGACAAGGGCATTGCTGCAATTTTCTTCGGTGATGATCCCGAGACGCTCGTGCACGATCTGGAGGACCGTTTTGCAAACGCCAATCTGATCGGTGGCGATCGTTGCTTTGAGGATGTCATGGCCAAGGTCGTCGGCTTGGTGGAGGCTCCGCAGGTTGGGCTTGATCTGCCGCTTGATGTGCGCGGCACGGCCTTCCAGTATCGGGTATGGCAGGCGTTGCGCGAAATTCCAGTCGGGACAACGGCGACCTACACGGAAATCGCCGTGAAGATCGGAATGCCGAAGGCCGTGCGTGCGGTTGCTGCCGCATGTGCGGCCAACAAAATCGCTGTCGCCATACCCTGCCATCGCGTGGTTCGCAATGACGGATCGCTATCGGGCTATCGCTGGGGCGTTGATCGCAAACGCACCCTGATTGAACGTGAGGCGAATACCAGGGGAAAGTCGTGAACCATGTGTTGGTCAGGACGCGATAGCAAGTGCGGTGCTGCTGGAGAGGGCCGGCGTGTGCCTACAGGACGCGTGGCGGGCACAGGTCAGTCAATACGCAACAGTGGAAGCGGGGTTGCAACATCGGCATAGTCTTCGGAGGGGATCGGCAATCCGTAGAGATACCCTTGCAAATAATCGATCCCGGCGCCTGCAAGCAATTTAGCGGTTTCAACGTCACCTACCCACTCCGCTACGGTCTTCATCCCGAACGTGCGGGCAATCTCCACCATCGTGGAGATGAATACCTGATTGGAGTTGTCGGCCAGCAGGTTCTTCACAAACGCCCCGTCAATCTTGATCATGTCGACGTTGAGGCGCTTTAAGTTCCTGAAAGACGTGTAGCCGGCGCCGAAGTCGTCAATCGCAACCTGGCAGCCCATGTCCTTGAGGCAGTCAACGAAATACGCCGATTGGTCGATATCCTGGATTGCTGCCGTTTCGGTGATCTCAATCGTCAAGCGTTCGGTAATCGCGCGATCGCGCTGGGTCAGATCACTGAGACTGGCGAGCCAATCCCTGTCTAACGAGGTCAACCCCGATACGTTAAGCGACATGTGGAGTGATGGACGCTGGCGCAGCAGGTCGATCGCAAGCTCCAATGTGTGGCGGTCGATCAAACGCGCCATCCCCAACTGCTCGGCCACGGGGACGAACTCACCTGCGGAGATGATGCTGCCGTCCTCCTTATGCAGGCGCAGCAGGCACTCATAGAGTTTTGGAATATGCGTGTTCGCATCGACGATCGGTTGCAGCACCAGGCGCATGCGGTTCTCGTCGAGAGCGCTGATTACATCGTCGGCGACCGTCATGGACTTCTGCCGGACGGTCTCGTGCATCGAACTGGGCTCGTAGGCCACAAAGCAATCGAACCGCTTAGCACGTGCGCGGTCCAGCGCCTGCAATGCGCAATTCATGACATGATGCACCGTCGAAGCCTGGTCAGGTACCACCGCCCCTCCGATCGAGATCGTCGCCGTGAGCGGACATGCTGTGGTGCGAATCGAGGTATCGCGTACGGCCTTCATGAAGCGCTCGGCGGCGATCTGCATTGCGCCTGGGCCGCAATCATTGATGACAACGCCGAACTTGTTCGATGAATAGCGTCCTAGCGTATCGCCTGCACGCAGCTTATCCCTGATCAGCCGTCCGACCGCCGCAATTACCTCATCGCCGATGTCGAACCCGAAGGTTTCATTGATCACCGTCAGATTGTTGATCGAGATAACCATGAAGGTCGAGGGGCTGTTGTTGCGGATAGAGCGCGCAATGACTGCTCCCAGTGCTTCGGTCAGCCGGATACGGTTGAGCTGACCGGTGAGTTCGTCATGGTCGGAGTGATAGAGAAGTCTTTGCTCCTCGATGTAGCTATCGTCGATAATGCGCACGATACCGCGCGCCAGCAAGGGCTTTCCGTCTTCGCCTGGCCAGAAGCGTCCATGGTCCTCCAACCAGATCGACAGGCTCGAGCGCCTGCCGCCGGGCTGGAAGCGGTATTGGACGCGATAGGGAATGCCGCGCTCGGTATCGTCGGACAACCTGTTGGTAATTGCTTCTTGCCGACGGGAGATGTGCTCGGCCGCGATCAGCCCGTTGAAATCGTGCCCGGTGGCTAGCGTATCAAGGCTGTCAACACCTAGTACTTCGGCAGCATTGTTTTCCCACTCGATCGTGTCGCTGATCAGGTCCCAGATGTAAGCTGTTTCATCGATACATGAGCGAATTCCAACAAGATTGAGAGCTTCAGATTCCAGGTCTGATTTCAAAAAATCCTTTGGTGCCAGATCATTGGAAGGTGAAGCGGCAATGGCCATGGTTTTTTGGGGCACGGCAGGCGTCCAAATTGATTTTGGTCCGGCAGCGCTGGATCAGCAGGTCAAGTAATCCATCGCTGTTCGCGGTCTGATGGTATGTCAAATTAAAGGCAATTCACTAATAACTGTTGAAATTTAACCCCGTTACGCTCGGGATTACGGCAACAAGCACTTTCCAGATCTATTTGAAAGCACCTTGGGCGCAGTGGTGCTTGGGGGCGATGCACTTGCGTCCGTAAGGCCAGGTTGAATGCTGGCGCAATCCTATCATGATGGGCAGCAGTGTGATGCGGTGAAACCGCATAAATCACACTACAAACAACAGGTTGGATTTTGTCCATGTTACCATCAAACACGAACGCCATTTAACCTGGAATTGGGCTGGATAGCGCGTGTTCGTGTTTCATGGATATACAAACACGATCCAGTTCTTTGACTTGAGCATGTTTTTCACGCTGAACCGCACACACTTCAGCTCAACATGCCCTAACGGAATCTTACCCAAAGAGACAGCGGGTGATGCCTTGCGCGCCACACGCTGGTGTCTTGAAGGGTTAATTGACTGCGTGGGGTCGGGGCCGAGCGCCTCAGTGGTCCATTCCACCAAAACCGATGTCACGACGTGCCACGCGAATGCCGATCGTGTACCCCGCGATCACATCAATCAGAGCCGCCACCATGATGGTGAAGAACACCGAGGTGAACGCCTTGTCGACGAGCAGGAACTCGATAAGACAGCCGATGAAAACCAGCATCGATAGACCGTGGTCGAGCAGCGAGGCGGTCGAGGTGTACGTCGCCTTGATGATTTCGACGAATAGAACCAGCAGCGTGACGAGAATGATCAGGTCACCCCAGTTGAAAGACCAACTCGCATCGCCGCGAACGGATGGCAGAGCAAAAATCTCAGTACGCAAGCCATAATCGGGCGCCACGCCACCGCCAAGCAGAACGACGACGTTGTACATGATGAACGCGACGATCATCAGTGGAATGGATCTAAGCGACATGGGATCTCCCTATGGTTGTCCTGGTTGACCGCCTTGCGAACGATTATGACGTTTTCACCGTCTCCTCGTATCGCCATTGCGGCACGCCGCCGGGACACATGTGCTGCGTCACTGCCGGGACGCCAATTCTCCCTGTACGCCGCAGACGCTAGCATGAGCCAATACCCATACGCCACCACTCCAGGTGGTTCCAGCATCATGGCCTTCCATGGCGGATGCGGCGCTTATACCTCGGCCTTTGGCGGAAGAATCTGGCGGCCGCGATACTTGCCCGACTTCAGGTCGATATGGTGGGGACGGCGACGCTCACCCGACTCCTTATCCTCGACATAAGCAGGCGCGCTGAGCGCGTCATGAGCGCGGCGCTGTCCACGCTTCATCGGCGAAACTTTCTTTCTCGGAACGGCCATTGATGCACTCCATTCATGGCAAAGGCGACCACCACGCCCTCCGCCATCCATGGCCAGGAGCATGAGCGTCGCTATATCTCTTGAGTTTCCAGGCAGTTAGCGCCCACCTTGCAGGGGCGATCCTGATCCACTGGAACGCTTAAGCGCGCCTTATACTGGCAAAATCGCGCCAACGCCAGTCCCGTCCATGGCTAACGTGGCCGCACCACACAGGCGGCGGCATCTCCCGAAACCCGCACCCTGGACTGAATGAGGCTGGCCAGCCGCGCCGTGCCGCGGCCCGGTTTTCCAGCCCTGCGCTCAATTGGATTGGGCAGTGCGACGGCAAGCAAAGCTGCTTCGCGCCGGTTCAGCCGGCTCGCTGGCTTGCGGAAATGGTAGCGCGCAGCCGCTTCGGCGCCGAACACCCCCGGTCCCCATTCGGCAATATTGAGATAGACCTCCATGATCCGCCACTTGGGCCAAAGCAGCTCCAGCGAGACGGCCAACGGCACTTCCAACCCCTTGCGCAGATAGCTTTTCGAAGGCCACAGGAACAGGTTCTTGGCCACCTGCATGGTGATTGTCGAGGCGCCACGCGGCACGCCACTACGGGCGCGCCGGATCGCCGCCAGCACCTCGCGCGGATCGACCCCCCAGTGTTGGCAGAACCGGCCATCCTCGGACACCACCACGGCGCGCTTCAGATTGCTTGAAATGCGCGATAACGGCACCCACCGCTGCTCGATCTTGGTTCCAGTAAGGGTTTGCCACAAGATCAGCATGGAGCCAGGAGGATCGACAAATCGGAACAGGAGGATCAGGACAAGCATGAGCCCGAACCAGGCGGCAAAGGCCAGCGCCGTCCAGCGCGCCGCCGTGCGCAGATAGGTGCCCAATGAGGAGGGTGATGGCCGGCGTTGAATCTCACGTGAAATCTCATCGGAAGGAATCGTGCGATGCGTCGTGGGCTCTGAAAGCTCAGCGGCGATATTGGCTGCGCGCTTATTCGCGGCATGTTCGCCCGGAGAGCTTGGCAGCACACGCTCGCCTGGGCGAAAGCTGAAGCTAAGGGAGGGTGCACGGCCCTCTGTATCGCTTTCCGCAGCGCCGCCAGCACGGTCCGCAAACGTCGCCCTGGGAAGCGTCTCCTTGGCAGACGTCTCCTTGGAAGAAATCTCCGGCGGCGGAGTCTTGGCGGGTGCCCCTGCGGCATACGCGCCAACGCGCACCGGCTGCTCGATGAGCGAAGCGGGGCGCAGTGGCGATTGCTGCCAGTTGGCTTGATGCGTGGGGACGGCAAGAGGCGGCCATTGCGCCGATGTCACCCGTACCTGGCGGAGCGGTCGCTTGGCCAGGGCCAGCGCCGATAACGCCGCTCGGCGAGCGATATTCCCGGCAATTGGTGCGCGATCGGTGCTCAGCGCCGCGCGCAGGTGCATGACGATACCGTAGCGGGCAGCGCTCACCATCGCCGAGCCGGGTGTCAAACCACACGCGGCGTTTCGCGTATTTTCACCCGACTCCAAACCATTCAACTCCTCATGCATGCTGCCCCTACGCGATGCCGATGCTATACCCGCCAGCAAAGTCCTGAACCATCGCCCGTGGGCACCGAACCAACACGGTTCACCCGACCGCCACTCAGATATGCAGCCCGCAGCTTTACTTGCCACCCTAATAGAGCACCAATGACCTTCGCGCAAAAACTCGACCAGGCCGCCCGCGCAACCGAAATCCGGCTTGCCACACTAATCGAAGAGCTGGCCGGTCCGGCGCTGTCCTCCCCCCGGCTTGCGGCAGCCATGCGCCATGCCCTGCTGGCAGGCGGCAAGCGGTTTCGCCCTTTCCTGGTGCTGGAAAGTGCCAAGCTATTTGGTCTGTCCTGGGATGCCGCTCTCGATTGTGCATGTGCGCTGGAGTGCATCCACTGTTATTCGCTGGTCCATGACGATCTGCCGGCGATGGACAACGACATTCTGCGTCGCGGTCAGCCCACCGTCTGGCGCGCTTATGACGAATGGTGGCAATCCTGGCCGGTGATGCCCTGTTGACGCTGGCTTT
>ERZ795053.2563-NODE-2563-length-21801-cov-5.044238_pt1 | contig 21801 bp, 16 predicted proteins | sample MGYA00375137_ERZ795053 | MGnify/ENA primary metagenome ERZ795053 (study PRJEB30182, sample SAMN05720284) | activated sludge metagenome | isolation source: Anaerobic digester | place: Hong Kong | collected 2014-12-17 ...
CGATAGTTCTTGGAGGTCCGTTGCCACATGTTATGGCTGCAAAAGCCTTGGCTTTTCAAGAGATTAAAAATCCTTCATTTAAAGAATATGCGCATCAAATTGTTAAAAATGCGCAGGCGCTTGCTTCCAAGTTGATGGAGTTGGGTGTAAAGGTATTAACTGGAGGTACCGACAATCATTTGATTCAAGTAGATGTTCAAACAAGTTTTGGAATCAATGGGCGTCAAGCAGAAAACCTTCTTAGAAAGGCGTTGATCACTGTGAATCGTAATGCGATTCCTTTCGATCAAAATGGTCCTTGGTATACCTCAGGTATTCGTTTGGGAACGCCCGCTTTGACCACTCTCGGTATGAAAGAGGTTCAAATGTCTGAAATTGCAACAGTTATTCATAATGTGCTTTCTAATGCATCGAAAAAAGTCTTGGATAATGGAAAAATTTCTAAAGCGGAAGCGGAGATAGATTCTCAAATTTTAAGTGATAATACTCAAAAAATTCATTATCTTTTGAAGAATTTTTGTTTATATCCTCAATTGATTTTGGATTAATGTAAGTTGAGTTTTTTTTGATTTATTAAATTATTGTAAATAAGCATAATTACTCCATGTTCGATAAGTGAGGTGTGAATATGGGACTTTTTAATAGAGCAGTTTCTAAATCTGAGGAATCCTTTAATAGTTTTTTTGATCAAAAAGTTGGTTTGAATGATGATAAAAAGAAAATGCTAAGCATAGCTTTTGTTATAGCCCAATCATTGAATGTTTTTTTGATTATTAGACAGGTTTCTCATGTTTTTCAATATGTTTTATCTGGTTCTGTTTTTTCTTGTGCGTTTGCAGGAGTAGGGCTTGCGCTTGCAGTGGATTCGTTTCTTATTTTTAATGCCAGTCTTCGATGGTATGAATTGAGAGGGTTTAATGCTGGCTTGTTGAGCCTTGTTTCTGGAGGTAATTCAGAAAAGATAAAAATGGTATTAGATCAGTTGATTGCAAAATGTGTATTGATTCCAAAAATCAGAAACGTATGTCAAATCATTGTAAAAGATTAATTTATCTTAAAGATTGTGATAAAATAATATATTATTAAATAATATTTGGAAAATTTTTCTAGGAGGTCTTATGAGTCATGGATTAGAGCCGTTAGAGCAATGTCAGTGTTTGTCAGTACGAAAACCTGAAGTCTTTCAGACACATCATTGGCAACAAGTTAAAGTAGGAGTTTTTTCTGTTTTTCGTACGGTATGTCAAGATGTTAGCTACATTGTTGGAAGGAGGTCTGCTGGAGCTGTTGGTGGTAATCGAGGTGGTGATTTGATATGGAGAATTATTCGTGTTGCGACGGTTATATTCGGAGTTCTCCAGGTATTCTCTTTAGCTTCTTCATTATTATTTAAAACTTTGGCAACAGCGATTTCTGTAGTTTTACTTAGTGATTTGAATACAGTTGCTGCAAATCGAATAAGAGAAGGCTCTGCTATTTTGGAAACAGATGAGCAAAAATTTGCTTATATGGCAAAAGTTACAGAAAATACAAGAGTTTTGAAATATGCTAATTCTTTATTTTTAAAGATGTTAAGTAATGAAAAGATTCTTTTATTGGTTGGAAGATATTTATAAATTTGATTGTGTTGTCAAATAATTTTTTTATTAAGAAATGGATCTCAAAAATTCTTTATTATTTAAAGATTTTTGAGATTTGTTTGTTAATTAAAGATATGTTATAGTGTTAGCAAGAAAAAGAGGATATTATGGCTTTAGTAAACAGTATTACATTAAAAAATATTTTACCGTTGGTTCATGAAGATCATTTATTATCTTTGCATCAAAAAACTATTCATCACGTGGTTATGACCTCTTTGGAAAATACACGTCTTTCTAGACAGGATCATGATGAGCAAAAATTAATAGATTCTATTCGTAGAAGAAATATTCAAGTCACACATATAGAGCCTCAATATAGAAAGAGATCCTTATAATTTTTTATATTTCAATTTTTAGATTCGAATTTTTCTTTTCTCATTCTAATTGATTTCATATACTTTGAATAAGATTACTATTTATGGAGATAAGCATGGCCGAAGAGCAAAAAAAGGATATTTCTAACAAAATTTCTGAACTGTTATTAGAAAAGAGACGCATTTTTTTATCAGATGCAGTTGATCAGAAGTCAGCTAGCGAAATCATTCAAAAATTATGGTATTTGGATTGGATATCTCCAGGCAAACCAATTTTATTTGTGATTAATTCTCCAGGCGGATCTGTTGATTCAGGTTTTGCTATCTGGGATCAAATTAAAATGATTCAATCTCCTGTTTATACTTTGGTAACAGGGCTTGCGGCTTCTATGGGATCTGTTTTGAGCCTTTCTTCAGGAAAAGGAAAAAGATTTGCGACAGAAAATTCACGTATTATGATTCATCAGCCATTAATTAATGGAGTTATCCAAGGGCAGGCAACAGATTTGGATATTCAAGCAAAAGAAATTTTAAAGACTCGTGATATGATTGTAAATGTCTATGCAAATGAAACGGGCAAAGATCCGGAAGTGATTCGAAAAGCAATCGATCGTGATAATTGGATGACAGCTCAGGAAGCAAAAGAATTTGGATTATTGGATCAAATTATTTCTAAATCTGATGAACTTGAGAGTTTATTAAAATAAAATGCCAGCATTTTATAAATATCAGGGGAATGGGAATGATTTTATCATTTTTGATTCCCCCCTTTTTTTATCTGATGAAAATATCCGGAGGTTTTGTGATAGAAAGTTCGGTATTGGGGCAGATGGCATTGTAGTTCTATATCCTTCTAAAAAAGCGGATGTATGGATGCGTATCTATAATTCAGATGGCTCTGAGGCGACTTGTTGTGGGAATGCTCTTGTTTGCACCGCAACATTTTTAAAAGCTGAAAAAAAACAAAATATTTCATCTATTGAAACACTTGCAGGAGTGATTCAGGTTTCATATTCAGATATGAAGGTTTCTTTGCAAATGATGCCTTGTCATTTTTTAGCATCGGGTCATTTAATGATTGATCAAGAGGAGTTTGAATATTTTCATATAGATTCAGGGGTTGAGCATGCTATTGTCTTTGTTGAAGATTTGAAGAAGACACCTGTAAAAGATTTAGGAAGAAAAATTCGTTGTCATCAAAGATTTTCTCCAGGCGGAGTCAATGTTGATTTTGTTCAAATTTTTTCGGATGGAAAGATCTTTGTTCGCACTTATGAAAAGGGCGTTGAAGATGAAACATTAAGTTGTGGAACAGGGGCGATTGCTTCAGCAATTGCTTATAATAAAAAATGTATGCAATGCAAGCAGGTAAAAGTGCGTTTTCAATATGGTGATTACGAAGTTGATTTGCAACATTTGGATAAAGATATTTTAGGCGTAGTTTTGAAAAGTTATGCTACTAAAGTTTTTGAAGGAAAAATCTCTCTTTAATCAAAACGTTTTTTCATGTATGAATACAAGAGAAGAGACAGCGCTATGAAAATACCATCATTTTTGAAAAAACATCAAAAAAAAGCAGAAGAATTAATGCAGGAAAACCCTTCTTTGGAAGTGATTTTCTCTGAGGGAACTTATCAAATTGGGGTGATGGATTGTGAAGAGAATCACCAGTATTGGCCTTTTATTCAGCTCAATGATCAATTTGAATTAGAAGATTGTTTCTGTACATGTTCTGAGGCTGAAAAAAGTGGTAATTGTCCTCATTTGCTTATCGCTTATAAAAAGATATTTTCAGATGGCAAACCATTGCATGAGCTTTTTCATCAAAGTTTTTTCTATCAACTTTTTCTACAGGCATTTCGCACTTATGGAGATTCAATAAAGCAAGTTCAGGAAGTGTCCGATGGCTCTTTTGCGGTTTTTGATAATTTTAAAAAGGTTTTTGAAATTCGCTCTAAAGAAAAAACGACTTATGAGAGATTGGATGAAATTATTAAACACAGACAAGAGGAAACTGAAGAAACTTCTATAAAGTTTTCTAATATGACCTATGAAGAAATAGATCTTTGGAAAAAAGGTAAGGCGAAAGAATCTTTTCGGTTTGAGCTTTCCTTTTGGTCGGATATTGCAAAATGGCTTTTTCTAAAAACAAAAAATAATGAAACGTTTCAAGTGATTTGGGAAAATGATCATCAAAAATTACCTGAAAAAGTAGGTTTGATTTTTGATGATTTGGAAATTTATTTTGACTTGCCAATCTTTTTCTGGCCTGAAGTTATCCCAACTCTATATTCCGTACCATCATCTTTAAAGGTTTATTTAAAACAGTCAGAGATTTCGGATTTAATCTTTGATAAAGAAAAGAATTGTTTTCTCATTCAGCATGAAACAAGAGATCATCAACTGTTAGAAAATGCGATAACTGTTGGGGATTGGTATTTCGTTCCTGAAGATGGTTTTTTTCCAAAACAGGATAGTCTTTTAAAAAACAAAATTGTAAGCGGTAATCAGATCAATCAATTTTTAAAAGATCATCACTTGCTTGTTCAAGAAAAATTGATAGGTATTGCTTTTGATCCTCTAGAAAATCCTTTGCAGTATGATTTGTTTATAGATGAATATAAGCGTTTTCACATTGAACCTTATTTGTTCGAAAAAGGGGATTTATTGAAAAAGTTTTCTCATTTTTATGGGGATTACGCTTATGTCGAGGGAAGAGGCTTTTTTAAAGTAAGCAATATTCAATTTGAAGGAAAGCCAACGATAATATCTGAAAAAGATGTTTCAGCGTTTGTGACGAAACATCGCTTGTGGTTGCATCAATTTAATGGATTTTCAACGCATTTACAATCCTTTGAATCGAAATTAACTTATTCATATGTAAATGAAGAGCTGGTTTTTTCTTCAAAAGTAATGGTTGCTGAAGACTTTTTAAAAGTGATTGATTATGGCAAATGGTATTACTTGAAAGGTCAGGGCTTTTATCAGCATGGTAATGGAAGTTTCAGGCATCTTATGCCGGGACAAGTAATTGCAAAAAATCGAATCGCGCAGTTTATTAAAGAGAAAAAAGAAGATTTAGAGCAATTGAGTCACTTCTTCTTATCCTTTTCTCCGATAACTGAAAGAGGTCTTGAAGTTTCTATCAATGAAAATGGAATGGTTGTTTGTAGGCCGAAAATTAAATTGCAAAAGAATATTCGTATTGAAGATTTAGAATTTTTCGATGATGTTGTTTATCTTAAGGGTCAGGGATTTTATATTTTAGGGGCTCAAAAAAGCCTTCCAGAAGGTTATACACAAGAAAAAATTGTTTCCAAAAGGGAAGAAAATCTTTTTGTCTTTTTTGAGTTGTCAAGATTGCAATCTTTCATAATTGAAATTGATCCAAAACTTGAAAAACCAAAGCATCTTTCTTTGCAACTTAGTCGGATTTCCAAAGAGGAAAAAAGAAAAAAGCATTCTTGGCTTGCTGATATCATGTACATGTCTGAAAAAGGGGTTGTTAATGCCATAGACCTTTGGCGAGCGATAAAAGATAAAAAGAAATACCTTTTTTCCGAAGCTGGATTGATCTTTTTGAATCAACCAAGATTTAATTGGCTACATAATTTGGGAAGAGATGCTGTACATAGGAGAAGAAAGCTTTTAAAACTTAGTACGATTGAATGGATTCGATTATTTCTTTTTGAAGAAATCGAAACCCCTAAAGGGCATAGTGAAGCTGCAAAAGACACAAGAAAGCTTCTTTCTCAGCTTCAGTCCTTTTCATCGGATATATCTTATGATTTATCTTTATTGGATGCTACTTTGCGTCCTTATCAAGAAATTGGGATGGATTGGCTTTGGTTTTTATATTGTCATGGCCTATCAGGACTTTTATGTGATGATATGGGGCTTGGAAAAACACATCAATCGATGGCTTTATTGGCGGCGATTATGAAAGAGGATATGAATCAGAATAATCAATATCTGATTATCTGTCCGACTTCTGTTATTTATCATTGGCAACAGCAATTAGAAAAATTCATACCATCTGCCAAAGTATTTATCTACCATGGCCATGGTAGGGATTTTTCCAAATGCGATGAAAGCTATCAAATCATTTTAACGACATATGGCATCATTAGAAATGAAGAAAAGCTTTTTTCGGAAAAGATGTTTGAGCTTGCGATATTTGATGAGTTGCAGGTTGCGAAAAATAGTCGTTCTAAAACCTTTTCTGTTTTGAAAAAACTTGTTGCGAACATGCGTCTTGGTCTATCGGGAACGCCGATAGAAAATAATTTAAGCGAACTTAAGGCATTAATGGATATTGTAATGCCTAGGTTTTTGCCATCTGATAAGATTTTTAAAGAGATGTTTATTGATCCGATTGAAAAAGAGCAAGATGCAGATCGAAAACTGTTTCTTGCAAGATTGATCAAGCCTTTTATTTTACGTAGAAATAAAAGCGAAGTGCTTTTAGATCTTCCGGAAAAAACTGAGGAAATTGTTCTAACAGATTTATCTAGAAAGCAAGAAGAGCTTTATAATGAAGTTCTGTCCATGCAGAAACAGTTGATTCAATCTTTAAAAGATGAAGAGAAGCCTATTTCTTATACGCATATCTTTGCTCTTTTAACCAAGTTAAAACAAATCTGTGATCATCCTTCTTTATATCTAAAGGAATTAAAAGAACCTTTTAAAAATCCTTCCGGAAAATGGGATCTTTTTGTGGATTTGTTACATGAAACACTTGAAAGCGGACAGAAGCTTGTTGTTTTTTCGCAGTATGTTGAAATGCTTTCCATCATGGAAAGATATTTTCATAAAAAAGGGATTGGATATGCAAAAATACAGGGAAGTACTTTAAAAAGGCATTTGGAGATCAAGCGTTTTAAAGAGGATCCTTCATGTAAGGTTTTTCTTGGATCTTTATTGGCTGCAGGTGTTGGAATTGATCTTTCGAATGCTTCTGTTGTGATTCATTATGATCGTTGGTGGAATCCAGCAAAAGAAAATCAAGCAACGGATAGGGTTCATCGAATAGGTCAGACGCGCGGTGTGCTTGTCTTTAAATTTGTGACTAAAAATACGATCGAAGAGAGAATTGATTTTCTTATTGAGAAGAAGAAAGGACTTATTGATGAAATTGCCAAAGGACAAGGAAATGACCCTGTTCAATACTTATCTAGAGATGAGTTAGTTACTCTTTTAAAAGAAATCAATATTTATGAATAGCATCAGTAAGTTATTTGCATTTATTGTATTGTATCAATTTTTTCCCAAGAAAAAATATTTCCTTGAGACCTTTTGAATGTTTCTTTGCCAGCATAAATAATTATATTATTTTTAGAATCAGAACTGGAAATTTTATTCCAATAAAGTAAATTGCTGAAATAGCTGTCGTTGATTGTTTTGGAGGATTTAATTTCTATTGGAATGATTTCATTAGATTTTTCCAAAACACAATCGATTTCGTGTCCTGCTTGATCTCTCCAAAAATAGACATTTGGTTGAAGGTTTTTGTTTATTTTCTTTTTTATGATTTCAGAAATTACAAAAGATTCAAAGATGCCTCCTCTTAGATAGTGGGTTTTAAGCTGATCGGGATTTTCAATGTTTAGTAAATAGCATAATAATCCTGTGTCGTAAAAATAAATCTTTGGAGATTTAACTAATCGTTTATTGTAATTTTTATAATGTGGTTTCAGTAAAAAAATAATGAAGCTGGCTTCTAATATGTTAAGCCATTCTTTCACAGTATTATGAGATATTCCGCAATCATTTCCTAAAGAGGTTAGGTCAACTAGTTGTCCACATCGAGCTGCACACATTCTGATAAAACGTTGAAAAGATGATAAATCTTTAATATTTTTTAAGCTACGAACATCCCTTTCTATATATGTTTGGATATAATTAGCTAGCCATTCTTGAGGTTCTAAGTTTTGATTATAAATTCTAGGATAGAACCCGTTAAAAAGTAATTGCTCTATATTATCTATTTTATAATCGGCATTTTTTAATTCAGATATGGTTAAGGGTAATAAATGGAATATTGAAACTCTTCCAGCAAGTGATTGAGAAATTTTTTCTAAAAGTAAAAAATTTTGTGAGCCGGTTAATATAAACTGTCCTGGTTTATTTTTTTCGTCAACAATGACTTGTATATAAGAAAATAAATCGGGAGCATTTTGTGCTTCATCGATAATTACTTTTTCAGAAAATTGTTCTAAAAAACTTTTTGGATCTTCATTCGCAAATCGTCTCATCTCAAGATCTTCTAAATTGATGTATTTATAATCATTTCCAAAAATTTTTTTAATAATTGTTGTTTTGCCTGATTGTCTAGGTCCCGTTAAAGCAATTATTGGATAAGATTTTGCGGATTTTATTAGATTATCTTCTAGTTCACGATTTATCATAGTAAATTATCTACTTTTTCTTTTATTTTAGTTAAATTCTGACAATTTGTAAATGCAACTTACAATTTGTCAGGAAATTTTTTATAAATAATTGATAATTAGTTGTTTATAAAATTTGAGTTTTTTGTTTTTTGTCGTTTTTTTGAGAAAGAAGATTTTTTTAATGATTATTATTGTATGATTTTTGATCAGATAATTTTGTTTTTCTAAGGTTACTGTATTACTTTATTTATTTAGATGGTGGTTTTTATATGAAGAAAAGAAGGCTTGTTCGGGTATTGTTTGTTGGTTGGATGTTTTTTTGTTCGACTCTGCTTGCTAAAGATTTTACGGTTGCCTCATTCAATTGTGGAGGTCTTCCTGATCATTATGATTATTTGCGTTCTAATTGCATGCAAAAGCTTATTCAAAAGCGTTATAATACAGAGCCTGGGCAAATGGCTCAATTGGAAAGAATCCAAAATACTGCTTTAAAAATTTTATTTACCCCATCTATAGAAGAGAGGGAAAGTGCAATTAAAGAATGGCACAAAGGTTGTTATGGAGAAACTTTTTTAAAAATTATAGAACATCCGGATGAAGATGATAGTGGCAATCGAATATGGAAGGAAAAAAGTGAAGAGATTATCTCTTCTTATAAAGAAAGACCTGTTGTAATTTTTGATAAGGAAGTTCTTGATTTATTAGATGGTCATTTAAGAGATTTAACGCAAGGCCAAGGAATTGTTTATAGTTCGATTAATGATAAGCTAAATGTTGTTCGAACAGTAATGGTAAAACGTATCTTACAAAATCAACTTCAGTATGATATTATTGCTCTTCAAGAAGCTGATTATTTAGATTCTTCTTTGTTTCCCCAAAATTACGATGTTAGATTTTCTCAAACAGATCATTCCATTAATGCTGTAGCTTGGAATAAAGAAAAATTTGAATTAGTTAATATTGTTGGGAATATCTCTTGTCGAGGTTTTATTCTTGAATTAAAAGATATTGAATCAGGGCAAGTGATAGCTGTAGCGTCGGGGCATCTTTCAGGGTGTAATCCTTTTCGAATCGAGATTGATAAACAAACGGGAAGAAAGGATTCTTCGAAAGGCGATCAAGAACTTATGCAAATACTTGAAGCTTTAGATAAATTATCAGCTGAGATTAAAGTTTTAGCAATGGATTCTAATGTCACGGCGATGCATCCTCGATTATTTTTATTAAAAAATGCTGCTTATAAGCTTGATTATCATAATTTTCTTGATCCTACTTGCACGAATCCCTGGCTTGTGTTGAATACAAGAATAGATTGGATTGCGGTCAGCTCTTCAAAGATTCCGTTAACTATTCATAATATACCTGTTTTAGGGGTAGGTTTGAATTGCCCGCAGTCAAATATGAGCGATCATAAACCGATTGCTGCAAAAGTGTCTTATTAGTGAAAAAGAGATAGTATTTCAAAAATAACTTTAATATGTTTAATAGGGATAGCTCTTTTTTGTGATTTTTTAAGTATTATTTAGTTGGATTTTTAAAAAAAATAATTAATATGAATTTTATGAGACAAATTTTTATGCGTAATGTCGGTTTTGGCGATATAATTTGGTCAGAGCCAATTGTCAGTTATTTTATTGATAGAGAAGAAGATGTTTATCTTTATACATCACATTCTTGTATATTTGATAATTATCCTTCAGAGCATCTTTTCATTAATCGATATGATAAGCTGCTTCCTTTATCAAGGAATTTAGTTTCTCTGCAGTTTGAAAAATATCCTAAAATGCATTATTTGGAATGTTTTCGAAAACAAGCGGCAATACCGGATCTTGAATTAAGATATCCCAAGCTTTTTCTTTCAGAGAATGAAAAGAAAAAAATTATTCCTAGACCGTATGTTATTTTACATCTCGATGCTTATCCCATAGAATCTAATTATCGGAATGCGTTTAATATTGACTGGAAAAAGGTTATTTCTTTTTTAAAAGCAGAAGGATATGACGTTTATCAAATATCGAAGAAGAAGCTGAAATTTTTAGCTCCGGGAATAACAACAAAAGATTTTCGGGATGTGATGTCGGTTATATATAATGCGGATCTTTTTATTGGTTTGGATTCAGGACCAAGTCATATCGCTGCATCCTTGGGAATTCCTTCTGTTATTTTCTTCGGTTCTGTAAATCCATATTTTCGTCATTTGAATAATCATAATAAGGTTTTTCTGCAAAGTCCTTGTAGTCATCCACATTGTTATCATGAATTTCCAGATGTTTTTGGTCAGCCTTGTCGCTTGGTGTCAAAAGATGAAAAACCTCCTTGTTGTATTTTTGATACAGATCAAGTTATTCAAGCAGCTTCTTCTTTAATTGGAACGAAAGAGAAGACTGTTTAGTCAAATTTTTTTTAGATATTTATAAAAATAAATTAAAAGAGAACTATTTTTTATTATTTTTTGGTAAAAAAAATTATAAAGCAATTTTTTTGGATGTCTGATAAGCGAATATTATGTTATCCTATTACCAGAAAAATTATTAAGATTGTTGTTTTATGAGCTCTTTAAAGGTAGCATTAGTCGGACGTCCCAATGTAGGAAAATCCGCTCTTTTCAATAGAATTATCCGCAAACGTATCGCAATTGTAGATGAACAGGAAGGAATTACAAGAGACCGATTGTATCAGCAAGCTGAGCATTATGGTCAGTATTTTACTTTGATTGATACAGGTGGTATGGATGCCTATTCGAAAAAGATTTTTTCTAAAGAAATCATAGAACAAGCTCATATTGCCGTTGAAGAAGCGGATATCTTAATTTTGGTCGTTGATGCCAAGATTGGAGTAACTTCCTTAGATAAGGAAGTTTGTCAGTTTTTGCAAAAGACACAAAAGAAATTGATTTTGGCTGTCAATAAAGTTGATACGGAAAAACAGGAAGAATCCTTATACGAATATTATTCTTTGGGAATTGAGCATATTATACCTGTCTCAGCTGAACATGGCCGAAATATCGATGAACTTTTAGATGCTGCACTAGATAATGAAAAAGCAAATGAAGATGAAGAGTTAGATAATTCGATAAAAGTGGCTCTTGTTGGAAGAGCTAATGTGGGTAAATCGACTCTTTTGAATTATCTTTTAAATGATAGAAGATCCTTGGTTAGCCCTATTCCTGGGACGACAAGAGATAGTATTGATTGCAAGTTTGTTTATAACGAAAAGGATTATACTTTAATTGATACTGCTGGAATCCGTAGAAAATATGTTGAAACGGAAGTTGTTGATAAATTTGCAGCAATACGTACAGAAAGAGCCATTGAGCGTTGCGATGTTTGTTTTTTGGTTTTAGATGTTCGTGAAGGAATGACAACCCAAGATAAGCGTATTGCCAGCATGATCGAAGAAAGTGGCAAAAGCTGTATTATCTTATTCAATAAATGGGATCTTGTTTCCGGTCACCGGAAAGAACATTGTCTGAAAGCTTTGTATGATGAAGTGCCGTTTTTTAAACATTGTCCGATGTTTTTTGTTTCTGCTAAAGAAGGAAGGGGCTTGGATCATTTATTCGATACTGCTGAAGAAGTTTTAGAGCAAAGACAAAAGAGAATAACGACAGGTCAATTGAATAATTTTATTTCTAAATGCATGCATAAGTATCATCCTCCGATGATACAAGGAAAACGTTTGCGTATTTATTATCTAACGCAAAGAAAAAATGATTATCCTTCCTTTATCTTTTTTATAAATTATAAGAATCTTCTTACCCTTCCATACAAACGGTATTTGATTAATCAATTCCGAGAAGAGTTCGGTTTTTCCGGTACACCTATTCAGTTTATTGTTCGGGAAAAAATAAAAAAAGATGCATAAGCTTTTCTTTTTTCTTTTTTCTTTTTATAAAGAGAATTAAATAGAAAAAAAAGTTGTAGTCCGATCTTGAAAAATTTATTAAATTTCATCAGACCTTTTGAAGTCTCTTTTTTACCTTTTAGAAAAGATATTCGAAAATATTCATTGATGAAATTCAAAGCAGATCTTTTTTCGGCATTTTTAATTGCTCTTTTGGCTATTCCTCAATCGATCGCGTATGCATTGTTAGCGGACTTGCCCTCCTTTGTAGGACTGTTTACAGCGATTATTGGAGTTATTGTCGCAGCTGTTTTTGGTTCTTCAAAACATTTGGTTGTAGGTCCTTCGACTGCAACTGCAATTTTGCTACAGACTACCATTCGATATATATTGAGTCGGTATTTTCCAGATGTTCAAGGAAGTGAAAAAGATGCTTTATCTATGCAGCTTTTGATGCATATCGTCCTTTTAGTTGGTGTTTTGCAACTTATTCTAAGTCGTTTGAATATTGGAAAAATATTGCAGTTTGTTTCCAGATCCGTTGTCTTAGGGTATTTTTTAGGAGTTGTTCTTACAATTTATGCTAGTCAGTTATTTTATTTTTTGGGTATTCCGATAAATTCTGAACCTACAACTGTTCTTGCCCGGCTGATAGTGATTGTAAAAAATATTCAATTAGTTGAGGTAGGGTCAGTATTTATCGGTTTATTAAGTTTGATGGGGCTTTGGGTTTGTAAAAGATATTTAAAAAGATGGCCTTATCCTTTAATTATTATTATTACAACAGGAAGTATTGCTTATTTTATCAATCATTATTGGATAAAAAATCCTGATTCGACTTTTTATATATGGGTACTTGGGGATATGCCCATGACAAGTGGTTTTACTCATTCTTTTTTTCAGTTTCCTATAAATTTTAGCCTTTTTGGAAAAATCTTTTTCTCTGCGATTCCTTTAGCATTTTTAGCAATTCTTGAAGTGTATTCTATTTCAAGGGGACTTGCAGCAAGAAGCGGACAATATATTCGTTCTAATCAAGAAGTGTATGGACTTGGTTTAAGTAATATTGTACTAGGGCTTTTTGGAGGAGCTTTGCCAGCTTCTGGAAGTGCTTCTCGTTCAATGATGAATTTTGAAAATGGGGGAAAAACCCGTTTCGCTGCTGCTTTTAGCGGGCTCATTATCGCTTTTTTGATATTGTTTTTATCTTCTTATATCCGTTGGATTCCTCTTGCGTCATTAGCAGCATTATTATTTACAATTGTGGTAGGCATTGTAGACTTTAAACAAGTAAAGCTTTGTCTTAGAGCTTCTAAAGGGGATTTGTTTGCCTTTATCATAACTTTCTTATCTTGTTTGTTTTTAAATCTGAATTTAGCCTTTTTTATTGGTATTGCGATTTCTTTAATTTTCTTTTTGCAGAAAGTGGCAAAATTGGAACTGGTTGAATATGCTTTTGCTTCAACAGGAAGATTAAAAATTGTTCCTAAAAGAAAAAGAAAATATTGCAATATTCGCATTATCGGAATTAAAGGAGAGATGTTTTTCGCTGCTGTCGATATCTTTCAAAATACGGTAAAAGAAATAGCAAAAGAACCAAATGTTAAAGTCATAATATTGCGATTAAATGGCGTCAGTCATATTGATGCATCAGCTTGTTTTGCAATTTTGAATTTAGAAGAATATCTAGAAACGACAAAAAGGCATCTTGTCCTTTCAGGAGTGAGTGAAGAAGTTTGGAAAACCATGCAGAAGACGAAGGTTATCAATAAGCTTACAGAAGATAATATATTCTTAGGCGATGAAATCAATCCTCAGCATTCTACATGGCTGGCTTTTTTGCGTGCTAAAATAATTTTAGGCAAAAAAGAAGATTATTGATCTAATAATACTTTTTCTTTCCAATCGTTGATTTTTTTGATAATTGCGTTTCTTATTTTTAGGTAATCGTCTGGGTTTTCGGGAGGGTTGTTGAGGTCATATCCAGATCTTCCTTCCAGTAATTCTTTTTTGGTTGTGTGGTGTGTTAATTCTGTTAATCCATGGAAACGATCCGTTTGTCCAGCTATTAACAAAACAGGGGTTTTTAAAGCAAGGCATGGAAGTGCTGCGTGTAATCTAGCTGTTACTATACATTTTGCCTCTGCATATTTATTTAACATGTTTTGAGCGTAACTTATGCGTTGATCGTTGTCTCTTGCAATATAAATTTCACGGGGAATGCCATGCGAGACTTCAACAACTGGATACTTAGAATGTTTTCTTAGATATGAGACAATAGTTTTATCTACGTCAACAGCATAAATAATATTATTACGAAGGATTTTTGGATTAGTATTGTTTAGTGTAAGTGTTAAGCATCCTGAAAAATAACAGGGAATATCGCGATCTTGCAAAGCTTTTAATGTTGATAGATCTCTTGCACCAATTGGACCATGTTTTTTTAAATAAGCTATGCCACGTGGGGAAAATATTTCTTTATATACAGTTGGCGTAATATGCATGGATATGATTAAAGGGCAGATGTCATCTGAAGGCGGCCAGCTTTTTTCTGGAGGAATTTGATCTTGGCAATACCAGTTATTCTTTGTGTGCATATACCATCCATTCATAATGGTATATACTGGTTTATGATATGAAAATTCATCAAGATATTCTCTATCGATAGGAATGCTATCCTTGGGTAAAAATTGTTTTGCAGCTATTGCTTGAATATCGTCTCCAATATTTACTCCAGAATAGGAAATATATCCAAATTGGGTATTAGCTAAAAGAGGGATTTGAATCATCATAATTAATAAGCTTATGTATTTTAAAAGCATTATGTACTCCTTTTTTAACAAAAAAAGTAACGGGAAAGTGTATTTTAAGCAATTGATTTATCTACAAAAGAATTTTATGCTTTCAGCGATATTTTGAAGCAATTATTAAAATTGTTTTTATCGTTCATTTTGCCTGTAAAATAATCTAGAGTAAAAAAGATTATTGCTTTGCTGTTTAAGGTTGATTTACTTATATTTTTTTTCATTTAAATAATTAATTAAAGGAGTCTGAACATGAATTTTAAATCGGTGTTTTTGTTTTTGATGCTGGCTATAGGTGTAGTTTATGCAGTTGATGAAAAAGCTCATTTATTGCCTTTTGAAACAAATATTTCTAATTTTTTTAAACCTCATTCGGGAGATTTATTAGAATCGAAAGAATTAAAAAACATAGATTGTATTTATGTTTTAAATTTAGATGAAAGATCTGAAAAATGGCATTATACCAATAGCATTTTAGCAAAATATGGAATAACTTATAATCGATTTTCAGGAATTACTGGATGGAAGTTTACAGATGAAGAATGGGCTGAAATTAAAAAATTATATTCAAATAAATGTAACTTGCAAAAAGGAAAAGTCGGGTGCATTCTGAGTCATTTGTCAATCATTCAAGATGCCTATGATCGAGGTTTTGAAAATATTTGGATTTTACAAGATGATATAGATATTTTAAGAGATCCAAAATTAATTGATGAATATGTTGATCAATTATCTGAAATTGATCCTAAATGGGATCTTTTATATACAGATTTAGATATGAGGCAATATGAGAACCCTGAAAAGCCTTTGAAAGCTCTTTGCATCACAGGTGCAACTAGGGATAATCAAAAGCCACATTCTGAAAGTTGGTATTTGCAAAGATATAATATTAATGAAGATTTTCAAAGAATTAGATTACGTTACGGTTTTCATTCTGTAATTTTATCGAGAAGATCTATGGAGAAAATATTGTATTATTTTAAACATGTGGAATTACAGACATGTTTTGATATTGATGTAGATTTTGTTCCAGAAATTAATCAGTATGGATTAAGAGATCCGATCATTGTGAATTCTTCTAATTGGTTAATTAGTGATTCATCTAAAGAAATGAGAGAAATTCACCAATTAGAATTTCCTTATAATACCTTAGATAAAATATTGCCATTTAATCCACATGGATGGTTTGCAGAATCAAATGCAAAAAAAATTGAAGAGATTTTAAAGGAAAGACGCCCTAAAGTCGTTTTTGAATTAGGTTCTTGGTTAGGGAAATCAACAATTTTTATAGCAAATAGATTGGACTTTGATGCAAAGCTTTATGCTGTTGATCATTGGAAAGGAAGCACAGAGCATTATCTTCCTCATCGAAAAAGCATTCATGAAATGTTGCCTACTTTGTATGAACAATTTTTATCTAATGTCGTTCAAAAACGTGTAAGTGATAAAATTATTCCTTGGAGAATGAATACAGAAGAAGCTGCATCTCGAGCATATGATGAAAATATTAGTATAGATTTTCTTTATATTGATGCTTCTCATGATGAGCAAAGCGTTTATGAAGATTTATGTCATTGGTATCCTCTGGTGAAAGAAGGTGGAGTTATTTGCGGAGATGATTGGGGATGGAGCAATCCAATGAAATCTAGTTCAAAAAGAAAAGTATATTTGAGAAGGGACAGGCTTACAAATGATAATAATGAACCGGAATTTCCTGTTCAAGCAGCTGTAAGAAGATTTGCAAATGATTACAATGTTTCTTTTGAAGTAGATCATTATATGTATATTATTTATAAATAGTTTTTATTGTTCTTCTTTTTATAAGTCGTGTATTTATTTACACGACTTTTTTTTAGTTAGCGAATAGGGGAGTTTTTTTGATCAATGGCTGGATCAAATTTATATACGACGCCATTGATTTCAATTGAAGGGTAGACCCAAGCTTCATTATTTTCCCTTAAAAGCCTGTCGCAACCCATTAGGTATCCTTTTATGAATCCATACCGTTTGATTGCAAGTTCCATGTATTTTGAACTGGTCGGCCGGAAGCTGCTACGGGGACCGCTCGCAGGAGAAATAAAATTCTGATGAAAGGAAATGACGCTTTTAGCGACTTTTGCAGCAGTTGAAGGTGTAAGCTTTTTTTGCGAAGTAATGTTTTGTCTAGTGCAGATAGTTGCATCCTTGCCCCAAGGTTCTTCAAAACGTAGTGTGCCAAAGATGAAGAAGGGGAAAAGAAAGAGGATGAATAAATATCTAGAACGCATATTTTAACAAATAAATGGGAAACATTTTTTCTTTGTGCATATTTTTTTCAGCAATTCCTTCATAGAGTCGCTCGTTGTAAAATTTTGCTTCTTGCCCAGCACCATAAATCCCTCCGAAATACCATCCCATCTCAAAGCTTGTAGTAATGATACCGGCGGCGATATATCCTCGATTATAGAATTGGTAGGCGGCTGCAATGGAAAGGCCGTTGAGTAAAAAGGAAGTGACTGCAGATCTTTTCTGTCCTAGATATAAATAGCCACTACCCGGGATTAGGGCGTTTAAAGCTTGGGCTTTTCCAATGGATTTTTTATTGGATTCATAATGTGTTTTTAAAGAAGTTACCATTTCTTTTTCCTGTGGCTTTGTAGCGAATTGTTCCATTTTTTGAAATTCGCCTTTAGCGCAAGAATTTGATAGGGATATTTTTTCGAAGTGTTCAGGATAGTGTTTTCCAATGAGATGCAGGGTTTTTTCGCTGTTTTTTTCATCTTTTAGCTGCATATAACTTTCATGCAAGATGATGAGAAGATCGGAAAAAGGGGGAAAGGTTTTATCAACAAAAGCAAGTTCGGAATCATTGAAAGTTTGGATGACATCGCCATATTTTTTTGCAAAATAGTAGCAAAGCAGGATGAGGTAGTCGGTTCTGACTATTTTATCTTCCTCATCGGAAGATAATAGATATTTTGCACGTTTGAAAGTGGTAATGGCTCTATATAAATCCAAATCGGAAGCAAATCCAAGTCCTATAAGGTATTCTTTACCCCAATTGCTGTTTTTGTCTTCTTCAGATAGCTTAGGGAAGGCTGATGCTAGCGATTGTATATCATATTCATTAAAATGATGGGTGATTTGCGGCTGTATGGTGTCTTCTACTTTGTAACAGGAAAAGCATAACAGAAAGCAAAAACTCAGATAAAAGAGTTTATTCGTCGCTAGGTGATTTAAGTAATTCCACATTTTCATCAAATTCCTTTTCAAGAGTTGGGGTTCCGGCTTCTTGTCTGAAAAAATCTTCCTGATTTTCAGTGATTGCCACCATGTCTTCATAAGAATTAATAATATGTGGACGAATAAAAATCACGATGTTTCTTCTAGCATCTTGCTTCTTGTTTTCTGAAAATGCAGCACCCACTAAAGGAAGACCACCAAGGCAAGGAACTCCTGTCTTATTTCTCTCTTTTTGGTCGATCACCATTCCGCTGAGCACTAAGAAGTGTTTATTTGGGATGTGTACAGAGGTTTGCATACTGGTTTTTTGAGTGGTAATACCTTGGACTGGAAATGCTGAGGAAAGTTGAGAGGATGAATCTACTCTTGATTGTTCCATGTCAATAGTTAAGGAAACAGTGTCGGAATTTCCAAGTACAGGGGTTAAATCTAATTTTACACCGATATCTCTATATTCCAAATTGTAGGCTGTTACGACATTTGCAGAAGAGTTAGAAGTTTGAGAGCCGATATAAGGAACATTGCTTCCGATAAAGATAGAAGATTTTTTATTGTCTTGGGTAATGATCTTTGGAGTAGTCACAATGGAGCTTTCACTATCTGTTTGCAGAGCTGAAATGAGTGATCCTAAGGAAACGAAGGATTTACCTTTATGGAATAATAGATCTCCAATAACACCCAAATCAAACCCTCCTTGTTCAAAAGGAATGTTTGCTGGATCCGGAGCTACAGAATCGCCGACTTTGGCAAAATTTTGTTCAAAATAGTTAACATTATTACCATCTGAATCCCTTAGATCTCTAAAGGATCCGGTGCTGGCAGCAAGTTTATTTTTATATTTGAATTTACTACCCCAATCAAGACCAAAATCAAGCAAGTTGTTGATGCCGGTTTCTAGTACGAGCATTTCGATGAATACTTGTTTTAAGGGGATGTCCAAGCTTTTGATTAAGTCTTTTAACTTAGATAATGTTCCTTGATCACCGGAGCATACTAAGGAGTTGGTGATTTGTATCCATTGAATTGAGTTGATGGCGATATAAAGTTTTTCGTTCATTTTACCGCCAACTTTATCCACATCTTTCGCTATTTGTCTTAAGGCTACTTGAATTTCATCACCTTTATGATATTGCAGCTTATAAACTAAAAAACTTGTGTCATCGATTGGCTGTATGCTGTCAGGAGTTTCAAGAGGGCTTTCACTTGTGGTATCGAAAGAAGCTAGAAGACCTTTAACTTCAGAAAGGGTTTCCTGGGTTCCTGTAAAAATTAATGAGTTGGTTTTTTCAATCCATCTTGCAGAGTTGATTGCTTGCGTAAGAGGTTTGTTATCCAATCCTGCATTTTCCAGATGATCCACAAAATCTTTTAAAATTGTTTCAAGAGCTGGTCCAGATAGATTTAGAGGCTTGTAAATGAAGAAAGAGGAAGGGCCTTGAGTTTTCTCTTCATCAGAAATATCAAAACGGATGATAAGCTTTTGAACTTTTTCAAGTGCTTCGGTTTTTCCTGTAAAGAGAAGAGCATGATTCTCTCCTTGATACTTCATTGATTGCAAAGCTTCGATAAAATCTTCGTCACCTGTTTTGGAACGGATTAGATCTTGGGTAATTGCTTTGATGGAGGCAATGATTTTTTTCGATGAAGCTGCTTGAATATTATATAGTAAGTAGGTCTTCTTTCCTTTATGGATGATTGATGTTTCAGAGCCTTTTACATCTATATGGTCAATAAGACCGGATATTTTTTGCAGAGTTTCCTGATCGCCTGTAAAAACAAGAGAATTGGTGCTTTCTACATATTTCATCGATGCAATTGCATTAAGGAAATGAGGGTCTGCAAGATCGGCATCTTTTAAATTTTTTGCTGTATCTTTTAGTGAATTTTCAATGGTTTCAGCAGAGACATATTTTGGTTTGTAAATGATAAAATTATCTTTTTTTGAAATGGTTTTGTCTGTGCGCGGAATATCGTATTCTGAGATAATGATTTTTAATTCTTCAATAGCTTTAGGGGTTCCTGTAATCATTAGAGCATTAGTCTCTTCAATCCATCTGATAGATTCAAGAGCGTCTAGCAAATCTTTTTTCTGAATTTTTTGAGATTTTAATTTGCTTGCGAAATTTTCCAGGTCTTCTTCAATGATTTCTCCAGAAACATTTTTAAGTCTGTAAAGATAATAGGTTGTTTGGATTTCTTCTTTTTGAACTGTTTTTTCTTGAACATCAATAGCTGTCAGAAGATTTTTGATGCGTTCGATTGAGTCGTTATTACCTGTGAAAATTATGGTCTTTGTCGCAGGAGACCATTTAGCACTTTGAAGAGTTTTTATGAACTGAGAATTTTCAAGACCGGATTCTTCCAAACTTCTTTGCATTTCATCGATTGCTTTTTTTAGTTCTTCACCAGATCTATGAAGGGGGGTATAGACATAGAATTGGGTGTTTTGCGCTATTATTTTTTTTCCGTCGGAAGGAGTATCGATGGAAAGTAAAATGGTTTTAAGTTTTTCAAGGGTTTGTGCTGTGCCTGTAAATAGGAAAGAATGTTTGTCTCCAACCCAATAAAAGTCTTTTAAAGTTTCTAAAAGAGCGTTATCTGGATAGCCGGAAGTGGCTAGATTTTCTTCCATGGATTGTAATATTTTTTCCAGTTGATCATGCGTTAGATGCTTTGGCTGGTAGATGAAAATTTCTTCTGTAGCTACATTTTTTTTGAGTTTGATTTGTTCAATATCGATTTCATCTATAAGAGATTCGGTTCTTTCAATTAAAAAAGGAGTAGAAACAATAAAAATTTTACCGGTAGATTCTTGCGGAATTAATGTATAGGGTTGTTTGCTAATAATTGGTTCAAGAATTTTCTGAATTAGGACAACGAGATTTTGAGGGTTGTTGTGTAATGTAGTAAAAATTTTGAGTTCTAAAGGATTGATATCTGTATCCAAATTTTGGATGAGCTCATTAATTTTAATAATATTGGCAGAGGTATCCGTAACAATGAGTTGGCGTGTTTGATCGATTGTTTCCAATTGGGCATTTGTAGAAATCATAGCTCTTAGAATTTCTGAAATGCGCGCCAATGAGATGTTTTTGATTTTGAAGATTTTAGTTATAAGTGGCGTTTCTGGATTGACGTTTTCTCCTTCACTCGAGATTTTAGCTATTTGTTTGACGTCAGGATTTTTATGGATGACAAGATTGTTTCCTTCTTCAAGTAATGAAAATCCGTGGATTCTTAGAATTTGAACTAAAGTAGAGATTAAATCTTTTTTTTGTAATGGTTCATCAGAATTAATTGTGATGAAAAAATTCAAATCGTTTTCGGAAAAAAGAAAGTTTAGATCGCAAATTTTTCCAACAAAACGTATGTATTCGTTAATGGCAACATTATTGAAATTAATGGAATAAGATTGGGAAGAGTCTTGGGGATTTTCAATTGATGGTATTAAATCATGTTTACTTTCTTTTGCTGAAATATCCTTTGAAAAGGCTATGGCGAGCAGAAAAACTGCAAAATATAAGATGGTTTTTGTATTGTTTTTTAGCTTAAGCATTGCGTTTATTATATACCCTATTTAAGCAGGATA
>ERZ795053.2567-NODE-2567-length-21784-cov-18.381242_pt1 | contig 21784 bp, 18 predicted proteins | sample MGYA00375137_ERZ795053 | MGnify/ENA primary metagenome ERZ795053 (study PRJEB30182, sample SAMN05720284) | activated sludge metagenome | isolation source: Anaerobic digester | place: Hong Kong | collected 2014-12-17 ...
AGGTCAAAAGAGCCGCAGTGGGCTGCGGCGCTCCCAGGAACCATAGGGGGGCCTGTGCATGGGGAAAATAATGGTATAATCCAACCAGACCATTGAGAAAAGGGGAGAAGTGTGTACATTTACGGAAGGAATATCTTGCTGGAAATCCTGGCGTCGGGGAACCGGGAGCAGTTGCGGAGGATTTTTTTTGCGCCGGCAAGCGCGGAGTGGATCGAGCACAACGTGGTTGCACGCGATGCTTCCCTTCCGTGTTCCCGCGTTCCTCCCAAGACCCTGGAGCAACTGGTGGGGAAAAATGTTCCGCACCAGGGCGTGGTGATGGATATCAAGGAGTTTCCGTACGTGGATTTCGATCGCTGGTTGCAGCAGCAGGAGCACCTGCCCGCTTCGTTTGCCGTGGTTTTGGACCGCGTGCAGGACCCGCATAACCTGGGGGCCATCATTCGAACGGCTTTCGGTTCCGGCGCCAGCGGGTTGTTGCTGCCGCAGGACCACAGTGCACAGATTACCCCCGCGGTGGTCAAGGTTTCCACGGGAACGGCGTTTCGGCTTCCGATGGTGCGCGTGGTGAACCTGCGCAGGGCCATCGAGCAATTGAAGGAAAATGGTTTCTGGGTGTACGGTGCGCACGCGGGGGGCAAACCCTACGGGGAAATCGCCTTTCCCGCGAAAACGGTGCTGGTTCTGGGAAACGAGGGCGAGGGGATACGGAGGTTGTTGCTGGAGAGTTGCGACGAGCTGGTGTCCATTCCCATGTACCGCGAGCTGGATTCGTTGAACGTTTCGGTGAGCGCCGGGGTGTTGTGTTTCGACGTGGCACGGAAAATTTTCGCGCGAGAGGAAACGCAGTAGCGGTGGCCTTGAAGGAGAAGCCCGTGATTGCGCGCCTTCCCCCGGAGATTGCCATGAAGATTGCCGCCGGAGAGGTGGTAACTTCCCCCGCCGCGGTGGTGAAAGAGTTGCTGGAAAACGCGGTGGATGCCGGCGCAACGTCGTTGGACATCGCGATGGAGAACGGGGGGCTGTCCAGCCTCCTGGTGAAGGATAACGGCTGGGGCATGGACCCGGAGTCCATGGAACTGGCGTTGCAACCCCATTGTACCAGCAAGTTGCGCAGCTGGGAGGATGTGTTGCACCTGGGCACCTTCGGGTTCCGGGGGGAAGCGCTTGCCGCGATCGCGGCGGTCTCGGAGATGGTGTTTTCTTCCCGTCCGGAAGGGCAGGAGGTGGGGCATCGCTTGATGGTGCGCGGGGGTAGCGTGTTGGGGCGCGAGTCTTGCTCCATGAACCCGGGTACCAGCGTGGAGGTTCGCAACCTGTTCTACAACGTGCCCGCGCGGAGGAAGTTCTTGAAAGCACCTTCCACCGAGGGGCGGCACGTGTTACAGCTCGTGGAGGAGTTCCTGCTGTCCCACCCGTCGATTGCTTTCCGGATGGAGAAGGATCGCAGCAAGCTGCTGGACTTCCCCGCAAAGAGTTTTGAACAGCGTATCACCGGGGTTTTCCAGGACATAGCACCCGATTCTTTTTTCACGGTGTCGGTGCAAAACGGGGGATTTGGCGTGCAGGGCATGGCTTCGCGCCCGGGGGTGAGCCGTCCCAACCGAAGCGGCATGCATTTTTTCGTGAACGGGCGCACCGTGCGAAGCCCGTTGCTGTTTTCCGCCTGCGATTCGGTGTACGGGTCCATGATGGAAAAGCGACGTTTCCCCGTTTTGGTGCTTTTCCTGGAACTGCCCCAGGAATTCGTGGACGTGAACGTGCACCCGCAGAAGCTGGAGGTGAAGTTCCAGCAGAACGAGCGGGTGTACCATCTGGTGCGAACAGCTTTGCAAAAGGGTCTGGGGGAGAATCCTCCCGTGATGCGGGTGGAACCCACGATGCCATTGGCGGGAGGGGAGCCCGCGAAACGGGATTGGCAGACCCCTCGGGTGGCAGAAACGGAACGGTGGAGGCCGCGGGGAAGGGATGAGATGGAGTTTGCGCGCCGCCTTCCAGCCGTGCAGCCTCCCGTCGAACCTGCTGCGCAACAAGCAGCACCGGTTGCTTTGCCCGAGTTCCTGGGAGTGGTGGACCGGCGGTACGTCTTGGCGCAAACCCCCGAAGGTTTGTTGTTGGTCGATTTCCATGCAGCGCACGAGCGCATTTTGTTCGAGCAACTCAAGGCAAGGCAAAAGCCCTTGGCTGCGCAGGCCCTGTTGCACCCGCTGCGATTGGAACTGGGAAATTCTGCGCGGGAAGCTGCACTGGATGGGAAAAAGCGCCTTTCGGAGCTGGGTTTTTCCTTTCGCACCGAGGGGTCGCAGATCGTGGTAGAGGCAGCGCCTTCGCGGGTTCCCGCTGCACAGGTGGAAGGGGTTTTCCGGGAGATCGTGGACAGTTTTCGCTTGCTTGAGTTGGAAGAGCCCGAGAAGCTTTTCGATCGGGCGTTGGCGACCATCGCGTGCCACCAGGCCGTGAAAACCGGGGACTGGATATCGCCGGAACAGGCGCGCGCGTTGCTGGAGCAGATGCAGTCCCTGGGGATTTACGCATGCCCACACGGGCGACCCGTTTTTACGCTGTTGAAGTTCGCCGAATTGGACCGGTTTTTCAAACGGACGTGAGGAGGGAAAACATGCAAAAAGCCGTGATCAAGAGCATTTTGACCGATAAAACCCACAACTCTCCCGTGGTGCAACTGGACTTGGAGGGCACAGGACGCACGATTTTCATTTGGATTGGTGTGTTCGAGGCCTGGAGCCTGGCCATGACACTGGAGGGCTTCCAGCTGGGACGCCCGCTGACGCATGACTTGCTGCTCAGCATCTTGCAGGCTTTCGGAGCAAAACCCACTGGGTTGGTCATCCATTCCATCAAGAACGGTACGTTTTACGCCAACCTTTTGGTGGAAAAGGAGAAGCGGGATATCACGGATATGGGGTCGCCTCCCCTGGAAATCGATTGCCGCCCCTCGGATGGGCTCGTGGTGGCTGCCAAGACGGGCATCCCCATCTACGTTTCCCGCGAGGTGATCCTGGAGAGTTCCATGGAGAAATCCGCGCCGGGAAAGGAAGAGAGAAATGCCGAAATTGGCCCGGAAGACGAGGATAAGTTCAAGGATTTCCTGAAAACATTCGACCTGGAGCAACTCAAATGGTACATGGAGCACAAGGGAAAGGAAGATGAGCCAGAAAGCTAAGGAATCCCCATGTTTTGCCAAAATGGACTTGCATTTCGGCTTTGGATTTGCGGCCCACCAGGGTGTGCTGGGGAGAAACGTTCCCCATTTTCCACTTGCCGGAATGCTGAAGCGTTCGCTGGAATGCGGGGTTTGCCTTTTGCTTTTGCGCCGAGAACCGGGGAAGATCCCCGCGTGGGAGACGTTTCTTTGGGCACGGTTTTTCCGGAAGCTGCGCCATTTTTCGCGCAGTGCACCGTTTCCCGTTCTTCTTTCGGAACCGGGAAGCGCCACTTGGTTCTTGCCCGGCGGGACCGTTTTCCGAGATTCTTTCCCCGGAGAGAATCCCTTCCGCTTCCAACTGGGTGGCCGTGCGGATTTCTCTGGGTGTGTTTGCCCCTCCCATTGGCTGCAAGAGCCCCAAAAGATCTTCGCGTGCCGTGAGAAGGGGATGCGATTGTTGCTCTTCATGGAAAAGGATTTCTCGCGCCAGCAAAGGGTTCTGGGGTATGCCCGCGCGGTGCAGTTCGACCTGTTTACCGTGCTGTTTTCCCGAACAACGGCGTGGTTGACTGGCCCGAAGCTCATGGGGAGTACGCAACCCCCTTTCCACAAGGCTTTCTTTTTCCACGGGACGTCTTCGGAGCTTTTCGTGAGTTTTCTTCCACTCGATTCCCCGTTCTGTGGCATCCCCGCTTTTTTCCGAGAGCCCTTCGCGGCACTTGCGAAACCTGGGGGTTCCAAGAAGGAGCAGGCATCCGTTGAAAAAGGTTTTTGATTGCACCCCGGAGGGTTTCGGGCTGTTGAAAGAGCATCATGCTGTGTGGGGAAGCGCATGGGAGAAGGGTGTTTTTTCCAAGCACCCCACGCTTTGGGCAAAGTACTTGCAGCAATACCAGCGAGAGCATGGTTTTGCGGTGGATTTCTGGTATCATATTTCCCGGAAGGAACTGGACCGGATGTACATTCGCTGGCAACAGGTGGACAAATCCGTTTTCCGGGATGCTTTTCGATGGGCCGGGCAACTGTATGCCCGTGGATTCGTGGATTTTGGCGTTTTCTTTTTCGTGGGGTTGCAGTGGAGCGCTGTGACGCCGGTGCGCACGCGCAAGGGAATCGCTTTTTTGTGTGATGTTTGGTTTTTCGGGGGGGAGAAAAATGGAAAAGGACTTGAATCGTTTTGTTCGCTGGATGCAGCTGCAGCACTATTCTCCCGGAACGATCCAGGAATACAGCCGTGAACTGGAGAATTTTGGCCGCTTCCTGGGAGAGAACCAGCTGGAGTACACCGATTTGGACATGGTGGATATCGAGGATTACATCTTTTCCCGGGAGGTAGCCGAAAGAACCCGCAACCGAAGCCTTTCCGCCGTGAAATCGTTCTACCGGTACCTGGTTTCGCGGGGTTTGGTGGGAAAAGACCCCAGCAAGGACGTGAAATCTATCCGGGTGCACCGCAAGAACCCCGTCTTCCTTTCGGAGGAAGAGTACGTGATCCTGATGGACACGTTGCAAGATTTGCCGGAGGGTTTTGCGGGGCTCAGGGACAAGACCATCATCGCCTTGCTCCTCACTACCGGGGTGCGCGTGAGCGAAGTGGTGGGCATGGAGATGGGGAACATTTCCCGGGACCGCGAAGGCCGCGTTACCCTTGAAATCCAGAGAAAGGGCCAGGAAATGGATTTCGTGTACCTCAACCGGCGTGTTTCGGGGATGTTCGATACCTACCTGGAACAGCGGCGAGGGCTCGGGGTGCAATCTTCCCGGGTTTTCCTGTCGCTGCGGAACAAGCCTTTGGATCGCACGGCGGTGTACCGGTTGGTGAAGAAGTATTTTTCCATGAGTGGGATCGAGAAGAAGAAAATGGGACCACACGTGTTGCGCCATACGTTTGCCACAACGCTGATGCGCAAGAATATTTCGCTGTACAAGATCAAGGAATTGCTGAACCACAAGAACATCTCCACGACCGAAAAGTACCTGCATCTTTCCGAGGAAGACCTCAAAGATGCCGTGGAGAAAATCGAATTTTGACGGTGGGAAATATGCACGATGCTTTTGCCTTGGAGAAATTGGAATTTGCCAAAGTGATTTCGGAACTGGAAACCTTCTGCTTCTCCGCGTTTGGAAAGCGGAGTATCTGCGCGCTGCATCCCTTGGAAGATCCCGCGCAAGAGCTTGCTTTCGTCCGCGAGATGATGGATTTCTTTCGCGTGGAAGGCATTCCCACCTCCGGAGGGGTGGAGGACCTGGAAGGCGATTTCCAGCGGGTCGTGCGCGGAGATGTGCTGGGGCCCCTTTCGCTGCGCTCGTTCGCGGGTACCTTGCTGCGCATTGCCGAGATCCAGGAGGGGTTTGGCGGGCACGATGCGCAGTACCCTCTCTTGTTCTCGGTGTTGCGACGCATACACCCCCAGCCCGCCCTTGCGGAGGCCATCTTGCATTCCATCGACGTGGAAGGCCAGGTGCTCGACAAGGCTTCTCCCCGGCTGAAAGAGATTCGCATTCGCTTCAAGCGGACCTACCGTACGGCACGCCAAACCATCGAGCGCCTGATGACGGGGAGCTTGCGGGATTTCGTGCAGGATGCGATGCCCCTGTTGCGCGATGGCCGCTACGTGGTTCCCGTGAAGGCATCGAGTCGCTCCCAGGTGCGTGGTATCGTGCATTCCTCTTCGTCCAGCGGCGCGACGCTGTACATGGAACCCGATGGCCTCGTGGAACTCAACGACGGGCTTCGCCAGTTGCAGTCGGAGGAAGTGGAAGAAATCAACCGCATCTTGCGCGAGCTTACGGGGAAGATTTTCCGGGCGCGCCACGAGATCCAGGAAACTTTCCAGGCGTTGCAACGGCTGGATGGCCTGTGGGCCCGCGCCATGTACGCGCGCAAACACGATGCCCACATCCCCGAGCTGGACGACCATCCCCGTTTTTGCCTGCGCGGCTTACGCCATCCGCTCATCGGGGAGAATTGCGTTCCGCTGGACTTGGAAATTTCCCCGTCATCGCAGGGGATCGTGATCACGGGTCCCAACACGGGCGGGAAGACGGTCTCGTTGAAAATGGTGGGGCTTGCCCATTTGATGGGTCTATCCGCTATTCCCATCCTGGCGGAGGAAGGCAGTTCCATCGGGCTTTTCCACCACGTCCTCGCGGATATCGGCGACGAGCAATCCATCGAGCAAAGCCTGAGTACCTTTTCGGGGCACCTACGCAAGATAACCTCCATCGTGAATATGGCAGGTCCGCGATCCTTGGTGCTGTTGGACGAACTGGGCGCGGGAACGGACCCCATCGAAGGGGCTGCCCTCGCGCTGGGCCTCCTGGAATGCCTGGTGGAACGCAAAACATGCTTGCTGGTTACCTCGCACCTTACCCCGCTGAAGCTGTACGCCTACACCAATCCCGTGCTGGAAAACGCGGCGGTGCAATTCGACGTGCAAACGTTGACGCCGCTGTACCGGGTGACCATGGGGGTTGCAGGTAGTTCCAATGCCTTCAAGATTGCCCGCCGGTTGGGTTTGCCCGAGGATGTTTTGGGACGGGCGGAGCGCTTCTTGAACGAGGAATACGCCAACGTGGAACAAATCATCGGGGACCTGCAGCAGCAGAAGCAATCGTTGCAACAGGAAACCAGCCAGGTGCGCAAGATCAAAGGAGACCTGCAGCAGAAACAGGACACGTTGCAGCAAAGCCTGGAAAACCTCAAGAAGAAGAAATTGGAGGGCTTGCTGGATGAAATCTTGGACCTGGAAAACCAGGTGAAAGCGATCCAGAAGGAAACCGAAAGCCTGGTGGGGGAACTGCGCAAAAAGGGAACGGTTTCGCTGCAAGATGCGCAGCGCTTGAATCGGCAGGTGCAGAACATGCAAAGCGGGCACCTGGGAAAAGTGCGCCAACAGGTGGCCCGCCTGAAAAAGGACCGGGAACCGGTTTTGCAAAACCCCTCCGAGGTGGTTCCGGGGGATTACGTGGCCGTGGTGGGAACCAACACACCCCTTCGGGTTTTGGAAACGCGCAAGAGCACGCTTTTCGTGGAACGAAGCGGGTTGCGCATGGAAGTGCCCCTGGGAAAGGCACGCAAAGTGCCTCCGCCGCAGGAAGAACCCGAGCCGGACCCCACCCCCGTGTACTACACGCCTCCCACGAAGAACCCGTTGTTTTCCGACTCGGTGGATTTGCGGGGAATGAGCGTGGACGAGGGGTTGATGCAGGTTCGGGAGCACTTGGAGCAGATGTTGCTTTCCGGGAGGCACCGTGTTTTCCTGATCCATGGAAAAGGCACCGGTAGGCTCGCGGAAGGGATCTGGGAATTCCTCGCACGGGATCCCCGGGTGGGCTCTTTCCGTGTGGGAAAACCCGAAGAAGGAGGCACCGGGGTCACGGTGGTTTCACTGGAGCCTTGAGAGGGGAGGCGAAAATGCGCAAACTGCAGGTTTCCGGAGGCATTCCGCTGCACGGTAGCATCCGCGTGAGCGGTTCCAAGAACGCAGCCTTGCCCATACTCGCGGCATGCGTGCTCACGGAGCAAACCGTGGAACTTTCCAACGTTCCGGACCTGGAGGACGTGCGTTCGATGTTGGTGATTCTACGTGCACTCGGGAAGAGGGTGTCCTTCGAAGAGGGTGTGGTGCAGGTTTTTTCGGAAAACGCGCTACACGACCGTGTTCCGTACGAAGCGGTGCGCAAGATGCGCGCGTCGTTCAACGTGCTCGGGCCGTTGTCCGCTGTGCGCAACGTGGCGCACGTCCCCCTTCCGGGTGGGTGCACGATTGGACCCAGGCCGGTGGACATGCACCTGGACGGGCTGCAAAAACTGGGGTTCGCAACCCACGTGGAACACGGTGTGGTGCGCTGCCAAAGGGAGCACAAGGTTTCCGAGGCGGAGATTTCCCTGCGTTTCCCCTCGGTGGGGGCCACGGAGCAACTTCTGGCAACCGCCGCCGCGTTGCCGGGAACCCAAATGGTTCTGCGAAACGCCGCAACCGAGCCCGAAATCGTAGCGCTCTGCGATTTCTTGCAAGGCATGGGTGCCCGGGTTTCCGGAACGGGGAGCTCCACCCTGGTGGTACAGGGCGTGGAGCGTCTGCATGGTACCCATTTCGCGGTGATCCCCGACCGCATGGAAGCGGGGACGTACCTGGTTGCGGCCATTGCCACCGGCGGGGAGATGCGCCTGTCTCCCTTTCCCTTTGCGCATTCCTGTTCCCTTCTCGACACGCTCGCGCAAATGGGGTGTGACCTGGGCAAAGAGGGCTCGGACCTTCTGGTGCGACCCACAAAAGAGTTGCGCGCGGCAGATATTTGTGCACGCGTGTACCCCGGCTTTCCCACCGACTTGCAGCCCCAGGTAACGGTGCTGGCGTCCTTGGCAAAAGGGGTTTCGGTGATTTCCGACCAGGTTTTCCCGGGTCGTTTTTCGCACGTGGGGGAACTGCAGCGCATGGGAGCCAAGATTCGGGTGCAGCACGACACCCTGGTGGTGGAAGGCGTGGAAAAGCTCGAAGGTGCACCCGTGTACGCCAGCGATATTCGTTGCGCTGCCGCGCTGCTGGTAGCCGGACTATGTGCCAGAGGGGAAACCTGCATCCAACAGGTGGACCCGATTTTCCGGGGATACGAGAAACTGGAGCAGAAGCTTGCCGCACTGGGTGCGCAGGTGCACCTCTCCACGGAGGAGTAGGGAATGGCGACAGTGCACGGGCACATCCTTTGGATCGTGGTTGCGGGGTCGCATCGCAACGTGGGGAAGAGCACGGTGGGAGAGTTCTTGCGGAAAAACCTGACCGGGGCTTTTTTCGTCAAGGTGGGAGGGGGAGTGGAAAACCCCGGCAAAGCAGCTTTGCTTCTTCCCCTGGATGTTTCGCTGCAGGACGTGCAAGCTCGGATCCCCCCGGGAACGCGTGTGGTGATCTTGGAAAGTGGACGCCTGGCTTCCCAGGTTGCACCCAAGGTGTTGCTCTTCTGTAGCGATCCGGAAGGTGAAGACAAACCGGAGGCTTCCCCACTGCGCGAAGAAGCGGACCTGGTGGCGTACGGTTCCGTAAGCTGCCCCCAAGCGTTGCAGCTTGCCCAACGAATGGGATTGCCCCCCCGCAAGATGGGCTCCTTGCTCAACCTGTTGCAGGTGAAGGTGAAAGGATGCCAACTGGGACTATTTCCCTGAGAACTGATACATTAACGGAGGTTGAACATGTCCAAATTTCAGAAACTGGAGGAATTTGCCTCGGACGGCAAGGAATCCATCGAAATCCCAGGTGACTTGCCCCTGATCCCGATGCGTACCAACATGTTGGTGTACCCGGGTTCGGTGATGCCCTTTTACGTGGGGCGAGACAAGTCCCTCAACGCGCTGGAGGAGTCTATCGAGAAGAAGAACCGGTTGATCTTCCTGGTGGCGCAGAAAAACCCCGGGTTGGAGAACCCCGCTACGGAAGATCTCTTCGAGGTCGGTGTCGTGGCGCAGATCATGCAGCTGATGAAACTGCCCGACGGCTCCTTCAAGGTACTGGTGGAAGGGTTGGTGCGTGCGCAGCGCTTGGATGCGCTCGAAAACGAGGAGTTCTTTTCCACCGAGATCGAGGTGATGGTGCCCCGCTACAAGCGCACCAAGACGTTGGAAGTGTTCATTCGCAGGGTGAAGGAAGATACCCGGAAATATTTCCACATGACCAAGAAACTGCCTCCCGAGGCGTTGCAAGCCCTCGAAGACACTTCGGACGCGGACAAGTTCGCCGACTTCGTGTCTTCCGTGCTGCCATTGGGCCTGGAAGAAAAGCAGGTATTACTGGAAACCGTGCATCCGCGCGAACGCATGGAGCAGTTGATCAAGATCCTGGCGCGGGAGCTGGAACTGATGAAAATGGAGGAAGACCTCGAAAAAAAGGTGCGCTCCAAGTTGGAACAGAGCCAGAAGGAGTATTACCTCCGCGAAAAGATGAAGACCATCAAGGAGGAGCTGGAGGGGAGCGGAGACGCGGAAATCGTGGAATACCGCGAACGGATCGCGCAGGGAGATTTTCCCGACAACGTGAAGGAAAAAGCCACGCACGAGGTGGATCGCCTGGAGAAATCCCCCGCCTTTTCCGCGGAAGCCACGGTGATCCGTACCTACCTGGACTGGTTGCTGGAACTGCCCTGGAACGTGGAAAGCGAGGACAAGATCGACGTGAAGGAAGCCCGGAAGATCTTGGACCGCGATCATTACGGGTTGGAGGAAGTGAAGGAACGAATCTTGGAATACCTTGCTGCGCGCGTGTTCTCCCGCGGGTTGAAGGCCCCCATCCTGTGCCTTGTGGGCCCTCCGGGAGTGGGGAAAACTTCGCTGGGCCAATCGCTGGCCAACTCCATGAACCGCAAGTTCGTGCGGATGTCGCTGGGGGGGATGCGGGATGAAGCCGAGATCCGCGGGCACCGTCGCACCTACGTGGGTGCCTTGCCCGGCCGCATCATGCAGCTGGTGAAGAATGCAGGGGTGCGAAATCCCTTGATCTTGCTCGATGAAATCGACAAACTGGGGATTAGCTTCCAGGGAGATCCTGCGGCCGCGTTGCTGGAAGTGTTGGACCCGCAGCAAAACAATAGCTTCGTGGACCATTTTTTGGAAGTGCCGTTCGACCTCTCCAAGGTGATCTTCGTGACCACGGCGAACGTGTTGCATACCATCCCGCCCGCGCTGCGGGATCGCATGGAAGTGATCGAAATCCCCGGGTACACGGATGTGGATAAGCTGCATATCGCCCGGGAACACCTGATTCCCACCATCCTCGACGAACACAAAATGAAAAAGGCGCTGAAGTTTTCCACCCCTGCCATTCAGGAGATCATCCACGGGTATACAAGGGAAGCCGGAGTGCGTAACCTCCAGAGGGAGATCGCGAGTATCGTTCGCAAGGCAGCCCTGAAACTGCTGGAGTCCGGGAACAAGACCATGAGCCTTGGGAAAAGGCAGGTCACCGATCTGCTGGGGCCCGCCCGGTTCCTGGGAGAGGAGAAACTGGAAACGCCCGAAGTGGGGATTGCCATGGGTTTGGCATGGACCGCGGTGGGAGGCACGGTGCTGCAGATCGAGTCGCTGTTCCTTCCCGGGAAAGGCAATCTGCTGCTCACGGGGCAGCTGGGAGAAGTGATGAAGGAATCGGCGAAGATCGCGCTGTCCATCGCGCGCCACAAGTGTGGGCAGATGGACCAGGGTTTCTTTGACCACCACGACCTGCACTTGCACGTTCCGGAGGGCGCGGTGCCCAAGGACGGCCCTTCGGCCGGGATCACCATGGCCACGTCTTTGGTTTCCGCCATCGAGGGTCTGCCCGTGCGAAACGACATCGCCATGACCGGTGAGCTCACCCTGCGGGGAAAAGTGTTGGCCATCGGCGGGGTGCGCGAGAAAACGCTGGCGGCGTACCGCGTGGGAATCCACGAGGTGCTGTTGCCGCTGGAGAACAAGAAAGACGTGCAGAAAATCCCCGAAGAGGTGCAGAAGAAAATGACGTTTCACTTCGTGGAAAACATGGACCAGGTGCTGAAAATCGCCCTGGTGGGCAGCAAATGCTGAGAATCAAGTCCGTGGAACTGGTGAAGACGGTGTACCGCGCGTCGGATATCCTGTTGGATTCCATTCCCCAGTTCGCCTTCGTGGGACGTTCCAACGTGGGGAAGTCCACGTTGCTGAATGTTTTGCTGAACCGAAGGATGGCACTGGTGAGTTCCCGGCCGGGGAAAACACGTTCGGTGAACTATTTCTTGGTGAACAAGCTTTTCTACTTCGTGGATTTGCCCGGCTACGGTTTCGCGAAGGTTCCCCCCGCGGAAAAAGAGCGTTGGCAAAAGGTGATGAGTGCGTACTTCGAGAAAACCACCGCGTTGTACATGCTCTTTTGCCTCATGGATGCACGCCATCCCTTCGTGAAAAGCGACCGCTTTTTCTGGGAGTGGATATTGCCCTACCCCTTTTCCAAGGCGGTCGTGCTCACCAAGTCCGATAAGCTGAACGGGATGGAAAAGAAACGTTCGCTGGAGCAAACGCAGCAGGTATTGGAGGAGATGAAAATGCAGATTCCCGTTTTTCCGTTCTCTTCCCTGAAACGCATCGGAATTGACCCCCTTTGCAACTTCGTGCAGGAGATGTTGGGGTGAAACGTTTCCAGTTCCGGTTACAACGCATCTTGGATGTGTTCATCAAGAGGGTGGAGCAAGCCCGCTTGGAGATTTCCCGCTTGCTGGGTGTGCGCGCGGGGGTGGAATTTCGCATCCAGAACCAGCAGCTCTCCATCCGGCAGCAGCAAAGCACGTTCGCCGAGCAGCTGGGCAAGGGGAAGTTGCTGCCCAACGACGTGATGGTTTGGATGCATTTTTTGGATGCGGAATTCGAGGAGCTTGCCCAGTTGTACAAGGAGCTGGAAAAGGTGAACCGCGAACTGGACCGCGCTCGCGAGGAATACCGCCAGTTGGACCGGAACAAGAAATCCCTTGAAAAACTCAAGGAGAAACAGTTTGACCAATTTTCCGTGGAATTCCAGAGGGTGGAGCAGTACGAAATGGATGAAATTGCCTCCCGGATCTCTTGGAATCCCATTCAAAACAGGAGGGAAACATGGCATTCGGAAAGTGGCAACAGCTAACCTGGGTGGACCATCCCCTGATTTTGCACAAGTTGACCATTATGCGCGACAAGAACACGGGGCCCAAGGAGTTCCGGGAGTTGCTCCGGGAGCTCACTTTCCTGCTGGCATACGAGGCGACGAGTAACCTTTCGGTGAAGGAAACGATGATTCAAACCCCCATCCGCGAAACAAAGGGCGGAACCATCAACGACAAGGACGTGGTGATCGTTCCCATCCTGCGAGCAGGGCTGGGAATGTTCGACGGCGTGTTGACGCTCTTGCCGAACGCGTCGGTGGGGTACATCGGGTTGTACCGTGACCCCGAAACGCATCGCCCGGTGGAATACTACGCAAAGATGCCGGACCTGCTGAACAAGGACGTGTTCGTGCTGGATCCCATGCTGGCAACGGGAAATTCCGCCGCGCGAGGCATTGAAATCCTGATCCAGGAAGGGGCAGAGGAATCCAACATCTACTTCCTTTCCCTGCTTTCCGCGCCGGAAGGCATTCAATCCCTCCTGGAGAAGTTCCCGGGCATCAAGATTTACACCGCTGCGGTGGATGAATGCCTGAACGAAAATGACTACATCGTACCTGGATTGGGAGATGCGGGTGACCGCCTGTACCGGACAAGGTAACCCTTTTTCCACCAGGCACCACAACAGGGAGTGAACGAAAAATGGCATTCCAAACGCTGTATCGCAAGTATCGCCCGAGGACCTTTTCGCAAGTGGCCGGCCAACACCCCGTGAAAGAACTCTTTCAAGCGGTGATTTCCCGCGACCAGGTGGCGCACGCGTACATCTTTTCCGGCCCCAGGGGTACCGGCAAAACCACCGTTGCGCGGATCCTGGCAAAAAGGTTGAACTGCCTCGACCCCAAGGGGAGCGAGCCGTGTAACGCTTGCGAGCAGTGCCTGGCCATTGATGCCAGTGCGCACTTGGACGTGGTGGAGATGGATGCAGCCTCCAACCGGGGAATCGACGATTTTCGCGCCATCCGCGAGAAAGTTTCCTACCGCCCCTCGCAGGGAAAATACAAGGTGTACATCATCGACGAAGTGCACATGTTGACCACGGAAGCTTTCAACGCCATTCTCAAGACCTTGGAGGAACCACCGCCCCACGTGGTGTTCGTGCTGGCCACCACGAATCCCGAAAAGATCCCGGAAACCATCTTGTCGCGCTGCCAAATCATTCCCTTCCGCAGCCTTTCGGAAAGTGATATCCGTTCCTTCTTGCAAGGCGTCGCACAACAAGAAGGATTTGCCATCTCCCCACCCGCGCTGGGTTTTATCGCCCGCTACGCCCGCGGGGGCATGCGCGATGCGTTGGTGCTCCTGGAGCAGGCCTACCAGGTTTCCCAGGGCGAAGGCGAGTCCGTGGGATTGGAGCAATTGAACGCATTGACCGGTGGTATCGAAGTGCAGGTCGTGGAAGAGTTCCTGGATGCGGCACTCGGCGGAGACAGCCAGACGGTGGTTCGGTTGGTGGAACGGTTGCATTCCGAGGGCAAGAGCTTCGAGAACTTCCTGTCGCAGGGCCTGGATTGCTTGGTGCAACGGATGGCTGGCACGCAGGCTTTCGCGCAAAACGTGGTCTTGGCACATCGCCTCGCGGAACTCGCGAACGTGTTGCGCTACGCCAGCAACAAGAAAAGCCTGCTGATCGTGGAAATGTTGTACTTCATGCAGCAACACGCGCCGGGAGTTTCCGCGCCACCCAAACCGGAAAATCCGCTTCCCAAAAGCGAGGAAAGGGTTGTGCCTGCCCCAGTCGCGGAGAAGGAGCCTGGTAATTTGGAACCGCTGCTGGCCATGTTGCAGCAGCAGCGCTTTGCCCTGTACGTGGCGTTGAAATGCCTTTCCACGGTTCCGGGGGAAAACAAGTACGCCCGTTTGCTGCTGGCCGAGAACCGGGAATACTTGCTTTCCACGGCGCTGCAAGCGGGTGTGCAAGTGGAGGAATATCTACCGGCACCCGGGGTGGAGGCGGTTTCCGGCCGAAGGAAGGTCCATGGGATTTCCGATGTGCCCAGCGAGTTCCACGAGCAGTACAAGAAGGTGCTCAGCCTGTTCCCGGATGATGACGTGGAAATTTTCATCGAAGACGATACCGAATAATGGGAAACACGAAAAAGGAAGGATGATGGCATGGCCAAGAAAATGAGGAGTTTTGGAGGCAAAAGCTTCCGCAATCCCGCCACGAAAAAACCGGGCATGGACCAGCTGTTGCGGCAGGCGGAGTTGGCGCAGCAAAAAATGGATGCTTTTGAAGAGGAATTTGCCACCCGGCAGTTCGAAGCCAGCGCGGGAGGCGGTGCGATTAAGATCCAGATCCAGGGGGATTTCCGCATCCTGGATTTGGAGTATGACAACGATTTGCTGGAAGAGCCGGATGATTTCAAGGACTTGTTGACCGCGGCATTGAACCAAGCCATTGAGACCGTGAAGACCACCAAGGACCAGGAAATGGAGCAAATCACGGGGGGGATGGGGCTTCCCGACTTGGGGATTTGAGAAAGAAAAAAAAGTATGCTATACTTCGATGTGAAAAAAAGCACAAACGAATTTTAGATAACCTGGAGGTGTTTTATGTCGAACGTACGTATTGCAATCAATGGATTTGGGCGAATTGGTCGCCTGGTTTTCCGCGAAATGGCCAAGCGTGGTGGGTACGACGTCGTTTTGATCAACGATTTGACCGATGCTGCAACGCTGGCGCACCTGCTCAAGTACGACTCGGTGCATCGCAAGTTTAATGGTACCGTGGAAGCCCGCGAGAACGCCATCGTCGTGAACGGCAAGGAAATCCGCATCACCGCGATCAAGAACCCTGCCGAGCTGCCGTTGAAAGAACTGGGTGTAGACCTGGTGATCGAATCTACGGGTGTGTTCCGGAACAAGGAAAAGTGCCAGGGCCACTTGCAAGCCGGGGCGAAGAAGGTCATCATCACCGCTCCCGCCAAGGGTGAAGTGGACGCCACCGTGGTGCTGGGGGTAAACGACGAGGTTGTGAAGCCCGAGATGCAAGTGCTTTCCAACGCATCCTGTACCACCAACTCCATTGCACCGGTTATCAAGTTTTTGAACGACAAGTTTGGCATCGAATCGGGCCTGATGACCACGGTGCACGCCTACACGAACGACCAACGCATCTTGGATCTTCCCCACAGCGACTTGCGCAGGGCTCGTGCTGCTGCCCAAAACACCATCCCCACGTCTACCGGGGCTGCCAAGGCAGTGGGAATCGTCATTCCCGAGCTCAAGGGAAAACTGGACGGGATTGCTCTCCGCGTGCCCGTGTGCGACGGTTCCATCACCGACGTCACCCTGATGATGAAGAACCCCGTGACGGTGCAGGAAGTCAACGACTTGGTGAAAAAAGCCTGTGAAAACGAGCTTAAGGGCTTGTTCGCCTACACCGAAGACGAGCTGGTGAGCAGCGACGTGATCGGCACCACCGTTTCGGGAATCTTTGACTCCAAGCTCACCAAGGTCATGGGCGGACGCTTGCTCAAAATCGCCTGCTGGTACGACAACGAGTACGGCTATTCCTGCCGCGTTGTCGACCTGGTGGACATGCTGGAAAAAATGCTGTAAGTCTCGGGAAACCAAGGGCACGGGGTACCGTGCCCGTTTTTCCCGGTGAGGAGGAAAAGAATGGACAAGTTGACAATTCGTGATGTTCCCATCAAGGGACAAAGGTTGTTGATGCGCGTGGATTTCAACGTGCCCCTCGACAAGTCCACGGGAGAAATTACCGACGATAACCGGATTCGCGCCGCGCTTCCCACCATCCAGTACGCCATGGAGAAGGGTGCGAAAGTGATCTTGATGTCCCACTTGGGGCGTCCAAAGGGAAGCCCCGATCCAAAGTATTCACTCGCTCCTGTCGCCAAAAGGCTTTCGGAGCTTTTGCACGCCCCCGTTGCGTTTTCCCCCGAGTGTACCGGCGAACAGGCACAACAAATGGTAGCGGCTTTGAAGGAGGGAAGCGTGCTGGTGCTCGAAAACACGCGCTTCTACCCCGGGGAAACCAAGAACGATCCGGAATGGAGCACGGAACTTGCACAGATGGGAGACTTGCACGTGAACGACGCTTTCGGTACGGCGCATCGCGCGCATGCTTCCAACGTGGGTGTTGCCCAGCACATGCTTTCGGTTTCCGGGTTCTTGATGGAAAAGGAAATCGCGTTCTTGGGCAAGGTCGTGGAAAACCCCGATAAGCCCTACGTTGCCATCTTGGGTGGCGCGAAGGTTTCCGACAAGATCGGTGTGATCGAAAACCTGCTCCAAAAGGCGGATTGCCTGCTCATCGGTGGAGCCATGATGTTCACCTTCTGGAAGGCAATGGGGTACGGTACGGGGAATTCGCTGGTGGAAGACGACAAGCTGGAGCTGGCCAAGAAACTGATGGCGGATGCCAAAAGTGCGGGAGTGGAACTTGTGCTTCCGGTGGATACCCTGGTTGCCGAAAAAATGGAAGCCGGAGCACCATCAAAGGTGGTCACCGCGGAGCAAGGAGTGCCCGAAGGGTTCATGGGACTGGACATTGGTCCCGCTTCCATCGAGTTGTTCCAGCAGAAACTTTCCGGGGCGAAGACCGTCGTGTGGAATGGTCCCATGGGTGTTTTCGAGCTGGAGGATTTTGCAAAAGGCACCCTCGCTATTGCCCAATCCCTCGCGAAGCTGCAAGACGCGATCACCGTCATTGGCGGGGGAGACAGCGCTGCTGCCATTGGCAAGTTCGGGCTGGAAGACCGCGTAACACACGTTTCCACGGGTGGCGGTGCTTCTCTGGAAATGCTGGAAGGCAAAATCCTTCCTGGGTTGCAAAGCATTGGAGACAAAAAAAAAAGTAGACCCGTGCTGATTGCCGGGAACTGGAAGATGTACAAGACTCCCTCGGAAGCCCGCAGTTTCGCGCGCGTGTTGTTGCAGGGAATCGGCAAGGTCCATCCCAAAGTGGGTGTCACCGTTTGCCCCACCTTCGTTTCGCTGGAAGGCGTGCAAGACATTCTCACCGGGTCCGGCATCCATGTGGGGGCGCAAAACATGTACCCCGAAAACGAGGGCGCGTTCACCGGGGAAGTCTCACCGGAAATGCTCAAGGATATCGGGGTAGAGTCCGTCATCCTGGGACACTCCGAGCGCCGCGCCATTTTCAAGGAATGCGATGAACTCATCAACCGCAAGCTGAAAATGGCATTGGAGCAACGCCTGGTCCCGATTTTCTGCCTGGGAGAGGTGTTGGAAGAGCGCGAAGCGGGAAAGACCTTCGAAGTGCTGGAACGGCAGTTGGAGAAGGGTCTGAAAGACTTGGGACCGGAAGGCATGGAAACGGTGATCATCGCCTACGAACCCGTTTGGGCGATTGGAACCGGAAAGGTTGCCACGCCTGCCCAAGCACAGGAAGCCATCGCGTTCATTCGCAACTGGCTGCAAAACAAGTTCGGGGAGCACACTGCGCAGAACACCCTTATCTTGTACGGTGGGAGCATCAAACCGGCCAACTTCGCGGGGATCCTATCGCGGCCCGACATCGATGGTGGCTTGGTGGGCGGTGCCAGCCTGAAGGAAAGTTTCATCGAGTTGGTGCGCATCGCGCGAAGAATGATGGCATAATCAATGCAACGAGTCCCGGGGGGCAGGGTGGTTCGCCTTCCCGGGGCTTTTTCATGTGATTTGCACGGGAGGAAAAACATGGCATCCAATCCCGGGGACAAGACCTCGTGGTACTTGAAACGATACGGCATTGTGCTCAAGAAATCGTTGGGGCAAAACTTTCTCTCCAATGCGCAGGTCGCGCAGCGCATCGTGGCGGCCGCGGAGGTGGTTCCTGGGGAAAGCGTGTTGGAAATCGGCGCCGGTGCCGGAACGCTCACCGAATCCTTGTTGCAAGCGGGGGCAGGGGTGGTAGCGGTGGAAATCGATTCGCGCCTGGCGGTCGTTTTGCGGGAGCGTTTCAAGCAACAGCCTTCCTTTGAGCTCGTGCTGAAGGATTTCATGAAGCTCTCCCCCGACGAGTTACCGGGTACACCCCCACGCAAGACGGTTTCCAACTTGCCCTACCAGGTAGGTACGGCCATGCTTTCGCGGTTGTGGAAACAATGGGGTTCCGTCGAGCAAATGGTGGTGATGTTGCAAAAGGAAGTGGCGCAGAAACTCGTGGCGCAGCCTTCCACGCAAGGCTATGGAAGCCTGACGTTACTGGCAGGGTTTTTCTGCGAGGTGACCCAGTTGTTTACCGTTTCCTCCGGGCACTTCGTGCCCAATCCCAAGGTGGAATCCAGCGTGGTGCGGCTGGTGCGCAAGGCGCATACCCCCGTGCCAAAGGATCGTTGGGAGGATTGGGAAACGTTCGTGTTCCAGGCGTTTCACAACCGCAGGAAGATGCTGAAGAACAACTTTTCTCCCCCCGCGCAGATGGAACGGCTGTTGGAGACCCGTGGGCTTTCTCCCCGGTGCCGGGCGGAAGAACTCGACCTGGAACAGATGGTGGGTCTTTTTCAGGCCTGGGAAACTGCCCCGTCGGAATAGGGAGTCTTCGTTTTCCAGAACGTTTGAATGGCCTCGGGAATGGAGAGCGAGGGGGAAACCCGTTGGTAATGCTTCCATTCGGGGGGGAACAACTTCTTGTAGGTGGAGTGGGAAAAGCGTTTATCGATAAGCAACACCACACCCTGGTCCTTGTGTGAGCGAATCACCCGGCCCACTGCCTGCATCACCTTGTTCATCCCCGGGTACACGTAGGAAAAGGAGAAACCGGTGGACCCCGTAGTGCTGCCCGACTTGGCAGGGTTTTCGGAGAAGTACTCCTTGATGAACTCCCGTTCCAGGCAAATCTGTGGAAAGCCAACCCCCACGATGATGGCGTTGTTGAGGCGCTTTCCCACCAGGTCTATGCCTTCGCCGAAAAGCCCGCCCATCACCGCGAAACCCACTACGGGTTGGTTGGGGGCATCTTGGAAGGATTCCAGGAAGTACTCGCGATCGCTTTCCGCCATGCCCGGTGTTTGCACCAGCACTTTCTGCTGGGGGAGCAACCCCTTGAATTCGTCGAGGACCATCTGCAAGTAGGCATAGGAGGGGAAAAACACCAGCGAATTCCCCGGGCTACTCTGCACCACTTGGGCGATGTCGTTTGCCACCTGCAACTTTGACTGGCTTCTTTTTCGCCACGTGGTTTCGATGCGATCATCCACGAGCAGGCACAGGTTCTTCTGGGGAAAGGGTGAGGGCAGTTCCACGCGGTTGGTTTCCGATTGTTCCCCCAACACCTGCAGGTAGTATTCCATGGGATTGAGCGTGGCGGAGAAGAACACCCCGGAGCGCACGTTCTCCATGCGTTTCTGGATTTCCGGACCCGGGTGCACGCAAAACACCTTCCAACTGTAATCGTACCGCTGCCGTGATTCGTACAACCGGTACCGCTCGTCCATGCGCTCCAGCGCTTTTTGGAAGGCATGCACTTCGAAAAAAACCTCCTGCACCTTTTCTTTCCACTCCGAGAACCCCCGTTTTCCCAAGAATTCCCCCGCTGATTCGCAGAAGTCTTCCAGGGTGTCTCGCGTGCCGCGGTACAAGGGTTCCATTTCCCTCTCCGCGAAATCGGTTTTCTCGATCTCGGACAGGTGTTGCACCATGGCGTTTTGGATGGAACGCAGGTCGTACAGCATCGCGCGCTCCACCGCTCCCAGTTCCATTCCTTCCACCGCCGAGAGTATGGCGGAAATAGGTGCCAGATGTAGTGAGGCGGAAAACATTTCACGGGAGCGGTCCACGAGGTTATGGGCTTCGTCCACCAGTACGGCGAAATCGGTTTTTTCGTCGAAGAAGCGCCGGAGGTAGGCCTTGGGGTCGAAAAGGTAGTTGTAGTCACACACCACGAGGTCGGCAACGAGGGAAAGGTCCAAGGAGAGTTCGAAGGGGCACACTTGCTGCTGCTGGGCTACTTGCTGCACCAGTTCGCGATCCCAGTGGTCGCTGCGGAACACCTCCTCGATGGCAGCATCAACCCGGTCGTAATGGCCAAGCGCGAAGGGACAGAAGTCCGGGTTGCATCCTGGGTGCGAGAGCGGGCAAATCTTGTCGCGAGCGGTGATCACCAAGCTCTTGAGGGCCAAGCCCTTTTCGCGCATGTGCTGCAACGAGTTTTCCACCACGCTGCGCGTGATGGTCTTGGAGGTTAGGTAAAACACCTTGGAACAATGGCCTTCGCCAAGCGCCTTGAGCGAGGGGAACAGCGTTGCCAGCGTTTTGCCGATACCCGTGGGCGCCCGCACGAAGAGGTGCTCGCCGTTGCGCACCGCTTTGAATACACGTTCGCCCATGTCACGTTGGCCACGGTGGTAATGGGGAAAGGGAAAGGAGAGCCCCTGAAGGGCTTCATCGCGCTGGGCTTTCCATTTCTGCAACCGCGCATGCTTTTGCAAGAACCGCTGCATGAGATCGGAAACGAAGGAATCCAAATCCGCACGGTTATATTCTTCGTCCACGTGGCGGATGTTCTCCGAAGGCAATTGCACGTACGTCAGACGAAGGGTCAGCTTCTGCAGGCCCTGCTGGTGGGCCAGCATCCAGCCGTAGCATTGCAGCTGCGCCCAGTGCCGGGGATTGTAGATCTCCGCGAAGGATTCCAACGACGCGGAGGTGGTTTTGATTTCTTCCACCAGCCATTCGCCATCGTGGTGCAACACCCCATCTGCCCGGCCGCTGAGCAGCACCTGGTATTCCTCGCTTTCGAACAGCTTGGACAGGAAGAACTCCGCCTCGTATCCCCTGGGGGCGTTGGCCTGCAGCTTGCGATGGATTTTTCCTCCCTCCAGCATTCCCGGAAGGGAAAAGAAACGGTTATCGATGTTGCCGCTGCGCATGGTGTTCTCCACCAACGAGCGAACCGATATTTCAACAAGGGTTTTGCCAGGCACGTAACGTTCCTTTCCAAAAAAAGGGTCTACGCATGCATTGTATCATTCAACGCCTGGGTTGTAAAGGTGTGGGTGCAGGAAAAATCCCAAC
>ERZ795053.2568-NODE-2568-length-21784-cov-5.640757_pt1 | contig 21784 bp, 17 predicted proteins | sample MGYA00375137_ERZ795053 | MGnify/ENA primary metagenome ERZ795053 (study PRJEB30182, sample SAMN05720284) | activated sludge metagenome | isolation source: Anaerobic digester | place: Hong Kong | collected 2014-12-17 ...
CGGCGACGTGCTCCTCGCCCTCGATCCCGACACGGGCGAGCAGCGATGGACCACGGACCTGCACGACAAGGTCACCTCGGGCTGCTCCTCGTGCTTCGCCGCCGTCGGCGATCGGCTGGTGGTGCGGACGACCGACGCCTACGTCACGGCCTACGGCGAGCGCTCGGGCGAGCCGATCTGGTCGGAGCGGCTCCGTTCGACCATCGGCTCGATGTCGGTGGCGAGCGGTCGGCTCTTCGTGGTCGACGATCCCGAAGCGAGCCAGGACCTCACCCAGGTCCGCCAGCTCGATCCGGCGACCGGACGTCCCGTCCGCGTCGTGACCCCGTCGTGTGCCGGCGACGCCCAGGCACCGTGGACGATCGAGGCCTCGCCGGGCGATCGGGTCTACGGCGTGGCGGGCAGCGACGACGTGGTCATGGCCTTCGGGTTCGGCGACGGCTGCGTGGTGCGCTGGGAGCCCGATGGGGGGATCCCGAGGTGGGCGGTGCGGGTCCCGGGCATCTCGACCCTGTCGCGCGGCGAGGTGCTCGTCGGCGACGAGGACCTGGTCGCCGGCACCTCCAACGACGACATCCTCGCCGTCGCCCTCGACGATGGGACGGCCCGACGTCTCGCCCCGCCGCCCGACACGAGCGCGGTGCCCCTCGAGATCGTCGGGCGCACCCTCGTGGGGGCCAGCGAGACCTCGCGGGGCACCCCTCGGCGCGGGCTGGTCGGCTGGGACCTGGCCACGGGCGAGCGGCGCTGGGCCGAGCGCGTCGCCGGCGACCCCGAGCCGACGTCGTCCGACGCCGAGTGGGCCACGTCCGACGCGCTGTTCGAGGGTTCGCCCCGCCTGCTGCTGCAGCCGACCGCGGAGGGGGCGGACGTCGTCGTGTTCGAGGGGGAGCAGCGGACCTTCTCGGTCTCGGCCCTCGACCTGGCGGATGGCTCGATGGGGCCCGAGGTCCGCCGTGGGCTGCTCGCACGCTACGAGTCGGGGACCGTGTCGCTCACCGTCGAGCACGTGGGCCCCGAGCGCATCGTGGTGTCGGTCGACAACGCCCTCCAGGCCTTGCCGAGCGGCGGCCGGGGGCCGGTGGTCGGCTTCCCCGACGGCGACTGACCCGCCGAGACGCCCGGTACGGTGCCGGGATGGCGATCGATCCTCGCTCTGCGTCCGTCGACGGTCCCGTGGGTCGCTACCTCGAGCTGGGCCTCCGCCTGGGCCGGCACCTCGACGGGCTGGTGGACGCGTACTACGGGCCGCGGTCGCTCGCCGAGCGGATCGACGACGAGGAGCGGCGCCCGCTGCCCGCGCTGGTGGCCGACGCCCGCTCGCTGGTGGCCGACCTCGATGCCGGCGACGGCGACCTCGATGTCCCGCGGCGTCGCTGGCTCCGGGCGCAGGCGGCCGGGCTCCACGCCTCGGCCCGCAAGCTGGCGGGCGAGCAGCTGTCGTACCTCGACGAGGTGGAGCAGTGCTACGGGGTGCGCCCGGCGCTCGTCGACCACGACGTGCTGGCCGCGGCGCACCGGCGCCTCGACGAGGCGCTGCCCGGCGACGGCGCCCTCGCCGTGCGCTACGACGCCTGGCGCACCAGCCACCTCATGACCCGCGAGCAGCTCACCGCAGCGGTGCACGCGCTGGCCGAGGCCTTCCGGGAGCGCACGGCCGAGGCGTTCGGACTGCCGGACGGCGAGCACGTGGAGTTCGAGCTGGTGGCGAACGAGCCGTGGTCGGGCTTCAACTACTACGACGGCGACCTGCGCAGCCGGGTGGCGATCAACACCGACCTCCCGGTGTCGTCCACGGCCATCGGCCACCTCATCGCCCACGAGGCCTACCCGGGCCACCACACCGAGCACTGCCGCAAGGAGGTCGGCCTCGTGCGCCGGCGCGAGCAGCTCGAGGAGTCGATCTTCCTCGTCGGCACGCCCCAGTGCCTGCTCGCCGAGGGCCTCGCCGACCTCGCCCTCGAGGCGCTCCTCGGGCCTGGCCACGAGCCCCTCCTCGCCGAGCTGCTGGTGCCGCTCGGCATCCGCTACGACACGGAGGTGGTCGCTGCGGTGGCCGCCGCCGGCGAGGCGCTCGCCTCCGTGCGGGGCAACGCGGCGCTGATCCTCCACGATCGCGGCGGCTCGGAGGACGACGCCATCGCCGAGCTGGTGCGCTGGGGCCTCCAGCCGCGCGAGCGGGCGGCCAAGTCGCTCGCCTTCCTCACCCACCCCACGTGGCGGGCCTACATCTTCTGCTACGTGGAGGGCCTGCCCCGCTGCCGTCGCTTCGTCGACGGACGGCCCGAGCGCTTCGAGCACCTCCTCGCCGAGCAGGTCACCCCCGCGGAGCTCGCGGCGTAGCGTCGCAGTTGGCAAGCGGCGCCCGATGGGGCACGATGGGGGAGCCGAAACCGAGCGATCGCTCGGGTTTCGAGAGCGAAGAGGGCACGATGAGCAGCTACCCGTACGAGGACCGGTTCCCGGTCAACCGCACCCTGCCCGAGCACGGGCGCCCGCGCGACGAGGTGCTCGCCGAGATGCGGGCCCTCGCCGCCGAAGAGGACGCCTCGTGGGAGGGCGGCCGGGTGTCGGGGACGATGTACTGCGGCGACCACGACCACTACGCGTTCATGAACGACGTGTTCGGCCTGTACGCGCACGTGAACATCCTCCAGCGCGACATCTGCCCATCGGCCACGCGCTACGAGGGCGAGGTCATCGCCATGGCCCTCGACCTCTTCCGGGCCGACGCCATCGACGACGGCGAGGCGGTGGGCTTGGTGACCAGCGGCGGGACCGGCTCCATCTGCCACGCGGTGCTCGCGTACCGCGAGGTCGCCCGCGAGGAGCGCGGGGTCACCCGCCCGAACTTCATCAAGCCCGAGACCGGCCACCCCGCCTTCGACAAGGCGTGCCACCTGTTCGGCATCGAGATGCGCCACGTGCCCGTCGACCCCGAGACCATGCAGGCCGACGTGGAGGCCGTGCGGGCCGCGATCGACGACCAGACCATCGGGTTCATGGGCTCGGCCTGCAACTACGGCTACGGCACGATCGACCCGATCGAGGCGCTCTCCGACCTCGCCGTCGAGACCGGCCTTCCCCTGCACGTCGACGGCTGCCTGGGCGGGTTCATCCTCCCCTTCGGCCAGGAGCTCGGCTACGAGAACATCCCGGTGTTCGACTTCCGCCTGCCGGGCGTGACCTCGATCTCGGCCGACACCCACAAGTACGGCTACGCCTTCAAGGGCACCTCGACGGTGCTCTTCCGCGACAAGCGCTGGCGCAACTCGCAGTACTTCTTCCTCACCGACTGGACGGGTGGCAAGTACTGCTCGCCGGGCATGGACGGCTCGCGCTCGGGCGGCCTGCTCGCCGCCACCTGGGCCGCCATGGTCCAGCTCGGCCGCGAGGGCTACCGCAGCTACGCGAAGCAGATCTTCGAGACGTCCAAGGCGATGCAGGACGCCGTGCGCTCGCACCCCGAGCTGCGCATCCTGGGCGACCCGTCGTTCCTGTTCAGCTTCACGAGCGACGAGTTCGACATCTACCACGTCAACGACTTCATGCGGCCGAAGGGCTGGCGCTTCAACGGCCAGCAGTACCCCAACGCCCTGCACATGGCGGTCACCCGGCCCCAGACCCAGGAGGGCGTGGTGGAGGCGTTCGCCAACGACCTGGCGGCCGCCGTCGAGTACGCCAAGGACAAGGGCCACGAGCCCGCCGCCTCGGGCGCCATCTACGGCGGCGTGGCCGGCGGCATGAACGACGAGGCCGACGAGTTCATCAAGATGGTCATGGCGCAGATGCTCGACGAGCAGCAGGGCCTGCCGCCGCTCGGCTGATCTGGCACCGGGCGGGGTAGCGGGGGGCATGTCGCTCACCTCTCGCGTCCTCGATCTCGAACCCGTCGCCGATCTGGCTGCCTACGAGGCCGCCGGGGGCGGCCGCGCCCTGCAGGTGGCGCTCGAGGGCGGGGGCGACCCGGTGCTCGCCGTGCTCGAGGCCTCGGGCCTGCGCGGCCGTGGCGGCGCCGGGTTCCCCACCCACCGCAAGTGGCGCAGCATCCTCGACGGGCTGGTGCCGGGCGCCTCGCCCGTCGTCGTGGTGAACGGGGCGGAGGGCGAGCCTGGCTCGATCAAGGACCGCACCTTGCTGCGCTCGAACCCGTACCGCACGATCGAGGGGGCGTTGGTGGCGGCGCTGGTGATCGGCGCCGACACCGTGGTGGTCGCCACCAAGGCGGCCTTCGGGCGCGAGGTGGCGCGCCTGCGCTCGGCGGTCGCCGAGATCGCCGCGTCGGATGACTGGCCGGGGATCGCCATCGACATCGTCGAGGGCCCCGACGCCTACCTGTTCGGCGAGGAGACGGCGCTGCTCGAGGTGGTGGAGGGGCGCGAGCCGTTCCCTCGCATCGCCCCGCCGTGGCGGCGCGGCATCGACGACCCGAGCGGCGATCCCGCCCAGCCGCTGGCGATCGACGAGGGCCCCGAGGACGAGGCCGGGGTGCTGTCGGAGCCGACGCTCGTGAACAACGTCGAGACGTTCGCCCACGTCGCCCAGATCGTGGCCAACGGGCCGGAGTGGTTCCGCTCGGTCGGCACCGCGGACTCGCCCGGCACCATCGTGTGCACCGTGGTGGGCGACGTGCCCCGGCCGGGCGTGGCCGAGGTGGCGATGGGCACCCCGCTGCGCGAGGTGCTCGAGCAGGTCGGCGGGGTGCGGCGGATCGACGAGGTGCGGGCCGTGCTCCCCGGGGTGTCGGCGCCGATGGTGGGGCCCGACGGTCTCGACACGCCGCTGACCTACGAGGACATGACGTCGCTCGGCAGCGGCCTGGGCTCGGCCGGGTTCATCGTGGTCGGGGCGCAGACGTCGCCCCTCGCCGTGGCTGCCGGCGCGTCGCGGTTCCTCGCCGTCGAGTCGTGCGGGCAGTGCACACCGTGCAAGCAGGACGGGCTATCGATCGCGTCCTCGCTCGAGCGGCTGTGCCGCGGCGAGGCCGGGCCGAAGGAGCGGCGCGACGTGGAGGATCGGCTGCGCACCATCGACCGCGGCGCCCGGTGCTACCTCGCCACCCAGCACCTCCAGGTGGTCAGCGGCCTGCTCGAGGCGTTCCCCGAGGAGGTCGCCGCCCAGGAGCGGCCGGGTGCCGAGTCGATCGAGCCGGCGCTCGTGGCGGAGCTGGTCGACATCGCCGTCGGCCCGGAAGGGCCCGAGGCGCACTGGGACGAGCGCCAGCGCGACAAGCAGCCCGACTGGGGCTACGGCGTGGACTCCGGCGAAGCCCCCGCCGACCGCATCGACCAGCACGACGCCAGCGCCGCCACCCCCACCTCGTAGCCGCGCACCCGTTCGGTCCACCGAGCGAGCGGGCGGGACTCCCGGTTCTGCAGCGGGAGGTGGTCGTGGGCGACCCCTGGGCGCGGCAGAACGGGTCGGGACGGTGGGGGCGCTCGGTTCTGCCGCGCTGGGTGGTCGTTGCTGACCGCTGGGCACCGCAGAACGGGTCGGGAACCGTGGCCGCTGCGGCGGCGTCGAAGCGGGGTGCGACCTCCTCGGCCCCTCCTCGTGCTCTGCGTCCTCGCCCTCTCGATCGGCGCCGCGGCGTGCGGCAGCGCCGGTTCGGACGCCACGCCGACCACCGGCGAGGTCGCCGAGCCGATCGAGCTCACCCGGCACGGCAACTGCGGCGAGGGGTGGTTCTGGGCGGCGAACGCCGAGGGCTCGATCGCGGTGACGGCTCGGGTCGATGGCCGTGACCGGGCGGCGGACGAGCCGACCACCTGGTCGTTCGACGAGCCTGATGGCGAGGTCACCATCGAGCTCCTGCGTGGCGACGACGTGCCCCGCAACTTCTGCACCGACCTGATCGACACCGCGGCCCAGCCGACCTCGACGCTCGCCCCGGTCTCGGTGCGGGGCGCGATCCGCATGGATCCACCCGGTCCAACGGAGGGTTGCGGCGTGGAGGGCGAGCTCCGGATCGACGAGCTGCGCGGCCCCGACGACGAGCGCTTCGCCCCCTTCGCCTACGCCGACGACGGCATCGGCTGCTACTCCGGCTGACCACCTCCCCCCGTCGGGGTGTCCGGCGCTGCGATGTGGCAGGGTGCGGCCATGGGGAGCAACGAGCTGCTGGACCTGTCCTCCGCGATCGTCGACGCGTGGTCGACGCCCGGCGGTCCGCCGCCCGGTGCGCCCGAGGGGCCGACCAACCGGGTCACCAACCAGCTGACCGAGCTCGACGACGGGCTGGCGATCGTCGAGTCGTTCTCCAACATCGTCGCCCTCCGCACCGATGACGGCCTGGTGCTGTTCGACGCCTCGAGCGTGTTCACCGGCCGAGGCTGCGTCGACTCGCTGCGGGGCTGGACCGACGAGCCCGTGCACACGCTCGTGTACACCCACGGCCACGTCGACCACGTGGGCGGCAGCGGCCACATCGTGCGCGACGCCGAGGCCCGCGGCCACGCGGCGCCGACGGTGGTGGGCCACGAGGCGGTGGCCGACCGCTTCGAGCGGTACCGGGCCACCGACGGTTGGAACCTGGCGATCAACGCCCGCCAGTTCGGCCCCGGCTTCGGTGGCGGCCTGACCCGCAAGGACGGCAGCCGGGTCTCGTTCCTGCCCGAGGACACCGCCGAGCCCACCGTCACCTACGAGGATCGGCTCGATCTGGCGGTGGGGGGCATCGACCTCGAGCTGCACCACGACCGGGGCGAGACCGACGACCACACGTGGGCGTGGATCCCGGCGCTGCGGGCGGTGGCCGTGGGCGACTTCGTGGCCTGGGTGTTCCCGAACGCCGGCAACCCGCAGAAGGTGCAGCGCTACCCCGTCGACTGGGCGAGGGCCCTGCGCTCGATGGTGGCGCTCGAGCCCGAGCTGCTGCTCCCGGCGCACGGCCTGGTGGTGGCGGGCCAGGAGCGGGTGGCGACCGTGCTGGGCGACCTGGCCACCGCGCTCGAGCGCCTCGTGGCCGACGTGCTCGCCGGGATGAACGCCGGGGCGACGCTCGACGAGATCGTCCACTCGGTGCGGGTCAGCGACGACCTGCTCGCCCGGCCGTGGCTGCGCCCCATCTACGACGAGCCGGAGTTCGTGGTGCGCAACACCTACCGGCTCTTCGGCGGCTGGTGGGACGGCGATCCCGCCCACCTGAAGCCGCCGCCCGCCGGTGCCCTCGCCCGTGAGCTGGCGGAGCTGGCCGGCGGCGCCGAGGTGCTCGCCGCCCGGGCCGGTGCGCTGTCCGACGCCGGCGACCACCGCCTGGCCTGCCAGCTCGTCGAGCTCGCGGCACAGGGGAGCGAGGACCCGGCGATCTGGCGCCTGCGCTCGCGCCTCTACCTGGCCCGGGCCGAGCACGAGTCGAGCCTGATGGCCAAGGGCGTCTTCACCGAGGCCGCCCGCGCCGGCGACGAGCGCGCCACGTCGCTCGAGTCGGCCCCCGGTCCGTACCCAGCGAACTGACCGCGATCTTCGTCGGCCCGCCAACGATGTTCACGGTCAGTTCGGCGCTGGTCCGGCCTCGCGGGCGAAACCCCTCGGCTGGCGACGCCTGCGGCGGGCAGGATCGGGGCATGGGCGACACCTACAGCCACGGGCACCACGCGTCGGTGCTGAAGAGCCACGAGTGGCGGACGGCCGAGAACTCGGCCGGCTACCTGCTCCCGCACCTCGCGGAAGGCCAGCGCCTGCTCGACGTCGGCTGCGGGCCGGGCACCATCACGGCCGACCTCGCCCGGCGGGTGGCGCCCGGCGAGGTGGTGGGCATCGACCCGTCAGCCGAGGTGGTGGAGCGGGCCCAGGCGCTGGGGGGCGAGCACGCCAACCTGCGCTTCGCGGTCGGCGACGTGTACGCCCTCGACCTGTCCGACGACTCGTTCGACGTCGTCCACGCCCACCAGGTGCTCCAGCACCTCTCCGATCCGGTGGCCGCCCTGCGCGAGGTGCGGCGCGTCCTCGCTCCCGGCGGCACCCTCGCCGTGCGCGACAGCGACTACGGCGCCTTCACCTGGCACCCGGCGTCGCCCGGCCTGACCCGCTGGCTCGAGCTCTACCACCAGCTCACGGCTCGCAACGGAGCCGAGGCCGACGCCGGCCGGCGGCTCGGCGAGTGGGTGCGCGCGGCCGGCTTCACCGACGTCACGGTCAGCAGCTCCACCTGGACCTTCGCCGATGCCGAGAGCCGGGCGTGGTGGGGCGGCATGTGGGCCGATCGGGTTCACCGGTCGGCCTTCCGCGACCAGGTGGTCGCCTACGGCCTGAGCGACGACGACGAGATCGGTGAGCTGTCGGCCGCCTGGCAGGCGTGGGCCGACGAGCCCGACGGGTTCTTCGCCGTCCTCCACGGCGAGGTCCTCGCCCACCCGTGAGGGCGTCCGGATCGCCCGACGGGCGCCGGTAGCCTCGCCTCGATGCCCGACGCCGCCGATCCCCGACGCGAGGCGGCCCGCACGGTCCTCGATCGGATCAACGCGTCGGATACGCCGCTCGAGGTGGTGCGCGACGGCCTGTCGCTGCTCGTGCGTCAAGACGGCGTCCTGGTGCGGGTCCGGCCCCGGTCGCAGGAGCCGGTGGCCCACCGCGAGGTCGAGGTCGCCCGCGCCCTCGCCGAGGCCGGCGTGCCCGTGGTGCCGCTCGTGGCCGGCCGCGGCCAGCCCTGGATCGAGGGCGGCTGCGTCGTGACCGCCTGGGCATGGGTCGAGGCCACCGGCACCCCGGCGCCCGCGGCGATCGGGGCGCTCGCCGCGGCCCTGCGCGACCGCACCGTCGGGGCCCACGCCTACGACGTCGCCCGGTTCGACCCCCTCACCGCCATACGCAACGCCGTGGCCGACCGGCCGGTGGGCGACGAGCAGGGCGACTTCGTGCGGCGCCGGGCCCAGGAGCTCATCGAGCCGTGGGGGCGGATCGCCGACCGCGACCCCGCCGGCACCGCCATCGTCCACGGCGACCTCCACGGCGACAACGTCCTGCTCACCGCCGACGGGCCGCTGCTCACCGACCTGGAGCTCGCCGGCGCCGGGCCGGCGAGCTACGACGCGGCGCCGGCGGTCGTCGCCGTCGAGCGCTACGGCGCGGATCCAGCCACCCTCGACGCCTTCCTCGCCGCCCTCGACGCCGATCCCCGCGACTGGCCCGGCTTCGGCACCTGCGTCCAGGTCTACGAGCTGTGGGTCACGGCCTGGGCCGTGGCCGTGCGCGACCGGTCGCCCGAGCTGGCCGAGGAGGCCGCCATCCGGGTCGGCTGCCTGCGCGACGGCACCTGCGAGCGCTGGCACCTGCGCTGAGCGGGGCCGCGTCGCCGGCCCGGCGGGTCAGGCCTTGGCGGCGTCGGCGACGAGCTTGCGGGCGATGACCTTGAGGCACAGCGTCTCGTCGGCGCCCTCGAAGATCGACAGCACCCGGGCGTCGACGAAGTAGCGGCTGACGTCGTACTCCTCGGCGTAGCCCATGCCGCCGTGGATCTGCATGGCCTCGCGGGTGACCCACTCGGCGGCCTTGCACACGTACGCCTTCACCATCGACGCCTCGGCCTGGCCCTCGCCCTTGGCCATCAGCTTCGCCACCTCGTAGCTGAACTGCCGGGCGGCCTGGATGAGCACCGCCATGCGCCCGAGCTTGGCCTTGGTCAGCTGGTACTCGCCGATGGGGGAGCCGAAGACCACCCGGTCGTCGGCGTACTGCCGGGCCTTCTCGTAGGCCGCCTGCATGACGCCGATGGCCCGCGCCGCCGTCTGGAGCCGGCCGTTCTCGAAGCCGGCCATCTGGTAGTAGAAGCCGCGTCCCATGCCGCCGTCCATGCCGATCAGGTTCTCGGCCGGCACGAACCAGTCCTCGAAGGCGATCTCGTAGGAGTGCATCCCGCGGTAGCCGATCGTGTCGATCGGGCGGCCCTCCATCTTCCCGCCGCCGGCCGCCCCGCCCTCGGCCCGCTGGACGAGCTCGAAGCCGTGGCTGTCGCCGCGGTCCTTGGGGACGATGAACATCGACAGGCCGCGGTGGCCGATCGAGCGGTCGGGGTCGGTGCGGGCCAGCACGAGCAGCACGTCGGCGCGGGCGCCGAAGGTGCACCACGTCTTGACGCCGTTGATGAGCCAGCCGCCGTCGGTGGGCGTGGCGGTGACCTTCACGCCGGCCACGTCGGAGCCGTAGTCGGGCTCGGTCACGGCCACGGCGTTCATGACCTCGGCGGTGGCCAGCTTGGGCAGCCACTCGTGCTTCTGCTCCTCGGTGCCGCCGGCCATGAGGGCCCGGGCGAGGATCTCGGGACGGGTGATGAGCGAGCCGCCGGCGCCGAGCGAGCCTCGCGAGAGCTCCTCGGTGGTGACCACCATGCCGATGTACTCGCCCTCGCCGCCCTCGCCGTAGCCGCCGTACTCGGCGGGGATGGACAGGCCGAACGCGCCCATCTCGGCGAGGCCCTCGACGATGTCCTCGGGGATGTCGCCGTTGGTGCGGTGGATGTGCTCGGCGCGCGGGGCCAGCTCCTGCTCGGCGTAGCGGCGGAACGTGTCCTGCACGAGCTCGAAGTCGCCGTCGAGGTGGCGGGGCCCCGGGTCGGTGATCGAGGCGACGAAGTCGGGTGCCTTGAAGGTGGCGATGAAGTCGCGGGCGCCGTCGAGCGCCCCGGCGTCGACGCCCCACTCGGCCTCGCGCCCGAACACCTTGCCGGCGAGCTCGGCGACGGCGTCGGCGATGAAGGCGCACGTGATCTTGCCCTCGGTCTCGCCCTTGCCGCCGTAGTCGAGCAGGCCCTTGCCGGTAGCGACGGCCGACGCGGCGTGGGCGACGTCGTAGGCGAGCACCTGGTTGGCGTCGATCGACGTGGCGGCCAGGCGGCCGACGGCGGCGTCGACGACCTTGGAGGCGAGGTCGAGGACGGAGGCGGCGGAGGCGAGATCCGGAGCGGTCATGGGTCCGGATCGTACCGACGCGCTCCCAGGTCGCTCACATCGACGGACCGTATCGTCGCCGCTGTCGTCAGGCCGGGTGACCGGTGAGCGGCTCGGCCTCCGACGTGGCCCGCCACCCCTCGAGCCAGGCCAGGAGCTCGGCGAGGGGGAGCGGCCGGGCGAGGTGGAAGCCCTGGGCCAGGTCGCAGCCGAGGCGGCGCAGCAGCGCCAGGTCATCGGCGTGCTCCACGCCCTCGGCCACCACCCGCAGGCCCAGGTTGTGGCCGAGGTCGATCATCGAGCGGACGATCGTGAACTCCTCCGAGCGCCGGTGCATGCCGCTCACGAACGACCGGTCGATCTTCACCTCCTGCAGCGGGAGGTCGCGTAGGTAGGTGAGCGAGGAGTAGCCGGTGCCGAAGTCGTCGATCGCCGTGCTGATCCCCAGCTCGCCGAGCGCGGTGAACACCTCCTGGGCCAGGCTCGGGTCGTCCATCAGCTCGGTCTCGGTGAGCTCCAGCACCAGCTCGCGCGGCGGCAGGTCGCGGCGGCGCAGCTCGCGCTCGAGCGTGGGCACCAGCTCGGGGTCGTAGAGGTTGCGCACCGAGAGGTTCACGGCGAGGCCGATGCGGTGGCCGGCCCGCCGCCAGCGATCGGCGGCCGCCAGCCCCTCGCGGATCACCCAGCGGGTGAGCGGCTGGATCGCCCCGGAGAGCTCGGCCAGCTCGATGAACTGGTCGGGCCCGACGAGGCCGAGGCGCGGGTGGTTCCAGCGCACGAGGGCCTCGGCGCGCACCGCCTCGCCGGTCCGCAGGTCGATGCTCGGCTGGTAGTGCAGCTCGAACTGGCCCTCGGCGAGGGCGCCGGGCAGGTCGCCGATGAGCGACAGCCGCTCGACGCTGCTGCGGTCGTGCTCGGCGGCGTACACCGCCGAGCCGGTGCCCGAGCGCTTGGCCATGTACATGGCGACGTCGGCGCGCTGCACGAGCGTGGACACGTCGCCGGCATGCCCGGGGAACAGGGCGATGCCCACCGAGGCGTTGGTCTGGAGGCGCACGTCGTCGATGAGGAAGGGCTCGACCAGCGCGGCGCGGATCCGCTCGGCGACCATCCGCGCGCCCCGCTCGTCCACCGTCCCGGCCAGCACGACCGCGAACTCGTCGCCCCCGAGCCGGGCGACGAGCGCGTCGTCGAACGCGGCGGTGAGCCGATCGCCGACGCCCCGGAGGAGCTGGTCGCCGACCTGGTGGCCGAGCGCGTCGTTGACCTCCTTGAACTGGTCGAGGTCCATGACCAGCAGCGCCACCTGCTGGGCCCGTTCGGGGGCCTCGCGCACCGCCCGGTGGAGCTCTTGGTCGAACAGGCGGCGGTTCGGCAGCCCGGTGAGCCCGTCGTAGAGGGCCTGGCGACGCAGGGCCTCCGAGGCGGCGACGGCGTCGGTCACGTCTTGGAGGGAGATGGCGATCGAGCGGTCGGGGAGCGGGAACGCCCGCAGGGTCACCACTCGCTGCTCGGCGCCCTCGGGCCGAACGATGAGGTCGTCGACCCGCAGCGGCACGCCTCGCTCGACCACCCGCGCCAGGCGGTCGCGCAGCCGGCTGCCGGCGAGGGCGGGGAACGCCTCCTCGACGGTGGCGCCGATCAGCGAGAACAGGTCGCGGCGCATCAGCCGCTCGGCGGCGGGGTTGGCGGCCTGGAGGCGCAGCACCGGCACACCGTCGCCGGCTCCCTCGTCGCGGCGCAGCACCAGCAGGGCCTGGTCGATGCGATCGACGATGTCCGCGTACTGGTTGACCCTGGCCTCGATCTGGACCCGGTCGGTCACGTCGATGCTCATGCCCCGCAGGGCGACGGGGCTGCCGGCGCCGTCGACCGAGACGGTGACGCGGTCGTGGAGGTGCACCCAGCGGCCGTCGGCGGCCCGGAAGCGGTAGCCGACCTCGTGATCGATGCCGAGGGCCACGGCGCGGGCCACTGCGTCGGTGGTGGGCTGCAGGTCGTCGGGATGGAGGTTCGCCCGCCAGAAGCCCGGTGCGAGCCACTCCTCCTCGCTCCACCCGAGCATGGTGGTGGCCCGTTGGTTGACGAACGTGAAGCGATCGTCGCCCGGGTCGCGCACCCACAAGATGGCGTCGAGGTTGTCGACCACCGTGTCGAGTCGCTGGCGGACCCGGCCCTCCACGGCGGCGAGCTTGCCGACGGTGATGGCGATCATCAGGCCCGTGACCCCGTAGCTGGCGATGAGCTGCTCGAACTCGGCGATCGGTCGAGCGGCGTCGATGGCGACGAGGCCGAGGAACCCGAACGTCCAGGTGACCACGGCCGGCCCGAGGCCCGACGCGGCGGCGGCGAGCGACACCACCGCCATCATCACCAGCACCGCCGGGACCGTGGTGCGCTCGAACAGGGCCGGGAACACGAGCACGCCCGCCATGTCGGTGAGGTGCATCCAGGTGGGGGCCTGTCCGGTGCGCTTTGCGTGCACGTGGGCGAGGGCGTTGGCGCCGAAGCCCACGCCCAGGATCGCCCACGGGATGGCCGTGCCGAGCAGGTCGAAGAAGACGGCGGCGCCGAACGCCAGGCAACCGATGGCGATGTAGCGCTGGAGGAAGAGGGGTTGGAGGAAGCCGTCGGCGGCGATGTCGACCACCGGCCGGCGCAGGGAGCGCACCTGCTCGGCGACGTTCGCGCGGAGCCGTGCGACCTGTCCCATCGCCTGCCATCCTCGCACCTCGGGCGCCTCGTGTGGCCACGCGGCGCGGTGGCAGCGGTTCGCCGGGTGGTTGCTACCGTGCCTGCCGATCGCACCGGACCGAGGCCGAGGAGGGCGGGTGGCGACCTTCGACGGCCCCCGGCCGATCTCCCCGAGACGCCCGATCGTGGCTGGACCCGTGCTGCTCGTGCTCGGGTCGATGACCTCGCTGCAGCTCGGCGCAGCCATCGCCACGCACCTCTTCGACGACGTGGGTGCGAGCGGCGCCTCGGCCATGCGCCTGGGCTTCGCCGCCGGGCTGCTGTGGGCCTGGTCCCGTCCGTCGATCCGCTCGTGGGGTCCCGACCGGCGCCGGACGGCGGTCGCCCTCGGCGTGACGATGGCGGCGATGAACTCGGCCTTCTACGTCGCGGTCGACCGTCTTCCGCTCGGCGCCGCCATCACGATCGAGTTCCTCGGGCCCCTCGGCCTCGCGGTCGTGCTCACGCGCCGCTGGCGCGAGGTGGTGTGGGTGGTGCTCGCCGTCGCCGGCGTCGGGTTGCTCGCCCTCGGCCAGCAGGACGGGGTGGGCGGTGCCCTCGACCCCGTCGGCGTGGCGGCCGCCCTCGTCGCGGCCGCCGGGTGGGCGGCCTACATCGTGGTCGGCTCCCGCCTGGCCACCACCGATCCGGGCGTTGCCGGCCTGGCGGTGGCGACCGCGGTGGCCTCCTTGGTCGTCGTGCCCGTCGGGGTGGTGGCGGCAGGCTCCTCCTTGGTGGACGTCCGGGTGCTCGGCCTCGGCGTCGCCATGGCGGTGTTCGCCTCGGTCATCCCGTACTCGTTCGAGATCCGGGCGCTGCAGGACCTGCCGAAGCGGACCTTCAGCATCCTCGTCGCCCTCGAACCGGCGATCGGGGCGCTGGTGGGGCGGGCGCTGCTCGGCCAGCGGCTCGCCGCGCTCTCGTGGGTGGGCGTCGGGTGCGTGGTGGCGGCAGGCGTCGGCGCCACCGCCACCGCCCCGTCGGACCAGGCTGCCCTGCTCCCCGAGTCGGCCTGACGCGCCGTCGGGCGAGCGCCGTACCATCGCCGGGCGGAGGTGCGCGTGGGCGAGACCGAGGGTGAGATCAGTGAGGTGGCGGCCGGCGGGTTCGGCGCCGGAGCCGCCACCTACGAGCAGGGCCGGCCCAGCTACCCGGCCGACCTGGTCGCGCACGTCGTGGACCACCTCGCCATCGGTCCGGGCCGATCGGTCCTCGACCTGGCGGCCGGCACCGGCAAGCTCACCCGTCTGCTCACGCCCACCGGGGCGGACGTCCGGGCGGTCGAGCCGGTCGCCGCGATGCGGGAGCAGCTCGAGTTGGCCTGCCCCGGCATCGAGGTGCTCGACGGCACCGCCGAGCAGATCCCGCTCGCCGACGGCGCCGTCGACGTGGTGACGGTGGCCCAGGCGTTCCACTGGTTCGACGCGCCGCGCGCCCTCGCCGAGATCGCCCGGGTGCTCCGACCCGGTGGCGGGGGAGGCCTCGCCATCGCCTTCAACGAGCGCGACGCTCGCGTGCCCTGGGTCGCCGAGCTGTCTCGGATCATCCGCTGGGACGAGCGGGAGCGCTGGCGGGTGCCCTACACGGTGGAGGTCGACTGGGCGGCGGTGCTGGGCGAGCACGGCCCGGCCTTCGAGCCGGCCGAGCGCTACGACACCACCTACCTCCAGCCGATGGACCCCGACACGCTCGTGGCCCGGGTCCTGTCGACGTCGTACCTCGCCGTGCTCCCCGAGGCGGACCAGCGCGAGCTCGAGGCGGCCGTGCGCGAGCTGGTGGCGCCGCTCGGCCCGGCCTTCGAGCTGCCGTACGTCTCGGTCGCCCATGTCGCCCGCCGCCGCTGAGGCGCGCCGGGCCGCCCTGCTCGACTGGTTCGCCGACCGTGGCCGCGACCTCCCGTGGCGGCGCACCCGCGACCCGTGGGCGATCCTCGTGTCGGAGCTGATGCTGCAGCAGACCCAGGTGCCTCGCGTGCTCCCGCGCTTCGAGGCCTTCCTCCGCCGGTGGCCCTCGCCCGCCGCGTGCGCGGCGGCGCCGCTCGCCGACATCGTCACGGCGTGGGCGGGCCTCGGGTACAACCGCCGGGCGGTCAACCTCCACCGGTGCGCCCAGGCCGTCGTCGACCACCACGATGGTGCCCTCCCCGACGACCTCGCCGCCCTCCTCGCCCTGCCGGGCATCGGCCCCTACACCGCCCGGGCCGTGCTCGCCTTCGCCTTCGACCGCGACGACGTCGGCGTGCTCGACACCAACGCCGCCCGGGTGCTCGCCCGGTGGGAGGGGCGGTCGCTGAAGCCGAAGGAGGCCCAGGCGGCGGCCGACGCCGGCGTGGCCCCCGGCGCCGGGTGGGCGTGGAACCAGGCGATGCTCGACCTGGGCGCCACCCGTTGCCGCCCTCGCACGCCCGACTGCGAGGACTGCCCGGTGCGGCCGTGGTGCGCCTGGGGCGACGCCGGGCGACCGTCGCCCGATCCCTCGGTCGGGTCGGCCGGGGTGTCGGGTCGTCAGGCGGCCTTCGAGGGCTCGGATCGCCAGGGCCGCGGCCGCCTCGTCGACGCCCTGCGCCTCGGACCGGTCCGCGCCGCGGACGTCGCCCGCGTCGCCGGCTGGCCCGACGACCCCGAGCGGGCGGGGCGAGTCGCGGCCTCGCTCGTGGCCGACGGCCTCGCGATCGCCGACGAGGTCGGGACGCTGCGCCTGCCCGGCACCTCTCGACCCCACGCGTCGTAGTTCGCATCCGGGTGGGCCGAGCGACGGCCGCGTCGAGGCGAGGTTCGTGGCCGCCCGCGCCGCGGGCGCAGCTCAGGTCGTGAGGAAGTCGACGATGAGCCGGTTCACCACCTCGGGCTGCTCGAGCTGGAGGAAGTGGCCGGCGTCGTCCACGAGCTCGACCCGGCTGCCCTCGGCGGGGAGGGCGTCGAGGACGCCGTCGTCGATGAGCTCGGCGCCCATGCACCCGTCGGTGCGGCCGTGGAGGTAGAGCGTGGGCACGGGCATCGGCAGGGCGCCGGCGGCCTCGACGAGGTCGCACTCGGGCGACCGGGCGCCGGCGCCGAGCGTCGCCCGGTAGTAGCCGATGGCCGCCGCCAGGTTGGCGGGGTCGCGCAGGGCGTCCTTGCACCGCCCGGCGTGCTCGCTCCCGTCGAACCCGGGCGACCAGTCGGCCCAGAGCCGGTCGATGAAGGCCAGGTCGTCCATCGGCACCGCCAGGTCGGCGAGGGGCGACTGGAAGAAGAACATGTACCAGGAGCGCTGGAGCTGGTCGTACGAGAAGAAGGCCTGGGCGACGGTGGCCGCCGGTGGGACCGCAGCGACCACGGCGCGCCGCCAGCGCTCGGGCGCGTGGCCGACGGCCGCGTACGTGGAGAGGGCGCCCCAGTCGTGGCCGACGATCACCGCCTCGCCATCGCCGCCCAGCGCCTCGTGGAGGGCGATGGCGTCACGGGCGATGGCGCCCGGCTGGTACAGCCCGTCGGCCGGCACCTCGGTGGGGGCGTAGCCGCGCAGGAAGGGCGCGACGGCGCGGAACCCCGCCGCGGCGAGCTCGGGCAGCAGGTGCTGCCACGTCCACGCCGAGTCGGGGAAGCCGTGGAGGCACAGGGCGAGGGGGCCCTCGCCCATGGCGAGCGTGGCGAACCGGAGGCCGTTCGCCTCGACGGTGGACTCGACGATGTCGGGGTGCGGTGCGGTCATGGCGCCGCAACGTAGGCGCCGGACGACCGCGGCGCGTGGGCCCGCTCGAGGCCTGTGGATTGCGTCACACCCTCGGGACGAACGGTGGCCGGTTGGCTACGGTTCGATGCCCACAGGGGACCGGGGAGCAACACCATGGTGAACATCACGTTCTGGGGGGTGCGAGGCTCGACCCCCTGTCCGTGCGACGCCAACGAGCGCTACGGCGGCAACACCGCGTGCGTCAGCCTCGAGGTGCCCGGCCACGCGCCCATCCTCTTCGACCTCGGCACCGGCCTGCGCTTCTACGGCGAGGCCGTCGGCACCGCGTCGGCCTTCCACGGCCTGGCGCTCGTCACCCACCTCCACTGGGACCACGTGCAGGGCCTGCCCTTCTTCGTCCCGATCAACCAGGAGGGCGCCAGCCTCGAGGTGTGGGGTCGCTGCGACGAGGGGCCGATCGAGTCGGCCTTCGGCGACTTCATGCGACCGCCGTACTTCCCGGTCCGCTACACCGACCTCGGCGGTGACATCTCGTTCCGCGACGTGGCCGACGAGGAGCTCTCCTACGGCCGGGCCCGGATCCTCGTGCGAGACGTGCCCCACACCGGCGCCACCAACGGGTACCGCGTCGAGATCGACGGCCTGGCGGTCGCCTACATCAGCGACCACCAGCAGCCGGTGGGCTCCGACGACATCGCACCCGGCGTCCTCGAGCTCTGCGACGGTGCCGACCTCGTGATCCACGACGCCCAGTTCGAGCCGCACGAGTTCGCGGTGAAGGCCGACTGGGGCCACTGCACGGTGGAGTACGCGGTGCGGGTGGCGGCCGAGGCCGGGGCCAAGCGCCTGGCGCTGTTCCACCACGACCCCTCGCACTCCGATGCGATCATCGATCGGCTGCTGCGCGAGGCCGAGGGGTTCGCCGAGGGCACGTCGCTCGACGAGGTGATCGCCGCGGCCGAGCGGACCACGGTCTCGCTCAGCGCGGCCACCGCCGACGCGTAGCAGGCCGGCGCCTACCATCGGCGGCCGTGCCCGTCGCCGCCACCCAGGAGCCCCGATGACCGAGCCCGCCTTCGACAGCGCCCGCTTCCGCCAGGTGCTCGGCCACTTCCCCACGGGCGTCTGCGTCGTGTCGGCCTTCGACGGCGACGCGCCGGTCGGCATGGCGATCGGCTCGTTCTTCTCGGTGTCGCTCGAGCCGCCGCTCGTCGGGTTCTGCGCGGGCAAGACCTCCGGATCGTGGGGTCGGCTGCAGGGCGCCGGCCAGTTCTGCGTCAGCATCCTCGCCGACGACCAGGAGGAGGTGTCGCGCCGGTTCGCCTCGAAGGAGGACGACAAGTTCGCCGGCCTCGCCTGGGACCGGTCGCCCCTCGGGTCGCCCCGCCTCGGCGGGTCGCTCGCCTGGATCGACTGCCGCACCGACGGCGTGCTCGACGGCGGCGACCACGACATCGTCATCGGTGCCGTGCACGAGCTGGGCGTGGCCAAGGAGGGCCACCCGCTGATCTTCTTCCGCGGCGGCTACGGCCACCTCGCCTAGCTAGGCCACCCCGAGCTCGCGCAGGAGGAAGGCGAGGACGAAGGCCTCGTCGCGCCAGGCGTCGTAGCGACCGGTGGGGCCGCCGTGGCCGGCGCCCAGCTCGACCTTGAGCAGGGCGCGGTGGCCGTGGTCGCGCAGCTGGGCCACCCACTTGGTCGGCTCGTGGTAGCCGACGCGCGGGTCGTTCAGGCCGGCGGTGGCAAGGATCGCCGGGTACGCCGAGCCCTCACCGTCGCGCACGTTCTCGTAGGGGCTGTAGGCCTTCAACCAGCCGTACGCCTCCGGGTCGTGGAGAGGGTCGCCCCACTCCTCCCACTCGATCACGGTGAGCGGGAGGGTCGGGTCGAGCATCGTGGTCAGCGGATCGACGAAGGGCACCTCGGCCACGACCGCCCGGAACTGCTCCGGGGCCAGGTTGGTGGCCGCGCCCACCAGCAGGCCACCGGCACTCCCGCCCCGGATGGCCAGGACCTCGGGTGCGGTCCGTCCGGTGGCGCACAGGTGGCGGGCACACGCGACGAGGTCCGAGAACGAGTGCGCCTTGGCGCCGAACTTGCCGTCCTCGTACCAGTGCCGGCCGAGCTCGCCGCCGCCTCGGACGTGGGCGATGGCGAAGGCCACCCCGCGGTCGAGGAGCGAGAGTCGGGCGATGGAGAACCACGGGTCCATCGTGATCTCGTATGCGCCGTAGCCGTAGAGCACGCAGGGCGCCGGGCTGTCGGCGGGCACGGCGTCGGGGCGCCACACGATCGAGATGGGGACCTGCGTGCCGTCGTCGGCGGTGGCCCACTCGCGAGCGGTCGCGTAGTTGGCGGCGTCGAACCCGTCGAGCACGGCGAGGCGCTTGCGCACGGTCCGCTCGCCGGTGGCCACGTCCTGGTCGATCACCGAGGGCGGCGTGGCCAGCGACTGGTAGCTGAAGCGGTACGTCGTGGCGTCGAAGCTCGGGTTGGCACCGGGTGCGAGCGTGCCCACGGCGTCGTCCATCTCGAAGGGCCGCAGATCGCCGCCGGCGGGGTCGAGCAGCCACAGCGCGGTCGCTCCGCCCTCGCGCCCGTGCACCACGAGGTGGCCCGCGAACGCCTCGACGCCGTTCAGCCGTCGACCGAGCCGATGGGGGAGCACGAGCTCCCAGGCGTCGATCGGTGCGGTGCGCACGCCGTCGAGCGGCGCCCGCCACAGGGCGAAGTCGTCCGCGTCGCCGTGGTTCGACACGATCCACAGCTCGTCTCGACGGTGGGCGATCGAGTACTCGACGCCTTGCTCCCGGGCCGCCACGACGACGGGATCGGCCGTGGGGTCGCGCGCGTCGAGCAGCCAGCTCTCGCTCGTGACCGCGCTGCCGGCGCCGATGACGGCGACGTCGCCCGAGCGCGAGGAGCCGACGGACACGTGGAACCGCTCGTCGGCCTCGTGGAAGACCCGGACGTCTCGGGCGGGGTCGGTCCCCACGACGTGGCGCCACACCTCGTGCGGGCGCTCGGCCTCGTCGATCAGCGTGTACCAGCAGGTCGCCGAGTCGGCGGCCCAGGCGAAGCCGTAGGAGACGTCGGCCACCGCATCGGCGGTCTCGTCGCCGGTCGTGAGATCCCGGAAGCGCAGCAGGTGCCGCTCGTCGCCCGCCCGGTCGATGCCGTAGGCCAGCCACCGCCCGTCGGGGCTGACGTCGAAGACGCCGAGCCCGAGGTACTCACCAGCGTCGGCCATCGGGTTGGGGTCGAGCACGACCTGCTCGGCCGCCGGGTCGTCGACCGGTGCGGTGCGCGTCCCGTCGTCGGGGATGCGGCAGTGGATCGGGTAGGCCTGACCCTCCTCGGTCCGGGTCAGGTACCACCAGGCGCCGTCGCGCACCGGCACCGACAGGTCGGTCTCCTGGGTCCGGCGCTTGATCTCGCCGAAGATCGCCTCGCGCAGGTCGCCCTGGTCGGCCGTCTGGGCCTCGGTCCAGGCGTTCTCCTGGCGCAGGTGGGGGAGCACCTCCGGGTCGTCGGGGTCGAGGAGCCACGCGTACGGGTCGACGAACCGGTCGCCGTGGAACAAGCGCTCGCTGGGGCGCTGGGCGGGCCGCGGGGGGACGGTGGGAGGCGGGACGGCGTCGGTCACCCGGCGAGGCTACGGGCGCCAGGCCGGTACGGTGCCCCGATGGCCATCTACGCGCTCGGCTCGCAGGTCCCCGACATCCATCCCGACGCCTACGTCGCGCCCGAGGCGGTGATCATCGGCTCGGTCACCCTCGGCGCCGAGAGCTCGGTGTGGCCGGGCGCGGTCATCCGCGGCGACGACGGCGAGATCAACGTGGGCGCTCGCACCTCCATCCAAGACGGCGCCATCCTCCACACCACGCCGATGCAGTTCACGACGGTCGGCGACGAGTGCGTGGTGGGCCACCTCGCCCACCTCGAGGGGTGCATCGTCCACGACCGCGCGCTCGTGGGGTCGGGCTCGGTCGTGCTCCACCACGCCGTGGTGGAGTCCGGGGCGCTGGTGGGCGCCGGCGCCGTCGTCTCCGGCGGCACCGTGGTCCCGGCGGGGGCCATGGCCCTCGGCATCCCGGCCAAGATCCGGCCCGATGCGGTCACCGAGGACATGATCGTGCTGGCGATGCAGTCCTACGTCGATCGCTCGAAGCGCTACCGCTCCAGCCTCCGCCGGCTCGACTGACGGGCGGACCCTCCGAGGTCAGCGGACCTCGGCGCCGTGGGACTCCAGCACCGTGACCACGCCCTCGGCTGCCTCTCGTCGAGCCCACTTGGCGATGGTCGGGTCGGTGGTCAGCAGCACGATCTGGGTGCTGGAGGAGAGCCGCACCAGCATGTCGAGGAGCTTGAAGAGCTCTTCGGGGTCGACGTCTGCGAACGGGTCGTCGATCACGATCGGGAGGGCCTCCTCGTTGGGGCCGATCCAGGTCGTGCGGGCGATGCGATCGGCGAGGCGGCGCCGCACCGAGCCC
>ERZ795053.2569-NODE-2569-length-21782-cov-20.929535_pt1 | contig 21782 bp, 19 predicted proteins | sample MGYA00375137_ERZ795053 | MGnify/ENA primary metagenome ERZ795053 (study PRJEB30182, sample SAMN05720284) | activated sludge metagenome | isolation source: Anaerobic digester | place: Hong Kong | collected 2014-12-17 ...
GGCTACTCCGCGCGGCTCAGGATCGTGAGCTGGCCCTTCCCGTAGGGGAACGCGCCCGACATGTCCACCCGCTCGCCCGGCGAGAGCACCCAGGCGTTCGGGTCGTCGGCGCCGGGAGCCTTGAAGAGCACCATGGGCGCCGGGCTGACGTGGACGTTCTCCTGCAGGCGGTTGAACAGCCCGCGGAGCATGTTGTTGATCTCGGCCATCGAGTCCACGATGGCCTCCGAGGCGGCGCCGGCCTTGACCTGGTCCTCCTGGCCACCCACCGGCACCATGATCATGGAGCCGCCCAGGAAGGCCACGGCGGGCAGGCTGGCCAGGATGGCGCCGCGCACCTCGTTCGTGTCGTCCTTCAGCCAGCTCACGTAGGTGCCGGCCGGGGGCGAGGCGAGGTTGAACGGCTCTTCGACCTGCTTCAGGACCGGGTTGGTCCCGATGCACATCTCGAGGATCCTGGTGACGTCGACGGCGGTGGGCAGCTTGAGACTCATTTCCCTGTTCCTTCTTGCCAGATGAGGTGGACCTGGATGCTCGTGCCGTCAGGATGCCGGATCAGCCGGGACTGGTCCTTCGTGCCCGAGCGGATGAACTTGATGCTGTTGCCGCCCTCGAGGTAGAGGGGAAGGCCGAGGTTGAGGGGCTGGCCGGCTTCGGCGCGCAGGGCCTTGAAGACGCCCGCCGCCACGTTCACGATCTCGTTGAGCGCATCGGCCATGTCCTCCAGGGGGACGTCCTCGTCCTCCTCCAGGGCGAAGAGGAGCCGCGTCAGCGACTCGCCCGTCTCCTGGTCGCAGAGGATGGCCAGGATCATGCCGCCCTGGTCGTTGGTCAGGCTGATGGAGCTGCCGCAGCGGGCGGCGTCCAGGTCCGGCATCTCCTCGGTCAGCTCGTAGGTCTGCTCGAACTGGACGTCGCAGGTCTCCACGAAGGAGCTCACCGCGTCCATGAGGGCCGCCTTCGGGTCGAAAGGACACGGAGGGTTGCCCAGCTTCTCGATTTGAGCGGTCAGTGTCATGAAACGAACATCCCCAGCGCTTGCTCCATGTCATCCGGAGTGAACGGCTTGGCCAGCAGGAAATCCGCGCCGGCTTCGGCCGCCAGGTTCCGCATCTCCATGGTGCTTTCCGAAGTGATGAACCCGAAGGGCGTGTCCACGCCTTCCGCGTTCAGGGCCCGCTTGAAGTCGATCCCGTTCATCTCCGGCATGTGCCAGTCCGACAGGATCAGGTCCGGGCTCTCCGACTTGACGGCGGCCAGCGCTTCCACGCCGTTCTCCGCCTCCACGATGTCGTGCCCCTTGAACCCGGCCTGACGCAGGGTCCGCTGGATGATGCGCCGCATGGCGCGGGAATCATCGACGATCAGGATCTTCATCTGCTCTCCCCCATGCTCTTTGGGTCTCGACCCCTCGTTTCAACGGTACGGAGGGCCGTGCTCCCCTCAGTGATCGGCCATTTCCATGGCGAGTTGAGTGGAAAACGCACCGTTTTTTACCAAGCCGGGTCTCAAGGCTCCTCTATTCCCGCCGATGGACGGGACTGGATCGCCCGATCCTTCGATGCAGGGGGCAAGTCCCGTGCCGAACGTCCTGAACCACCTGAGCCTGAAGACCCGCCTGCTCCTCATCGGGGGCATGGGCATGGTGATCCTCACCGCCGCCATCACCTGGATCAGCGTGCGCCAGATGCGCGACCAGGCCGTGGCCCTGAGCATCGAGAAGACGCGCAGCGTGGCCCTGGCAGCGGAGGCCGCCCGCGAGGAGATGGGCGCCAAGTGGGAGTCCGGCCTGTTCACGGCCGAGATGCTCCGCACCTGGGCCGACGCCGGCGAGCGGGAGAAGATCCTGCAGGCCGTGCCGGTCACCACCGCCTGGAACACGGCCATGAAGAAGGCCGACGAGGGCGGCTACGAGTTCCGCGTACCCAAGCGCTCGCCGCGCAACCCCAAGAACAAACCCGATCCCCTGGAGCTGGCGGCCCTGGAGCGCATGGAGGCCGAGGGCCTGGCCGAGTACCACGTGCTCGACGAGCGCCTGGACGCCGTGCGCTACTTCCGGGCCATCCGCCTCACCTCCGAATGCCTGCTCTGTCACGGCGATCCCGCCGACTCGCGGCGGCTCTGGGGCAACGACGCGGGGATGGATCCCACCGGCGGGCGCATGGAGGGCTGGAAGGTGGGCGAGCTCCACGGCGCCTTCGAGATCATCCAGTCGCTGGCGCCCATGCGGGCCCAGACCCGGGCCGCGGTGGGGCGGATCCTGGGTGCGGCCGCCGTCATCGTGGTGCTGGGCGTGGCCGTGTTCTCGGTGCTGGTGCGCCGGGAGGTCACCGGACCCATGGGACGCATCGTGAGCCGGCTGCGCGAGAACGCGCGGCAGGTGAGCGGGTCGTCGGGACAGGTGGCGGGGTCGGGCACCTATCTCGCCGAGCGGGCGAGCATGGGGGCCTCGCGCCTGGAGGAGATCAACGCGGCGCTCACCGAGATGACCAAGCTCACCTCGCGCAACGCGGAGAAGGTGTCGGAGGTGGGGCAGCGCACGGGGCAGGCCCTGACGGCCGTCGAATCCGGCACGCGCTCCATGCAGGATCTGGACGCCGCCATGCAGGAGATCCGCCACGGGGCGGAGCAGACCGGCACCATCATCGCCAGCATCGACGCCATCGCCTTCCAGACCAACCTGCTGGCCCTGAACGCCGCCGTGGAGGCGGCGCGGGCCGGCGAGGCGGGCAAGGGCTTCGCCGTGGTGGCCGAGGAGGTGCGCAGCCTGGCGCGCCGCAGCGCCGAGGCGGCCCGGGACACCACCGCGCTGCTGGTGGCGTCCAACGACAGCACGCGCCGCGGCGTGGACATGGTGGCGGCCATGCGGGGCAGCCTGGCCGAGATCAGCGATCACATCGGCGGCGTGGGGTCCCTCGCGGACCACGTGGCCGAGGCGAGCCGCCGCCAGGCCGTGGGGCTGCGCCAGGTGTCCGCGGCCGTGGGCGAGATGGACGACATGACCCAGGCCAACGCCGCCGGCGCCGAGCAGTCGGCCGCCTCGGCGGAGGAGCTGGCGGGACAGGCGGTGGACCTGGAGGCCATCGTGCGCGGGATCGTGCGGGTCATGGAGGGCGGCGGCGAGGAGTCCGGTCTGCCGGCCCCCGCCGCGGTGGGTCGGCGCAGCGGCATCACAGCGAAGGCCGCGCCCGCCTGGTCCGACGACCGGGAGTTCCAGGAGGTCCTGGACCTCTCGGACCTGGACATGTCGGACCTGGACAGCCCCCTGGAGATCTGAGTCGGAAGCGTCCGTTCCCGCCGGCCCCGTCCCTGGGACGGGGCCGGCGTTTTCCTGCCTGGACCCTTGATCCGCGGGCGCCGGGCGGCGATCATAGGGGCTTGGGCCCGACCGGGGTCCGCCCGAACCGCAGCGACCGCGAGGTGGACGATGAGCGCCAGGGGAGAAGCCGGCAGCCGCGCCGAGGACGTCCGGTCCGACGCCTGGGTGGCCGTGGAGCCGCGCCGCGACGGCGGCCTGGAGATCGACCTGACCAGCAAGGTGCTGGGCATGTACGGCGACCGCATCCGCGCGCTGCTGACCACCGCGGCCGCGGCCCTGGGCCTGGCGCACGCGCGCCTGGAGGTGGACGACCGCGGCGCCCTGGACTGGGTGCTGGCCGCCCGCCTGGAGGCCGCCGCCCGACGCGCGGATCCGTCGCTGGACCGCACCTGGCTGCCCCCCGCCCGCACGCTCTCCGCCGACGGCCCCCGCCGCGACCGCCTGCGCCGCTCCCGCCTCTACCTGCCCGGCAACCAGCCCAAGCTCATGCTCAACGCCGCGCTGCATCGTCCCGACGGCCTGATCCTGGACCTGGAGGACGCCGTGGCGCCCGCGGAGAAGGACGCCGCCCGCGTGCTGGTGCGCAACGCCCTGCGCTGCCTGGATTTCGGCGGCGCCGAGCGCATGGTGCGCATCAACCAGGGCGAGCGCGGCCTGGAGGACCTGGCCTGGACCGTGCCCCACGGCGTGGACGTGGTGCTGATCCCCAAGGTGGAGGACCCGGCTCAGGTGCGCGCCGTGGCCGAGCGCATCGCCGCGCTGGACGCGCCGCACGACGTGCTGCTCATGCCCATCGTGGAGTCGGCGCTGGGCGCGTGGCGGGCCTTCGAGATCGCGTCGGCGCATCCGTCGGTGTGCGCGGTGGCCATCGGCCTGGAGGACTACACGGCGGACCTGGGCGTGCCGCGCACCCTGGAGGGGCGCGAGAGCTTCTGGGCGCGCTGCCAGGTGATCAACGGCGCGGTGGCGGCGGGCGTGCAGCCCATCGACACCGTGTTCAGCGACGTGGCCGACGAGGACGGCCTGCGCGCCAGCGTGGCCGAGGCCAAGGCCCTGGGCTTCGTGGGCAAGGGCTGCATCCACCCGCGGCAGATCGCGCCGGTGCACCATGCCTTCGCGCCCACGGCTGCGGAGATCGCCAAGGCGCGGGACATCGTGCTGGCCTTCGAGGACGCCGAGAGCCGCGGCCTGGGCGTGGTGTCCCTGGGCAGCAAGATGATCGACGCGCCGGTGGTCAAGCGAGCCATGACCACGGTGCGCACGGCCGTGGAGCTGGGCCTGCTGCGCGAGGGCTGGCGCCGGGGCCCCGTGGGCAACTGCGGCCTCGAGGAGCTGGACTGACATGGAGCGCGTGGATCTGGCCGAACGCCTCTTCCGCGACGGCTACTCCTGCGCCCAGTCCCTGCTGGCCGCCTTCGGCCCGGGCCTGGGCCTGGACCGCGACGCCGCCCTGCGCCTGGCCTCGCCCTTCGCCGGCGGCGTGAGCCGCACCGGCGGACCCTGCGGCGCCGGCACCGGGGGGTTGCTGGTGCTGGGTCTGGCCTGCGGCGCCGACACGTTCGCGGACGAGGACAAGGCGCGCATCACCGGGCTCAGCCAGGAGTTCCTGCGCCGCTTCCGCGACCGCCACGGCTCCGTGTTCTGCACCGACATCCTGGGCCACGACCTCTCGCTTCCCGGCGTGCCCGAGCGCGTGAAGGCCGAGGGCCTGTCCGACCCCGTCTGCCCGTCCGCCGTGCGCGCCGCCGGCGAGATCCTGCTGGACCTGCTGCCCGCGGCGTCCGGAGAAGGAGCGACCCGATGACCAAGCTCGTGACCAACGCCGCCGGCCGGCAGGTGCCCGTGGAGATCAACGGCGAGCCCGCCGTGCCCTACCAGGGCGTGGGCGCGTACCGCCCCGCGGGACGCAAGGCCGCATCGCCCATCGCCGTGTGCCAGGACTACCCGTCCGACGGCGACAAGGTGGTCAAGGACCTCAAGACCGCCCTGGAGCACGCCGGCCTGCGCGACGGCATGACCATCAGCAGCCACCACCACCTGCGCAACGGCGACCGCGTGGCCAACCAGGTCTTCGCCGCCGCGGCGGAGCTGGGGGTGAAGGACCTGCGCTGGTTCCCCAGCGCGTCGTTCCCCTGCCACGCGCCGCTGATCGAGCATCTGGAGAGCGGCGTCATCCACCACATCGAGGGCTCCATGAACGGGCCCCTGGGCGACTACTGCAGCTCCGGCAAGATGCGCGGCATGAGCGTGCTGCGCAGCCACGGCGGCCGCTGGCAGGCCATCCAGGACGGCGAGGTGCCCATCGACATCGCCATCATCGCCGCGCCCACGGCCGACCCCTTCGGCAACGCCACCGGCGACCGCGGTCCCACCGCCTGCGGGCTGCTGGGCTTCGCCCTGGCGGACAGCATCTACGCGGACCACGTCATCGTGGTCACGGACAACCTGGTTCCCTTCCCGTGCGTGCCCTGGCAGATCCAGGGCAACAACGTGGACCAGGTGGTGGTCATGGACTCCATCGGCGACGCCAGCAAGATCGTGTCGGGGACCACGCAGATCACCAGGAGCCCGGACCGCCTGCTCATCGCGGAGCTCACCGCGCGCTTCTGCGACGAGGCGGGCATCGTGCGCGACGGCTTCAGCTTCCAGGCCGGCGCCGGCGGCACGGCCCTGAGCTTCGCCCTGTTCCTGCGCGACATGATGCGCGAGCGCAAGATCAAGGCGCGGTTCGTGCGCGGCGGCTCCACGCAGTACCTGGTGGACATGCTGGAGGAGGGCCTGACGGACTACATCCTGGACGGCCAGACCTTCGACCTGGAGGGCGTGCGCTCCATGCGCGAGAACCCCGGCCACGTGAACACCAGCCCCTTCACCAGCTACAACTGGCACGGCAAGGGCAACTTCGCCAGCATGCTGGACGCCGTGGTGCTGGGCGCCACGGAGGTGGACGTGGACTTCAACGCCAACGTGGTCACGCACTCGGACGGACGCCTGCTCCACGGCATCGGCGGCTGGCAGAACTGCCTGGCCGGCAAGTGCACCATCCTGCCCATCCCCAGCTTCCGCGACCGCATCCCGGTCATCGTGGACCGCGTGACCACCCTCTGCGGCCCGGGCGAGCTGATCGACGTGATCGTGACCGAGCGCGGCATCTGCATCAATCCGCAGCGCGTGGATCTCATCGACGCCCTGCGCGGCTCCAGCCTCCCCATCCGCGACATCCGCGACCTCAAGGGCGAGATCGACGAGATGGTGGGCGGCCAGCCCACGCCCCCGGACCTGGGGGAGAAGGTGGTGGCGGCCATCAAGTGGGTGGACGGGACGGTGATCGACTGCGTGCGGGAGGTGCGGAGCTGAGCGTGCGCCCATGACGGATCGCCGCCCCGTGTGGTAGAATCCAAGGCACGTTCCGTCCGCATCCGTGCCCGGTCCCTGCCGACCGCGCCCTCATCGAACGCCCGCGAGGTCCGCCGGTGATCCGACGCCGTTTCCTGCGATCCGTCTTGGCGACGGGCCTGCTGCTGGCGGCCCGGCTCTCCGCCGCGTCGCCTCTCGACCTCGCCGCCCAGAACGAAGAGATCGCCGTCCTCTACTCCGAGGGCCGCTACGCCGACGGCGTGGCCCTGACCCGCACCTACCTCCAGGCCTGGACCGACTCCCTGGGCGCCGACAGTCCCGAGGCCTGCTCCATGGCCTCCAACCTGGGTCCCCTGCTCACCCAGCTCGGCGACTGGGAGGCGGCGGAGACCGCCCACCGCGAGGCCATCGCCTGCCTGGAGCGCACCTTCGGTCCCGAGAGCGAGGACCTGGCCTCGGCCCTCAACAACTACGGGTCGCATCTGGGCTATCGCGCCGACTTCGGCCGCGCCGAGGTGGCCCTGCGCGAGTCCCTGCGCCTGCTGCGCCTGCACTACGGCGAGGATCACGCGTACGTGGCCATCACCCTGAACAACCTGGGCGTGAACCAGCAGAACCAGGGCAACCCCGTGGCCGCCGAGCGCACCATGCGCGACGCCGCGGCCCGCCTGCGCGCCAGCCTGGGCGCGGACCATCCGGTGACCGCCACCGCCGTGAACAACCTGGGCCGCCTGCTGGCGGCCCGCGAAGCCTACGCCGAGGCCGAGCCCCTGCTGCGCGAGGCCCTGGCCGTGCGCGATTCCGTGCTGGGGCCCACGCACCCGGAGACCTCCATCGGCCGCCGCGACCTGGGGCGCCTGCGCCTGCGACAGGAACGGTACGTGGAGGCGGAGGCCGACTTCCGCGCGGCCCTGGCTGCCTTCCTCGCCGAGCGCGGCCCGGAGCACGCCGACATCGCCATGTCCCGCCACGAGCTGGCCCGCGCCCTGGCCGGCCAGGACCGCCGCGCCGAGGCCCGCGCGGAGTTCGAGGCCGCCCTGGCCCTCAGCGCCCGCCTCTACGACCCCGGCCACAGCTCCCTGATCCAGATCCCCCGCGAGCTGGGCTCCCTGGCCCTGGCCGACGGCCGCCCGGCCGACGCCCTGCTCCGTTTCCAGGCCGCCTGCGACGCCTTCGAGGCCGGCCGCGCCCGCAGCGGCGACGGCCTCAGCCGCGCCACCTACGTGGAGAATCCCTGGCGCCACCTGGCCGCGGCCCGTCTGATCACCGGCGATCCCGACGGCGCCTGGGCCGCCCTGATCCGCAGCCAGGGCCGCGTGCTGGCCGACGCCCTCTACCCCGAGGGTGCTCCGGCCTTGGTCCTCCCTGCGGCCACCGCCGTCATCGGCTGGCTGGACCTGGACGCCGGCGACGGCCCCCGCGCCTGGGCCTGGTGCCTGCGCCGAGGCGCCGTGCGTTGGCATGAGCTGCCCGACGCCGGCTCTCTGACCCCCGCCGCCCGCGCCCTGCGCGACGCCCTGGCCGCGCCCGGGTCCCCGGCGCGCCTGCGCCCGCTGGCCCGTGATCTCTACGAGCGCCGTCTGTCGCCCCTGGAGGAGGATCTGGCCGGCGTGACCCATCTGGTGACCGTGCCCGCCGACGGCATGCTGGGCGTACCGATCGGGGCGCTGGTCGACGACCGGGACCGCTGGCTGGCCGACCGCTGGACCCTTTCGTCCACGCCCTCGCCGGCCATGCTCGCGTGGCTCCACGGCCGCCCGCCCGCCGCCGGCGCGCGTGCCCTGCTCCTGGGCGATCCCCGTCTGCGTCCCGTGCCGGCCGACCTCGCCCTGGCCCGCCGTCCAACGGACGAGGTGATCCGCGGCGCCGCCCACGGGCTGAGCGAGGATCTGGCCCTGCTGCCGGACCTGCCCGGCACGCGCCTGGAGGTGGAGACCCTGGCCGCCGCCTGGACCGATCCCCTGGTGCTGCTGGGCGACGCCGCCTCCGAGTCCGCGCTGGCGGACCTGGCCGCCGCGGACGCCCTGCGCGACTTCCGGGTGCTCCACTTCGCCACCCACGCCCTGACCGACCCGGAGGATGCCGACGCCTCGGCCCTGGTCCTGAGTCGGACGGATCTGCCCGACCCCCTGCGCCTGCTCGCCGACGGCGGCCGCGTGACCGACGGCCTGGTCACCGCGGGCGAGATCGCCGCGGACTGGCGACTGGACGCCGATCTGGTGACCCTCAGCGCCTGCAACTCGGCCTTGGGCCGCGCGGTGGAAGGGGAGGGCCTGGTGGGCCTGGCCCACGCGCTGCTGCGCGTCGGCGCCCGCGGCGTGCTGGTCAGCCAGTGGAGCGTGCCGGACCGCGCCACGCAGATCTTCATGGACGCCTTCTACGACGCCTGGCGCGGCGCGGGCCGTCCGCGCGCCGAGGCCTTGGCCGCCGCCCGCCGCGCCCTGCGCGACCACGTGGACGCCGACGGCCGCCGCCCCTACGGCCACCCCTACTTCTGGGCCCCGTTCGTGCTGGTGGGCGATGAGCGCTGAGCCCCGCCCGGATCCCGCGGACGCCGAGCGCATCGAGCGCTTCCTCGCCGGCGACGCCGCCGTCGTGACGGAGATCCGCGGCTGGACCGCCCGCGTGGTGCGCCTGCGCGCCTGGGGCCTGCGCCGCGACGACGACCTGGTCCAGGACATCCTCGTGGATCTGCTGCGGAACCTGGGCGCCGACCGCTTCGAAGGCCGCTCCAGCCTCAAGACCTACGTGGAGCGGGTGGCCAAGTACCGCTGCATCGACGCCCTGCGCCGCGAGCGCCACCGTCGTCACCTGCCGCTGGAGGAAACCTGGGAACCGGAGGCCCCCCGCGCCGACCATCCGGAACAGCGGGTGGCGGCGGACCAGGAGATCCGCCGCGCCTACGCGGTCCTCGCCCGCCTGCCCGAACGCTGCCGCGCGCTGCTGCGGCGCCTGCTGGCCGAGGACGCGTCCTACGAGGAGCTGGCGGAGGAGTACGGCGTGGCCCGCGGCACCATCAAGAGCCGGGTGGCCCGCTGCCGCGAGCACGCCAACGCGCTGCGGCGCCGGATGGGAGGATCCCCATGAACGACTGGCTGGACGACGCCGTGCGCCGCGAGGGCGCGCTGATGTTCTCCGAGCACCCCGAGAGCCGGATCCTGGTGCTCTACGCCGACGCCGCCGCGGAGCTCGACGCCGCGGAGCGCCGGTCCGTGGACGAGCATCTGCGCGTGTGCGACGCCTGCGCGGAGGATCTGGCGCGGCTGCATGCCGCGGCGGGGGAGCTGAGCGGGGAGGAGCCCGCCGTGGCCGGGCCGGGCCTGCGCGGGCGCTTGGCGCAGCTGCTGACGCCGCGCCTGCTGGTGCCGGCCCTGGCGCTGACGACGGTGGCGGTGCTGCTGCTCGGCCCCGGAGGCGGCGAGGATCCGCTGCGTCCGGTGGGCCGCGCCGTGGTGCTGCGTGCGGAGGTGGAACGCGGGGCCGCGCCCGTGGCCGCGCCCGACGTCCACGGCCGCGTGACCCTCAGCTTCCTGCTCCCGGACGACGGCGAGGGGCCGATGGAGCGCTGCGACGTCCAGGTGACCGACGCCGCCGGCCGCACCGTGACCCGGCACGCGGACGTGCCCGCCTTCGACGCCTACGGCACCTTCGTGCTCAGCCTGGACGCATCCGCGCTGCCCGCGGGAGACTACTTGCTCACGGCGCGCGACCGCCTGGGGGAACGCAGCTTCGCCTTCACCCTGGAACGGCCTTAGCGGAACGAGCGCTTGAGCGTGCTCCACGTGGGCGTCTCGTCGCCCACGCTCGGCGCCAGGATCAGCGTGCGGGCCGTGAGCGAGAAGTTCGGGCTGCATCCGAACCAATCGAAATCCACCTGCCCGTTGATGGAGGGATCGGCCAGAACAACCTCCACGGTCCACTCCGCCACGGAGCCGCCGTCCACCCAGCTCATGCAGAACCCGTCGATGAAGACGCCGCCCTCGCCGATGTTCACCACCGGCATGACGGTGTAGCCGCCGAAGAAGGCTCCCGAGGCCGGGTACGTCATGCGGACGGTGTAGGCGGCGGCGCCGCCGCCGTCGGCCACCGCCACCGGCGGCGCCTCCATGGTCTGGGATCGGGCGAGGCAGGGCAGGAGCAGGCAGGCGGCGAGCAGGATCATGCGGCTCATCGGATCACCTCCTTGGGGCGAGGGGGCGTCCATCGTAGCAGAAATCCCGGGCTTGCGGCCAGGGACCGGCATGATAGCATGCGTCGGTTCCCAGCAAGGCCCTTGGTCCCCCGTCCGGAGGCATCCATCATGCTCGCCATCACCACCGACCTCCATCTGCAGGATCCCTCCCGCACCGACACCCGCGTCCTGACCGCCGGCCGCGTGGTGGATGCGGCCGCCGCCGGTCCCGTCGTCGAGTTCGCGGACCTGCGCTGCGAGGTGCGCCCCGATCAGGACGTGCTGGTCTACTTCGAGCACCGCCGCCAGTTCATGCAGCAGTCGGCCCGCATCCTGGCCTTGGAGCCGGTGGAGAGCGGCCAGCGTCTGACCCTGGAGCTGGTGGGCGAACCCGTCTCCGCGGAAAGCCGCGAGCACTACCGCGTGCCCGTCACGGCCGCGGACTACTTCGTGACCCTGGACGGCGCCGAGGAGTGCCGCATGGTCGACGTGAGCATCACCGGCTTCGCGGCCCTGGCCCCCGAGACCTACCAGGTGGGCGAGGAGCTCGACGCCGCCTTCCGCCTGGACGGCGACGCCTACCGCGGCGCCATGGTGGTGCAGAGCGTGTGCGACCTGGGCCGCCCCGGCGTGCGCTGCGGCCTGCGCGTGCGCGAGCAGGGCGGCGGCGCCGGCCTGGGCGCCGGCGTGCGCGCCCTGGCGCTCCACGCCGAGCGCGAGATGCTGCGCCGCATGTCCGGCCGCGACTGACCCGGGCGCGGAACCACCCGCGCCTTGACCCCGGCGATTCCAAGGGGCATCATGGGCCCGTGACGCCCGTTCCCGGTCCGCACGCGCGCCCCCCAGCCCCGCCGGCGCCGATCGCATCAGTTCCACGGAAGGAACCCCATGTCCGACACCGTCAGCGGCGTGCTCGCCCTCCATGCCAAGGGAGGAGGGTTCCTGCGCGACCCCGCCCAGTCGTTCCAGTCCACCGGCGAGGACATCTTCGTTCCGCAGCAGCTCATCCGGGACCTGGGCCTGGTCAACGGCGCGTCCCTCACGGGCACGGTGCGCAAGGGCAAGAAGGGCCTGCGCCTGGCGGAGGTGGAGAGCGTGGGCGGCCTGCCGCCGCTGCTCTTCCAGGACCGCACCCCCTACGACCGCCTCACCGCCATCAGCCCCCACGAGCGTTTCCGCCTGGGCGACGACGGCAACCTGACCATGCGCCTGGTGGAGCTGGTGGCGCCCATCGGCAAGGGCACGCGCGGGCTCATCGTGGCGCCGCCCAAGACGGGCAAGACGCGCATCCTGGAGGAGCTGGCCAACGCCATCGCCCACTGCTCGCCGGAGACCCGCGTGATGGTGCTGCTCATCGACGAGCGCCCCGAGGAGGTCACCCACTTCCGCCGCCAGGTGAAGGCCGAGGTGCTGGCCAGCAGCAGCGACCAGTCCGTGGCGTCGCACGTGCGGCTGGCGGAGATGGTCATGGCCCACGCCCTCTGCGAGCTGGAGTGCGGCCGCGACGTGGTGATCCTGGTGGACAGCCTCACGCGCATGGCGCGCGCCTTCAACAGCGCGGACCGCGGCAACAAGCGCACCCTGAGCGGCGGCGTGGGCGCCGGCGCCCTGGAGATCCCGCGGCGCTTCTTCGGGCTGGCCCGCAACATCGAGAACGGCGGCTCGGTCACCGTGGTGGCCACCGCCCTGGTGGAGACCGGCTCCCGCATGGACGACCTGATCTTCCAGGAGTTCAAGGGCACCGGCAACAGCGAGCTGGTGCTGAGCCGCTCGCTGGCCGAGGCGCGCATCTTCCCCGCGGTGGACCTGCGCGCGTCGGGCACGCGCCGCGACGACCTGATGTACACGCCGGAGGAGCAGGCCTGGCGCGACAAGGTGCTGCGCTACCTGGCCGGACGCGACCCCCGCAGCGCCCTGCAGGGCCTGGTGGACCTGCTGGGCAAGACCAAGACCAACGCCGAGCTGTTCGACGCCGTTCAGCTCTGACAGGAGGACCCGTGAGCGATCGCCAGTGGAACGAGGCCCCCGCCCGCCTGGAGGACCTGGACGCCGTACGCGGCTGCCTGCTGCGCACCTCGCGCGGAGAGATCGAGCTGGAGCTGCATCCCGAGTTCGCGCCCAACACGGTGAACAACTTCGTGTTCCTGGCGCGCGAGGGCTTCTATGACGGCGTGGGCTTCCACCGCGTCATCTCCAACTTCATGATCCAGGGCGGCGACCCCACGGGCACCGGCATGGGCGGTCCCGGCTACCGCTTCGCCGACGAGTTCGAGGGCAACCCCCTGCGTCACGAGACCGGCGTGATCAGCATGGCCAACGCCGGGCCGGACACCAACGGCAGCCAGTTCTTCATCACCCACGGGCCCCAGCCCCACCTGGACGGCCGGCACACCGTGTTCGGCAAGGTGGTCAAGGGGCAGGACGTGGTGGACGCCATCGTGCAGGGCGACACCATCGAGTCGGTCGAGGTCCGCACCGCCGACTGACCCGCCACCCATCGGAAGGAGACGCCGACTTGGCGAGGAAGACCAACTTTTCGTTCGAGAAGCGCCGCAAGGAGCTCGACAAGAAGAAGAAGAAGGAAGCCAAGCTCGCCCGGAAGCAGGAGAAGAAGGAGGACGGCTACACCGCCCCCGATCCCCTGGCCGGCATCGTGCCGGGTCCCCAGCCCCGCGCGGGCTTCGGGGACGAGGGCGATCCCCTGCTGGACTCCGTCGACGCGGACGACGACGCGGACGACGACGACGAGGACTGACCCGTGCCCCGCGACACCCGCCGCGTGTACTCCACCGACGGCGGCCGCGTCGACTCCCAGCCGGCCCGCGAGGCTCCGACGCCCGCGGGCGACGGCGTGGTGCGCGTCTCCCGTCAGACGCAGGGACGCAAGGGCAGAGGGGTGACCGTCATCACGGGCATCCCGCTGGCGGGCGAGGCCCTGAAGGACCTGGCCCGCGAGCTCAAGCAGCGCTGCGGATCGGGAGGCACCGTGCGCGACGGCGTGGTGGAGATCCAGGGCGACCACCGCGACGCGCTGGTCCCGGTGCTGGAGGCCCGCGGCTGGCGCGTGAAGCGGGCCGGTGGGTGAGCCGGCGCCGCCGATCTACCGCCGCGAGATGCGGCGCCCGCGGTTGAACTTCCGCCGCTTGTCCGGCGCGTTCATGCCCCCCCGGTGGTCCGAGCGCGAGTGCTGCGGCAGCTTGTCGCTGAGCTTGGGGCCCTGGTTCTCGGCGTCGTAGCCGCCGTAGTCGAACCCCTCGAGCACCCGCCGCTCGATCTTCTCCCCCAGCACGTACTCGATGCGCGTGACGAGCTGCTCGTCGGCCTGGGTGGCCAGCGTCAGGGCCTCGCCCGTGCGCTTGGCCCGCCCGGTGCGGCCGATGCGGTGGGTGTAGGCGTCCACGTTCTCCGGGATGTCGTAGTTGATCACGTGGGTCACGTCGCTGATGTCCAGGCCGCGGGCGGCGATGTCCGTGGCCACCAGCAGGTCGTACCGGCCCTTGCGGAAGCCCTCCAGGGCCTCCTTGCGGGCGCCCTGGGGCATGTCGCCCTGCAGGGCGGCCACCTTGTAGCCGCGTCGGCCCAGGTCCGTGGCCAGGCTCTGGCAGCGGTCGCGGGTGCGGCAGAAGATCAGGGTGCGGCCGGTGGCGGTCCGCTCCAGCATGGCGTCGAGCATGGCCGGCTTCAGACGCTCGTTGCAGGGGTAGAGGGCGTGGCTCACGGTCTCCGCCGGCGCGCTCTCGCCGATCTGCACCGTGATCGGATCGCGCAGGATGCTGTCGGCCAGCATGCGGATCTCGCCGGGCATGGTGGCGGAGAAGAACAGCGTCTGCCTGTCCGCGGGCAGGGCCTCCAGGATGCGGCGGATGTCCGGCAGGAAGCCCATGTCGCACATGCGGTCGGCCTCGTCCAGGACCAGGGTCTCCACCCAGCTCAGGTCGATGTCCCCCTCGCGCCAGTGGTCCAGCAGGCGGCCGGGGCAGGCCACCACCAGCTCCACGCCCTTCTCGAGGGCCCGCAGCTGAGGGCCCTTGCCCACGCCGCCGTAGATGGTCACGCAGGCCAGGTCCGTGTGGGCGCCCAGGAGCTTGAACTCCTTCTCGATCTGGTCCGCCAGCTCGCGGGTGGGGCAGATGACCAGGGCGCGCACGTCGCCCAGCTCGCCCTGGAGCAGGCGCTGGAGGATGGGCAGGAGGAAGGCGGCGGTCTTGCCGGTGCCGGTCTGGGCCAGGCCCAGCACGTCGCGGCCCTCCAGCACGGGGCCGATGGCCCGGGCCTGGATGGGGGTGGGTTCGGTGAAGCCGGCGTCGCGGATGCCGTCGCGGATCCAGGGATCGAAGTCGAAGCGGTCGAAACTCAAGGGAGACTCCTCGTCTCGAATGGGCCGAGGGAGCCCTCGGGCCAGGCGGGAAAAAATGTGTGACCGGAAGCGGATAGGCGTGTCCATGATAGCGGGAACGGAGCCGGGACGCCAGTTCGGAGCCGGTTTCCGGATTGGCGTGCGGAGCCGTCCTCATGTACCTTGCTCGCGACCCCGCACCAACCGCCCGACCGGAACGGAGCCCCGTGATCCGCGTGCGTCCGGAACAGCCCGCTGACGTGGACGGAATCCGCGCCCTGCACCTGGACGCCTTCTCCACGCCCGCGGAAGCGGACCTGGTGGACGCCCTGCGCCGCGGCTGCCGGGAATTCCACTCCTGGGTGGCCGCCACGGAGGACGGAGCCCTGGCGGGCCACGTGCTCTACACGCCGGCGCGGGCCGACACCGGCCCCGGCGGCCTGGGCCTGGGCCCCATGGCGGTGGCCTCCGGCCGGCAGAACGCCGGCGTGGGCACGGCCCTGATGGAGGCGTCCCTGGCCCGGCTCGCGGCCGACGGGGAGGCCTGGGTGGTGGTGCTGGGCCATCCACGCTATTACCCGCGCTTCGGCTTCCGGCCGGCCCGGACGTACGGATTGGGCTGCGTCTGGGACGCGGTGCCGGATCCGGCCTTCCTGGTGCGGGAGCTCCGTCCCGGAGGCCTGGAGGGGGTCACGGGGACCATCCGCTACCGACCGGAATTCACCGCGCTCCTTTAGGCCGAAGACTGAATAAAAAGTCGAAAAAATCAATCTGGAAGCAAATTTCCCGATTCCAAACCATGCTGGTTTGGGATAAAATCATAGGCGGGGGAAGAAACCGACCATTCCACTGCCCGGACAGATGATAAGGTCCCTGACGGAGATCAGGGGTTTTCATGACGCACCCCCAGGTGGGGCGTCGTGACTGGTACCGTCCGCACGGACGGCTTCAAGGAGGCGGCATGCGCCGGATTCTGAGTCCTCTTTCGCTCCTCGTCCTGATCCTGAGCGCGGCGTTCGCCGTCGGCGTGGTGGGGTCGGCCCCCGAGGTCACCCCGCCCGAGCTGCGCCACGGGCTGCAGCCCGCCGGCCCCGCGCTCACGCCGGAGCAGTCCGCGTACGTGGAGAGCCTGATCCGCCGGAGCGAGCCGGCCGCGGTCTCCGCCCATGCGGACAAGGACCTGCCGCTGATCGACGTCTGGTACGGCAACGTCCAGGACTTCGGTGCGCCCGGCCTGGCCCAGAACTGGTGCAACATCCTGGGCACGGTCACGGACCCCGACACGATCCAGACGCTGACCTACTCCCTCAACGGCGGCGCGGAGATCCCCTTGTCCATCGGACAGGACTTCCGTCGGCTGGCCGAACCCGGCGACTTCAACGTGGACCTGGCCGCGGCGGACCTGCTGAACGGCGCCAACACGGTCATCATCACGGCCACGGACCTGCTGGACAACGTGAGCGCCGACACGGTGACCGTGAACTACGACGCCGGCGCCGCCTGGCCCCTGCCCTACGCCGTGGATTGGGACACCGTCACGGCCCTGCAGCGCTCCGCGCAGATCTCCGACGGCCGTTGGGAGGTCCAGGGCGGCGGCCTGCGCACCCTGCAGGTGGACTACGACCGCATCGTCATGTTCGGCGACCGCACCTGGACCGACTACGAGATCACGGCGCCGGTCACCTTCCACGCCATCGAGCAGCCCGGTCCCAACAGCGGCAGCTCGGGCGGCTTCGGCTTCGTGACGCGCTGGACCGGCCACACCGACGTGCCCGTCTCCGGCTGGCAGCCCAAGAGCGGCTGGCTGCCCAGCGGCGCCTTCTGCTACTACCGCGTGGCGTCCACGGAGCTGCAGCTGGACGACCTGTCGGACCCCAACGTGCAGATCGACATCGGCGACACCTTCTTCTTCAAGATCCGCGTCACCAGCACCCCCGGCGCGGGCGGCCTCTACAAGGCCAAGGTCTGGGAGCAGGGCACGCCCGAGCCCGCGGCCTGGAACCTCATCAAGCAGCGCAACGCCAGCGACGAGCCCGCCGGCTCCGTGCTCCTCTACGCCCACCACACCGACGTGACCCTGGGCGACGTGGTCATCGAGCCCATCGCCGTGACCATCAGCAACGTGCAGGCGGTGATGACCGACGACACCACCGCCCTGATCACCTGGGACACGGACCAGCCCGCGGACGGCCGCGTGGAGTACGGCCTCACCGCGGCCTACGGCCTGCAGGCGGACGATCCCGCCCTGGTCACCGAGCACGCCGTGGAGCTGACCGGCCTCACGCCGAACCAGACCTACCACTACCGCATCACCAGCGCCGTGGCGGGCGGCGACGAGGACCAGACCGGCGACCTGACCTTCAGCACCGTCAACTGGAACGTGCGCTCCGACGACTTCAACGTGTGCGAGCTGGACACCAACGTCTGGACCTGGGTGGACCCCCTGGGCGACGGCAGCCTGCAGCTCAACGGCTCCCAGGCCGTGATCTCCACGCCGGGCGGCGTGGAGCACCGCCTCTGGGGCTTCAGCCCCACGGAATACTGGGTCAACGTGCCGCGCCTGGTGCAGCCCGCGGACAACGAGGACTTCACCATGGAGGTGAAGTTCGAGTCCACCATCGACGCCTACTTCCAGACCCAGGGCGTGTACTTCCGCCAGGACGAGAGCAACCTCATGTTCGTCCACTTCGCCTTCGACCAGGTCAACGGCACGGAGATCGTGGCGTTGAAGCTGGTCAACGGCGACGGGCAGAACCTGGGCGACTGGGGCGCCTCGGTGGGGTCGCTGGGCATCGAGCCCCTGTCGGCCCGCATCCAGCGCTCGGGCAACCAGTGGACCGTGTGGTACTCCCTGAACGACGGCGCGGACTGGCAGCTCTACAAGACCTTCACCCACGCCATGGTCCTCAACGAGGTGGCGGTGTACTGCTCCAACAGCGGCGCGCCGGCTCCGGCCATGACCACCGTGGTGGACTACGTGCTCAACACCACCGATCCCATCGGCGTGGAGGACGAGTTCCTGCTGCAGGCGCCGGTGCTGGATCCCATCGCCGACGTGCTGATGGACGTGGGCGAGAGCCTCGCCGTGCCGGTGAGCGCCACGGACCCGGATCTGGACGCGGTGACCCTGAGCGCCTCCGGGCTGCCGGCCTGGGCGTCGTTCACGGACTTCGGCGACGGCACCGGCGAGCTGTCCCTGAACCCCGGCCTGCTCAACGGCGGCGCCTACCAGCTGACCGTCACCGCCGCGGATCCCTGCGGGCTGGAGGACAGCCAGACCTTCTGGGTGCGCGTGGGCCCCGGCATCTCGTCGGACGACTTCAACGCCTGCGCCCTGGACCCGGCCTGGACCTTCACCGATCCCCTGGGCACCGCCACCCTGCACCTCAGCGGCACCCAGGCCGTGATCGAACTGCCCGAGGGCCTGGCCCACACCGCCGTCGGCACCGGTCCCGGCGATTTCGAGGACACCACGGCGCGCCTGCTCCAGGGCTGCAACAACGTGGACTTCGAGCTGCAGGCCTTCTTCGACACGGCCGTGGACACCACCGGCCGCCGCATGGGCCTGCTCGTGCGCCAGGACGCCGACGACTTCCTGCAGGCGGTGGCGGAGTCCGACGCCCTGGACCAGCCCGTGCTCTCGCTGGTGCGCTTCACCGGCGGCGCGCGCGTCGTGGTGCTGGGGCCCGTGACCCTGAGCGGCCAGACCCTGCCCTCCGTCGGCCTGCGCCTCAACCGCTTCGGCCCGGTGTGGTCGCTGCTCTACTCCCTGAACGGCGGCGCCTCGTGGCTGCCCGCGGGTCAGGCCAACTCGGTCCTGCAGGCCACGCAGGTGGGCGTGTTCGCCGGCAATTCCGGCAGCCCCGCGCCCGCCTTCGACGTGAGCGTGGATTATGTCTTCGAGACCGCGAGCCCCGTGTCGCCCGAGGATCCGCTCAGCCTGCACGCCCCCGTGCTGACGGCGCTGGACGACCAGTTCCTCATCGAGAACGCCTTCGTCTCGCTGCCCCTGGCCGCCACGGATCTGGACGGCGAGTTCCCGGCCCTGACCGCCGGCTCCCTGCCGGCCTTCGCCGTGCTGACCGACAACGGCGACGGCACCGGTCATCTGGACCTGGCGCCCCAGCTGGGCGACGCCGGCGTGTACGACCTCCAGATCACCGCCACCGACGACTGCGGCCTCTGGGACCGGACGTCCTTCCGCCTGGTGGTGGGCTCGGGCATCCAGGCCGACTTCGTCTCCGACGACTTCAGCGGCTGCGACCTGAACACCGGCGTCTGGACCGTGCACGACCCCCTGGGCGACGGCACCGTGGTCCAGGACACCCTGCACCTTTCTCTCGCGGTGCCCGCGGGCACGGCCCACGACGCCTGGGGCACCGGCCCGTCGGCGTGGTACAACGAGGTGCTGCGCGTGAGCCAGCCCACCGTGGACGGCGACTTCAGCCTGGAGTTCCGCCTGGTCTCCGGCCTGACCGGCCAGTGGACCATGGCGGGCGTCATGATCGGCCAGGACGAGAACGACTTCCTGCGCCTGGAGTTCGGCTCCGACGACAACCAGTTCACCCAGATCGCGGCCCTGCGCGTGACCAACGGCGTGGGCGCCAACTTCGGCGACTGGGGCCTGGACATCGCGCCGGCCCTGACGCGGCCGCTGCGCATGCGCGTGGTCCGCAAGGGCGACCAGTGGACCCAGTCCTACTCCCTGGACGACGGCGTCACCTGGCAGCTCTACAAGACGTTCACCCACGTGCTGACCATGTCGGAGATCTCCTTCTACGCCGGCAACAGCGGCGGTTCCGCGCCCGCCTGCACGGCGGTCTTCGACTACGTGTTCAACCTGGCTTCGCCCATCGTCCCCGAGGACGGTCACCCCTGCGGCAGCGGCCCCGAGCCGGTCACGGACCTGGCCGCCGCGCGTGGCCCGGCCGTGGACGCCGACGGCACCATGCCCATCCACCTGACGTGGACGCCGCCGGCCTACGCCACCACCCTGGACCTCTACCGCAAGGGCTTCGGCTTCGCGCCCGAGTACGACGACCAGGGCGGCGCCGTGCCCGCCGCGCCGAGCGATCCCTCGAGCGAGGGCTGGGAGTACGTGGGCAACGTGGACTCCGCCCTGGGCGCCTACGACGACGAACCTACGGTCCGCGACCAGTGGTTCTACGTGGCGGTGTCCGTGGACGACGAGATGAACACGGCCGCCCCCTCGGCCCCCACCGCGGGCGCCCTCAACCACAAGCCGGCCGACGTCTATGACGGCAGCATGCCGGGCATGGGCGACAACCACGTGGACCTCATCGACCTGCCCCTGCTCGACGCCGTCTACGGCCTGACGGACCTGGACGGCGGCTGGGACCCGGCCCTGGACATCGGCCCCACCGAGGACGGCACGCCCCTGGCGCGTCCGCTCACGGACAACCTGGTGGACTTCGAGGACCTCATGATGTTCGCGCTCCAGGCCGATTCGGCCCTGGCGCCCGAGGGCCAGCCCGGCGGCGGCACCAACTCGCTGAAGCTCGTCTTCAACGACTACGCCACGGTGGGCGACACCTTCAGCGTGGACCTGGTGCTCAGCGCCGACGGCACCCTCCAGGGCCTCAGCGTGCCGCTGACCTGGAACACCGACGTGCTCACCCTTCAGGGCTACACCGTCGGTCCCATGCTCGGGGCGCAAGGCGCACCCGCGTGGGCGGCCTCGGCCGCGCCGGGCGTGGTGGACTTCGTGCTCCTGGGCGAGGACGGCCCCACCTTCTCCGGCGAGGGCGTGCTGCTGACCCTGGTCTTCCGGGTGGAGCAGCTCGGCGCCGCGGCGCCCGGCTTCGGCACCGTGGACGCCCGCACGCCGGCCAACACGGCCGGCCTGGTGACCACCTCGGTGGAGGACGGCGTGACCGGAGTGGAGCAGCTCCCCGCGCAGACGGTGCTCCTGGCCAACACGCCCAACCCGTTCAACCCGTCCACGCAGGTGGCCTTCGAGCTCGCCCGCGATGGCCGCGTGAGCGTGGAGGTCTACGACATGCGCGGCTCCCTGGTCCGCACCCTGGTGGAGGGGAACCTGACGGCCGGCTCCCACAGCGTGCGCTGGGACGGCCGCGACGCCTCCGGCCGCGGCGTGGCCTCCGGTACCTACCTGCTGCGCCTGCGGGCCGACGGGCAGGATCAGCGGCGGCGGATGATGCTGCTCAAGTAGGGGGCGAGCAAGGATAGCGTTGTGCCCCTGAAATTGTGCCCGGCCTGTTCCTCGCAACAGGCCGGGCATGAACACACGACGAGCCGGCTGGCATCCGCCCCACTGCCCCAATCCCAACTGCAAGCACCACCACGGCTTGGCCGAGGGGTGGCGCTACAAACGCCGCGGCTTCTTCCTCCGCCGCATCCGTCCGTACCGTATCCAGCGGTATACATGCCTCACCTGCGGCCGCAACTTCAGTAGCCAGACCTTCTCCACCACCTACTGGCAGAAGCGGCCCGAGCTCGATCCGAAGATCCTGCTCAACACCGTCGGTTGCATGGCCAATCGGCAGGGAGCCAGGGCCCTGCTGGCGGCGCCGTCGACCATCGACCGGCACATCGCCAGGCTCGGCCGGCACTGCATG
>ERZ795053.2571-NODE-2571-length-21772-cov-8.942303_pt1 | contig 21772 bp, 15 predicted proteins | sample MGYA00375137_ERZ795053 | MGnify/ENA primary metagenome ERZ795053 (study PRJEB30182, sample SAMN05720284) | activated sludge metagenome | isolation source: Anaerobic digester | place: Hong Kong | collected 2014-12-17 ...
CGCCGGGTGCCGGCGAAGAGCAGCTCGTCGCCGGGGCGGATCTTCTCGTCGGGGGCGGGCGTCATCACATGGTCGTCGTCGTCGCGATCGAGGTAGAGCACCTCGCAATCGAGCGCGATCGAGCGGTCGGCAGGCGAGCGCAGCAGGCGCTCGAGCGTGATCGTCTCGCCGCGCATCAGCCGCCGATACAGCGCCGGGGCGCGCGACAGGTTGACGCGCTGGCTGCGGATCTCGGGCACCCTCCAGCCGAGCCGATGGGTCAGGCTGTTCAGCAGCGCGCCGCACCACTCCTCGTCGCGGCGGCGGATCTCGTCGAGGAAGGGCGCGAGCAACGGCGTGCTCAGGATCGCGATGCACTCGTGCGCGATCACCCGGCTAGGCACCACGGTGATGTCCGACTCGAAGGCTTCGAAGAGGGCCCGATTGGATTCGTGATTCTGGCGCAGGATCACGAAGAGCTCCTTGTTGAGCTCTCGTGCCGTCACCGCGATGGACAGGTTGTCGACATCGGAGCTGGTGCCGCACACGATCCCGGTCGCCTCGCAAACGCCGGCCTCGAGCAGCGACGCGGCGCCGGTACCGTCGCCCTGCACCCAGCGGTGGATGCCGTCCGGTTTGGGATCGATGTCGATGATGGTGACCGGCACCGCCTCGGAGTCCATCGCATCCACCAGCAGGCGGCCGAAGCGCCCATGGCCGCACACGATCCAGTTGCCGCGCGGCGGGTCGCGGCGCTGCTCGACATCGCTGCCGGGCAGGCCGGTGAGCCAGTCGAAGAGCTGCGAGGCCTTGGGCGCGTGCAGCGAGAGCGCGAGCGTCTCGCTGAAGCGCTCGAAGGGGTTGAGAATGTGGCGGGTGCCGAAGGAGGCCATGTTGGCCGAGGTCGCGGTGCGCTCGGCACGGCATAGCGCGGGCAGGCGCGGTGCGAGCAGGCGGGCGGCGATCGCGATCGCCAGGTTGGTGGCGTCGTCGTTGGTGAGCGCGATCACGCCGATGCAGCTCGGGTGCGTGAGGCCGGCGAACGCGAGCGTCTCGGGGTTGGCTGCGTCGGCGCAGAGCGCGGCGACGTCGGCCGAGTAGCTGTGCAGGTCGAGCTCGCCGAGCTTGTTTTCATCCACCTCGATCACTACGACGCGCAGCCCCATGCGGTCGAGCGCGTCGCAGATCAGGCGGCCGGTCTCGCCGTAGCCGCACACCAGGTAGAAGGGCTCGCGCAGTCGCCGCACCGATCGCACGAAGCCCTGCATCGAGACCGCCTGGCGCAGGCTGCGGTCGGCGAGCAGGTTGAACACCGAGCCGAGCGTGTAGGCCCAGCCGATCACGGACAGGTAGATGCTGACGATCACCCACAGCCGCTGCTGGTCGGAGAAGGTGTAGGGGATCTCGCCGAAACCGATCGTGGTCGCGGTGTAGCTGATGAAGTAGAAGGCGTGGAAGAAGCTGAGGTAGCTCGTCTTGCCGTCTATGACCGGGCCGGGCACCAGGGTGAGCCCGAGCACTGCGATCGCGAACAGCACGATCAGCAGGATCAGCGGCGCACGCATGCGCCGCAGGATCAGCAGGAAGATGCTGTGGTGGCGGGCGAGGGCCTGCTGCACGGCTCGGGCCTCGGCGCGATGGCGTTCAGCGGCGCTGCATGATGGTCTCGGCGATCAGGATGATCACCGACACCACGTTGGCGAAGAGCGCGCCGCCCGAGAGCGAGACCACGCGCGCGGTCATCTCGGGGCTCAGGCCGCCCTCGCTAAGGTGGGCCGCGTAGCCCCACACCATCGCCGCGGCGATCAGCTGAAGGTCGGCCACCAGACTGGTGGACAGATGCACCGCGCCGATCTGCGTGCGGTCGCCGAACTTGAGCACGGTGGCGATCAGGCTGACGACCAGCGCGGCGAAGAGCTCGTAGACGTCGTGGTGCGCGGGGTTCTCGATGTCGCCGACGAAGAAGCCGAAGTTCAGCGTGGCCGCCAGCACGATGAAGAAGCCGAAGATGACTTTCTCGAGGTTCATGATCTTCCGTTGGGTGCGCGCGATGACGATGGGGCAATTATGCGCCGGCCACGGCCGCGATGTCGCGCGGCGTGGGCGGTGGGGCGGATTTCAATCGTGGAGGTCGCCGTCCACGTAATACCAGTTCCCGCCTTCCATCACGAAGCGGCTGGTCTCGTGCAGGCGCTGCGCGCGCCCGCCGATGCGGCAGCGGGCGAGAAACTCGACCTCGGCGCGGTCGTCGGCGAGTGGGCGGTGGGCGCGCACCTCGAGGCCGATCCATTTGGGCTGCGGCTGCTCGTCGAGCGCGAGGTCCTGCGGGCGGGTGGAGGGGTGCCAGCTCGCGAGCAGGTAGGCGGTGTCGTGCAGGGTAAAGGCGGTGTAGCGCGAGCGCATCAGTGCCTCGGCGGTGGGCGCCGGGCGCTCGCCCGACAGCGCCGGGCCGCAGCACGCGCCGAAGGCGCGGCCGGAGCCGCAGGGGCAGGGAGTGGCGGGTTTTTTCATGGGGCGGGAGTATAGCGAGCCGGACCGGGGCGCATGCAGGACGGGCGGTAGCCGCGAATAGGACCGACCGGAAACGGGCATGGATGGGCGAGGCAGGCGCGGTGTTCGCGCCCTCCGGTGCTCCTGCAGAACGGCGTGCGTGCAGGAGCGCTGGAAGGCGCGGATGCAACGCGGTGCTCAGCGACCTCCCAGGATCCCGCGCAGCACATAGGGCAGGATGCCGCCGTGGCGGTAGTACTCGATCTCGATCGGGGTGTCGATGCGGCACAGCAGCGGCACCGACCGCCGCGAGCCGTCGGCGCGCTCGATCTGTAGCGTGAGCTGTTGCCGTGGTGCCAGGCCGGCGGCGATGCCTTCCAGCGTGAACTGCTCGCTCCCATCGAGCCCCAGCGCCTGCCAGCTATCCTCGCCGACGAACTGCAGCGGCAGCACGCCCATGCCGACCAGGTTGGAGCGGTGGATGCGCTCGAAGCTTCTCGCCACCACCGCCTTGACGCCGAGCAGCGCCGTGCCCTTGGCGGCCCAGTCGCGCGACGAGCCGGTGCCGTATTCCTCGCCGGCGAAGACCATGGTCGGCACGCCGCGCGCCATCCACGCGTTGGCCGCGTCGTACACCGTGGTCTGCTCGCCGTCGAGCAGGGTGTAGCCGCCTTCCACACGGCTGCCGTCGGGGTTGGGTGGCAGCATCAGGTTTTTCACGCGCACGTTGGCGAAGGTGCCGCGCACCATCACGTCGTGGTTGCCGCGGCGCGAACCGTAGGAGTTGAAGTCCTTCTTCTCCACCCCCTGTTCGCGCAGCCAGCGCCCGGCCGGGCTGGTCTCGCGGAAGGAGCCGGCGGGCGAGATGTGGTCGGTGGTCACCGAGTCGCCGAGCAGCAGCAGGGCGCGCGCGTCGCGGAGGTCGCGCGCCGGCGGCGGCGTCATGCTGAAGCCGTCGAAGAAGGGCGGGCAGGCGATGTAGGTGGAGGGCGGCCAGTCGTAGACCTGCCCGCTGGGGGCGGGGATCGCGTTCCACAGGTCGTGGTCACGGGTGAAGTCGGCATACAGCCGGCGATAGGTAGCCGGGTCGGTGGCGAAGGGGACGGCGGCGGCGATCTCGTCCGAGCTCGGCCAGAGCTCGCGCAGGAACACCGGCCGGCCGTCGCTGCCGGTGCCGAGCGGCTCTTGAGTCAGGTCGATGTTGGCCCGCCCGGCGAGCGCGAAGGCCACCACCAGCGGCGGCGAGGCGAGGTAGTTGGCGCGAAGGTTAGGGTGGATGCGGGCCTCGAAGTTGCGGTTGCCTGACAGCACCGCGGCCACCACCAGGTCGTGCTCGGCGATCGCCTCGTTGAACTCGGGAGCGAGATCGCCCGCATTGCCGATGCAGGTGGTGCAACCGTAGCCGGCGAGCGCGAAGCCGAGCGTGGCGAGCGGCTCGAGCAGGCCGGCCTTGCCGAGGTAGTCGGTGACCACGCGCGAGCCGGGCGCGAGCGAGGTCTTGATGTGCGGCTTCACGCGCAGGCCGCGTTCCACCGCCTTCTTCGCCAGCAGGCCGGCGGCGAGCATGACCGCAGGGTTGCTGGTGTTGGTGCAGGAGGTGATGGCGGCGATCAGTACGTCGCCGTGGCCGAGGACCACGCCCTCGCGCGCGGTGGCGAAGCGGTCGTCGAGCTGGCCGGGCTCGCGGCCGAAGCCGTTCTCGGACACCGGCGCTGAGAACAGGCGCTCGAACGCGTGGCGCATGGCGGGCAGGGCGATGCGGTCCTGCGGGCGCTTGGGGCCGGCGAGCGAGGGCTGGATGGTGGCGAGGTCCAGCACCAGCGTGCGCGTGTAGTCGATTTCGCCCGCGCGCGGCACGCCGAACAGGCCCTGGGCGCGGAAGTAGTCTTCCATCAGCGCGCACTCGGCCTCTTCGCGACCGGTGGCGCGCATGTATTCGATGGTCTTCCCGTCCACCGGGAAGAAGCCCATCGTGGCCCCGTATTCGGGCGCCATGTTGGCGATGGTGGCGCGATCCGTTACCGACAGGCTGGCCGTGCCCTCGCCGAAGAACTCGACGAACTTGCCCACCACCTTCTCGCGCCGCAGCATCTCGGTGACGGCGAGCACCAGGTCGGTGGCGGTGGTGCCGGCAGGCAGGCGGCCGCGCAACTCCACGCCGACCACGTCGGGGGTGAGGAAGTACACCGGCTGGCCGAGCATCGCCGCCTCGGCCTCGATGCCGCCCACGCCCCAGCCCACCACGCCGACGCCGTTGATCATGGTGGTGTGCGAGTCGGTGCCCACCAGCGTATCCGGGAAGCACAGGCCGTCGCGGGCGCGCACGCCGCGGAAGAGGTATTCCAGGTTGACCTGATGCACGATGCCGATGCCCGGCGGCACCACGCGGAAGGTGTCGAAGGCCTGCATGCCCCACTTCATGAACTGGTAGCGCTCGCGGTTGCGCTCGAACTCGATCTCCATGTTGCGGCGCAGTGCGTCGGGTGTGCCGTAGTGGTCGACCTGCACCGAGTGGTCGATGACGAGGTCGACCGGCACCAGCGGCTCGATCAGCTTGGCCTCGCGGCCCTGCGCCACGGCCACGCTGCGCATCGCGGCGAGGTCGGCCAGCAGGGGCACGCCGGTGAAATCCTGCAGCACCACGCGCGCGACCACGAAGGGGATCTCGGCGCTGCGCTCGGCCTCGGGCTGCCAGCTCGCAAGCTCACGCACGTGCTCGGCGGTCACCTTGTCACCGTCGCAGTGGCGCAGTACCGCCTCGAGCACGATGCGGATCGACACCGGCAGGCGCGAGATGCGACCCACGCCGGCCTCCTCCAGCGCGGGCAGCGAGTGATAGGAGAGGCGGCCGTCGGAGGAGGGCAGGGGGCGGAGCGTATCGAATGGGGTGGCGGACATCGCGGGTCTCCTGTTTGTGTTGGGGCCAATACACAGGATAGCCGGTGGACGGGGAAGTTCCTGCAGGAGCAGCCCGCCTGCCTTTGTAGGAGCGGCGGCAGCCGCGAATGGAGGGCAGCGTCGGCAGGCCCCCGAGCGTCGCCTTCGCGCCTGCCGGCGCTCCTACATGAACCACCACGCGTTCTGGGCCTCCTTTAGGCGCTGCGGCAGCGGCGAATCCGGCGGTCCGTAAAATGACGCTCGTCCCGGAAGCCACCACCGCGTTCGCGCCTGCCGGCGCTCCTGCATGAACCGCCACGCGTTCCGGACCTCCTGTAGGAACTGCGGCAGCTGCGAGTCCGGCGGCGCGGAAAATGACGTTCGTGCCGGAAGCCATCGCCGCCTTCGCGCCTGCCGGCGCTCCTGCATGAACCTCGCGCTCGCCGCCCCTGCAGGAGCGGCGGCAGCCGGGAATCGGGCCTTGCGGCAGGTGGCGCGCTCGGGGGGCGACCACCGCTTTCGCACCCGCCGGCGCTCCTGCGGTAACCACGAAACGCGGGAGGTGCCGGGTGCGCGGGGATATCCCCCGCGGCGTGACGAAGGCGTAGAATTAGCCGGCTCGAATGGCGGGCGACGAGCCTCGGTGCTGCACTGCACCGCAAGTCTTATAAAAGACATATAATCTCGCCCGATCCGGTGGGGCCGACCCGTCCGGAGTCCCGATCACCGCCACCTAGTGAGGAAGTCGCCGTGCTTGAAGCCTACCGTGCCCATGTCGCCGAACGTGCCGCCCTCGGCATCCCGCCGCTGCCGCTCTCCAAGCAGCAGGCCGCCGAACTCGTCGAGCTGCTGAAGAACCCTCCCGCCGGCGAGGAAGCCTTCCTCGTCGAGCTGCTCACCTACCGCGTCCCCGCCGGCGTGGATGACGCCGCCAAGGTCAAGGCCGAGTTCCTGGCCAAGGTCGCCAAGGGCGAGGAAGCCTGTGGCCTGGTGTCGCGCGCCAAGGCCACCGAGCTGCTCGGCACGATGCTGGGCGGCTTCAACATCAAGCCGATGATCGACCTGCTCGGCGACGCCGAAGTGGGCGCGGTCGCCGCCGAGGGCCTCAAGAAGACCCTGCTGATGTTCGACTACTTCCACGACGTCAAGGAGCTGGCCGAGAAGGGCAACGCCAACGCCAAGGCCGTCATGCAGTCGTGGGCCGACGCCGAGTGGTTCACCAGCCGCCCGGAAGTCCCCGCCTCGCAGAAGCTCACCGTCTTCAAGGTCACCGGCGAGACCAACACCGACGACCTCTCGCCCGCGCCCGACGCCTGGTCGCGCCCCGACATCCCGCTGCACGCGCTGGCCATGCTCAAGAACCCGCGCCCGGGCATCACCCCGGAAGAAGCCGGCGTGCGTGGTCCGGTCAAGTTCCTCGAAGAGCTGCGTGCCAAGGGCAACCTGGTCGCCTACGTCGGTGACGTGGTCGGCACCGGCTCCTCGCGCAAGTCCGCCACCAACTCGGTGCTGTGGTTCACCGGCGAGGACATCCCCTTCGTCCCGAACAAGCGCTTCGGCGGCGTGTGCCTGGGCTCCAAGATCGCCCCGATCTTCTTCAACACCATGGAAGACGCCGGCGCGCTGCCGATCGAGATCGACGCCGGCCAGATGGACATGGGCGACGAGATCGAGCTCAAGGTCGACGCCCAGTCGGGCAAGGTCACCGCGCTCAAGAATGGCGCTGTGATCGCTGAATCGCAGCTCAAGACCCTGGTGATCCTCGACGAAGTGCGCGCCGGCGGCCGCATCCCGCTGATCATCGGCCGCGGCCTCACCTCCAAGGCGCGCGAGGCCCTCGGCCTGCCGCCCTCGACCCTGTTCCGCCTGCCGCAGGCTCCCGCCGACACCGGCAAGGGCTTCTCGCTGGCGCAGAAGATGGTCGGCCGCGCCTGCGGCATGCCCGAAGGCCAGGGCATCCGCCCGGGTACCTACTGCGAACCCAAGATGACCACCGTCGGCAGCCAGGACACCACCGGCCCGATGACCCGCGACGAGCTCAAGGACCTCGCCTGCCTCGGCTTCTCGGCCGACCTGGTGATGCAGTCCTTCTGCCACACCGCCGCCTACCCGAAGCTGGTAGACGTCAAGATGCACCGCGAGCTGCCGAGCTTCATCAGCACCCGCGGCGGCGTCGCGCTGCGTCCGGGCGACGGCGTGATCCACTCCTGGCTCAACCGCCTGCTGCTCCCCGACACCGTCGGCACCGGCGGCGACAGCCACACCCGCTTCCCGATCGGCATCTCCTTCCCGGCCGGCTCCGGCCTGGTGGCCTTTGCTGCGGCCACCGGCGTGATGCCGCTCGACATGCCGGAATCGGTGCTGGTGCGCTTCAAGGGCAAGATGCAGCCGGGCGTCACCCTGCGTGATCTGGTCAACGCCATCCCGCTGTACGCAATTCGCCAGGGCCTGCTGACCGTCGAGAAGAAGGGCAAGAAAAACGTCTTCTCGGGCCGCATCCTCGAGATCGAAGGCCTGCCGGACCTGAAGGTCGAACAGGCCTTCGAGCTCACCGACGCCTCGGCCGAGCGCTCCGCCGCCGGCTGCACGGTCCACCTCAACAAGGAACCGATCGTCGAGTACATGAACTCGAACATCACCCTGATGAAGTGGATGATCGCCAACGGCTACCAGGACGCCCGCACCCTCAAGCGCCGCATCAAGGCCATGGAAGACTGGATCGCCAACGGCACGCTGCTGTCGGGCGACGCCGACGCCGAGTACGCCGCCGTGATCGAGATCGACCTCGCCGACATCAAGGAGCCGATCGTCGCCTGCCCGAACGACCCCGACGACGTCAAGCTGCTGTCCGAGGTCGCCGGCGACAAGATCGACGAAGTCTTCATCGGCTCGTGCATGACCAACATCGGCCACTTCCGCGCCGCCGGCAAGGTGCTGGACGGCAAGTCGGACATCCCGACCCGCCTGTGGATCGCTCCGCCCACCAAGATGGACGCGATGATCCTCAACGAGGAAGGCTACTACGGCGTGCTCGGCAAGTCCGGCGCCCGCATGGAGATGCCGGGCTGCTCGCTGTGCATGGGCAACCAGGCGCAGATCCGCAAGGGCAGCACCGCGATGTCGACCTCGACGCGCAACTTCCCCAACCGCCTCGGCATCGACACCCGCGTCTATCTGGGCTCCGCCGAGCTGGCCGCGGTGTGCGCGCTGATGGGCAAGATCCCGTCGGTCGCCGAGTACATGGCGCAGGTGGAGGTGGTGAACAAGAAGGCCGCCGACATCTACCGCTACATGAACTTCGACCAGATCGAGGAATTCCGCTCGGTCGCGGATACGGTGGAAGTTTGAGTCGGTAGCTAGCTGGAAGGCTGGGACGGCCGGGAAGCCGTCTCGCCCGAGAACCCCTCGTCAGCGATGGCGGGGGGTTTGCTTTATGTGGGGCAGATGATCCCGGATTGCTCGAGCCACTTCATCCGAACGGGCGAGTAAACCGGCGCAATATCCGTGACGGCAACTGTCCGTGGTCGTGGGCTTGCCCGCGCATCGACCGCTCGGAACCGCCGCGTTCGATGTACTGAGGTAGCGTTCTGCATGAATCACGATCTTGGCATACGCTCGATGAACCCCGCCCGCATCATCGATGAGCACTCCCCGGCCTACATCCCGATTTCGGACGAACAGGCAGCCGAGACCTGCTTGGCGTGGCCCGTGGCGGAGCGTCGTGCAGCGCAATGGCTCGAAGAGAACCGCGCCGCGCTGGACAGCTCGAATGCATATATCGAGGATCATGGCTTGCCGCTCGCGCCGTTTCGGAACTTCTGATGGCGCGCTTCGACGTCTGCCGAAACGGCGCGGGCAAGGGTTTTCTGCTCGAACATGACACTGCCTGACGGCCTCTACGACCAGCTCCTGACCGACGCCCTGCGCGACGACGTCATGCGCACGACGGACGAGCACGCCCACAGCCTCCAGCCCCTCGCCGTCGAAGATGCCCCCGAGCGCCTCGCGGACGCGCTCGCCGCCCAACTCGCCCGCATCCTCGACGACCTGCACGGCGATGGCGCGGAGAAGCTCCGCCAGCAACTCGACCTCGTCAACTTCCTCCTGGTGAGCCTTAAGCAGCGCCTCGGGAAGCGCGCGGACGATGCCGAGCCGCTTTCCGCTCCGCCACAAATACTCCAGGCCATCCACCAGCGCTCGCCCAAGCCGGCCATTCCGGAAACCGGCCTGGCCTTCCCCTGGCTCTTCACCGCGGGCAAGGGCTCGCCCTCGCTGCTGACCGAGCTGCGCCGCGAGTTGGCGGCCTGCGATCAGGTGGACATCCTGGTGAGCTTCATCACCCATTCCGGCGTGCGCAAGCTGCTCGACATCCTGCAGTCGATCACCGCGGTCGGGCCGGATGGCGAGCCGCGCGCGCGGCTGCGGGTGCTGACCACCACTTACACCGGTGCCACCGAGATCCGCGCGCTGGACGAACTCGCGCGCCTGCCGGGTTGCGACATCCGCGTGTCGCTGGACGGGCGGCGCACCCGGTTGCACGCCAAGGCCTGGCTGTTCCGTCGCCGCACCGGCTTCGGTTCCGCCTACGTGGGCAGCGCCAACCTGTCGGGCGCGGCCTTGATGGGCGGGCTGGAATGGACGGTGAAGTTCACCGAGCGCGGCCAGCGCGATCTCTTCGAGCGTGCCAGCGCGCACTTCGAGACGCTTTGGGAAGACAGCGAGTTCCAGGCCTACGACCCCGCCAACCCAGCACATCGGAAGGCACTGGGCGAGGCGCTCAGACGCGAGTCGGGGGATGAGCTGAACGCCCGCCCGACCTACTTCGACCTCGAGCCCAAGGCCTATCAGCAGGAGATGCTCGACCAACTGCAGATCGAGCGCGATCACGGCCGCTGGCGCAACCTGGTGGTCGCCGCCACCGGCACCGGCAAGACGGTGGTGGCGGCCTTCGACTACAAGCGGCTGTGCCAGCAAACGGGTGGGCGGCCGCGGCTGCTGTTCGTGGCGCACCGCGAGGAGATCCTCAAGCAGGCGCTGCGCACCTATCGCGAGGTGCTGCGCGACCACGCCTTTGGCGAGGTCCTGGTCGGCGGCGTGCAGCCCGAAGGCTTCGAGCATCTGTTCGCCACCATCGACAGCGTGTCCGTGCGCGAGTTGGTGTCGCGCTGCGGTGCCGATCACTGGCACACCGTGGTGGTCGACGAGTGCCATCGCCTGGCGGCGGATCGCTTCGATGCATTCGTGAGCGCCGTGCGCCCGCGCGTGCTGCTCGGCCTGACCGCGACGCCGGAGCGCAGCGACGGCAAGCCGATCCTGGGCTACTTCGACAACCGGCCGGATGGCTCGCCGGCGGTCGAGCTTCGGCTCTGGCACGCGCTCGACCAGCAGCTGCTGTGCCCCTTCGAGTATTACGCCTGCGACGACGAGACCGACTTTTCCGCCGTGCCGTGGCAGCAGGCAGGGGAGGTGGCGGCGATCGACAGGCTGGTCACCGGCAACGACGTGCGCGCGCGGCTGGTGCTCGACGAGTGGCGGCGGCTGACGGGCGACCCGGCGCGTGGGCGCACGCTGGTGTTCTGCGTCTCGGTGGCGCACGCGCAGGACATGACGGCGCGGCTGAACAAGGCTGGCATCAGGGCGCTGTGCGTGGTGGGTGATACGCCCACGGACGAGCGCCGGCGTGCGCCCGAAATGCTGGCGCGGGGCGAGGTCGCCGCGCTGGTGACCTGCGACCTGTTCAACGAGGGCGTCGACCTGCCGTTGGTCGATACGCTGCTCCTGCTGCGCCCGACGCAGAGCCCGGTGCTGTTCCAGCAGCAGATCGGCCGCGGCCTGCGTCTGGCCAAGGGCAAGGAGAGCTGCCTGATCCTCGATTTCGTCGGCCGGCACCGCGAGGAATTCCGCTTCGACCGCCTGCTGTCGAAGCTCACCGGGCTGTCGCGCGCGCAGCTGATCGAGGCGGTGGACAAGGGCTTCGGCCTGCTGCCGCCGGGTTGCCACATCCACCTGCAGCGCCAGACCCGCGAGCAGGTGTTGCGCAGCCTGCGCAAGCTGGTGCAGCAGAACTGGCGGCGGTTGAGGACGGAGCTGCAGGCCTATGCCGCACTGCGCGGACGCACCGACATCCGGCTTGCGAGCTTCCTCGCCGAGCAGGCGATCGAACTCGACGACCTCTATCGCAGCAGCGGGCGCTCGGGCTGGACCAATCTCAAGCGCGATGCGGGGCTGCTGAGTGGGCCGGCGGGCAGCGAGGACGACTACTTCGGGCGGCGGTTTGGTGATCTGCTGCACATTGACGACCCTGCGCGGACCGATCTGTTGTGCTCGCTGCGCGAGCCGGACGCGGCCTACCGGGCGCGCGACGAGCGCGAGCGGCGCCTGCTGCAGATGCTCGCCTATCAGATCGATGCGCAGCAGCATCAGAAGGTGAGCGGCGAGGATTTCCTGCAGCGGCTGCAGCATCACCCCGAGCACACGGCCGAGCTCGCCGAGTTGGGCGGTGTCTTGCAGGCGCGCAGCAGCTTGCGGGCGCAGCCGGTGCCGGGGCTGGAGGATGTGCCGCTCTGCCTGCACGCGGCCTATGGCATCCGCGAGATCCTGACCGCGCTCGGCTGGCTGAGCCCGAGTCGGCGCACACCGTTCCAGGCCGGTGTTCTTGCGCTGCACGAGCGCAAGGTCGAGCTGCTGTTCGTGACCCTGGACAAGTGCGAGGGCTACCACGAGCGCATCGCCTATCGGGATTACGCGATCAGCCCGGAGCTGTTCCACTGGCAGTCGCAGAACGCGGCGGGGCCGCAGACGCCCGCGGGGCGTCGGTATCTGGAGAGCCCGGGTAACGGCTGGACTTTTCAACTCTTTGTTCGCGCAGCCAAGGGAACGCCGTATCGCGCCTGCGGCCCGGTGACGCTGGAGCGTGCCGAGGGCGCGAAGCCGATGAGCATCCACTGGCGGCTGGGCGTGCCCCTGCCGGGGCGGCTGTTCCGGGAGTTCAGCATCTTGCGCGGGGCGTGAGCGGAAGGGCCGCGGCCTGCACCGCTCCTTCGGGGCGCGGCTTGGCGGCAGGGCGCTGCGGGGCGCGCTTGGGGGATAATCGCGGCATGAACCCGCGCCGCCTTCCCTCCCGCATCGTCTGCCTGACCACCGAGACCGTCGAGGTCCTCTACGCCCTGGGCGAGCAGGACCGCATCGCAGGCATCAGTGGCTACACCGTGATCCCTCCGCGCGCGCGCAAGGAGAAGCCCAAGGTTTTCGCCTTCTCCAGCGGCGACCTCGAGAAGATCCTCGCGGTCGCGCCGGACCTGGTGCTGGGGTTCTCCGACATGCAGGCGGATGTCGCGCGCGACCTGATCAAGGCGGGCGTAGCGGTGCATGTGTTCAACCAGCGCAGCGTCGCGGGCATCCTGGCGATGATCGAGACGGTGGGGCGGCTGGTAGGCGCGGAGGGCCGCGCGCTGGCCCTGGTGGCAGAGCTGGAAGCGACGATGGACGCGGTGCGCGCGCGGGCGGCGGCGCTGCCGCGGCGGCCACGGGTGTATTTCGAGGAGTGGGACGAGCCCCCGATCAGCGCGGTGGGCTGGGTGTCGGAGTTGGTCGCGATCGCCGGCGGCGAGGACGTCTTTGCCGAGCGCGCGTGCCACCCCGGCGCTGCGCAGCGCATCCTGGCGGACCCGTTGGAGGCAGCGCGGGCCAAGCCGGATATCGTCGTGGGCTCGTGGTGTGGCAAGCGCTTCCGCCCCGAGCGCGTGGCCGAGCGCCCCGGCTGGGAGGCAGTTCCGGCGGTGCGCGACGGCGAACTGCACGAGGTGAAATCCGCCCTCATCCTGGCTCCTGGTCCGGTGGCCATCCGCGAGGGGCTGCCGGCGCTGGCGGAGATCATCGCGCGCTGGGCCCGGCGCGCGTTCGACGGTTACAGCGCAGCCCGTTGACAGTGCGGAATTCAGCGCGCTATAAAAACGTGAGTTCCGCAGGTCATGTCGCAAGCCGTGGCGCATTCCGACGATTCCAAGGCCATGCTTGCACCCATTGCAGTTCAAAACCGGAGGGGGTCAAGTGAATAAACAGGAACTGGTTGCAAGCATCGCGGAGAAGGCTGGCATGACCAAGGCGGATGCGGCACGCGCGCTGGACGCGACGGTCGCCGCGGTGACCGAGGCCCTCCGTCAGGACGAAACGGTCACACTCGTGGGCTTCGGCTCCTTCTATGTCGGCGAGCGTGCTGCGCGCACCGGGCGCAACCCCCGCACCGGCAAGAACATCAAGATCAAGGCGGCCAAGGTTCCGAAATTCCGCGCTGGCAAAGGGCTGAAGGATTCTGTAAACTAGCGGACTTTGCTGCTCCGGCATCCGCGCCGGGGAAAGCGCGGGTGCTTAGCTCAGTCGGTAGAGCGTCGCCCTTACAAGGCGAATGTCGGCGGTTCGACCCCGTCAGCACCCACCACCTAACCGCTTGAGTACAAAGCGAAGCGAAAGGCCCGGATAGCATGCCGGGCCTTTTTGTATTTGGTGCGGGATACGGGGCAAGGTTGCGCCCGCGCAGCACGGAACAAGGTCCGTCCGCAGGCCCTCAATGCAACAGCCCGTTTCCTTGCCACCCCGCGATCCGGTTTAAAATATCAATTTTTGATGTAATTGAGAGACCTTGTCGAGGCGGTCACGCCGAGCACTTTGGCGAGCACTACTGCCCGCCTGCGCTGCAGGCGCCTCTCGCCTGGACAGGCCCAAGCCAGGCTTGGTCGGCCAGCGGCTCGTCCCGTTCGCCGCCTCGTTCGCTGTCACCCGCGGAGCCCGCCGATGTCCCTGTCCCGACTGTTCTCCCTGCCCGCAGCCTTGTCCGCGGGGCGGCGCGAGATGGCGCTGGGGACGCTCGGGGTGGCGGTGGGGCTGGGATGCACCGAGTGGATCGGCTATCTGGCGCTGGGCGGACAGGTGCCGTGGTTCATCATCCCGATGGGAGCATCGGCGGTGCTGCTCTTCTGCTTGCCGGCGAGTCCGCTCGCGCAGCCGTGGCCGAGCCTGGCCGGCAACCTGGTATCGGCGCTCGTCGGGGTGGGCTGCTACCGCTGGCTGGGCGAGACCGGTGCGGCAGTCGCGCTGGCCGGCTGCCTCGCGGTCGGGGTGATGTTCGTGCTGCGTTGCCTGCATCCGCCGGGTGGGGCGGTCGCACTGACGGCGGTGCTGGGCGGCCCGCTGGTGCATGAGCTCGGCTACGGCTTCGCGCTGATGCCGGTGCTTGCCAACACCTTGGCGATGCTGGTGGTGGCCTTCCTGTTCAACAACCTGGTCGGGCGTCGTTACCCGCATCTGGCGCCGACGCGCCCGCAGCCGCACGACACTGCCGATCCGCTGCCGAGCAAGCGCGTCGGCTTTCGCGCGGAAGACCTCGACGCGGCGCTGGCCTCCTTCGGCGAGGTGCTCGACGTCGATCGTGACGACCTCGAGGAGATCATGGTGCGCGCGCAGATGAACGCGCGCCGGCGCACCTGGGGCGCGCTGCGCTGCGCCGACATCATGTCTCGCGACGTGGTGAGCGCGGGTCCGCAGGCGCCGGTGGCGGAGGCCTGGGCGCTGCTCGCGCACCACCGCATCAAGGCCTTGCCGGTGGTCGAGGAGGGCGGCCGGCTGGTCGGCATCGTGTCGGTGCCGGACTTCTTCATCGACCGCCACAACCCCGAGCCGCAGCCGGTGCCGCGCATGAGCACCGCGCGCGTGGTCGCCGAGATCATGAGCGCACGGGTACGCAGCGCCCGCCCAGGGCAGTCGCTTGCCGACCTGGTGGGGGCGTTCTCGGACGGCGGCATGCATCACCTGCCGGTGACCGACGAGGACGGCAGGCTGGTCGGCATGATCACCCAGTCGGACGTGGTGGCGGCGCTCTTCGCCGGCGAGCGCGCGGCTTAGGCGGCGCAGCCGGATCGTTCCGCGTGTGCAGGAGTAGCATTGCGATGAAGTGCGTGACAAGAGGGAGGGACCGGAAATGACCGATCGATCGAACGCTGCGCGCACCGAGATCCGCGTCGAGAAGCTCAAGGAGATGCTCGATTTCCAGCAGCAGGCGATCGTGAGCCGCATGCTGTTGAAAAACGCCGCCGGCAGCGTCACACTGTTCGCCTTCGACGAGGGCGAGGGCCTCAGCGAGCACACCGCGCCCTTCGACGCGCTGCTGATCGGCGTGGAGGGCGAGGCCGAGGTGCGCGTCGATGCCGACCTTCATCGGCTGGGTGAGGGCGCGACGCTGCTGATTCCCGCGGGGGCGCCGCATGCGGTGGCGCCGTGCGCGCAGTTCAAGATGCTGCTGGTGATGCTCAAGGGCGAGCGCAAGGCCTGAGCGGGGAGGTGCCGCGCCCGGCCGCGAGCCGGGTGTCCCGTGCGGGGTCGAGCATGTCGGCGTCCCGGGCACCCTAATGGAGAGTGTAGTCATGGCGAAGAAATTTCCCCTGCATCCGAAGAACCCCGAACGCATCTGCTGGGGATGCGACAAGTATTGCTCGGTCGATGCCCTTGGCTGCGGCAATGGATCGGGGCGGACCCAGCACCCGATCGAGCTGTTGGGCGACGACTGGTACACCTATGGCGACTGGGGCATCGACCCGGAGGACCCGGCGACGCCGGGCAGGAAGAAGGCGGAATGAGCCGGTCGGCGAGGGGGCTGTGGAGGGCATCGTCACGCGCTTGAAACCTGGCTGGAAGACGATCGCGGACGTTGCGGAATGGATTCCGGGCGCTTGCCGATGGGTTTGCAAAAGAATTGCTGCGGTGCAGCAAAAAAGAGTTGACGACCGAATTCGGGGCGCTATAATCGACTCCATTGTGCGGTGCAGCAAAGCGAAGCCGGAAGGTTTTCGGGCAACAGGGCCGCATGGACCGCAGGATTTTTTACGCTTCATCGACTCCACTGCAATTCACCAAGGAAACCAGCCATGACCAAGATCCAGACCCCCGAGCAGTTCGCCGCCGTCGGCCAAGCCAACCTCGAAGCCATGATGTCGCTCGCCAACAGCGCCATCGCCCGCGCCGAGCGCCTGGCCGAACTCAACCTCAACACCGTGCGTTCGGTGCTCGAAGACAGCGTCGCCACCACCCGCAAGCTGGCCGAAGCCAAGGACCCGCAGCAGCTCGCCAAGCTCCAGGGTGAGCTCACCAAGCCGATGCTCGACAAGGCCGTCGCCTACGCCCGCAGCGTCCAGGAGATCGCCACCGAAGGCCAGCAGGAAGTGTCGAACCTGTTCGAGAAGCAGATCGCCGACCTGAACAAGCGCTTCCACGAGATGCTCGAGCAGGCTGCCAAGCAGGCCCCCGCCGGCTCCGAGGGCGTGTTCGAGGCCGTCCGTTCGGCGATGAACACCGCCAACAGCCTGTACGACAACGCCAGCAAGGCCGCCCGCCAGGCTGCTGAAGTCGCCGAAGCCAACATGGCCGCCGCGACCGAAGCCACCGTCAAGGCCGTCAGCGCCGCGACCAAGAAGTAATCGCGCCACCGCCAGGCGGCGTCCGCGCCGCCTCGCAGCAAAAGGCCGCCCGGCATCCGCCGCGCGGCCTTTTTGTCGTGGCTGCGGTGGTTCCGGGGCAGGTCCTGGCTTGCGCAGCAGCGCCGGCGGCCGAGAATCGAGCGGCGCAGGAAGCCGCACGCATGCCTCGCCCTGCTTGACAGGCCGATCCGCGATCCTGCGCTTGACGCCCGGCGGCCCGCCTTCTAGAATGCGGCCTCTTTTCGGAAGGGCGGTTAGCTCAGCGGTAGAGCACTGCCTTCACACGGCAGGGGTCACTGGTTCGATCCCAGTACCGCCCACCACCCGCAGCGGTGGTGCACCTTCCTGAAAAACCTGCGTCAGGCTGCGGTTTGCGCATCCCGATCAGGGCGGTTAGCTCAGCGGTAGAGCACTGCCTTCACACGGCAGGGGTCACTGGTTCGATCCCAGTACCGCCCACCAGACACCCGAAAACCCGGCCCTCGCGCCGGGTTTTCGTTTTGAGCGCGCAGGCGATTGCTTCTTCCTCCTCGTACGCCTCCCCGGCGCCCGGCCATGCGGTTACGATTGGACCTCTTCCAGACCAGTTCTGCCGGAGCCCGCCGATGTCCGCCCGATCCATCCGCTCGTCCGCCGCCGCACCGTCGTCTCATGATCGCCGGTTGCCGGCGGTCGAATACCGCATCCGGCCGGCGAACCCCGGTGCCCACCTCTTCGAGGTGAGCTGCACGGTGGCCGAGCCCGATCCCGCAGGACAGGTCTTCAGTCTGCCGGCGTGGATCCCGGGCAGCTACATGATCCGGGAGTTCGCGCGCAACATCGTGCGTATCCGCGCCGAGGCCGACGGCGCGCCCTGCGCGCTGGAGAAGCTCGACAAGCACACCTGGCGCGCGGCACCGGTGCGGGGAGCACGCTCTCTGAGCGTGCATTACGAGGTCTATGCCTGGGACCTGTCGGTACGCACCGCCCACCTCGACACCACGCACGGCTTCTTCAACGGCACCAGTGTCTTCCTCGCGGTGGCAGGCCGCAGCGACGCGCCCTGCGTGGTGACCATCGAGCGCCCCGAGGGCGAGAGCGGTCGCGACTGGAAGCTCGTCACCGCGCTCCCGCCCGAGCATGGGCGCCCCGGCCAGGCGTGCCGCTTCGGGCGCTTCCGTGCCGCGGACTACGATGAGCTGATCGACCATCCGGTCGAGATGGGTCGCTTCACGCTGGCGCGCTTCGAGGCCGCGGGCGTGCCGCACGACATCGCGCTGACCGGCCGCCACGACTGCGACCTCGAGCGCCTGTGCGCCGACCTGCGCCGGGTGTGCGAATGGCAGATCGCGCTCTTCGGCGCGCCGGCGCCGGTGGACTACTACGCCTTTCTCACCATGGTGGTGGGCGAGGGCTACGGCGGGCTGGAGCATCGTGCGTCGACTGCGCTGATCTGCAGCCGCGCCGAGCTGCCTTGGAAGGGCATGGAGGGCCTGCCCGACGGCTACAAGAGCTTCCTCGGGCTGTGCAGCCACGAGTACTTCCACACCTGGAACGTCAAGCGCATCAAGCCGGCGGCGTTCACGCCATACGAGCTCGCGCGCGAGAACCACACCCGGCTGCTGTGGGCCTTCGAGGGCTTCACCTCGTACTACGATGATCTCGCCCTGGTGCGCAGCGGCGTGATCGGCATCGACGACTACCTCGGGCTGCTCGGCAAGAACATCGCCAACGTGCTGCGTGGCAGCGGCCGCCTCAAGCAGAGCGTGGCGGAGTCCTCGTTCGACGCGTGGACCAAGTACTACCGCCAGGACGAGAACGCGCCCAACGCCATCGTCAGCTACTACGCCAAGGGCGCGCTGATCGGGCTCGCGCTCGACCTGCAGCTGCGCGCCGGCAGCGAGGGTGCGGCGAGCCTGGACGACGTGATGCGCCTGCTTTGGCAGCGCCACGGCCTCACGGGGATCGGCGTGCCCGAAGACGGCATCTTCGCCGCGGTGCGCGAGGTGGGCGGCGAACGCCTCGGCGTACGCCTGGCGAAGTGGCTGCAGAAGGCGGTGGAGGGCTGCGAGGACCTGCCGCTGGCGCGCCTGCTGCGGCCTTTCGGCGTGACCCTGCGCGCCGACGCTGCGGGAAGCGCGCCGGTGCTCGGAATGAAGCTCGCCGCGGGTGGGGGCGAGGCGAAGGTCGCCAGCGTGTACGACGACGGCCCGGCGCAGGCCGCGGGCATCTCGGCCGGGGACGTGCTGATCGCGCTCGACGGGCTCAGGATCGCGAACGCCAAGGCGGTGGACGAACTGCTCGCCCGCCGGCGCGCGGGCGACGAGGTGGAACTGCACCTCTTCCGGCGTGACGAGCTGATGAGTTTTCGCGCGGTACTCGCGGCGCCGCCCGCCGAGCGCCAGGAGCTCAAGCTCGCCCCGCGTGCCGACAGCGAGGCTCTCAGGTTGCGGCGGGGCTGGCTGGGGGGCTGATGCGGCGCGAGGTCATGCGTTCAGGGTGGGCGCGCACTGCCGGATGGTGAGACGGGAGCGGGCGCGCGGGTGCGGGAGCACCCGTCGCGGAGTGCCTCCCGCTCAGGCCGCGGGTGTGGCGGTGGCAGCCGGGAACAGTTTGGGCTGCCAGTAGCGCCAGGCGAGGAAGCCTGCGAGCGCCGCGATGATCAGCCAGAAGCCGACGCCCTGCCAGAAGGCGATCGGGTCGGTGGCGAGGAAGTAGTCGCGCGGCGGGCGCACGAAATGGATGCGTCCGGTGATGAGCGCGCGCACCGCCTGCGCGATCGCCGCCAGCGCGGGCATGAACCACACCAGCAGGCCGGCACCGACGATGACGCGGTCGAGCAGCGGCGTCGTCCGGCTGCGCGGGCTATAGACGCTGCGCACCCCGAACCACACCGCGACCAGGAAGCCGAGGGCCGCGGCGAGCGGGCCGATCGCCATCGCGCCGCCGAGCAGGGTGGCCGCCGCGAGGAAAGGAATTCCCTCGAGTCGCACGATCTCCGGCCACAGCCGCTCGAGCTGGCTGAACAACAGCCACGAGGCGGGCAGCGCGACCACGCAGACCAGCAGCGCGAACAAGGCGCGCCGGCGGTCACGGTCGCCCGGCGGAGGAGTGGAGCTGCGGTTGGAGGGCGCGGAAACGGCGACGGTGGGGGAGGTGTCGGGCATGGAGTAGGGGCGTGGAGCGAATTGGAAGCCGGACAAGTGTACTACGCCCGTCGCCCCGATCTCCCGGCGCGGGCTCCGTGAGCCCTTGCAAGACGCCGTCAGCCGAAATACCCATGCACGAACCATTGTCCCGGCGCATCCAGGCTCTCGAAGATCCAGCACAGCACGTTGTCGGCGTCGCGCGCGAGGTAGTAGTCACGGCGCACGGGCATGCCGTCCCACCAGCCGGTCTCGATGCGTTCGGCGGCGCCGAGCAGGGTGTAGCGGGGGGCGGCGATCGGGTGCGGCGCGGGCAGCAGCCAGAGCGGGCGCAGTCTGGCGGCGGTGCTTGCCGGCGGGGGGGGCGTCCGCGTCGAGGGGGCACCTGGGGGTGCGTCGCGGCGGGCGCGTGGGGGGACGGCCGGCGCGGACGGTCTGGCATTTCGCCAGGCGGCCTCGGGACGGTGATCGGCGCGAAGATCGAGGCGCTGCACGCCGTTCTCGCCGAGCCGAGCTTGCAGGCGGGCGAGCAGCAGGGCGGCGTCGTCGCCGGCCTGGGCGGGATCGCCGAACAGGTCGGTGCCGCGGGGATCGGCAGGGAGCGGGCGTTCCGCGCTCAGCGTGATCGAGTCGACCTCGGCGGATAGTTCGAGCACGGCCAGGCGTTCGCGCACGATCAGGGCGAAGCGGGCCTCGTCGCGGCTCGGGCGGCCGAGCGCGAACTCGATCTCGGTGGGTGCTCGCGAGCCGTGGCCGAAGCGCAGGCAGAAGCGGTCGATCGCTGCGTGGCGGGCGTCGAGCCAGGCGGCAAGGCTGGCGAAAAGGCGGCGCGCGGCGAAGAGCAGGGCCTCGGCGTGAAGTTCGGGCGCGGGCAGGGCGAGCTTGTGGTGGAAGCGCAGCGGTGCCTCGAACCAGGGGCGCGGATCGGCGAGCTCGCCACGTGCCCGGGCGATTGTCCGGACGGCCGCCTGCGCGCCACGGCGGGCGAGCCCGGCGGGCGGCAGGCAGCGAAGCTCGCCCAGGGTGCGCAGGCCGAGCCCGGCGAGCAACTCCAGCGTGGCGGCGTCGCAGGCGTCCTCCTCGCTCAGCAGTTCAATCGGCAGCGGGTCGAGCGCGGCGCGCCAGTCTCGCGCGTCGGCGTGGGTGGCGTCGGTGGAGCAGGGGGTGTGGATGGGCGCGTTGGATGGCGCGGTGGGGGCGGATGGGAAGGAGGGGGGGATCGGTCTCGAAGGTGCCGCACCTTCGGCAGGAGCGCCTGTCCGTGCCATCCAGCGCGCCGCCAGCGCTGTGGGCGCGCAGCCCAGCCGGGCCGCGAAGCCCAGGCCGCCAAGGCCTTCGCGCACGGCGGCCTCGATCTGGGTCACACCGCCGAACAGGCGCAGGCAGGAGGAGATCTCCAGCAGCACCGCGTCGGGAGCGGACAGGCTGATCCGCGGACTGAAGCGCCCGGCCCAGGTGGCGATCTCGGCGAGGGCCTCGGCCTCGCGCGCCGGCTCGCGCGGCTGCAGGCGCAGTTCGGGCAGCAGGGCGAGGGCGCTCGCGGCGCGTTGTCCCGCTTCGATGCCGGCCGCGCTCGCCGCCGCGCTGGCAGCCAGCACCCGGCCCCGCGGCGACAGGATCGCCAGCGGTGGGGCCTCGCGCACGCCGCGGGTGAACACCTGCAGCGGCAGGGCCGGCAACAGGATGGCCAGCCACAACATGGATTCGCTCCGGTTGAATGTTGGTGAATGAAGCGACCGTGGTCCGTGATCGAAGGCCGTAATTCGCGCCTGCCGGCGCTCCTACATAAACCGGCGCGGCTCCGGTTCTGGTGTAGGAGCGGCGGAAGCCGCGAAC